>Ga0302326_10002288_pt1 | contig 46888 bp, 50 predicted proteins | sample Palsa_T0_3_FD_202264 | JGI IMG/M metagenome (GOLD analysis project Ga0302326, IMG submission 202264) | Peat permafrost microbial communities from Stordalen Mire near Abisko, Sweden - Palsa_T0_3 | ecosystem: Environmental > Terrestrial > Soil > Palsa > Peat permafrost | place: Sweden: Abisko... | reverse complement strand
GACCCAAGGTGCTTCGTTTTCACCAGACCTCGTGTCCCAGGAGTCCAAGGATGAGCCTTGCCCACCAGGAAGAGACCCCGAGTGCCATCCATCCCCTCGACATGCTGGAGCAGTCGGTCGAGGAGAACGGCTGGCCGTTCGAGCGGTCGGGGCGCGACGAGCTGAATCTGTCGGTGGCCGGCCGCTGGTGCGACCACCATTTCTGCTTCACCTGGCGCGAGGACCTGCAGTCGCTGCATCTGTCCTCGGCCTTCGACATGCGGGTCAACGATTCCCGGCGGACCGATGTCGCGAACCTGCTGATGTATGTGAACGCGAAACTGTGGATCGGCCATTTCGACCTGTGGCCGGAAGACGGCACCTTGATCTTCCGCCACGCGATGATTTTCCCGGATGCGCGGGCGAGCGCGGCCCAATGCGAAGCGCTGCTCAACCTCGCCGTCGAGGCATGCGAGCATTATTACCCGGCATTCCAGTTCGTCCTGTGGGGCGGCAAGACCGCCGAGGAAGCCGTGGCCGCCGCCGTGCTCGAATGCGCGGGGCAGGCGTAAGAGAGAAGTTGCTCACGCGGAGCCGCGGAGGACGCGGAGTAGGATTCGCACCGCGTGCCAAGGAAAGCCTTTTGCGCGCATTTGCGGGCAATATCCTCTTTGTCCGTTGTTCCACAGGTCTCTTATTTCTTCCCCGCGTTCCCCGCGCCTCTCCGCCTACGCCAAAGGCTACGGCGGACAAGATCATTGTTCTGACCCGCCGGAGCTTTAGCGAAGGCGGGCGCGTGATTCACCCTTCTTGAAATGCAAGGGCGCCTCGAATGACGAAGGGAAAGAAAAAAAACTCTTCATCGCCTTCCATCCTTCTGGTCGGCGCAGGTCGAATGGGTTCGGCGTTGTTGAAGGGCTGGATTGCGAACGGGCTCGGGCCCGTCGCAATCGTCGAGACCGCGCCATCGCCCGCCTTACGCAAATTCGCCAAGCAGAACGGTGTGGCGGTTCACAAGAATGTGGCGGACGCCGACACGCGTGCCCTCAAAGCCTGTGTCATCGCGCTCAAGCCTCAGATTCTGAAAACGGAAGCCGCGCGTCTCGCGGGAATCGCGAAGTCCGGCGCGCTGATGCTTTCCATTGCGGCAGGGACGAGCACCGCAAATCTGCGCAAGGTATGGGGACCGCGCGCGCGCATCGTGCGCGCAATGCCCAACACCCCGGGGGCCATCGGCCGCGGGATCTCGGCGCTCTTTGCCGGCAAGAATGTGCGTCCGTCCGATCGCAAACTTGCGCAATCGCTTTTGGCCGCTTTGGGCGAAACCGTGTGGGTCGGCCATGAAGACATGATCGATATCGTGACGGCCGTGTCGGGCTCGGGTCCGGCCTATGTGTTTCTTCTGGTCGAGGCGCTTGCCGCCGCAGCCGAGGCCGAAGGGTTGCCGCGTGTGCTCGCCGAGAAGCTCGCGCGCGCGACAATTTCGGGCTCCGGCGCGTTGCTTGATGCCGATCCGCGCAAACCTGGGCAATTGCGCCGCGATGTGACAAGTCCGCATGGCACTACGGAAGCGGCGCTCGAGATCCTCATGGCGCAGAACGGTCTTACACAATTGTTAGTCCGCGCCGTGGCCGCGGCACGGGCCCGCGCGGTCGCACTGCGCGCTTGAGCTATCGCTCGCTCGCGCGCACGATAGCGGGATGATTTTTCGCCATAGCTTGCCTCCGCCGCCTCTCGCCGATTTCGTGGCGATGCTGTGGTATTGCGAGGGCATCGCGCCTGCCCATCGCCGCGATACGATTGTCGCATCTCGCGATATGGGTCTTCTGGTCAATCTCGCGATCGATGAACTCGTTTGGTACACGGGCGAGAACTACGCGACGCGCAATACGCTGCGAGGCATCGGTCTGGGCGGTACGCAATCCGGGCACTTCGCCATCGATGCAACGCAACCCAAAGTCATGGGCGTGCAGTTCAAGCCGGGTGGAGCATATCCGTTCTTTGGTCCCTCGGCGCGGGAGTTCGGCGATTGCCATGTGTCGCTCGAAAATATCTGGGGCGCGGAGGCCGAACGGCTGCATCAGCGCCTCGTCGAGGCGCCTGATATCGACAGGAAGTTTTGCATTCTTGGACGGGCGCTCGTCGACGCGGCTCCACGCGCAATTGCACACGATCCCGCAGTCGCATTTGCTCTCGACCGCTTCGCGCGTGCGCCGCTCACGGCCTCGGTCGGAGCCACGGCAAAGGACGCAGATATCAGCCATAAGCGCTTCATTCGTCTTTTCACCGAAGAAGTGGGAATGGCCCCCAAGCTTTTTCTTCGTATCGGGCGTTTCAACCGGTTGTTGGGCCATGTGTCGCGCGCGCCGGGAACGCATTGGGCCGAAATCGCCGCGGATCACGGCTATTACGACCAATCTCATTTCATCCACGACTTCCGCGATTTTACCGGGATGACGCCGTCCGTCTATCTCTCGCGCCGGGGTCCCGACATTCGCCACATTCCGCTGCCGGATTAGGAGGCAAAAATCTACAATCCTTCGTGCGGCCTCTGGCCTATGAAGGCACGAGGAAACAAGGACAAAGCAAATGACCAAGCTTTCTCATATGGTTTTGCCCGTCACGGATGTCGGCAAGTCGCGCGACTGGTATGTGAACAATCTGGATTTCAAACTCGAATTCGAGCGCGAAGGCGTCGCCGCGATCAAGGACACGGCCGATCTGACGATCTTTCTTCAACAGACCGCAAAACCGCTGGCGGGAGAGAAGATTACGCTCACGATCCAGGTGAAAGATGTGGATCGCAAGCATCAGGAACTTGCAAGCAGCGGCGTCAAATTTGCAAGTGCACCAACGCGTCAGTTTTGGGGCTATGGCGCCGAGGTCCCGGATCCGGACGGATACATGAACCACCTGTGGGACGAAGTAACGATGCTCAAAGCCTCGCGCGAAAAGAGCTAGAGTCCGAAGGTACCACTAAGGATGGAGCAGCGGATGCCAATCGAACTCGGATATGTCACCATTCCCGTGCCGAGTGTGGCGCATGCCAAGGCGTTTTTTGGTGTGCTGTTCGGCTGGGACTTCCAGCAAACCGGCGAGGGGGCCGCGCATATCGGCAATACCAAACTGCCGTTCGGCTTCTCGACCGGCGGACCGGTCGACTACTCCATGCTCTATTTCAAGGTGACCGATATCAAGGCCGCGGTTGCGAAGCTCGGCGCATTCGGCGGAAGCGCGGGCGACGTTTCGCAAAGTCCTTCCGGTCTCAGCGCGATCTGCAAGGACGATCAGGGTACGGCCTTCAGCCTGTGGCAGCCTGCGCCGGGATTTGACGCTTGAGCGTGGCGCGGCGGCGCGCGATGCTCCGTCCATGGCAAAATCGTCGCCCGAAACGCAGCTTGCCGACGCGGCGCTCAAATGCTTGGCCAAAACGCGTTGGGACGAGCTTGCGCTCGCCGATGTGGCGAAGGCCGCGAAGATTCCGCTGACGACCCTGCAGACGCTCGCGCCGTCCAAATCGGCGTTGCTCGGACTGATTCTCGCGCGGCTGGGCCACGATGTCGCCGCGCGCTACAAACGCGACTCCGGTTCCGAAAGCGCGCGTGATCGCATCTTCGATGTCGCAATGACGTGGTTCGATGTTCTGGCCGCGCGCAAGCAGGCCGTCCGCTCGCTCTATAACGGGCTCAAGCGCGATCCGCTCGCGCTCGTCGCGGCGCGCGGCGAGATTTTGTCCGCGGCCGGATGGCTGCTGGTGCTGGCCGAAGCCGACACAGGCCCGTCGGGCACGGGCAAATCTGCGGGCCTCGCGCTCGCGCTCGCGCGCGCCATTCCCGTCTGGCTCGACGACGGCAAGGACCTCGCCAAAACCATGGCCCGCCTCGATGGCGATCTGCGTCGCGCAGAGAGCATGTTCGGATTCAAGAAGAAGGCGGCCACCGACACCTGATATCGGTGCCGTCACACCGGCAACAAGATCGCCGCGCGAAGGCCGCCGGTGTCGCTCTTGCCCAGGGTCAGGTCGCCGCCATGGGCGCGGGCGATGTCGCGCGCGATGGCAAGTCCTAGTCCGACGCCGCCTTTTTGCAGATTGCGGCCCTGGTCCAGCCGGTGGAACGGGCGGAATGCTTCCTCGCGCCGGCTCTCGGGAATACCCGGTCCGTCATCGTCCACCAGAATCTCGACGAAACGTCCGTTTTTCTTGAGCGCCACATCGACATGCGAGCCGTGCTTGAGCGCATTGTCGATGAGATTGGTTGCGCAACGCCGGAGCGCATGGCGCTTGACGGCGAGCCGGATGCCCGGAGCCGCGTCGACGTTGAGCCGCTCGGGGCCGGCGCCGCGTCCGCGCGCCGCCGACGCCGCGGCCTCGTTGACGATATCGGACACATCGGCGTTCTCGGATTCCTCGCCGCCTTCGCCGCGCGCGAATTCGAGATATTCGTCGAGCATGCGCTCCATCTCGATCACGTCCTCGTGGAGCGCGCGGGTTTCCGGATTGTCGTCCATCATCGCGAGTTCGAGCTTGAGACGGGTCAGCGGCGTCTTCAGATCGTGACTCACGCCTGCCAGCATCTCGGTGCGCTGCTGCACATAGCGCTCGATGCGCTCGCGCATGGTGACGAAGGCCTGCGCGGCGCTGCGCACTTCGGCCGCGCCATAAGGCTTGAAATCCGGCACCGTGCGGCCCTTGCCGAATGCGTCGGCCACGAGCGCGAGCTGCTGGATCGGCCGGATCTGATTGCGCAGGAACATGATCGCCGCCGCGATCAGCACGAGCGAGGAACCCACCATCCACAGGATGAAGATGTCTGCGTTGGAGGCGACCATGCGTTTCCTCGGGATCATCACGCGCAGCACGCCGTCCTTCACCTCGACCTTCAGGTCGACATAGTCGATGATCTCGCGGGAAGAGAATTTGTAGGCCTCGCCCAACTGGTTCGAGAACACCGTCTCCATTGCATTCTTCAGAAACGGATTGTTGTGACGCTGCGGCGCGGGGAGATGCTGTCCCGGCAGGATGGTGATCTGATAGCCGAGATTGCGCGCCGCCATGTCGAGCAATGCGGTGCGCGCCTTGCCCGGCGGATAGCCCTCTTCGATACTGACGAGAAGCGCCAGATCGGCCGCCACGCCATGGGCCATGCGCGCGGTCATGATGTCGTAATGACGGACGAAGAACGCGTAAGTGACGATGCCCTGCAGGATCACCATGGGCGCCACGATGATGATCAGCGAACGTCCGAACAATCCGCGGGGCAGGGCCCGTTTTAGAAGGCGAAAGGGATGCAGCGCCGGCACGGGGTTCAATCCACGCGATCTGGCACGAGCACATAGCCCACGCCGCGAACGGTCTGAATGTAGAGCGGCAGCTTCGGGTCTTCCTCGATCTTGCGGCGCAGCCGCGTGACCTGCACGTCGATGGAGCGCTCGAGCGTGACACCCAGGCGCACGCACAGATCGGTGCGCGAGAACGGCCGGCCAGCATTGGCCGTGAACAGCCGCAGCAGAGCCGCTTCGGAACTCGTCAGCCGCACGGGTTTGCCCTTGCGGCGCAGCTCGCCCCGCTCGGGGTCGAATACGGCCTCGCCCATTTTCACTTCGCGATGCGGCGAGCGTGCGGTCGGCGTGGTTCGGCGCAACAGCGCGCCGCAACGCAGCAGCAACTCACGCGGCTCGAACGGTTTCGGCAGATAATCGTCCGCGCCGTTTTCGAGTCCGGCGATGCGATCCTCGGAACCGCCGCGCGCGGTGAGGATCAGGATCGGCGTCTGCGAATTCGCGCGGATCGCACGGGTGAGATCGAGCCCGCTTTCGCCCGGCATCATCACGTCCAGGATCAGGAGATCGAACGCGATGCTTTTTATCAATGCGCGCGCTTCTTCCGCGTCGGCGGCCGCGCTGACCCGAAAGCCGTTGGAGGTCAGGTAGCGCTGCAGCAACGCGCGCAGCTTCGCGTCGTCGTCGACCACGAGCAGATGCGGATCGTCCATGCCGGGGACAGCGCTCACCGGAAGTCTCCGCCGTTGCGCGCGCGCCGATCGGAGACGGAAAGCCCCGTCAGCACGCGGCGGAATCCGGCCACCGCGTCCGGTCCGGCATCGCGGAACGCGCGCGCCAGCCGTGGCCGCTGCGCCTCCCATAATTTGTCCTCGAGTTCGAGGCCCTTCGGCGTCAGGCGCAATTGCCGCATGCGCCGGTCGTTCGGCGCCGGTCGTCGCTCGACATAGCCGCCGGTAAGAAGATCGTTGAGCACGCGGTTGAGGCTCTGCTTGGTGATCTTGAGGATTCCCAGAAGCGCGGCCACGGAAAGCGCAGGATTCCTGGCGATGAAATAGAGCGCGCGGCGATGCGCGCGACCGAGGCCGGCCGCGCGCAAGGCGCCGTCCCCGGTCGAGAACACTTCCGAAAACGCATGGAAGAGCAGGTCGACGCCCTGCTTCAACTCCTCGTCCCGGAGGTATAAGGGGGAAGGAACAGGGCGGGTTTCGGCACGTTTTACGTCAGACATACTGACTTACTAGTCCGCCTTCCCGCGTTAACGCAAGAGCCGCTTGAGCCAGAGACCAAGGAATTCCGCATGACAGTCATTCCCTTCGACGATCGCGACGGCTTTATCTGGTTCGACGGCAAGCTCGTGCCCTGGCGCGACGCGAAGATCAACGTCCTGACCCACGGCCTGCATTATGCCTCGTCGGTGTTCGAGGGCGAGCGGGTCTATTCGGGGCGCATCTACAAGCTCGCCGAGCACACCGCGAGGCTGTTCGAATCCGCCCGCATTCTCGACATGGAAATTCCCTTCACCGAGCAGGAAATCTCAGATGCGTGCTACGAGGTCGCTCGCGCGCAGGGCATCGAGAACGGCTATGTCCGACCCGTCGCGTTCCGCGGCAGCGAAATGATGTCCGTGGCCGGCCAGAACACGAAAACGCGCGTCGCGATCGCGGTGTGGCCGTGGCCATCCTATTTCGATCCCAAGGAAAAACTGAAAGGCATCCGGCTCGCGATCTCGAACTGGAAGCGGCCCGCGCCCGATACCGCACCCACCAAGGCAAAGGCGGCCGGCCTCTACATGATCTGCACGATCTCGAAGCACGAAGCGGAAGCGCAGGGCTATCACGACGCACTGATGTTCGATTACCGCGGCCATGTCGCCGAGGCGACAGGCGCCAACGTGTTTTTCGTGCAGGACGGCAAGCTTCATACGCCGACCCCCGATTGTTTTCTCGACGGGATCACGCGCCGCTCCGTGATGGCGCTTGCCCGCGCGCGGCAGATTCCGGTGATCGAACGGCACATCGCGCCGGAGGAGCTCGAAGGATTCACCGAATGCTTCCTGACCGGCACGGCCGCCGAAGTGACGCCGGTGGCCGAGATCGGGCCATACAAATTCAAGCCGGCGCAGATCACCGAAACGCTGATGAACGATTACGCGCAGGACGTGCACCGGCCGGTGTCGGCGGTGCAGCTTTGACTCTTCGGAACTCTGCGACTTCGTAAAAAGGATTTTAACGCAGAGGACGCGGAGGTTGCGCAGAGGCCGCGGAGGAGGTCGGAGCTAGTTGCCTGCAGATTGCTACATCCCGCCTATCGCGTTGGCGCGCAAAGCGCGCCGAAACAACGTCACCGATCGCATTTGAGTTACCGAACACACAGGCCACCCCAGCGTCCTCTGCGTTAAATCCTTCTTACCGCCAGCGGCGGACCGCGTCCTCGTCGGTGTCTTTTGCGGCGATCCAGGTTTTGGCGTCGCCGCGCTCTTCTTCCTTCCAGAACGGCGCGCGGGTCTTGAGATAGTCCATCAGGAATTCGGCCGCGGCGAACGCTGCCTGGCGATGGCCGGAAGATGTCGCGACCAGCACGATGCGCGCGCCGGGTTCCAGCCGCCCGATGCGGTGGACGATTGTCACGCCGGTCAACGGCCAGCGCTGCTCCGCCTCGCGGACATGGCTTGCGATCTCGCGTTCGGTCATTCCGGGATAATGTTCGAGCGTGAGTGCCGTGAGGCCCGCTTCGCCTCGCACATGACCGGTGAACGTCACGACGGCGCCGACATCGCCGCGACCTCTCGCGAGCAGATTCGCTTCCGCGCCGACGTCGAAATCCTCGGGTTGGATACGGATCGTGCTCATCCGCCCGTCACCGGCGGAAAGAATGCCACCTCGTCGGCGGAATCGACGGGCGCATCGAAGCTCACATGTTCCTGATCGACGGCAGCGCGCAGCCGCGCCGGATCGGCAAACGCATCGGCATAACCGTCGCCGCGCGATTTCAGATACGCGACGAGATCGCCGACTGAGACGATGCCTGCGGGCAGATCGATTTGCTCTTCGCTCCTGCCCACCTTCTGCCTGATCCAGGCGAAGTAAAGGAGGGTCACGTGCCGCTCCCGGCGCTCGGCGCCACGCTGCCTGTGGGATGCAAGTGGCGCAGGCCCGCGCGGAAATAGCTGATGCCGGTATAGACGGTGAGCGCCGCCGCAATCCACATCGCCACATAGGCGCCGACGAACGCGCCCGGGATCACCTGGTTGGCGATGGGCCCCAATATCATCGCGCCGATGGCCACCATCTGGATGGCCGTCTTCATCTTGGCGATGCGCGACACGGGCACGCTGACGCGCACGGATGCCAGAAACTCCCGCAGGCCCGACACGAGAATCTCGCGGGCCAGGATGACAAGCGCCGGCACGAGCTTGAGCGCGCTCAACAAACCCGGCGTGAGGTTGAATTGCGGCACGCTGCGTTCGGCGACGATCATCATCAGTGCCACCGCGACAAGGATCTTGTCCGCGATGGGATCGAGCATCCGCCCGAAATCGGAGCTCGCCTGCAGCTTGCGCGCGGCGAACCCATCCAGCGCATCGCTGACGCCTGCGATGCAGAAGACAGCGAACGCGACCAGCCGCGCGGTCTCGCCGGGCAGTGCGAAGGCAAACGCGAAGACCGGCACCAGCAGGATGCGCAGGACGGTCAGGATGTTGGGCAGACGGAACATTACGCTGGGAAGTCTTTCGTGTGGGCAAGCGTGGCGCGGCGCATCCGAGTCAGTTTAGCACCCGAATTCAGCCGCTGACGTGGAAGAAATCATATATTTTCTTGGCCAGAGCGTGGCTCACGCCGCCGACGGCTTCTAGATCGGCCAGACTGGCGCCGGCGACGGCCCGGGCCGAACCGAAATGCTGCAGAAGCGCGCGCTTGCGGGAGGCGCCGACCCCCGCGATCTCGTCCAGCGGATTGGCCCCGATTGCTTTCGACCGTTTCTTGCGGTGGCCGCCGATGGCAAAGCGATGCGCCTCGTCGCGCAGGCGTTGCAGGAAGTACAGAACGGCGCTCTTGGTATCGAGGCGGAAAGGCTCGCGGTCCTTCATGTAGAAATGCTCGCGCCCTGCATCGCGGTCCGGTCCTTTGGAGATGCCCACCAGCATCACGTCCTCCACTCCCAAATCCTCGAGCACGCTGACGGCCACCGCGAGCTGGCCCGGTCCGCCGTCGATCAAAACCAGATCGGGCCATTTGGCCTTGAGGTCGTCCGCTTCGCTTTCCTTCACGAGCCGCGAAAACCTGCGCGTCAGCACTTCGCGCATCATGCCGTAATCGTCGCCGGGGGTCAGTTCCGTCGATTTGATGTTCCACTTGCGATACTCGCCTTTTTCGAATCCGTCTGCACCCGCCACGATCATGGCGCCGAGCGCGTTCGTCCCCTGGATGTGCGAATTGTCGTAGACCTCGATCCGGCGCGGCGGGGTTTCGAGCCCGAAGGTTTCGGCTGTGGCTTCGAGCAGTTCGCGTTGCGCGCCGTTCTCGGCCTGTCTGCGACCCAGCTGTTCGCGCGCATTCTGGAGCGCCATGTCGAGAATTTGCCGCTTCTCGCCGCGTTGCGGCATCAGCACCTCGACCTTGCGTTCCGAGCGCAGCGACAGCGCTTCCGCGAGCAGCGCCTGATTGGGAAGAGTCTCGGAGACGACCACCAGTGTTGGCGCCGGACGTTCGTCGTAGAACTGGCCGATGAACGCTTCGAGCACTTCCGCCGTCGGCAGATCGCGATCGTGGCGGGGGAAATAGGGACGGTTGCCCCAATTCTGTCCGCCGCGGAAGAAGAACACCTGGACGCAGGTTTCGCCGCCTTGCGTATGCGCGGCGAACATATCGGCATCGGAGAACGTGGAGGGGTTCACGCCTTGATGCGCCTGCACATGGCTGAGCGCACGGATGCGGTCCCGCAAGCGCGCGGCGCGCTCGAAGTCGAGCGATTCCGATGCGCCGTTCATGTCGGCCACAAGCTCCGCCTGCACCGCGCGGCTCTTGCCGGTGAGAAACGCTTCGGCCTCGTCGACCAGTTTCTTGTAGCCCGCTTCGTCGATGCGGCCGGTGCACGGCGCGCTGCAGCGCTTGATCTGGAACAGCAGGCACGGCCGCGTGCGCGATTCGAACACGGAATCCGAGCATGAGCGCAGCAGGAACGCGCGCTGCAATGCATTGAGCGTGCGGTTGACGGCGCCTGCCGACGCGAAAGGACCGAAATAGACGCCTTTGACCGATTTCGCGCCGCGATGCTTGAGGATTTGCGCGAAGCGATGGTCCTCGCGCAGCAGAATGTTCGGGAAGGACTTGTCGTCGCGGAACGAAACATTGTAGCGCGGCTTCAGCCGCTTGATCAGATTGGATTCGAGCAGCAGCGCTTCGGTTTCGGACGCGGTGGTGACGAACAGCATCTCGGCCGTATCGGCCACCATGCGCGCGATGCGTTCGTTGAGGCCGCCCGGCTTGGCATAGGACGCCACGCGCTTCTTGAGGCTCTTGGCTTTGCCGACATAGAGCACGTCGCCCTTGGCATCGAGCATGCGATAGACTCCCGGCGCGTCTGGGAGTGTCTTCAGATAGGCCTGGATGCGCGCGGGTCCGCGCAGCGCGGGCTCCGGCGTCACCGACGTGGTTTCGGCTGCGTCGTCCATGGCGGGGATATAATAGCAAGCCGCGCGAGATTCGACTCGGGATTCAAATTCGGCGTTTGAGCTCCCGCAGCGCGATCCTGGTGCCGGCGGCCGCAAGTCTATTGCGGGACCGTGTAAAATGTCGCCGGCGTATGATTCGCTGACGGGGGCATTCGACCATGGACATTTCACGCAAACTGGGCGCCGAGTTCATCGGCACGTTCTGGCTCGTGCTGGGAGGCTGCGGCAGCGCCGTGCTTGCCGCCAAGATCCCCGGCGTCGGCATCGGCTATGCCGGCGTGGCGCTGGCGTTCGGGCTCACCGTCGTTACCGGCACCTACGCCTTCGGACATATCTCCGGCGCGCATTTCAACCCGGCGGTGACATTGGGCCTGTGGACCGCAGGCCGCTTTCCCGCCCGCGACGTCATTCCCTATTGGATCGCGCAAGTGGCCGGTGCGATCGCGGCGGCGGCCGTGCTCGATGCGATTGCGAGCGGCTTGGCCGGTTTCGACGTGACGGCCGGCTTCGCCTCCAACGGATACGCCGAACATTCGCCGCAGGGCTACAGCCTGCTTGCCTGTCTCATCTGTGAGGTGACGATGACGGCGATGTTCCTGCTGGTGATCCTCGGCGCCACATCGGTGCGCGCGCCGGCGGGATTCGCGCCGCTCGCCATCGGCTTGGCGCTCACGCTCATTCACCTGATTTCGATTCCCGTCACGAACACGTCGGTGAACCCCGCGCGCTCCACCGGCGTCGCGATCTTCCAGGGCGGATGGGCCATCCAGCAGCTTTGGGCGTTCTGGGTGGCGCCTTTCGTGGGCGCCGCATTGGCGGGCTTTCTCCAACGCTGGCTCGGCACGGAAGAAGTCGCGCCGGTAGCGTCGAAGATGTAGGGCGAATTCGTTCTGACAGAGCAAGAAACGTTTGCCGCTGGCGGCTTGCCGGCGAGGCGTTGTCTTGCTCCGGGACATCGTTTGGGCGACAATCGACCCATTGGAGAACGATCATGAGCAACCTATCCGAACTCTTCAAACTGTCCGCCGCGGAACGGGTTCAGCTCGCACAGGACTTGTGGGACAGTGTTGCCTCCGAACCTGATCGTATGCCTCCGCTGTCGCAGGCCCAGAAGAATGAAATCGACCGGCGCTTGGCAGACCATGTGGTGAACCCCGCGAATATTGAATCGTGGGGCGATGTTCGCGACCGCTTGTGGTTGCGTATCGGATGATCTGCCCCATCGCGTTTCGGCGCGAAGACGTGCCGTTTTTCTAGCCCCACTACGCCGCCGCGTCGCCGGCGTAGTGGAGGACCAGGAGTTCCGATCGGGGACACGGCGCCACGGTGTAGGCGCGGCCCAGTTCGTCGCTGAATTCGACCAGCGTGGTTGCGGCATCCAGCGATTCGATCACTGTGCCCACCTGGCCGCGAACAAGTCCCTTCACGGGAAGATCGGCCAGCAAGGCCACCGCATCCAGCATCGATGGTCCGTCGTGATTCGTTCGTTCCGTCATAGCAACACCTGACAGGTTGCAACTGCAGTCTCGCCCCTTCGAGCCACCGCAATAACCTTACCACAATGGCCCGGTCGTGTCGCGTGTCCCGCGCACCGCCGCGGGTTCCTTGGCCGCCTTGCCTTTGCCCCTTTCGGGCCGTTCTATGGCCTGACATCGGAGGATCGGCATTGGGTTATCAGGGACCGGAGCGGATCGAGCTTCTGGACGGGGACGCGCTTCGGCGCGACCTGACCGCGCTCGCGCACGCGCAATCCGATCAGCCCAAGTTGCGCAAAGCGGCACTCGCTCATATCAAGACCGCATTCCAGACCGCGCGCGAGCGCGTGAAGTTGCGCGTCGAGGCGGGGACGCTTCCCGGCATCGTGGCGGCGCGCGCGCTGTCGGATGTGCAGGATGTGCTGATCCAGGTTCTCTACGATTTCGCCGTGAAGCATTTCTATTACGCGCAGAACCCGACCGAGTCCGAACGCATATCCGTGGTGGCCACGGGCGGTTACGGCCGCGGTCAGCTCGCTCCCGGCTCCGACATCGATTTGCTCTTCGTACGGCCGTACAAGCAAACGGCGTGGGGCGAAAGCGTCATCGAATTCATCCTCCACATGTTGTGGGATATGGGCCTCAAAGTGGGTCATGCGACGCGCTCGCTGGCCGAATGCGTCCGTCTCGCCAAGCAGGACATCACCATCCGTACCGCTTTGCTGGAGGCGCGCTATCTGTGGGGCGACAAGGGTCTCTACGACGAGTTGCGCAAGAAATTCTGGTCCGACGTCGCCACGGGCAACGGCCAGGATTTTGTCGAGGCCAAGCTCGCCGAACGCGACCAGCGGCATTTGCGCCATGGCGAAAGCCGCTATCTCGTCGAACCCAATATCAAGGAAGGCAAAGGCGGCTTACGCGACCTGCAGACGCTTTATTGGATCGGCAAATATCTCTTCCACGTCGAAGACGCGGCCGCACTCGTCGACCACAATGTTTTCACGCGTGAGGAATACAAGACCTTCCAGAAGGCCGAGGCGTTTTTGTGGAATGTCCGTTTCGAGCTTCACTACATCGCGGGACGCGCGGAAGAGCGGCTTTCCTTCGACGTGCAGCTCGAGGTCGCGCGCCGGCTCGGCTTCACCGACGACAATCCGCGCCTCGCCATCGAGCGTTTTATGCGCGCTTACTTTCTCGTCGCGAAAGACGTGGGCGACCTGACCCGCATCTTCTGTGCCGCACTGGAAGAACAAAACAAAAAGCGCCGTCCGGCGCTGTCGAGTCTTCTGCCGGGCTTCCTCAAGCCACGTACGGGCAATGAGGATTTCTACGTCGAAAACGGCCGTCTCGACGCGCGCGCCAATGTGTTCCGGCGCGATCCGGTGAATTTCATCCGCATTTTCCACATGGCAGACGCAAAAGGCGTGGATGTGCACCCCAACGCGCTGCGCACGATTACGCGCTCGCTCGGTCTCATTACCGAAGAGGTGCGCAACGACAAGACCGCCAACCGACTATTCCTCGACATCCTCACCTCGCGGCGCGATCCCGAACGCGCGCTGCGCCGGATGAACGAAGCGGGCGTGCTGGGCAAATTCGTGCCGGCATTCGACCATGCCGTGGCCCTCATGCAATTCAATATGTATCACCACTATACGGCGGACGAGCATCTGATCCGCGCCGTGGGCAATGTTGCGGCCATCGAGCGCGGCGAGCTGAAGGCGGAGCTTCCCCTGGCGACCGAGGTGGTCAAGCGCATCAAATCCCGCGAAACGCTTTATTGCGCGATTTTTCTGCACGACATCGCCAAGGGATTGCCCGGCGATCATTCGAAAGTGGGGTCGTCCATCGCCGAAAGCCTGTGCACGCGGCTGGGGCTTTCGCCCGAGGACACCGCCGCCGTGTCGTGGCTGGTGCGCAACCATCTGGTGATGAGCGACACCGCGCAGAAACGCGACATTGGTGATCCCAAGACCGTGCGCGATTTCGTAGATGCCGTGCAATCGCCCGAGATGCTGCGCCTGCTGCTGGTGCTGACGGTCGCCGACATCCGGGCCGTGGGCCCCGGTGTGTGGAACGGCTGGAAAGGCCAGCTGCTGCGCGAGCTTTATTACGAAGCCGAAGCGGTGATGTCGGGCGGGGACGCCGCGCCTGCGCGCGCCGCGCGCATCGAGCACGCGAAGACGGCGGTTGCCAAACGCATTGCAGATTTGCCGGCGTCGGCGCGCGAGCGTGCGCTCACGCGCCACTATGACGGCTATTGGCTCGCCTTCGACGATGAAGCGCATGCCCGTTACGCGCGCATGATGAGCGCGGCCGACACGGCGGGCGAATTGCTCGCGCTGTCGGCCGAAAGCAACGAGTTTCGCGCGGTGACGGAGGTCGTCGTGTACACGCCGGACCATCCGGGTTTGTTTTCGCAGCTGTCCGGCGCCGTCGCCGTGTCCGGTGGGTCGATCGTCGATGCCAAAGCGTTCACGACGGCCGACGGTTTCGCGCTCGATATTTTCTCCGTGCAGGATGCGGAAGGCGGACCGTTCGGCGATCCCGCGCGCGTGGCCCGCCTGCGCCGGACCATTGCCAAGACGTTGTCCGGCGAGATCCAGCCCCGCGCGGTCATCGCCAAGCGTCCGCCCCGCAAGCGGGCGGGAGCGTTCCAGGTTCGGCCGCGGGTCAATTTCGACAATGAGGCTTCGGCGATCGCCACAGTCCTGGAAGTGGAAGGCGCCGACCGGCCCGGCTTTCTCTATGACGTGACCCAGGCGATCTTCGAATCCGGGCTGTCGATTTCCTCGGCCATGGTGGCAACCTATGGCGAACGCGCAATGGACGTCTTCTATGTGCGCGACGGCTTCGGCCACAAGGTCGTCCATCCGGAGCGCCTCGCCAGCGTCGAGGCGAAGGTGACCCGGGCCATAAGGGCCGAAGCCGCCTGACGGCCTCTTGAAGCTTTGGGCCGCCTCGGCGATAAGGCCCGGCTTCGGGCCGGATCGACCGCAAATCAATTTGCGTCGGCTTTGAATCCTCTTCCCCCGCTTGCGGGGGAAGTGGCCGACGTAGTCGGCCGAAGGGGGGAGACACCGAGCCGCCCCCCTCCGTCTCGCTCGCAAGTGCTCGCTCGACACCTCCCCTGCTCGCGGGGGAGGAGGATTTGAACATGACAAGCATCGTTCACACGCCTCTCGTCTTTTCCGGCATGCAGCCCAACGGGAATCTGCATCTGGGCAATTATTTGGGCGCGCTGAAAAACTGGGTGAAGATGCAGCGCGACATGAACTGCATCTATTGCGTGGTCGACATGCACGCGATCACCACCTGGGTCGATCCGAAGGAGCTGGCGCAGAACACGCGCGAGGTGACGGCCGCTTATATCGCGGCGGGGGTCGATCCGACGAAGACGATCCTGTTCAACCAGAGCCAGGTGCACGAGCATGCCGAGCTCGCCTGGATCTTCAATTGCGTTGCGCGCATGGGCTGGCTCAATCGCATGACGCAGTTCAAGGAGAAGGCCGGCAAGAACCGCGAGGCCTCGAGCGTGGGGCTGTTCGTCTATCCGGATCTGATGGCCGCCGACATCCTTGCCTACAAGGCGACGCATGTGCCGGTGGGCGAGGACCAGAAGCAGCACCTGGAGCTCGCGCGCGACATCGCGCAGAAGTTCAACAACGATTTCGGCGCGCCGGATTTCTTTCCGCTGCCGGAACCCGTGATCACGGGCCCCGCGACGCGGGTGATGTCGTTGCGCGACGGTACGAAGAAGATGTCGAAATCCGACGAGTCGGATTATTCGCGGATCAACCTGACCGACGATGCCGATGCGATCGTGCAGAAAATCCGCAAAGCCCGCACCGACCCCAATCCGCTGCCGGACTCCGAAAAGGGATTCGAAGGCCGACCCGAGGCCGAGAATCTGATCAATATCTATGCCGCGCTGGCCGATGAGACGCGCGAGCGCACCATCGCGCGCTTCGCGGGCCTGCAGTTTTCCGCATTCAAGAACGAATTGGCCGACATGGCGGTGTCGAAGATCACGCCGATTACGTCGGAGATGCGCCGGCTGCTGGGCGACCCGGCCGAGATCGACCGCATCCTCCACGTCGGCGCCCGTAAAGCCGGCGCGCTCGCCGCGCCGATCGTCGCCGAGGTCAAGAGAATGGCGGGATTCGTCGGCTGAGGCCCGCGGTTTCGATTCTGTTCACGCGGAGTCGCGGAGCACGCGGAGGAGTGAGAAGGAAGATTTACCACCGAGGCACGGAGAGCGCGGAGAAGAAGGGTCTGCGCGCGAAGGCGCGCAAGAAACTTCTCCGATCCATCGTGCCCCCGTGGTGAATCTTCCTCCCTTACTTCTCCCGCGCCCCCGCGCCTCTCCGCCTACACCGAGGCTACCGCGGACAAGATCATCATCCTGACCCGCCGAAGCTTTAGCGTAGGCGGGCGCGTGCCCAAAAGGCCATTACCACACGCCGAACTGCCCGATGTCCCCCCGATTGATCTCGCCGCCGCTTCGGCCCATCTATAGGCCATGACTCCCGAAGGGGCGCATTCCGTGGAATGGGGCCAGGCTCTGCGCGCCTGGTGGCGCGGTATCCGCGCGCGCATCGCGGACGCGCGGGGCCGGGCGAAGTCCGCAGGCGAAACGGTTGTGGATGCCGGCTCGGAAATTCTGCGTGCGCCGCGCATCGGCCGCGGCGCGCGCATCGCGCTCGGCGTGGCCATCGTTCTCGTCGTCTTCTATCCGCTTGGCGCCTGGTACTACAGCACCATCGACGACGATCCGAATTTCGGGCCGCGTTCGGATGCAGGACTGCCGCACGAAAGCCAGACGGTGGCCGCCGCAATGGCGCTGATCGACCGCGAAGTGAACAGGCATGGCTGGGCCGCGAGCGCGCCGTTCTACGAGCCGCCTGCCTTGCTCGACGACATGCCCAACTACCAGGAAGGCATCGTCTCGGCGCTGGCCGAAGTCGCGCTCGCGCTGCGCGACCGGATGGGGCACGGCCCCGACGCGCCGGACGGCGATTCCGATCTCGGCAGCGCGGCCGGGTTCCTGCAATATCCGCCGGACGTGTGGTTCTGGAATCCGCGCCGATCGCTGTGGCCCAGCGCGCCGAGCGACGACGAGTATCTGCGCGCGCTTGCGGCGCTGGCGAGCTACAACGACCGGCTGTCGGCAGGCGACACGCAATTCGATACAAGCGCAGAGAACCTTCAGGCGATTCTCGAGCGCATCTCCGACGATCTCGGCTCTTCTTCGGCCACCATCGAGTTTCACGTCGACCGGACCTCGCCTATCGAAGTGCGCAGCGACGAGATTTTCTACAAGACGAAGGGCCGTATGTACGGCTACTACGTCGTGCTCAAGGGCATGCAGATCGATTTCCAGGGTGTCATCGGGCAGCGCCATTTGTCGGCGACCTGGGGCAACATGATGGCGAGCCTGCGCGCCGCCATCGCCATGCGTCCGTCCATCGTACTCGACGGCTCCCCCGACAGCGATTTCATCCCCTGCACCTTGTGCGGCGAGGGGTTTTACGTGTTGAGAGTGCGCAGCGAATTGCAGGGGATCGCGAAGGGTTTGCAGAAGTAAAGGCGCGCTTAATGCTCCACTGCGACATTGCAACCGCTTGTTGTACGGGGCGGCCGGGTGGAAATTCCGGTTCTGAGGGACACATGTCGCGGACGCTGAAGCTTGCAGGGGTGCAGATCGCGCTGGTCGCGATGATCCTGCGCGCGCTTCTGCCGGCGGGCTGGATGCCGGATTCCGCGAGCGCGTCCGGCTCCCCCTTTACGATCTGCACTGTGAACGGGCCGCTTCAGGCGGCGCATGTGCCCGATAGTCAGACCGGCAAACACCAGCCCGGCCAGGATGACGGACGGCAAAACGATTTTTGTCCCTTCGCTGCGTCAGTGCATCTCGCGACGCCCGCCGTCACGGCAGCGATTGCGCCATCGCTACGGATTGCTTCTTTCGCGCCGGATCATTCGCCCGCGCGAACGGTTTACGACACCGCGCGCTATTCGTCCCAATCTCCGCGCGCGCCACCCTTGATCGTCTGAAAGTTTGGAATTTTTGCGTCCGCACGCGGTCTTTCGCGCGTGCCGGTCCATCCAACTTATCGAACGAGGGTCCCATGTTGAAACTTCTCACGCGCGCCGAAGCGCAGATCGCTTTTCGTCAACCGCAAGAATCGTTGACACCCCCCGCCCTAACCCTCCCGCCTACGCCAAAGGCTCCGGCGGGCAAGCCCCACAACTCCGCCGTAGCTTCTTCAGCGAAGGCGGACACAAGGGGGAGCGGACTGGTGAACTCGTCCGTCGCGTTCGAGCGCCGGCGCGTCGTCGCCGCCCTCGCTCTGATGGCAACAGTGCTTGTTCCTGCGGACGCATTCGCCTGCGCCTGCGGTTGCGGCGTGTTCGATGTCGGCGGCAGCGCGATCAATGCGTTGCCCACCGATTCGGATACCGGCCTCTCCGTCTGGTTCCGCTACAGCTACATGAACCAGAACCGGAACTGGGAGCACGGCTCCAGCGCGCCTGCGTCGGACAATCAGGACAAGGAGATCAACACCAGCTTTTACTCCACCGGCGGCGAATACATGATCAATCCAAACTGGACGGTCATGGCCGAACTGCCGGTCTATGCGCGTCATCTGACGACCACCGACGACGGCACCGTGTTCGGCCCTCCCGGCGGCATCTATACCGGAAAACTGACCGCGCTCGGCGATCTGCAGCTCAACGCGATGTACACCGGGTTTTCGTCCGACATGACGACGGGGCTCAGCTTCGGCGTCAAACTTCCCACCGGAGATTTCACGGGTCCCAGGGGTCCGCTCGGCGGGCTCGAATTCGATCGCGACAGTCTGCCGGGAACGGGCAGCACCGATCTGATGATCGGCGGGTACCACATCGGCAATCTCAATGCACTGGGCACGCTCGCCTATTTCGTGCAGGCGCGTTACGAGGCCGCGATCGCAACACAGGAGGACTATCGGCCCGGCAATGAAGCCGACGGCGCCGCAGGCATTACCTACGATCTCGACACCATAGGGCCGCTCGACGACGTGACGCCGCTGGTGCAGCTGATCGGCAGCTGGCGCCTGCACGACACGGAGGCCAATGCGGACCCGCTCAATTCGGGATACAAACGCCTCTTGGTCGCACCCGGCATCCAAATGCGGATCAAGAAGTTTCGTATTTATGCCGATGTCGAAAAGCCTATCTATCAATACACCAACGCGGCCTCGAGCCTGGCTATCGAGGGCACATCGGGCCAGCTGGTCGCATCGACGCTCTACAAGCTGCAGCTCGCTTACGATTTCTGAGCTGCGAACGGAGACGAGTATGAGACAGTCAAGCACGCGCGCCGCGCTCGTCGCGGCCGCGCTTCTCGCGGCGACCCTCGGCGCAAGCCCGGGTTTCGCGGCACCGATTGCACTTTCGGACGCGTGGTTTCGTGCGCTGCCGGCCCATCTGCCGGCCGGCGGTTATTTCACATTGCATAACGGGTCCGACAAAACCATCACTCTCGATGGGGCGAGATCGCCAGCGTGCGGGATGCTGATGCTGCACAAATCCGACGTGACGAACGGCATGGCAAGCATGAGCGATGTGGCGCGCATCGATGTTCCGGCGGGAGGCACGCTGAAGTTTGCGACCGGAAGCTATCACCTGATGTGCATGAATCCGACGGCGCTTCTCAAGCAAGGAACGGACGTGCCGGTGTCGCTGCGTTTTGCAGACGGCACGGCGATTGCCGCGGCCTTCGCGGTCCGCTCGGCGACCGGGAAGTAGGGTTCAGCGGGGCGAAATATTCGCGGCGGAAGGCTGGCGCGAGCAGGCGCGTTTTCGTTTCGCGTAGAAGAGGCCGCCGATCAGGTATTTACGGCGCTCGAAAAGGCCCCGAAGACGCCGAGGGCGGAAATCACCACTGACAGCGCGACGACGATCCAGGCATAAATGCCCCGGATGCGGTGCTCCGGTGGCAGCGCCTTGATCGCGAGCAGCACGAGAAAACCCAGCACGAGAGGCAGCATCAACGCGTTCATCACTTCCACGCCGATATTGAGCGCGACGAGATTGGGCACGAGCGCGACGACGATCGCGCCGCCCACAACCGCGAGCGAGAACGCGCCGTAGAACCACGGGGCTTCGAACGGATGGTGCTCGAGCGAATGCTTGTAGCCCGTCACTTCTCCGAAGCCCCAGGCCGCGGCCAGCGACACGACGATGGCCGCCACCATCGCAGCCCCGATCGTCCCGAGGCCGAACACCAGCCGACCGATATTGGGCCCGAGAAACGGCATCAGCGCCTTCGCGATATCGCCGATGGTGTTGAGGCTCGCGTGGCTGTTGGTTTTTCCGATCGTGGCCGCCGCCGCAATCAGAATCGCGGCCATGACGGCCTGGGCGAGGACGGAGCCGAGAGCCGTATCGAGCCGCGCATGCGGATAGTGCTCGGGCTTGAGCTTTTTGTCGGCGATGGCCGACTGTTGGTAGAAAATCATCCACGGCATGATCACCGCACCGATATTCGCCGCGACCAGATAAAGATAATTGCCGCTTTGGAACGGCACATGTACCAATCCGCGCGCGAGTTCGCCCGTGTCGGGATGGGACTCATAGGCGACGAGAAAGAATGCGAATTCGAACAATCCCAGCGCGATCGCCACCCTCTCCACGCGCCGGTACGATCCCGTCAATACGACAGCGAGCAGGAAAATCGCGCTGATCGCGAGGCTCACGACGCGCGGGACTCCGTAGAGTTCGCCGACACCGGCGACACCCGAAAATTCCGTCAGCAGCGCACCCGTGGCGGCGATGCCGAGCCCCGTGACCGACACCCAGGCCCAGATCGGCCCCCACGTCGCCTTGATCAGTTCGCCATGTCCCTTGCCGGTGAAGATCGCCAGACGGACGGTCAGCTCCTGAACCATGTAGAGGGCCGGGATCAGGAGCAGCTGCAGCAGGAGGAGCCTGTAGCCCCATTCGACGCCGCTTTGCGCGGCCGTAATGATGCTGCCCACGTCGGTATCGGCCAGCATGACGACCAGGCCGGGCCCCGCAACGGCCAGAAAAACCTTCCAAAAAGGCAGGGAGAACCGGCTTTCCGTCGTGGCGGCATTCCTGGCGGACATGAACGGATTCTCGGCCTTTAGATGAGAATGGGTCTTAACTTCAGCTCAAGCCGGCGCAGTGATGCCCCACAGCCGCGCGGGATACAACCCTTAAGGTTTACGCCACCCTCCCCTTGAGGGAGGGTCGAAAAATTCCGAGGTCCGAGAGCGACAGCGAACGGACGCGAAGAATTTTTCGGGGAGGGGTGATGTTGATGGAATACCCCTCCCCGAAATTCTCTTTTCGCCGGCGCTCAAAGACAATTTCGACCCTCCGTCATGGGGAGGGTGGAAAGAGTGCGATCCTTATTTGGTTCCCGGGGCGCCGGGTGCGAGGCCGTAGGTGAACATCACGTCCCGCGAGCGGCGCACAAGGCTCTGGCCTCCATCGACCGTGACGATCGATCCGGTCATCGACGGCACGCGCACGATGAAGCTCACCGCCTCCGCGATGTCGGCGGGAACGCTGCCGAATCCCAGCGGCGTCTTGCTGTGCGCGTCCTCGAAGCCCTTGTCGGTCTGATTGCCGCTGCGCAGAGTCAGGCCGGGTGCGATGCCGCAGACGCGAATGCGCGGCGCCAGCGCTATCGCCAGCAATTCGGTCGCCGAGGCGAGTGCGGCTTTCATGATGGTGTAGGAAAGGAAATCGGGGTTGAGGTTGAACACCTTCTGGTCGAGCAGATTGACGATCAGACCTCTGGCGTCACCGGGCAATTGTTCGGCGAAGTGACGCGCAAGCAGAACCGGCGCACGCAGGTTCGCGGCATAATGCGCATCCATGCTCGCCTCGGCGACGGACGCGATATCGTCATATTCGAAAATCGCGGCGCTGTTCACGAGGAGCGAACAATAACCGAGCGCAGCGTTGGCGCCCGCGAAAATTGCCGGAAGTTCTTTTGATTGTGTAAGATCGCAGGCGACGGCGACCGCGTCGTGCCCGGCTTGCTTCAATTCACGCACCAGCGTGTCCGCTTCGTCGAACGAATGTCTGTGGTGGATCGCAACCCGCCAGCCATCGGACGCCAGACGCCTGACAATCGCTTCGCCCAAGCGCGCAGCCCCGCCGGTGACGAGCGCATAACCGGCACGCGAAGGAAAGTCTCTGTCGGTCGCTGACTCCATTGGCCTCACCGCCTCACGCGATAAAGCTCCACGCCGGCGCCTGCCGCCTCGTTGTAAACGTCCGGCTTCAGGATCGAGACGCGGCAGGCTTTGACGCGGGTATCGCGAAAGCCCAGCTCGACCAGCTCTTCCAGCAGGCTTTCGATCAGGACGGTATGGGCGCGCCCGGGCCAGGCGCGGATCGCTTCGCGGATGTAGTCGTAATCGACGATGGAAGAGAGACCCTCCGACGGCCGGCCGATATCGTCGGCGAACAGCTCCACGTTAATCACGATCCGCTGGGGCTTTTCGTCATGACGTTCCCACGGATGCACGCCGAGGCGCACTTCCGTCACGAGGTCGCGGATCATCATGCGCGCATAGCCGTGCTCGCCCATGAAGGGCACGGCGGGATATGACACGGGACCGGTTGAGGATTTCATGGCGAACCTCTAGCATCCGTGTGCCGCCGCGGACAACTCCCGGCCGATCAACCGAGCACTTGCCGCCTTGGCCGCAAAAGCAAACATTTCGCCTCTCCACATCGCGGATTCCGCCCGCGCGATCAGGCACGTCTTCATCCGCAATCTCGAAGTGCTTGCCCATATCGGCACGCACGGGCACGAACACGGCAAAGCGCAGCCCGTGCGCATCAACATCGATCTGGGTGTCGAGGATCTGGCCAGGATCGAAGACAAGCTCGACAAAGTGGTCGATTACGAGGCGATCACCGCGAAGGTGCGCGCGATCGTCGGCCGCGGCCACATCAATCTCGCGGAAACGCTGGCCGAGCGCATCGCCGAAACCTGCTTCGAAGATGTCCGTGTGCGCACCGCGCGCGTGCGGGTGGAGAAGCTGCACGCCTTGCCCGGCGCAGAATCCGCCGGCGTCGAAATCGAACGCGAGTCGCCGAAGGCGTAACACGGACTCGATTTTTCGTTCCTATTGGTGTCACGGCCCGCAAAAGCGGGCCGCCCAGGTGAAGCATTGTCGGTGCAGCCGAGAATGTTTCTATCGAGTCATTTATTTCGTTTTGGATACGCGTCACCTAGATGGCCCGCGTTCACGGGCCATGACAATTTGAGAGATGGAACGAGGATTCAGTGGTGCCCGTGAGAAATTCCTGTCAGCGTTCCGACAGCGGAATGTGCCCCGATTGCGCGGCGACGCGCGCGAGCCAGCGCAGCACAGCCGGATAGAGCGCGAGATCGAAGCCGCCGTCCTTCGCGCAATGGGTGTAGCCATAGAGCGCAATGTCGGCGATCGAATATCTGCCGCCGGCGAACCAATCGTTGTTCTGCAGATGCGTTTCCATCACGCCGAGCGCTGCATTGCCCTTGGCGTGCCATTCCGACACGAGCGCGCGTTTTTTCTCCAACTCCTCTTTCGGCGCTAAGGCGAGCCAGAATCGCGCCACCGCGATATAGGGCTCGTGGCTGTATTGCTCGAAGAACATCCATTGCAGCGCCTGGGCTTGGCCCCATTTGTCCAACGGCTGCAAGGCCGTGCCCTCGCTGAGGTACCACAGGATGGCGCCGGACTCCGGCAGGCAGCGTCCGTCGTCGAGTTCCAGCATGGGGACCCGTCCGTTGGGGTTTTTGGCGAGGAACGGCGCTTTGCGCGTCTCGCCCCCGTGGACCGGATAGTCCAGCAGCGTCAGCGGAATCCCGACTTGCCTGGCTACCAACCTTACTTTGTAGCAATTTCCCGAGTCGTGCATCTGGTGAAGAGTGGGCATGGCGCGTTCCCCCATCGGTTCGCGGTCAACATGCCCGATTCGGCCATGCGTCGTTTGCGATGCCGCTCTGCAGAACCATTCACCTCGGCGGAACGTAAAATTTTTCCGACGGCGATGGGCACGAAATCGTCGCCACAACGTTGCCATAGACCGGGGGCACTGTTGGCCCCGGGAGCGCATATTTCCGGAGGGTTGGATTATGAAATTTCGTTATTTGGCATTGGGCGTCATGGCTCTGGGCGGCGCAGCCGGCTTTTTCTGGCCCGCACAGGCCGATGTTCCCATGCCCATGGACAATCCGATTTCGATCGACGGCGTCCAGACGGTCTGCACGGGGATCGGGGACGAAGCGCAGCACGATTCACGCTGGCTCGCATTCCCCGTCCGCATCGAGTTTTCCAACGGCGCCGCGCAGTACCTGTCCGGCGCGCATGTGGTGCTGTCGTCCACAGGCGGCAAAACGCTGGCGGCCCTCGATTGCGCAGGTCCCTGGGTGTTGTTCCAGGTTGGACCCGGCAGCTACAAGGTGACGGCGACGCTCACCGCCCAGCAAGGCGGCGGCACCAGCAGCGCGACGTTTTCGCCGCCTGCCAAGGGCCAGAAGCGCGTCGTCCTGGACTTCAAGATCAAGCCGAACCAGTAGCCCAAGCTCTTTGCGCCGGCATCAGCCGATAGGCACCATGCCCATCAGCGCGAGCGCATTGCCGTCCGGGTCGTAGAACGGGCGCAGCATCAGTTCATGCGTCGCGGTGCGCTGCAGCGTGTGAGCAAGTCCTTCGAATTTGACGCCTTTCGCTTCCAGCGCCAGCCCGACTGCGTGAATGTCTGGCGCGTTGAAATAGAGGATCGAACCGCCGATCGGCTGGCCCTTCGTATGTTCGAGGCCCACCATCAGGCGCGTGCCTTCGAGCTGAAAGAACAGCATGCCGCTCACTTCAAACAGAAACGGCAGCCCCAGCACGTCGCGATAAAAGCTCTTGGCGCGCTCGAGATCGCGGCAGGTGAGGCCGACCTGCATCAAACTGCGGCCGGCAAGGCTCGTTGCATCCTGTGTCATCGAATTCTCCCGCGATATCGGCGCATGGCCCGACGGTCTTCCCTTGCGCATTGTCTTTTCATACTATGAGGCCGTCACATAGTTAGGTAACCTAATAATTATCCACCCTACAGGAACTGTCAAGTGGCCGCGAAAACTCCAGCGAAGAAGACCGAACAGATCGCAGACGCGCTTCACGGCGCGGCCATCCGGCTGTTGCGTTACGTGCGCAAGGAGGATGTCGCCTCCGGCATCACGGGGGCGCAGCTCTCCGTGCTGTCCGTTCTGGTATTCGGCGGCCCGCAGACATTGGGCTCGCTCGCCGCGGCAGAGCAGGTGCGGCCGCCCACCATGTCGCAAATGATCGCTGCCCTCGAGGAGCGCGGGCTCGCGATCCGCCGCCCGCTGGACCGGCGTTCGATCGAAGTGTCGGTGACGGAAAAGGGCAGGCGGCTGCTCGAAGCAGGCCGTCGCCGCAGGCTCGCGCGCCTCACGACCGCGCTCGCCAGCCTCAAGGCAGAAGAGCTTCAATGCCTCGCCAGGGCCGCGCAGCTGATCATCGGTGCAACGGAATCGACGATATAGTCCGCCCGGCAAGCGATTGCTCGACCGCACGCCGCATCGATCGTATATTGGGTTCAGGCTGGCGCCGCGGCGCGAGCCCCAGGAGAGGAACGTCCATGAAAGTCGAGCGTCTGCCTCCGATCGTCTCGTCGCTGAAGCCGAGCAACCATCCTTATCTGAACGGGGCGTGGACGCCTCTTCGCGAGGAAGTGAATGCGAGCGACCTCGACGTCATCGAAGGCAAAATCCCCGACGACATCGATGGCGTCTATCTGCGCAATACGGAAAACCAAATTCATCAGCCGCTCGGCCGTTTTCATCCGTTCGACGGCGACGCGATGATCCATATGATAAGCTTCCGAGATGGAGCCGCGTCCTATCGCAACCGTTTCGTGCGCACGCGCTGTTTCACGGCCGAGCAGGAAGCGGGAGCATCTCTGTGGGGCGGTCTTGCCGATCCGGCGAATCTGTCGCTGCGTCCGGGTTTCGGCGCGCATGGTTCGCTCAAGGACAATGCGAGCACGGACGTTGTGGTCCATGCGGGCAAGGCGCTTTCCACCTTCTATCAATGCGGCGAAGGCTATCGTCTCGATCCGGAAACGCTAGAGCAGCAAGGCGTGGCGCCATGGGGACCGCTCGACGGCATCTCCGCGCATACGCAGGTCGATGAGCATACGGGCGAGCTGATGTTCTTCAACTATTCGAAACACGCGCCTTATCTGCATTACGGCGTGGTCGATCGCGACGACAGGCTCACGACATATATGCCAATTCCGCTTGCGGGCCCGCGCTTGCCGCACGCCATGGCGTTCACCGAGCATTATTCGATCCTCAACGACCTGCCTGTGTTCTGGGACAAGGATCTGCTGGCGCGCAACATCCACGCTGTGCGCCTGCACGACGGCCTGCCGTCGCGTTTTGCGATCGTCCCCCGGCATGGCGGCGAGATTCGCTGGTTCGAAGCGGAGCCGACTTATGTCTTGCACTGGGTGAACGCCTACGAAGAGGGCCACGAGATCGTTCTCGACGGTTATTTCCAGGAAGATCCCACCCCTGCGCCGCGCGGCGACGCGCTGCCGGGTTACGGGCACATGATGGCCTATCTCGACGAATACAGTTTCCGGCCGAAGCTGCATCGCTGGCGGTTCGATCTCGCGACCGGCAAAACGCGCGAAGAGCGGCTTGACGACCGAGTGATGGAATTCGGCATGATGAACGGCCGTTTTGCGGGCCGGCGCTATCGCTACGCCTACAGCACGATTTCCGAGCCGGGCTGGTTCCTGTTCAAGGGCTTCGTGCGCAACGATCTCGAGACGGGCGACAAAAGGGAATACACGCTTGGAGCCGGACGCTTCGCGAGCGAGGCGCCGATCGCGCCGCGCATCGGCTCGACGCGCGAAGACGACGGCTATCTCGTGAGCTTTGTGACCGACGAGAACAGCAGTACGTCCGAATGCATCCTGCTCGACGCAGCGCATCTCGAAGACGGACCGGTTTGCCGAATTGCGTTGCCGCACAAACTTTGCAGCGGAACGCATTCCTGCTGGGCCGATCGCACGAGACTCCATGGCTGAGTCAGGGCCGCTCGCGCGTCATAACATACGATTGTACGAATTCAGACCCAAATAGCGATCTCGCCGCCGCTTTGTCTGCATATGGTACGGTAGCGGACCTAATTAACGAGTGTCTGCGGCATCGCGCGCGTATAGTAGTGGAATCGTCCGCCATTTTCAGGGCGCGGACGGCTAAGAGAGACATCGGCAGTGCCGGCTCTTGCCCCAATCACGGTGAGAGTCGTTGGCGCGCGCAAAAATTTCGGGTGTATTTCACAATCGTTTGCTGGCGGCGCTCGCGCCGACCGACCTCGCTTTGCTGCAGGGGCATTTCGAGAAGGTAACGCTGGACAGGCGCCACCCGCTGGAACATCCCAACCGGAAGATCGAGCACGTCTATTTCGTGGAGCACGGCATCGCGTCCGTGGTCGCCGGCGGCGACTCGGGCCGGCAGATCGAAGTGGGTCTCATCGGATGCGAAGGCGTATCGGGGTTGGCGCTGATATTGGGCGACGATCGCTCGCCGCATTCGACCTATATGCAGGTCGGCGGCGGCGGCCAGAAGATTTCCGCGCAGATGTTTTGCGAAGCGATGGCGAATAGCCCCTCGCTTCGGAAGCTTTTGATGCACTATGCGCAGGCTTTCATGGTTCAGACCTCCCACACCGCCGTCGCGAACGCCAGGGGTTCGGTCGAAGAGCGGCTCGCCCGCTGGATCGTCATGGCGCATGACCGGGTGGATGGCGACGACATCGCTCTGACGCACGAATTTCTTGCCATCATGCTGGGGACAAGGCGTCCGGGCGTGACCGAAGCCGTTCAAGCGCTGTCGAAGAAGGGACTCATTCGCACGGATCGCGGCCTCGTCACGGTCGTAGACCGCGAGGGTCTCGTGAAGCGTGCCGGAAAGCTTTATGGCGTGCCGGAAGCCGAATATGAACGCCTGATCGGCTGACGGTTCAAAGAGCCTTCGCGGACGGTTCGCGCTTCGTCGTTTCCGAGGAACGATCTCGCCGCCGTTCCGCCTTTCGGCGCTGTCGCAAGGAATATCGCGCAACGATGCAGGCGTTATGTCCCTCGGGACACCGGCAACTGGAAATTCCCGACCGGTTGCGCAAGATGCCCATCTCGAAGTGTATACGATCCCGGACCAAGCTCGCCGCGGGCAATGCAGGAGACCCCAGATGAAACTCGTGACATTCGATTCGGCCAGCGGATTGCACACCGGAGCCGTTGTCGGCGACGCCGTCGTCGATCTTACCTCGGCGGGATTGCCGGCCGGCATGATCGAGCTCATCGCGAATTGGTCGAGCCTGGCCGGGCAGGCGCAGAGAATTGTCGAAACGCGCAAGCCGGAATTCAAACTTTCGCAGATTCATCTTCGCGCGCCGGTGCCGAATCCGCAGAAGATTCTGGCGATCGGTCTCAACTACGCGGACCATATCGCGGAGTCGGGGCAACCCAAGCCTGAAAAGCAGATCTGGTTTTCCAAACTGCCCAATTCCGTCAACGGCCCTTACGATCCGATCGAACTTCCGAAAGCGTCGAGCGCCATCGACTACGAAGCCGAGCTTGTCGTGGTGATCGGAAAGCGCTGTCGGCACGTGTCGAAGGCGGACGCGGCGGGAGTGGTCTTCGGCTATGCCGCAGGAAACGACGTCAGCGTGCGCGACTGGCAGTTCCACACTGCGCAATGGATCGTCGGCAAATCCTTCGACACGCATGCGCCTGTCGGCCCCTGGATCGTCACATCGGACGAGCTCGGCGACCCGCACACGCTTGGAATCCGCTGCCTCGTCAACGGAGAACTTCGGCAAAACTCCAACACCGGTAACCTCGTTTTCAATGTCTACGATCAGATCGCCTATCTGAGCCAGGCGATGACGCTTCTACCCGGCGACATGATCTTCACCGGAACGCCGGGAGGAGTCGGCATGGCCATGAAACCGCCGTCCTTCCTCAAATCCGGCGACGTGGTGCGCGTGGAGATCGACAGGATCGGCGCGCTCGAGGCAACGATGCGCCCCGAGAACTAACTTCCGGCTTTCCGGCCAAGCTCTTTCGCGCGATCCCTGTCGGAAGCCGCGCCGACGGCGTCGCCGGATTTTTCCTTGGCGTCTGCTCTTTGCGTATAAGCCAGCGCGAAGCCCGGCCGCGCCACGATCGCAGCATCGAAGTCGCGTATCGCGCTGACATAGTCCTCAAGTCCGGAATAGACCTCTCCACGCTCTTCGAGAACATCGGCATTCCCCGGCGAAATGCCCAGCGCGGCATTCAGGTCGCGCAGTGCCTGGTCGTCATGGGACTGGTCCGCATAGGCCAGTGCGCGATCGAAGAACGCGGGCCACTGTTTGGGTTCGATCTGAATCGCCTGCGTAAAATCGGCGATTGCGGGATCGTAGTCTTTCTTGCGCAGCGAAACGAGACCGCGATCGACGAGCAGCTCCGCGTTTTTCGGCTCGAGCTTCAGCCCCGCATTGAACTGAACGAGCGCATTCGCGTCGTCGCCGCTTTCCGCGAAAGTTTCGCCCAGGTGAAGTATGATGTCGGCATCATTCGGCTCGATGCGCAGAGCAGCGCTGTAGTCGGCCAGAGCAGCCGTGTAGGTATGCTCCCCGGCCTGCAAGTCCGCCCTGTCGAGCAAAGCCGCCACGCTATTGGGGTCGAGTTTAAGCGCCTTTTCGTATTCTTCTCGCGCGCGTCTGTCGTCGTTCTGAGCCGCCCAGACTTCGCCTCGGCCGGCATGCAGGATTGGATCGTTCGGAAGAACGCCAAGTGCTGCGTCATAGCTATTGGCCGCATTCGCCCAGTCGCGGCGGTCGTAATAGATCGCGCTTCGCGCATATAATGCAGACTCAAGATCGGGCTTGATCTTGAGCGCCGCATCCAGGCTGATCAGGGCTTCATCGGTGCGTCCCAGTTTGCGAAGCTCGGTGCCCAATTTGAGCGCCGCGTCGGGATCCTTCGGATCGAGAGTCGCCGCTTTCTGAAGATAAGGCACCGCAGCCGCGTGATCGCCTTTTCTCGAATAGACGAGACCCATATCGTAATATATCGCCGCGCTGTTGGGCTGCAGCTTGTCCCCGGCCGTATAGTCGGCAAGCGCCAGATCGAGCTCGTCGCGGTCGAGATGCACATTGCCGCGCTCCACAATCGAATCGACGTCGCCCGGCTGCAGTTTCAACGCGGCGTCGAGACTTTTCAGCGCATCATCGTTGCGATCGAGTTTGCGATATTCCTCCGCTTGCTGGTACAGCGGCTCGATGTCCTTCGGGTCGAGAGTGCCTGCTTTTTGAAATTCCAGCAGCGCAGAGGCATGGTCTCCCTTGCGCGAATACATCAAACCCATGTCGAAATAGGCCGCCGACCCCGCAGGATCGAGTTTGATCACTGAAGCGTAATCCGCGGCAGCGAGGTCCAGTTCGTTACGCTGCAGATGCAGATTGCCTCGCGCGAGCAGCGCGTCGTCGTCGTCCGGCTTCAACGTCAACGCGGCCGCAAAGCTTCTGAATGCGTCGTCGTCGCGCCCCAGCGCGCGGTATTCGATTCCCTCGCGCGTCACGGGATCCGGATCCTTGGGATCGAGCGCCGCGGCCTTCTGAAAGTCCGCGAGAGCGATGTCGTGGCTGCCCTTGCCGGCATATGCCAATCCGAGATCGTAGAACGCGGCGGAATTGGCGGGGTCCGACTTGATCGCCTGCGTATAATCCGCGATGGCGTCATCGAACGCATTGGCGTCGGAGTGGGTGTTGCCCCGGTCGATCCAGGCCGTCGCGGAGTCCGGTTTCAGCTTCAGGGCGGCGTCGAAGCTGCGCAGAGCATCGTCGCTGCGATTGAGTTTGCGGTATTCTTCGCCCAGATGCACAAGCGCGTCGGGATCCTTCGGATCGAGCGTGCTCGCCTTCTGGAAATCCTTGAGCGCCGCGGCGTCGTCGCCCTTTTGTGCATCGGCCAGTCCGCGGTCGAAATAGGCGGCCGTGTCGTTTTCGTCCTGCTTGATTGCGGCGGAGTAGTCCAGAATCGCAAGATCGAGTTCGCTGCGATCGAGGTGAAGATTGCCGCGGCCCACCAGGGCATCGGTGTTGCCGGGCTCGAGGCGGAGAGCCGAATCGAAGTCCTGCGCGGCCTGATCCTTGTTTCCCTGTTCGTCATAGGCTCCCGCGCGGACCACATAAGCTCGCGCATAATCGGGAGCGAGGCCTATGGCCGTATCGCAGTTCTTGATCGCGGAGACATAATCGTGACGCGCAACCAGCAGTGCGGCGCGAAAGACGTAAGTCGTACCGTCCTTGGGGGCGGCCTGGATGGCGTTGTTGTAGATTTTCATCGCTTCGTCTGGCCGGCCCATCGATTCATAAACGACGCCGCGGGCCCGTTGCACGTCCCCGGCGCTGCCTTTGTTGTTGGCCGCCGCGCTGTCGAAATCCTTCAATGCGTCGTCGTAATGGCCTTCGTCGAGATCGAGGCGGCCAAGCGCGAAATAGGCCGAATAAAGGTTGGAAGCTGCCTGGATCGCGGCTTCGTAGTCCCTGCGTGCCTGGACATCATCGTGTTTGTAAAACTGCCAGGTGCCGCCGCGGCCGACGAGCGCTTCGCCGTTACGCGAATCGATTGCCAGCGCTGCCGTATAGTCGACAAGCGCCTGGTCGTGCTGGCCGAGCGCGTCCCTCAAATCGCCGCGCAAAATGAGCGCATAGACGTCTGTCGGGTCGGCAGTCAGCGCGCTGTCGGCATCGTTGAGCGATTCATCGTGCTTACCCAGTTGGTTATAGGCCTTGCCGCGGGCGGTGAAGGCGTGAGCCAATGCCTTGGTGTCGGTGGGCTTGCTGTCGATGAGGTGCGTGCAGAACGCAATGGCCGCCTCCGCATCCGTCGCGTCTGCAGCCTCGTCGGGACAGATGTTCGCGGCAGCGGGCGTCGTCGGTTGCGCTGCAGGCGGCGTATCCGCCCACGCCGAAACGCTCATGCCGAATCCCGAGAGCGCGATCGCGAACAGGCTCGTGCCAAGCGTCAAGAATCTTCGTGAAGCTATCATGCGATCGGTCCCTTCTTCACGCCGCCGGGATTGGCTAGTGACTGCTCGGCTTTGCGCCCGTTGCCTCCGGAGTGGCGATGATGACCAGAGGCGATCGCATGAGCCAATCGGCGGCTGCCTTGCGAACCTCTGCCGGCGTCACCTTCGCGACGAGGTCGGGCATCAGCACCATTTCATCGAGCTTGGCCGGTATTCGGGAAGATCCGTCGAGGTAACCGGCCCACCACCCGTTGGTCATCGCCGATTTGGCGAGCGAGGCCTCCAGGGGCTTGCGCGCCGCTTCGAGATTGTCGTCGGAGAACGTGCCGCTTGCGAGACGAAGAGCGAGCGCGCGTATTTCCGCGACGACAGTAACGGCATCTTCGCGCGACGTCTCGACCACGGCCTCGATATATCCCTGGTCGGCGTTGTCCGGCGTCACCATTTGAACGGTCGGGGCGTAGGATTTTCCCAGTTCCTGGCGAACGCGATGGCGAAGCGCGTCGTCGAAGATCCCCGTCAGCAAGCTGAGTGCGATTGCCTCCCGGCGGCGCTCGGGAACCGCGACGTAAAGCGGCCAGATCACGCCGACATAGGCTTCGCTGTCCGGCCCTTCATGGGTCGTGTGCACGACGGGTAATTGGCCGTCGGGAAAGCGGAGGAATTGCGTATCGGCGCGCGCACGAGGTTTGGTGTCTCGCGGCGACAGCGCGCCGAAGGTCGCACCGACGAATTCCGTCGCAACCGTTTCATCGACGTCGCCCACGATGGTGATTTCGATAGGTGCCTGCGTGACGGTGGGTTTGAGCAGGCGTTCGAAATCGCTCATATGCAGGCGAGCGAGCTCTTCCTCGCGCGGCAGGCTGAGCGGCCCATCCGGAAGGAGGGTGTCGCCCAGCGCTGCTTCGACCACCTGACCGGAATCGGATCTGCTTTGCCGATAATAGTAGTCGATCAGCGTCGGCAGGCTGGAGTCCATTGCGCCGCGGAAGCCGGGATCGCTGACATAGGCGGCCAACAGCTGAAGCTGAAGCTTGAGGCCGCCCGCCATCGTGGAGCCTTTCAAGATGAAACTGTTCGTTCCGACGTCGAGCGAGGCGTCGAACGAGGTCTGCGAGAATATGCGCTGGATTTCCTGAAAATCGTGTCGTCCAAGTCCGGCCTGCTCGAACAAAGCGGCGCCCAGATTGGCTTCGGGAAGCTCTCGACTCGGGACTTCGCGCCGTCCAGCCCCGAAGCTCACACGAATCTGCACCATCTCCTTTTCGAAATTCGTCTTCTTGAAGTTGAGGATGACTCCATTGTCGAAAGTGAGCCTGACGAATCCGGGCGACCGGATTTGTTCGCGATTGACGACGCGACCGGCGTGGCCGAAATCCTCATAGGCCCATTGCGCAATTTTGGGCTCCGAAGGCGCAGGCGGCAGCGGCGCGTTCTGAAGTCTGGTCCAGACCGCGCGCACCGCATCGCGATCCGGCACCGTCGCATCGAACAGCGCAATGAGGGGACCGCTGCCGGACCAGTCGCGGCCGAACGCAGCCTTCACGTCATCCGGCGTCACGCTCTCGACGGCGACATCGAATGCGCGGAACAACTCCGGCGGCGCCGCGACGACATTTCCGTCCATTTCCTTCGTCGCTATGAGGTTTGCGAGCTCGCCCGATCCGCGCGTGGATTGGCTGCGCATTCCGCCGCGATAGGTCGCCCGTTCGGTGTCGATGGCATCGTCCAGCTCGGTCTGGGACGGGCCGTATTCGGCGAAGCGACGGATCTCCTGCCCGAGTGCACTGAGGCCGGAAGCCCAGCCGCCTTTCAGCAGCGCCGCGTAGACGCAGGGCTCGATCGCTTCCTTCGAGTCGTCGGCTACGATGGCGGACGCGCCAAGAAACGGCGGTCTGTCCGAGGTGGTCAGTTTGGCGAGCCGGTTGTTCAGGATTTTCGTCCAGAACACCGTCAAGGCCTGCGCGCGGAGCTTTGCGACATCGTCCGGTCCATTCGGCGGCGCGCGACGGATGCGGCAAACGGCCAGAGAAGGCGGCACACGGGGATCCGCTTTTGTCATGATGTCGACGCCGCGCGACTCGTCTGGAATGCCGAATGCGGGCTTGGCTTGCATGGGCCCTTGAGCCGTCCAGGTCGCGAAGGTCCCCCGGATGCGGGCTTCGATCGCGTCCGGCGTGTCGTCGCCGACTATGACGAGTACGGCATTGTCGGGACGATACCAGCGTTGATAGAACGCGAGCAGCTTGGCGCCATTGACGGCCTGCAGCTGTTCGACCGTGCCGATGGAATGAGGCCTGGTCGATCGAAGGTTCGGCGCCACAAACGAGTCGGTTGCCTCCGATGCCTCGAGCAACGGCGTGAGATGCGTGGCGCGCTCCGCAAGAATAATTCCTCGCTCGCGATTGACGGCATCGTCGGCGAATGTCGTGCCGTCGGCGATCCGGCGCAGCCACCCGAATGCGAGATCGAGCGACGGCGCATCCGCTTTCGGGAGATCTAGCCGGTAGACCGTGGCGAATGTGCTCGTATCGGCGTTCAGGTCGCGACCGAACGCAACACCCGCATCGGCAAATGCCTTTTCCGGTCCCGCTTCATGTTCGTTCTGGCCGCCGCTGAACGCCATATGCTCGATGAAATGCGCCGTACCGCGTTCGCTTTCGCTTTCCTCGAAATCGCCGGCCTCGATGCCCAGCCGGACCGAAAGAGCGCCTTTCGGAGTCGCGTTTTGCATGATCGCGTAGCGAAGGCCGTTGGGCAGAACGCCGAGCCGAATGGCGGGGTCCGGAAGTATGGAGTCGGAGGCCGTCGAGGCGGCGGGTGCGGCATTGCCGCCGGCCGGCTCCGGCAGTGCGTGGCGCGGCAGAACCAGGAAAACGCAAAGCGCCGCCAAGGCGCCTAATCCGCGCATACGCCCCATCACTCACCCCCTTGACCCTCATCATCCTATTCGGAAATCGGACGAGGGAGCCAGAGCAATCGCCAGGCGAAACGTAGTTGCTGCAAGAAATCGACGCTTTTGGTCCGATCGCGCGGCGGGCCGGAGCGAGACAAAATCGCAGTATTGGCAGCAACGACCCGTGGCCGGTTCTTCGCCGCTCAGGCGGCGCGTCCGTTTTCCACAATGCGGCACAGGAATTTCTCGATGTTGCGCGACAATTGCGACACCGAATTCTCGTCGTCGAGCACCAGGCGCACGCAGAGCCCGTCGAGGAAAGCCGACAGCACGTCCGGTAACAGCGCGGCGGTTTCGGCATCGAGTTTTCCCGTCTCGACGAGAGGCGCGAGCTTCGATCGCATGAACTCCGCCGCATCTTCGTTCCATTGCGCAAGTTTTCCGATCGCGCTCTTCGAAGGCGGCGGTCGCAGCAGCACGCGGTAGCGCGAACGGTTGGCGTTGAAATCCGCCAGGCACGTGTCCAGCAGCCGTTTCACGATGGGATCGTTGGGACCGGTGTTCGCGAACGCGGCTTCGACGCGCGCGACATAGCCCGAAACGCAATAGTCCAACACCGCGTCGTACAGCGCTTCCTTTGAGGGAAAGTACCAGTAGAAGCTGCCGCGGCTCACTTTCGAGCGGCGGATCAGGTCGTCATAGGTCACGCGCTCGAAGCCGTGTTCGGCGAAACATTCAAGGCTTTCGCCGAGGATATGACCCACGCGGTCGTCGCGCCGCGGGGTCTTCGATGCCGTCTTTCGCGCCGTTGCCATTCACATCTTCCGAATCGGTCGCTCTTGAATAAACCAACTGTCCAGTCTAGTAAAGAGTCTATAACAAAATGGGAGGAACGGCGATGGCAAAGGTCGAATATGTCACGCGCGATCACATGAAGGCGCTTCTCGAACCTTACGGACTCTCGGAAGCCGTCCGGCACGGCGCGACCCTCACGATTGCGGGGCAGACCGGGATGAATGCGCAGCATCGGATCGTCGAAGGCGGATTGAAGGCGCAAGCGGTGCAGGCCTTTCGCAATATCAAGGAGATCGTCGAGTTCGCGGGCGGCAGCGTCGAGAACATCGTGCATCTCACCTGGTATCTGGCCGACGGGCCTGCCGCGCGCAGCTTCATGGAAGACGCCATCGACGTGACCATGGCGCGGGCCGAGATTCTGCCGGGCATCGCGCCGGGCTCCACGGCCGTGCGCGTCGAGCAATTGCTCACGCCGGAAATCCTGATCGAAATCCAATCAGTGGTCGCGCTATGACGCAGAGCGCGGATGTGATCGTGGTGGGTGCAGGCGCAGCCGGTCTCAAGGCGGCGCGGGAACTCGTCGGCCATGGCCTTTCGGTGATTGTGCTCGAAGCGAAGGATCGGGTGGGAGGCAGGCTGAAGCGCGTGGAAATCGGCGGTCGCGTCGCCGATTTCGGCGGGCAATGGGTGGGTGCCGGCCACACCGTGCTATTTGCCGAAGCCGAGCGGCTCGGCATTCCCGCTTACAAACAATATGAAGCGGGCAAGACCGTGATGCAGCTGCTGGGCAAGCTGGTGCAGTTCGCGGGCAATGTTCCGAAGATACCGCTGCCGGCGCTGATCGAACTCTATCGCCTGCAGAAGCGCTGGGATCGCGAGATGAAGACGATCCCCGCCGAGGCGCCATGGACCGCGCCGAAAGCGAAGGAATGGGACGGCCAGACGCTGGAAAGCTGGATCGTGAAGAATGTGCACACGGCGGCGGCGCGCGAATTCGCGCGCCTCGTGCCGCGCGGCGCGTGGGCCGCGGAAGCATCGCAGGTTTCGTATTTGTGGTTTCTCGATGCGCTGCGCAGCGGCACCGGACTCGAATATCTGATGGGTATCGGCGGTGGCGCGCTCGATTCCAAGTTTCAAGGCGGCATGCACCAGGTGTTCGCGCGCATGGCCGACGAGCTTGGGGACCGCGTGGTGCTCGGTGCGGTCGTGCGCAAGATCGTGCAGGATGAAAACGGCGTACGTGTCGAGACCGACAAGGGCGAGTTTGAAGCGCGCCGCCTCATCGTGGCAGCGCCTCCGGGTCCGATCGCGCGCATTCAGTTCGAGCCGCATCTTCCCGCCACGCGCGACGGACTCCACCAGCGCATGCCGATGGGTGCGATCATCAAGGCGATCGTCGTCTACAAATCGGCGTTCTGGCGCGATTTGGGGTATTCCGGCCAGGTCGCGACCGATGACGACACGGTGGGAATCGTGGTGGAGGACACGCCGGAAAACGGACCTCCGACACTCCTCTGTTTCATCGAAGGCCGGCACGCATTGGAAATGAGCGCGGCCGGCCGCGAAGCGCGCGAGAAGAAAGTGATCGCTTCTCTGGTGCGCTTCTTCGGGCCGCAAGCGGCCGATTACGTCGCCTATGACGACAACGACTGGCTGTTGGAGCCTTTCACGCACGGCTATGTCGGCCACATGCCTCCCGGCGTGATGACGCGCTTCGGCCACGCTCTGCGCGGGCCTTGCGGACGCATCCATTGGGCCGGAACGGAAACTTCCACCGAATGGGCCGGCTATATCGAAGGCGCGATGCGCTCAGGCATTCGCGCGGCGCAGGAAGTCATTCGTCTTCACAACGCATGACTCATTCGACGGTCGGCTTCAAATGCTGCCGCCGTGCGCTCGAATGATCGCCTTGGCGAGCGCAACATTCTCGCGCACGCCTTGGCGCATTTTTCCTACGGCGATGACCGAGAGCACGCCGGGCGCATATTCGCCCGGGAAGGCGGCGCGCACGGAGACCACTGCCCCGCCGTCGATCATGACGGGGTCGCCGTTCGGCCGTGTGAATTTGACGAGGTTCGCGCGCGAGCCGGCGCCGCCGCCGCCGCTAAGCGTTCCGGTGACGGTGGCGAGATAGTTCGTCGTCTCCGCGGGCAGCAACCCGCCGTCGATCATCCGCGCTTCGAGATTTCCCGGCCCGTCATTGTAAGCGGCAAACATATTGGGATAGCCGTATTTGCCGCGCAGGAAATGCAGATAGGCTGCACCCGCGATAATATTGTCGTGCGGATCGTAGGGATCGGCGCCGAGGCGATATTGTAGGCGCATGTCGTCATAAGTCGACGGCATCAGCTGCATGAGACCCATCGCGCCGGTGCTGGACGTGATGGGCTGGTTCTCGCCCAGCATGGTGCGTCCGCCGCTTTCGATCCGCATCACTGCGCGGATCCAGTTCTCCGAAACGTCGAAGCGCTTCGCAGCCGCCGCGATCCAGGGATCCCAGCGTTTCATGAGCTGGGCGAAACTCATCTGCTGCTCGATATCGAATGCGGATCGCTTGGTGGCGATGACGGAGGGCTGCGCGGATTTCTCCATGGCGACAGCATTGCGCGCCGTTCGGATTGGAAGCGAGATCGCGTGCCGCGCAGGTTGCATGCGAAGGCCGCCTTGGCCGTGCAGCACGAAAATGCCCGCCGCCAAGACGACACCGGCAACCGAACTCACCACAAGGGGAAGCCGAATTCGCATACCCGTTGCAACGCCGGCGCACCGCGCCCGGGTCCGTCGAACCAGGCGTCGCGCCAAGGCGGCCATATCAAATGCAAATCTGTTCACGGATCCCGCAACTGGAGCAACGCTCCAGCTTACAACATCGCCGGATGGCCGAAAAATGGCCGGCGGCGAAGCCGGTCTGAGGCCAATGGAGTTCAGCCCGCGGCAACGACAGGGGCGAGCTTCACGGTTGGGCTTCGCAAAACGCGTCCGGCGTCGTTGACGCGACGTCGGCGATGACCGCTCCGGGCCGGGTCACATATTCCGACACGCCTTGATGCGTCGTCGAGTCCGGATCCCAATCGTAGCTCCAACCCATGGCCGTGAAGGGGTAGCCCGGAGACGGGAAGCCGATCCGGTAGGAGTCCATCATCTGCTTGAGCACGAAATGCTCGCTCTTTGAATCGGCGGACGGATCGCGCGGCACATCCACGGAGCAGGATGTGGTGGTCGTAAGCGGACTGCTGGCACAGGGGCGGAACAGGTCGGCCGGGCTGATTTTAAAGGTGAAGAGCTTGTCGTATGTCGGATCGGGCGGCAGGCCGAGCGCCATCTCCAGGGCCAGCACCCGGTTCTGTTTGTCCTTGCAAAACGTCCGGAGTTCGTCCGGAAGCGAAATCCATATGTAGCGCGCAGGGTCGATCGTGGAACCGGACTGGAGATGCGCGACGACGATCTCGGGCTTTGTCATGTCGATCGGCGTCAGCGTGCGGACAGAATTCGGGGTCTTCACCGCGGCCTCGGGGATCGAGCGCGTATAGGCGTCCTCGAGCCGCTCCCGAGGCGTTCGCACGATCGCGCACCCCAACAGCAAAGCCATCGCCGGCAAGACGATGACAAAGCGGCGGCGTCTTTCCATGGGACCGGTCATTGCGGGTTCTCCAGATCGAGCGGGATCGACAAACAAGGCAGGATAAAAGGGCGCCTTGGTCTGCAACAATGCTTGTGCTGTACCACAGTCGGCAATGGGATGGCAGTATTCATAGGCCTGCACGGATTCAGGCGGTGCCTAAAGGGTCTTGCGGGAGCGCCGAGGGAGCCCAGGCCTATCGCCGCGCCGTATCGGCCGTGATCGGCTCTCGCGGGATTTTACCTCAGGCGTTGTTGGTATTTCCATAACGATCCGGAAATCGGTGAGGTATGCTGCAAGTCGCGAACACCCGGCAGCCCGCAGGCGATGTCGTCGAGGGAGTTGAGAGGATTCTATGAAGCGCATTTGGACGATCATCGGCGTGGCCGACGTTGCCGCGAGCTTCAAATGGTACCAGGCGTTGCTGTGCTTGCCGCAGACGGCTCCGGCCCACGACGATTTCGGGCAAATCCTCGATTCGGATGGAACGGTCCTGCTCTGTCTCCACGAGTGGGGCGCGCACGAACATCCCCCGCTGGCGAGCCCCGACACCGCCAAGCTCGGCAACGGCCTGCTCCTGTTTTTCCGGGTCGACAACTTTGACTCAGCTTTGCCGAAGGCGCGCGCGCTCGCGGGCAAGCTGGAAGAAGAGCCGCATGTGAATCCCAGCACCGGAACCATGGAATTTTCGCTGCGGGATCCTGACGGTTACTACGTCACCATCAGCGCGCTCGATGCGGCCTGAGCCGCCGGCGGACAAATGCGAACTCTGCGGAGATGCCGCGTTCGAAAGTCGTATCGGCAGAAATCGCGTACGCATCGGACGCAACGCGGAATTTTCGCGCTTGCAAGTCCCCTTTTTGCCGAACTTCCGAATCCTGTAGCAGAATTTCGCGCCGCCAATTCCGGCGGGATGGCTGCGAGTCGGGATTTTCCCTATGCACTTGATATTAAAGAGAAAATTTGTGGCGGAGCCGGAGGGATTCGAACCCTCGATACGACTTTACATCGTATAACGGTTTAGCAAACCGCCGCCTTCAGCCTCTCGGCCACAGCTCCGCACATGCGGCCGAAGCCGCGGCGGCACTCTTGCCCCAATCCCGATAAAGCCTCAAGCCCCCGCTTTGCCAAGAAACCCCGCAGCAAACGCACTGAAAATCCTCGATTTTGTTCGCTGGAACTCGGATCAGGGCCGCCATGGCTGAATGAATTGGTGCTCAAGTCCCGCATCTCATTGATCACACCGCCATCCCCGGATTGAAACATTATTGCGCGCTATCTTACACAATGGTACACAATGACCTTGACCAACGATTCCGTGTTGTGTATCTATACACAAAGAGATCGAGGGCATGGGCAGACGGGTGTTGTCCCCGAGAGAGGTCGCGAAACGACTGGCTGCCGGCGGCTGGATCGTGAAGCGCAAAGGCCCCGGCGATCATGTCCAATATGTCCATCCCGACAAGCCCGGCAGAGTGACGCTCGATATGGGCGTGAAGGACATTCCCATTGGGACATTGCGTTCCATTTTTCGGCAGGCGGGATGGGATTGGTAAGGACAGCGAGAGATGGCGGAGCATGTGATTGCATTGGTCCACGATGAAGCCGGAGCCTACGGAATTTCGTTTCCCGATTTTCCGGGAGTGGTGTCGGGCGGTACTTCGCTCGATGAAGCCGTGCGGCGAGGAACGGCTACGCTCGATTTTCATGTCGCCGGTATGGTGGAAGACGGTGAAGCGCTTCCTGTGTTACGGTCTATCGAGGAATTGCGGCGAGATCGCGATTTCCTTAAGGATGCGAAAGGCGCCGTTTTTGTGGCGGTTCCGGTCGAGCTTCCCGGTAAAGCCATGCGCATCAACATTTCGATGGACGAACGGCTGTTGAGCGCGATCGATCGCGAGGCAGAAGCCCGCGGCGAAACTCGCTCCGCGTTTCTGGCGAACGCAGCGCGCGCACGGATGCAGAAGGTTTCATGATACCTCGAATATAATGCATTGGTTTGTGAAGGTGATGCAAATGACACTTGAAGACCAAAGGCTCAATCGCCCATTCGATTTACAAAAGCGGTTTCACGCTCATTGTCAGCGCGATTTGGATGCCGGAAAGACCGCTCGGGCATTTTCGGCGGCAGAATGCGAAGTGCAGGCACATAACGCGCAAGCCGGCAACGTCGCGACGTTCAACTCTTACCATTGAGCGCGACCGTTCCGGGACGCCGTGGCGGAGTGGAATGATGGTCCAGTCACCGGCTTTCACGACAGCGGGCACTGCGCTCATACGCACGTCGCTTGATCTTGGGCGGCAAGCTCGGCAAGTGTCGGTATTGAGCCCATGCCGCCGATTGAAAATCGACCGGCGCGCTGGCGCAAGATCGGCCCGAAGAAGGCGAAGCCGGAGCCGCAACCGGGCTGTTTTGAGGAGGCCAAGTGTGGCGCTGAATTTAACTGATGCTGTCATAGCGCGTCTCAAACACCACACGATAGGGCTGACCTATCGGAAAGATGGATCGCAAGCGCGCGAGGTTCTCGGTTCCGGCGTGCTCGTGACGATTGAGGGCCGTCGTGGAATTTTGACGTGCGGGCATGTCGCGGAGAAATTTGAAAAATTGAGGGACGTGCAAGTTGGATTTTTCAGTACCGATGACCAAAACAAATTTTCGTTAGACGCCATTCTCCATCAAATCCTCCAAAGTAGTCACTCATTCGAGGAGTCTGAAAAGGTCCTTGATTTGGCGTTCACGATGCTCACGCCGGAACTGGCAACCATCATTGATGCCAAGAGCGGTGTCTTTCTGAACGCCGACAAGAACCGAAAGAAGATGGAGGAATATGCTGCAACGAGGAACAGGTTCTTTGACGTGATCTTTGGATTGGTCGAGGAATTTTCCGGCACGCCCGAGACCGAAGGGAACAACGTCATCAGCAAATTGCGCGCCGTGCTTTATTCCGGTAAAATTGTGCAGCGTGACAACGGCCTTCTTCATTTTCAACCGATAGACCGTGAGAAATTGCCGAGCAGCTTTGGCGGAATGAGCGGGGGTGGCGTGTGGCGCATCTACTACGATGAAAGTAAGGAAGGCGATGACGCGCTTTCGACCGCGATGTTGTGTGGCGTAGCATCCTGGCAGAGGACTGACGAAAAAGAGATTGCGTGCCAGGGATGGGATCGTGTTGACCAAGCGCTAATTCCGAAGGTCCGCGAAGCTCTCCCGGTATAATTGTTGCCGCGGAGGCATCATGTTTTCGAGTTTCTTGCCGCCATTCGTCGCAGTTGTCCTCAAAACCATTGGCGGGCTGACAGGTCTTGCCGCTGCTGTTGCGGCATGGCGGGCAGCGCGTTTGTGGCTGGAAGCGAGCAAGATACCAATCGAATACGCAGAACCCGCAGTGCAGGTCTCTTATGACGATGTGCCCGCCCTCGGAATTCTTGACGCCAAAGTGGGTGTCGACGCTGCACAAACCTCCTATAAGAAATCGGCTGCGTTGAACGCGGAAGCGGCGCGATGGACTGCTTGGGCCGCGATCTTGACCGGTGCGTCGGCGCTTCTGGCAGTAATCTAGAGCGGCGCGCGATTTAGATTGTTGGCCAAGGGGCCGCTAACCAATAAGCGCGCGGCCCGCGACGCTTCATGCCGCAGTTCCCCGGTCTCCTCAAGTCCGGCTGCAATGCGTTCCGCTCGCAATGCCGGGCTGCGCGAGACGCGATTCCCGGCCGGGTTCCGTTGGATTTCGCGGATATATGATAAAAGACACTTAATGGAACTTGCGGTTCGATCGCCGATGCTCTTGCAAGCGGTCGGGGTCCGGCGCAGCATCGCGCTTGTGGGGCCGCCTTTGCGGGCCGCTCCGCCGCATCGGCCACGAAGGCGTATTGCGCGGGACCGCAGACAGCGCCTTCGAAAAGAGATCCAGGAGCGGCGTGGGCTATGAGCCCCTCGCGGACGAAAGTCCGGTCTGCCTTTGCTCGCAAAGCATCGGCAGGCAAGTCCGGCAACGCATGCGCCGAGCCGGACGGTTGGAGGATCGGGTTATGCAGGTCAAGCACATCTTGCGCGAGAAGGGCCGCGAAGTGGTCACCATCGCCAGCGACGCCACATTGTCGGAGGCCGCGCGCCTGCTTGCGCGCAAGCGCATCGGCGCGCTGGTCGTGCGCGACCGCGACGGCGTTGTCGCCGGCATTCTTTCCGAGCGCGATGTCGTGCGCGCGGTCGCCGAGGCAAGCGTATCTGCCCTGGCGCAAAGCGTGGCGCTGCACATGTCGCGCGCGCTGACGACCTGCACCGAAGCCGACACGATCGACGATCTGATGGAAGTGATGACGCGTCGCCGCTTCCGGCATGTTCCCGTCTTGGACGAAGGCGATCGTCTGGCGGGCATTGTTTCGATCGGCGACGTCGTCAAATCGCGCATCGAAGAAACCGTGCGCGAAGCTGCAACCTTGCGCGAATATATCGCCGCCGGTTGAACGGCGCGGCCGGACCCGACCGTTTCATATTGCGAGATGCAACTTATGATGCAGCCGGCTGAACTGCGCCGTTCCGGGCGAACTGATTAACGCGTCTGGAACTGCGCGCGCGTGCCGGCGTTTCCTCCGTTGGAAGAAGACTGTGGCAGCCTGCGAGTTCCGCGGGATACGCGCAGCAACGGAGACGATTCGATGAATACGAAAAAACTTGCTCTCGGCGGCGTCGCGGCTCTCGCGCTTGCGCTCGCAGCCTCGCCCATGTTGGCGCAAACCTCGGCGCAGCCCGCGCCGCAGGCCACATCCTCGATGCCCGGCACGTCTTCGCAGGATGGCGGCCTCTATGGTTCCCAGGTGAATTCGCCGCAAGTTTCTTCGCCCTCGGCGAAGGCCGAAACGCAGAAGCTCAACGAGCAGTCCATCGACGGGACAACGGCCTCACCGGCCGTGCTGAACGGAGAAGCTCCCGCCGCAAGTGGCACCCCGTCCCAGACTGGATATACGCCGCCGAATGCCAACCAGGCGCCGCAGACGACGCCGCAAAGCTCCATCGCCGCGCCGAAGCAATTGGCGCAGAACGAGCCGCAACAGCAGTACCAGGATCAGCAGCAGCAATATCAGACGCAGCAGCAACAATATCAGGATCAGCAGCAGCAATATCAGGATCAGAAGCGGACTTACGACCGCAATGTGCGCCAATACGATCAGGCCCGCTGGAACTATGTCGATTATCCGCACGCCTATGCGTACGAATATGGCGACAGCCCGCGCCTGATGCGCATTTATATGATTGCGGAGCCTTCGCAGCAGCTCGCCCACGCGCCAGTCGAAGGACCGTCGGGCATGTGGGTCGGCCGCGTTCGCAACGTCGAAACGGGGCCGGACGGTACTCCCAGCCGCATCGAAGTTTCGCTCAACAGGCGCGTGTCCGTGTGGGTCAGCCCCGGTCATCTGCGCTTCGACCCCGAAGACCACACCGTCTTCACCGATCTGACGCGCGATGAATTGTGGGATATGCCCGGCGCCACGATCGAAAGCGGCATGTAATTCGGAATTCTTGTCTTGTGGACGGCAGGCCGGCGGTTTCCGCCGGCCTGTTTTTTTATGCCACCACCGCCGTCGCCAGCACGGCCAGACCGCCCGCCAGCGCAATGTCCTTGACGAATTGCGTGCGTTCGGCGCGGTCGGCGAAATTGCGATGAAACACGACGGCCGTCGCGAGACAAAAGGCCGCGAGCGCCGCCGCCGCGATCTGCGCATTCCATCCGATCAGCAAGGCGGCGCCTGCTGCGATCTCGAACAGCGCCACCACGGGAAGCAGGAATCCGGGCACGTGCTGTTCCTTCATATGTGCGAGCACGGGTTTGGGTCCCACGAGTTTTGTGATGCCGGCAAGAATGAACAGCGCCGCCAAGAGGCCGCGGCCCACCAGAAATACGATTGTCGAAACGGTCATGACGATCCTCCCTTTGTGATATTCGTATCACTTCTAACTGCGAAGGTGCAAGTGGCCGGTGGATCGCGAGCGCGGTCCGGGCTATGACAGGCCTGGTGATAGGGAGATCACATCGTTGGGAAATATGAGGAAGCGGACCCTGAAGCCCGTGCCGCGCAATCCGGAGGAAACGCTCGCGCGTCTCGTCGATGCCGCGGAAGCGGAATTCAACGCGCATGGCTTCCACGGAACGGACACCAACCGCATCGCGCGGCGCGCAGGCTATGCGCCGCAAACCTTCTATCGCCACTTCGCAGACAAGACGGCCGTCTTCGTCGCCGTCTACGATCGCTGGTGGAAGGACGAGATCGCGGCGCTCGACCGCGCGCTCGCGCGCAAGCCCGCGAAACAAAGTGCGCAAAGCGCCGCGCGCGTCGTCATCGGCTTCCATACGCGCTGGCGCGGGTTCCGGCGGTCGTTGCGTCACCTCGCGCTGGAGGATCCCGCCGTCCGGGCCGCACGCACCGCGGCGCGGATTGCCCAGATCGCAAGGATGCGCGCCATGCCGGGGTCCGGCCAGCTGCAACGGTCGGATGCGGAACTCGTGGCCTTCCTCCTCACCGCGGAGCGGCTCTGCGATGCCGCTGCCGAAGGGGAACTTCACGATTTGGGACTGTCCTCACGCGCCGCAACCGAGCTTGTTGCACATGCGATGTCGCAGCTGATCGGACTGCAATGAGAGCGCGGCACGACCTTCGGCGTTAACTTGTGCTGGGGGCGGGCTACTTCTACCGCTCCTAGTGGTCCGGGAGTCTGGGCAGGCACGGATTGCTGCACCTGCACAAAAAGGCCGAAATGGGACGGTATTTCTATCCACAAGGCCCGGAAATATTCTGGATTTTCCGCGTCTTTTGGGTTTGACAGGGCTAATTCCCCCGCCTATACACCGCGCCCACGCCGCCCGTGGGCAAGGTCTTGCGGGCGGTGTTCTGTCTCTGGCACGATTAAATTTCGTACCCGGTACAGGGGCTCTTTGACATTGTGATTTTAGGAAGGGGAACGTGGGCGGCGGCTCGATCGTCAGCTCGTGATGCAAATCATGAGCGAAAAAATCGAGCTATCCGAACGCTCGCGTTCTTTAGCAAATGACAA
>Ga0302326_10002287_pt1 | contig 46902 bp, 34 predicted proteins | sample Palsa_T0_3_FD_202264 | JGI IMG/M metagenome (GOLD analysis project Ga0302326, IMG submission 202264) | Peat permafrost microbial communities from Stordalen Mire near Abisko, Sweden - Palsa_T0_3 | ecosystem: Environmental > Terrestrial > Soil > Palsa > Peat permafrost | place: Sweden: Abisko... | reverse complement strand
CTGACAGCCGGCTGCGGTGAAACGTGGTCGTAGAGACCTCCGAATTCATCGAAAGTGAGAATAAAGGCCGAATCTTTCCACGAACTGCTCGTCATCAGCCCATTGATGAGGGTGGAGACATAGTTGGATCCCAATTGGATATCGTTCGGCTCCGCATCGGAGTTCGATGGATGCTCATCGTAACCGGCATCCGATGCCGGCTCGATCTGGGCAACCTGCGGCAAGGTTCCGTTTTGCAGGTCGGTGAAGTACTGAGAGATGGGAGCGATGTTCTGAGGATATTGGGACGGAATTGTCTGCCCCCATTGAAAGTTCTGCACATAGCTCAAGGTAAGCAAGCAGGCAGCGTCGTAGGGCGGCCCGGAACAAGTGCTGTTCGTCGGATCCACATAAATTCTCCAGGTGATGCCTGCGGTCTGGAGCTCCTGGAAAATCGTCGTCGCGGTGAGCGGTGCGGTATCGTTGCTGTCCGTGCCTAGCGGATAGACGTAGCCCTCGGATGTACCTGCGATGAGATACTCGCGGTTGGGTTGAGTGCGCGCCAGCGCCGGGTTGAAAAACCGATCCGAGGTGGCGAAGTTCGACGCCATGAAATAGTAGTAGTTGAGGTCGCTGCCATCGTAGTACCCCATCGCACGAATACCATTGACGTCGTTGAACGGCGGCAGCTCGGCTCTTGCGTCGTGGCCTGCAGCAAAGACGAACCCGTTCAACGTAGCGGACTGCTGACCGACCTGATCGTTGTAATCCCAATCCACGTGACTCTCATTCCAGGAAGGGCTGGGGTTTTCTATGCACTGCGTAATCAGATGATACGAAGTCACTTGATTGTTCGTATCGAAGACGCAATCGCTCGGTGGAGGGTCGTTCGGATTGCAACCCGGGATGGCTGGGGGCGCTCCATAGAGCGGCGCTGTGCCCGAGGTGGGATTGAACTGGGGCAGGCCATCGAACGATTGGTCTGGATAATTGTTCTGGGCCCAGTACTGTCGCATCGTGCCAAAGTAGTGATCAAAAGAGCGGTTCTCCTGCGCCAGGAAAATGATGTGATTGAGAAGAGTGACGTTTTGGACCGGAGGAGGCGGTGAACCGGAACTGCCGCTCCCCCCACCCCCGCAACCGCAAAGAACAGCGCACATCGCAATCAGACAGACAACCATGATCCGGCATCTGTAAACGGACATAAGGCGGCCAGCCCCTTTCGTGTCGACTACCATGCTATCAAGCTAGATGGCGGACTCGGTCAGGGTGGTTGCGATCGTTTCAACTTGATCGCCCGCTTTGGTCGTCCGCGAAACTTTTCTTTTCGGAAACAGCACATCGCGCATTTTCATCTTGGCTTTGTGAAGTTGCGATTTTGAGTTTCCGATGGAGCATTGCAGGAGCTGGGCAATTTCGTGATGCTGATATCCTTCAACCTCGTGAAGGTCGAAGATCTGCCGACACCCCGCGGGAAGTTCCTCGACGGCCCGACGCAACGCAATGCGGTCAATCGTCCCGCTGAGACGGGGATCCGCTTTCCCAATCTCGCGTTTGAGAGAGGGCGAGTCGGCCGATGCGGGCTCGTCCAGAGAAACTAACGGCGGAGACTTTCGGCGACGGAGCTTCATCAACACGGTGTTCACCGCAATCCGATAGAGCCAAGTGGAGAAGGCGGAATCGCCTCGAAACGAACCGACACTTCGAAAGACCTGCAGAAAAGCTTCCTGAGTGAGGTCTTCTGCCTCAGCCACGTCTCTGGTCATTTGCAAACAGACCGAATACACGCGCTTCTTGTGCAACTGGTAGAGTGTGGCAAAAGCCTGCTCGTCGCCCAATTGGGCGCGCTCGACGAGGCTCGCTTCTGAATCTTTTTGCTGACGTTCGTTGTTTCGCGAAATCAGGCTGACTGGAGGCAGATTTGTTGGTGTTGCGGATATCACACAAGTGGCCACTGTAGTCTCTCCTTGGATCAAAGCGCTTGCTTGATTTGCTCTCCCCGAGTGGAGAATGCATGCTACGAACAAGAGACTAGCGAAGCGACGACTGCTGTCCCATCAGGATGCTCCTGTAATCAACTGCGGAAGTTGCTGTATTGGGAGACAAGAAGGAAAGTGATTGATTAGGGAGAGTTTATTGTAGTGAAGACGAAACCTTTCTGGCCAGGAATCGTGCTTCGGGTTGGATTTCACCGGAGCCTCAGTCGTTGAAGTCCCAGGCATTGGGCAAGCCTTGCGGTTGACCCGCGCCTTTTTCGTGTCGGCTGCTGACCTAATTGCATCGACCTAGAAAAGGTGAAATCCGACCTCCACACTGATCTGCACATTCACCGGTTTCCCATCTTTCAGGGCGGGCTGGAAGCGCCACAACTGGACGGCTTCAATCGCTTTTGCGTCCAACCCGTGGCCCAAGCCACGGACCACGTGTATGTTGCGGGGGTGTCCGGTCTCATCGACGATCATCCAGAGAATACAGGTCCCTTGGGTCTTTGCCTGACGGGCTTCTTCGGTATATTCGGGGTCCGGGGTAGAAACTGCCAGGGGAGCCGATATTCCGCCACCGACTTTAAAGACGCCTCCGCCGATGCCGCCGCCGCTGCCAGCACCCACTCCTGGACCGTGACCTACGCCGACCCCACCACCCGAACCCGAACCGATGCCACCACCCGAGCCAACTCCGTTTGAGGGAGGGGCAGAGGGAAGACTGGGGGCAGACGGATCGCCCAAAGTTGGCATGTGGTTATCAGCCCAGTGCAATTGCGGAGGAACCACCACCGCAGGCTGAACCGCAAGCTTGGGTTGCTCATTGTGGACGACCATCGCGGGGGGAGTAATCTGCTCGAGGGCGGGCTTAGGCAATCTTGCTTTCGGCGCCGGCAAACGATCGCGATCTCCGCCGCCGCCGCCGCCGCTGGCGATTTTCTTGGAAACCGGAAGGGCATAGGAGTCGGGCGACGGGGCAATCAAGGTTACGGTTTCGTGGGGCGTGACCTGCAGCACGACTTTGGAGCTCAAGGTCGTGAGGCCTAGAATCAGGCCTATCAATGCGATGTGCACGACCGCGGAACCGGCGAGTCCATTCGATCGATAGTTGTTGTATTGTCCCCAGATCGCCTCCGGACCGGCGAGTTCGTTCTCTTTTGTCTGTATCGCGGATCCCGCTTTTCCTCTCCTCTTGGGTAGCAACGCGTCGTGCCTCCGGCCCCGGTACAGAACTTCGAGCACTTCCGACGAAGACAGTGGCGGTAGGGCATGGGCGGAATCTGGATGGCTCGGCATTGACACTCCTTGATGGGTGACCGGTCGCGGTACCTCTCGAAATTTTCGACACAGGATAGATGCGCGCAGACAAGAAGCGGTTTACCTTTTCAGTAGTCTGGCGAGATCTACAGGACACCGAGCCTTATCATGAGGACTTTCGATCGGCTCTCTAATGGATTCACCCGATTGACGAGTTACTCATATTGCGGTTCGTACTGACTTTCTTTCGTCTCACCATGGTGGGGAAACAAATCAGGTAACTCCATTCAGAATGGAGTTTGATTCTCGCAAAACCGAATTGGAGGGAATCATGAGTTCAAGCAGAGTCCCCGGATCGGCATTCTTGAGGCGCAGCTCTCCACCGAACTCCCGGGCGCGTTGCTTCATCCCGCCGATGCCAACTCCCACTCGATCGGGGCGCAGTTCCGCAATCCGCTCATCGATCCCCTTGCCATCATCGAGCACCGAAACGATGATGGTCTTGTCTTTTTGACGCAAGCTGATCCACACCTTTCGAGCTTCCGAATGCCGAAACACATTGGTGAGCGCCTCTTGAACGATACGAAAGACCGCGGTCTCGACTTCGGGCGCCAGTCTGGGGAAATCAGGGGGTTGTACGTCAAGGAAGGTTTCGATACCGCTCCGCTTCGTAATCCCTTCCGCATACCACGCAAGCGCCGACAGCAATCCGACTTCGTCGAGCAGCGGCGGATGCAGAAGGTGAGACATGGTGCGAACCTGCTGAATGGCGCGATCGACGATGCCGCTCGCCTGGGCATAGGCTTCTTGCGGCTGCGCTAAGTCTTGCAGAAGCATCTTGTCCAATATCATCTTGGCCACGGCTAGCTCTTGCCCTAACCCGTCGTGCAGGTCGCGAGCGACACGACGTCGTTCCTGGTCCTGCGCCGACATGAGGCGGACGGAAAGGCGTCGCAATTCGTCGGTCCGGCGATCGACCATCTTTTCGAGCTCGATGTTGTTGTCACGAATCGATTGTTCCAACAGTTTGCTGTCGTGAATGTCGGAACAGGTGCCGTACCATCGGATGACCTTTCCGACCTGATCCTGGATGGGCACGGCGCGGGCGCGGAACCAGCGATAGTTTGCGTCTTTGCCGCGCAGGCGATATTCCGCTTCATAGTTCTCACCCGATTGGACACATTCCAGCCATCGTTGCCGGCTGCGTTCCCGGTCGTCAGGATGCAGGTAATCCCACCAGCCGAAGCCCACCGCCGAGTTCGCCGGAGCGCCCGTATATTCGTAAAATCGGTCGCTGATGTAATCTCTGGCTCCGTCCGGCTGCCGGCTGAAAATGATATCGGGGGCGGTGTGCACAATCGCATCGAGTTCCTGGTTCTTGTCCGCCAATTGAGCGTTGAGCTTAAGCAATAGATCGGCTTTCGCGGCCAACTCCTCGGTACGCTCCGACACACGGCGTTCGAGATCGCGATTCAGTACTTCGAGTTGCCTGGTCTTACGGTGTAAGTCGGCGAACACCCTGACTTTGGCGCGCAAGAGTTCTTGAACGACGGGCACGGAAATGTAGTCAACGGCGCCATGCTCGTATCCTTTGAGCCGGTCGAGATCGGTCAGATGGACGGCTGAGATGAAAATGATCGCTGTTCTCTGAAAGCGCGGATGCTGGCGAATCATGGTAGCCAATTCAAAGCCGTCGAGATCTGGCATACTCACGTCCATCAGCACCACCGCGACGTCGGTACGCAGCAGAATCTCGAGCGCGTCTTTCGCCGACCCCGCTTTGATCAGGTTTTCACCAAGTTCGGCCAACATGACCTCATAGCTGAGCAGCTTGGCGGGCTGATCATCCACCATGAGAATGTTGACCTTTTCGTCCTTGCTCATCGTTCTCTCCGTTCCTATCTTGAGAACTACGCTCTCTGAGGCGAAGCCATCTCAGAGAGCGAGCGGAAGTAAACTGCCGAGGTCCTCAGGGGCGAAAGCCCCCTCCTTATCGTGGTCGTGACCAGGCGGCCGAAGCCGGGCCCTACCCAAATCCATGCCTGTTCTCACTGCTTCTTCTTGCTATCTGTGAAGCCACATACGCAGCGACGACAGCAGTTGCTCGGTATTAACGGGCTTGGCCAGATACTCTGACGCGCCGGCTTCAAGACATTTCTCTCGATCTCCTTTCATGGCCTTTGCGGTCAGGGCGATGATGGGCAGGCGCTGGAACGCGGCGTTCTGCCGGATCACGCGCATCGTTTCGTAACCATCCATTTCCGGCATCATGATGTCCATCAGCACGATCGCTACATCCGGCGTCGTGTCGAGTTTTGCGATTGCTTCCCGGCCGGTACCGGCGGTGATCACGTCCATACCGCGGCGCTCGAGCACGCTGCTGAGGGCGAAAATGTTGCGCACGTCATCATCGACCACCATCACTTTTTTCCCTACCAGCGCGTCGTCGGAGTGGTGCAGCCGATCGAGCATTCTCTGTTTTTCGTCAGGAAGGTCGGCGACGATGCGATGCAGGAACAACGCGGTCTCATCCAACAAGCGTTCGGGTGATTCGACACCCTTAACCACCACGCTGCGGGCGAGCGCATGCAGACGGGCATCTTCTTCCGGCGAAAGTTCCTTGCCGGTGAATACGACCACCGGGAGGTCACTCAACAACGGAGTGTCGCGGAAACGCTCCAACACATCGAAGCCGGAGATGTCGGGCAAGCGCAGGTCGAGCACAACGCAGTCGAAGGACTGCGCATGGACGGCCTGGACTGCCTCCTCACCGCTCGAAACAACCACCACATCAATGTCGTCGTAGCCTAGCAGTTCCCTTATGCTGAGCTGCTCGGCCGGATTGTCTTCGACGACCAGCAAGCGCTTCCGGCGCGGAGCGGAATACTCCTTGATACGGGTCAACGCGCTTTCCAGGCCCTCGGGCGTGGTCGGCTTGGTAACGAAGGCAAAAGCGCCGCGCGCAAGACCGTGGTGACGGTCTTCGTCGAGGGTCAACATCTGGACCGGAATATGCCGCGTGGCCGGGTCTTGTTTTAGGTGGTTGAGAACCGTCCAGCCCAGCATATCGGGAAGGAAAACATCCAACGACACCGCGGTGGGGTGGAACTCCCGGGCGAGCGCAAGTGCTTCCGCGCCACGCATCGCCACCAGAACCTTGAATCCGCGGTCCCGTGAGAGATCACACAGCACACGCGCATAGTGCGGGTCATCTTCGACGATCAGCAAGACGGCATCGTCGGGTTGCAGGGTGTCGCGGTCGTCCGGAATTTTTTCGACCGGGTGTTCTAGGATGCTCGGAACCGACATCTGCGCCAGCGAGACCGAAGGCGAGTACTTGCGCTCCATGGTGGAAGCGCTCGAGGGCCCCACATAAGTCTGCGGCAGGTACAGGGTGAAGGTGCTCCCCCGACCGGGCGCGCTGCGCAACTGGATTTCGCCACCGAGCAGGCTGGCCAGTTCGCGGCTGATCGCCAGCCCGAGACCGGTTCCTCCGTACTTGCGGCTGGTGCCGGCATCGGCCTGCTGGAAGGCCTCGAAGATGATGCGCTGCTTATCGTACGGGATGCCAATACCGGTATCGGCGACTTCAAATGCCACCACGGTCGCGGCCTTTGTCAGGATCGGGTGATCCTCGGTCCACCCGCTCCTCGCCACGGAGACCGAGAGCCGCACGCCTCCCAGTTCAGTGAACTTGAATGCATTCGACAACAGGTTCTTCAACACCTGCTGCAAACGCTTCGAATCGGTGACCACGCTGCGCGCCAGATGGGGATCGGTCTGCACCTCGAAAGTAAGGCGCCGATTCTCGGCTTCGTGTTTGAACGGACGTTCCACCGTGTCGAGCAGACTGGCGAAGAAGACTTCTTCGGCCTCGACCGAAACTGTTCCGGATTCGATCTTCGACAAATCGAGGATGTCGGTGATCAGGTTGAGTAAATCCGTCCCGGCGCCGTGAATCGTGCGTGAAAACTCAACCTGTTTTGGCGTCAGGTTCCCATCCGGGTTGTCGCTCAGTTGCTGACCGAGAACCAGAATGCTGTTGAGCGGTGTGCGCAACTCATGCGACATGTTGGCCAGGAATTCGGACTTGTACTTCGAAGTCAAAGCCAGTTCCTTGGCCTTCTCTTCCAAAGCGCGGCGAGCTTGCTCGATTTCCTGGTTCTTGCGCTCGACTTCGACGTTCTGTTCGGCAAGCTGCTGTGCTTTTTGCGCCAGCTGCTCGTTGGTTTGCTGTAACTCCTTCTGCTGCATCTGCAGTTCGGTAGCCAATTGCTGGGACTGCTTCAACAGGCCTTCGGTCTGCATGGTGGCCTCGATGCTGTTGAGCACGATGCCGATGCTGGCCGTCAGCTGTTCAAGAAATGCGAGATGGGAGGTTGTAAAGTTGTTCAGCGATGCCAGCTCGATCACCGCCTTGACCCGATCCTCGAAGAGCACGGGCAACACAATCACGTTGCGCGGAACGGCCTCGAACAGACCCGACCGAATCGCAATTGTATTGGGCGGCAATTCTGAGATGAGCATGCGCCGCTTTTCTGCCGCGCATTGACCGACCAGGCCCTCGCCGATCTTCAGGCGCCGGAGATGCCCATCCTCGCCGTCCCCGGCAAAGGCCGAGAGCAGCACCATTTCCGCGGATTCTTCCGACCCCATCTGATAGATCACCCCTTGTTGCGCGTTCACCAGGGGCGACAGTTCGGACAGTAGCATGCGTCCGACGGTGGTCAGATCGCGTTGCCCCTGCAACATGCCGGTGAAGCGGGCTAGGTTGGTTTTGAGCCAGTCTTGTTCTGTGTTGCGATCGGTGGTCAGGCGGAGGTTGTCGATCATGGTGTTGATGTTGTCTTTCAACTCCGCCACTTCGCCGCTGGCTTCCACCTGAATCGAACGAGTCAGATCGCCCTTGGTAACCGCCGTAGCCACTTCGGCAATCGCCCGCACCTGATTGGTTAGATTGTCGGCCAGAAGGTTGACGTTCCCGGTGAGATCCTTCCACGTACCCGCGGCTCCGGGTACGTTGGCCTGTCCGCCGAGCCGGCCTTCGACGCCCACTTCGCGGGCCACGGTTGTGACCTGGTCGGCAAAGGTGGCCAGCGTGTTCGTCATGTTGTTAATGGTTTCGGCTAGAGCCGCAACCTCACCCTTCGCGTTTACGATCAGCTTTTGAGTAAGTTCGCCATTGGCGACGGCGGTTACGACTTTCACGATGCCGCGCACCTGTTCGGTCAGATTGGCGGCCATCACGTTCACGTTGTCGGTCAGATCCTTCCATGTTCCGGCCACGCCCGGCACCTGCGCTTGCCCGCCCAGTTTGCCTTCGGTACCGACTTCGCGGGCTACGCGCGTTACTTCGGCGGCGAAAGCGTTGAGCTGGTCGACCATGGTATTGATTGTGTTCTTGAGTTCGAGAATCTCGCCCTTCACGTCAACCGTGATTTTGCGCGACAAATCGCCGCGGGCGACCGCCGTGGTCACTTCGGCGATGTTCCGTACCTGCCCGGTGAGGTTCCCCGCCATGGCATTCACGGAGTCGGTAAGATCCTTCCACGTACCGGCGACCCCGGAGACGTTGGCCTGTCCACCCAGACGGCCTTCGCTGCCGACCTCGCGGGCTACGCGCGTCACCTCGGCGGCGAACGAGCGCAGTTGCTCGACCATGGTGTTTAGAGTTTCCTTCAACTGCAGGATTTCGCCGCGCACGTCGACTGTGATTTTCTTCGAGAGATCGCCGTTCGCAATGGCGGTGGCGACCTCGGCGATGTTGCGCACCTGACCCGTCAGGTTGCTGGCCATGAAGTTGACGTTGTCGGTGAGATCCTTCCAGGTGCCGGCGACACCGGGCACCTGCGCCTGCCCGCCCAGCTTTCCGTCGGTGCCGACTTCGCGCGCCACGCGCGTCACTTCGCCGGCGAACGCGTTCAGTTGGTCCACCATCGTGTTGATGGTGTTTTTCAGCTCGAGAATTTCGCCTTTCACGTCCACCGTGATCTTGCGCGACAAGTCGCCGCGGGCCACAGCCGTGGTCACCTCCGCGATATTGCGCACCTGACCGGTAAGGTTTCCAGCCATCGAGTTGACCGAGTCAGTCAGATCTTTCCACGTCCCCGCTACTCCCGGCACGTTGGCTTGTCCGCCCAACCGGCCCTCGCTGCCGACCTCGCGGGCCACGCGCGTCACTTCGCCCGCGAACGCATTGAGCTGATCGACCATGGTGTTGATGGTTTCTTTGAGCAACAGGATTTCGCCGCTGACGTTGACGGTGATTTTCTTCGAGAGATCACCGCTCGCGATTGCCGTGGAGACTTCGGCGATATTGCGCACCTGGCCAGTCAAGTTGCTGGCCATGGAGTTGACGGAATCGGTGAGATCCTTCCACGTGCCGCCGACGCCTGGCACCTGCGCCTGCCCGCCCAGCTTTCCGTCGGTGCCGACTTCGCGCGCCACGCGCGTCACTTCCGAAGCGAAGGAACGCAACTGGTCCACCATGGTATTGATGGTGTCTTTGAGTTCCAGAATTTCGCCCTTCACGTCCACCGTGATCTTGCGCGACAAATCGCCGCGGGCCACAGCCATCGACACCTCGGCGATATTGCGCACCTGACCCGTCAGGTTGCTGGCCATGAAGTTGACGTTGTCGGTGAGATCCTTCCAGGTGCCAGCGACACCGGGCACCTGCGCCTGCCCGCCCAGCTTGCCTTCCGTGCCCACTTCGCGGGCCACGCGCGTCACTTCGCCGGCGAACGCGTTCAGTTGGTCCACCATCGTGTTGATGGTGTTTTTCAGTTCGAGAATTTCGCCTTTCACGTCGACCGTGATCTTGCGCGACAAGTCGCCGCGGGCCACGGCCGTGGTCACCTCGGCGATGTTGCGTACCTGACCGGTAAGGTTTCCGGCCATCGAGTTGACCGAGTCAGTCAGATCTTTCCACGTCCCCGCTACTCCCGGCACGTTGGCTTGTCCGCCCAACCGGCCCTCGCTACCGACCTCGCGGGCCACGCGCGTCACTTCGCCCGCGAAACGGTTGAGCTGATCCACCATCGTGTTCAACGTTTCTTTGAGCTGCAAAATTTCGCCGCGCACATCCACCGTGATCTTGCGCGAGAGGTCGCCATTCGCGATGGCGGTCGCTACTTCAGCGATGTTGCGCACCTGACCGGTGAGGTTGCTGGCCATGAAATTGACGTTATCGGTCAGATCTTTCCAGGTGCCGCCGACGCCGGGCACTTGCGCCTGACCGCCCAGCTTGCCTTCGGTCCCCACTTCACGCGCCACGCGCGTCACTTCGCCGGCGAATGCGTTGAGTTGGTCGACCATGGTGTTGATCGTATCTTTAAGTTCGAGAATTTCGCCTTTCACGTCGACCGTGATCTTGCGGGACAAGTCGCCACGGGCGACGGCAGTGGTCACTTCGGCAATGTTGCGGACCTGGGCTGTCAAGTTGCCGGCCATGGCGTTCACGGAGTCGGTGAGATCTTTCCAGGTTCCGGCCACGCCCACAACCACGGCCTGGCCGCCCAGTTTGCCGTCGGTACCGACTTCACGTGCGACGCGTGTCACTTCGGACGCAAACGAGCGCAACTGGTCGACCATGGTGTTGATGGCTTCTTTAAGTTGGAGAATTTCGCCGCGCACGTCGACGGTGATTTTGCGGGAAAGATCGCCGCTGGCCACTGCGGTTGCCACTTCGGCGATGTTGCGCACCTGACCGGTAAGGTTGCTGGCCATCGAGTTGACCGAGTCGGTCAAATCTTTCCAGGTACCGGCCACGCCGGGCACCAAGGCCTGGCCACCCAGTTTGCCGTCAGTGCCGACCTCGCGGGCTACGCGCGTTACCTCGGCGGTGAACACACCAAGCTGCTGAATCATGGTGTTGACGATATTGGCGGAGCGCAGGAACTCGCCTTCGAGCGGGCGGCCGTCCACGTCCAGGCGAACCGTTTGAGTCAGGTTTCCCTGGGCGACGGCTGCGATCGCGCGAGTAACCTCCGCCGTTGGACGGAGCAAGTCTTCGACCAGCGTGTTTACCGACACTTCGATGTCGCCCCACGCACCTCTGGCTTCATGAAAGCGCGTGCGTTCGCGGGTTCTACCTTCCTTGCCTACAACTTGTCCAACGCGCTTCAGCTCCTGGGCCATCTGCTGGTTCGCAGCAACAATGGAATTGAAAGTGTCGGCGATTTTCCCTTCAAGCCCAGTCCATGATCCGGGGAGCCGGACCGAAAAGTCGCCATCCCGCATGGTTTGCAGGCTTGCCAGGATCACACTCAGGTCGGCCGATGTGGGTTCCGCGGCCAGAACAGAGTGCCCATTCTTCTTCTCATTCTCGAGCGCAACCGGCTCGCGCGCGGCGGCCTGTCCGTTGACGACCGCAGTCGCGGTCTCTCGGTTGTTTCTCTTCATGGTCACGGTCTCCTGGAGCGAGGGAGGATTCGACGTGATAAGACGCCTTGGCTCGCCATGCCGGCTGCCAGCCTCGCGAGGGCGGCGCTGGCCAATGGCTTTCGTTCGGAAGCGGGCAGGAACACGAAGGCCTCTCCGCTCGGCGCGCTGAGAGCGGACACACCAACGAAATCAGGGTCTACCTGAAACATCTGTCTTTGAATGCAACTGCGGAAAATTACTGACCAAACATGGTGTTTTTTACATGAAAAACTGCAGGCTTGCTCTAGGGTATTTCCTGTAGGTGAGACGGATGAAGGTGCCTTCCAGGGACTCCAACAAGGCTTGCTGTCGGGCCCCGCACCTCGTTTTCGCGAGGATTTCCGAATTTTGGTCGCGCTTGGATCGCCTTGATCCTTAAGACAGATCCTACCTTAAAGACAGATCCTACCTAGACAAATGATCCGCCCATCAAGGGCTGGCAAGCTCAGGTGGCAGCGGCTCTACCGTGAGCCGGCCTCGCCTCTCCCGGCACTACCGCACCCGGTTGAGGCGCACGATGCAGCCATTTCCAAGACCAGCCTATTTTCGATCGAAAACCCTACCTGTCGGTCATCGGCAACATCCATTGGGCCTTCTCAGGGCCGTCCGGTGAAACAGGCTGGATGATTATGGTCGAAGGCTGCCGACAAAGCGGCGTTCAGTTTCCAGCTCATACGAGCCTCCAGGATTCATCCCTGGGTGCCGGTAGACGGCATGCTCATCACCGACTGACGAATCCTGTTCTTCACGTCAACAGCCTTGTCGCGAACCGATTCGCGGATCTCGCTACCGGAAGCGGGGGCCAATAAAATTCCCAATGCAGCTCCGACTCCAACGCCACACAAAAAACCGGTCACTCGCGAAGGCCAATAGCCTTTGCCCTGAAGAGCATCGGTCGCGGCTTCAAGGCGATCGACGGCGTCTTCATATTTGCTGGCCACTGTATCGGTGACATCGTCATATTTGCCGGCAACGGCATCCGTGAGGTCATTCACACCGTCTTTAACTCGGTTGCCAATCGCGGCCCGCACTTTCGGTTCGGTAAACAGCAGGCTCACTCTCGCCGCTAGTCGCACCCAATCCTTGGTCGAATACTTTGTTCCAATTTTCGGCATGATGTTTCTCCTCATTTTTACTTTCTACTACGAGTGTAATGAGCGGCGAGCGGCGACGCTATCGGTGGATTCGTGTAGCGCGACGCGAGGAGGGGGGTAGGTATACGCTTCTTAGTAGAAATGCGCAGCGAGAAAGAATTGAGAACGGCGTCAGGCCGGTCACGCATTTTATTCCGCCCGAGATTGAATCTCCGCTCGGCGATGTTCTCTGATGACACGGCACCTTTCACGTCTCCGCAGCGTTTCGGGAGTTGTGCAAGGTGCCGGGCATTCAGACCGCCGCTCCTAAGACTTCGCCTAACGTGGAGGTCTAGCCGCCGGAGGCGGGGCTTGCATTCTTTGCTGCATTGCTTGTTGCTGCTGTTGGTGCCTTTGCTGTAGTTGTTGCGTCTGTTGCTGGTGACGCTGCTCTACTCGCTGCTTGGCCGCTTGATCATTTTGTTTCGCTATTTTTTGATCTTCTTTCTCCTGCTGGCTGGCGACCTTTTGCCGTTCCTTGTCCTGCTGCGCATAGAGCTTATCCTGTTGCTGCTGGTACTTCTTGTCCAGCTTCGCGTTGCCCGTATTCGGTGCCGCGGGTTTTTCTGCCGGCGGAAGGTCGCGAATATGCCCCGGCGTGCTTCGAGCAGCGTTGTTTTCCGCATGCGCCGCATTTTCGCCGCGATTGGCTGGAGGCGTGTACCTACCACCTGCCTCTCCGGCGGCTACGGGATGATTTTTGAAATCTCCGGGCCGGTCTGTGGCGGCGATCGCCGGCTTCCCGTGGTTCTGGGACGCGCGCTGCTGCGGTTCGCCGTGCGCCTGCTGCTCATGTTGCGTTTGAGCAGCGACCGGAGGGATATGTCTCTGTTGCGCAGCGGCCTCTTGTTCCGGCGTTGGGCGCGCCGTAATCCCACCCTCGCCGCCGTTGTAGCTGACGTGGTTTACCGTGTTCACATTGATGGTCGTGTTGTAAACGTTATGAATATCGGTGACGTTTACGTTGCTCACGGCGCGGTTGTAAAAGAAGTGTCCGTTGTCCCAATGTCCGCCTTCGAAACCCACTCCGAAATATCCGAATCCGTAATTGATCCCGCCGTAGAACCCTACTCCTGGACCCCAATACCCGTCATAGAAGACAAAACCGCTACCTCCCCATCCCCAGTAGCCAGGCGTCCACAAAAAACCGACTTCGGGACCCAGCACCCAGGTTCCAGGCACCCAGTAATAATCGTCAAAATCATCCCCCCAGGCCCAATAGCCGGGCGTCCAAATGTAACCGTCGCCGGGGCAGATCGGTTGCTCATAGATGGGGAGAGGCGGCGGAGCAAAGGAAACGACTATGCCTACTGCTGCGAACGACGACGCAGACATCGACAGCAGGGCGACGGCCAATACCGGCGCGAACAGAAGTATACGAACGAAACGCTTGTGCATTTGGATTCCTCAGGCCCATCATCCCTCGTTGTACCCGGTATTGCTCTGCTGCTGCGGGTTTCGTGGATTGAGGGGCGAGACTAAAACGCATCATAATGATTCTCGAAACCACCCATTACTTCTCTTCAATACAAGCGGAGGGTGCCGGCCCCCGGCCCAAGGATCTCGGGCGGCACGGCACCCGAGGTCCACACTGGCAGGCGATCTCATTCACACCGGTCGCCTCTTCGCATGACAGTTGCAGGATTGACTGTTTTTGGTTGGGGACGCATCCGCACGCCAGATGCGCGCATTGAGGAGGCGTTCAGCGCTCACGCAATCCTTCCAATACTCACCGAGCTCTTCCAAATCCGGCAAAAGACCCCCTTTAGACCGCACTGGGATGGCCGCTCACTAAATCGATCAGGAGAACAGCAATCGCGACCACAAACAGCAAGTGAATCAGACTGCCTGCAACGTGGAGACCAAAACCCACGAGCCACAAAACCAGAAGAACAGCCACAACTCCAAGCAGTCGCATTGTCCATGCCTTCCGACGAACACGAGATGAATTCACCGCAACCGCTCAAAACCTTATCTGACAATGGTTAAAACCGCCAATCCGATGTGATTTGTATTCAGCACAAAAAACGCTGTAGCGACTGGAGCCAAGCGCTTTGCGGAGATTGGCGGCCCGGCTTACATCGTGCTTATCCTGATATAGCGTCGCAGATCTGGAAGCGACTTTATAAAGACATACCCGGCTACGAGCACCGTCGCTGCAGTCACTACATTTCCCACGATCGACAATCCTGTTTTTATCATAAAGGCCTCACTGGTACTTGACGCACGAAGCGTCGAGGTTCTTAATCGTAGTTTAAAGGCACGCCGATTCACTATCCGGTAGTACGTCTAGCCGGATCAGGAGAATCCTGTAGAGCCCCGGGGTGTGGGTTTTTCGGCAGCAGATTCTCGAAATGCTGTGACTCAGCCCCCGGCGCGAGCCCGCTCCCATTTTTTGAACCACCCCAACAAATCGCCGGAGCGCGCTGTCATGCGAAGCGATTTCTTAGACGCTCGGTGACGTGACCCGCTCTTTGTCTTGGTCGACAATGGGCGGATCATCAATTTGCACCGGCCTGCTGGGCGGATCCGGTTCTGTCGGCAGTCGCTGTCCGCTCGACGGATCCTGCACAGGGTCGGGCATGGTAGGCAGATGCTGACCGCCGTCCGGATTGTTCGTCGACGGGTCGGGCATCGTCGGCAGGTCGTCGCCGGGCCCGCTCCGGGCGTTCCGCTGGTTTGTGGCATCGGTGGGTATGGAGATGGTTAGGGTTTTGCTTGACATGAGTCCCTCCGTGGTCTGTAACGTCACGATGTAGAGTGATAGGTAGCGTCGGGACGTGGGGAACATTTCGCCGGGTGTTGCCGAAGATCGCTCCTATCAAGCCGCCTTCTTATTCGGGTTCATCGCCCGAAATGGCGGTCTCGCACGCCCGGGCTCCGAGATCTTCCAGAGAGCGGCTAATGCTTTGGCCGCATCGTCCAATGCGCGCTTTTGAAGACTGGCAGCGTCAATATGGAGCGGGAAGAAATCACGGCGTATGCGTACGTTTTGGGAATTTTTGGTCGTGACATTGTTATGTTGGGGTTTGTCCTCGCGCAATACCGCGAGCGATTGCTCAAACATGCTCTTTAACTGATTGGTGGACTCGCATTGCTGCTTTCCCGCTATTCCATTGGTCATTTTTGTCGCTGCCTTTCAGTTTGTGGCTATCTGTTAGCGTTTTTTGGGAGATACCATATCGTTCTAACTAGACAATACGTCCCATGTCTAACCAGCGTCTGAAGGTGGCCCGAGCTTGTGTCGGGTCACTCTCAGACTCTGCTTTGGCATTGTCGCGTCGCGCCTTCCCTGCATCGACACAACAACGACACCTCACGCAGCCGACTCGTCTCGATCCCCGACGAGTTCGACGCGAAGTTGCTCCGCGATGTCATTCAGCGTCTGATCGGCCTCTTTCTCTTCCTCCAGGGTTTGACCGAGGACATTGGCCGCCGCAGCGTCCCCTAGTTTTTCCGCGTATGCTCGCACGCAACCGTAACCAGCGATCTCATAGTGCTCTACACGCTGCGCGGCGGCAATGATCGCAGCATCCTTGATATCGTCTTCCATATCTTCTTCGATGACTTCGCCCCCTTCTTTGACCAGGCCTTCCATAGCCTTGCACTTTTTCCCGTCAGCTTTCTTGCCCATCTGCTCGCAGATGCTTTCAATACGGAGGGCATGCTCCCTCGTTTGTTCGAGATGGTCTTCGAAAGCGGCTCTCAATTCTGCCGATGACGCCGCCTTTGCCATCTTGGGCAGGGCTTTGATCAGTTGCTCTTCGGCGTTATAGAGATCCTGTAGTTGTTCCAAATACAGGTCCTGCAAGGATTCAAGTTTCATCGTAAGCCTCCTATAAAGTTGGTATTGCCATTTTCGCGTTTTGAAAAATCCATGAACCGCCTCTCCCGGACGCCGCTATTGCCTTCCCGATCGAACAGCACCAGAGAGGCGAGGAGCAGGAGTCGGCTTTGAACCGGCCCCTGCTCGATAGGTGGGCACAAGCGAGGAGAACAAATTCATGACCTGCAGGTTAGCCGGCTTAGCGGTGGCGAGAAATCCCGGCGACTGTGTACTTTCTCTGGGGATTTTATGTAGGGTCATCGACGGTCACTCTGTCGCGCTCTCAAATGCAGCGAGAGTCCCAGATCTCTAGGGCGCCAACTGGATCGATCGTTATCGAGAGCGGCTCGAGGCTTCGCGTCAATAACGCCGGGGTCAACCTCAAACGCCAGGGTCAACCTCAATTCGCTCCCGCATTTTCTGCCTTCTGCCGCTTGAATCTGGGAATGAAAGCCCTATCTGTTCTAGGGTTTTTCACTACGAGATGGACCCGAGCGATCTCAGGTTTTGACGGGATGGATCGAGCCGCTAGGTGCAGGTAGATTCAAACCTGCAATAACAAATTTTGGTGCTCAGATTGGGCACAGAAACAGAAGAGGCTAACATGAAGGCATCGAAATACCTTTTGAGTCTGACCACCTTCGCTCTGATATGCACCAGTTTGACCTGGGGCGACGATCGATCCGATATCGAAAAGCGGATTGACACTTCCGCCAGTGTTCTCAGAGAAATTATGGGAACTCCCGACAAAGCAATCCCCGACAGCATCATGCGAGACGCGAAGTGCATCGCGGTCGTACCCTCGATGGTGAAAGTTGCGTTTGTCTTCGGCGGCAACCACGGCAAGGGAGTGGCCACCTGCAGGACCCCGCAAGGTTGGAGCGCCCCCGCTCCGTTTACGATCACTGGTGGCAGCTGGGGACTTCAGCTTGGCGGTCAGGCGGTGGATCTCGTATTGATCGTCACTAACGACGATGGTATGCAGCACTTGCTCTCCAGCCATTTCAAACTCGGAGCGGATGCTTCCGCCGCGGCAGGCCCGGTGGGACGCGATACCGCTGCTGATACTGACATTAAGATGAGGGCGGAAGTGTTGACCTATTCCCGTGCGCGGGGGCTGTTCGCCGGCATCGACCTGTCAGGAAGCGCAATCTCGCAGGACAAGGATGAGACCAGACTCCTCTTCGGTAAGATGGTGCCATTTCAGGCTATTCTTACCGGCGAGGTTCCACCCCCAGCGGGAAGCGAGCCTTTCCTCCAGGCCGTAAGGCAATATTCCGCTCAGGCCAGGGATCAGGCTGAAAATACAACCCAAGATAACTCAAGATAAGCTCAGGGCGAGCTTCAGAGCACGCCCGAACGGCCAGGCCATCAAGGCTTGGCCGTTATTCGTTATGCGCTGCAACGAAGCTCACTCTGTACATAGCCAAATTGGAGAAGCTACAGACTTGAATGGATGTTAAGGCGACGACATGGCATGTAGTCTCCCGATTGTGGCCTGGTTTTGCAATTTGATCTGCCAGTAACTTCTAACTGAAACGGGGTTAATCAAAATGTACACGATTCTCTTGATTATCTTAGTCCTGCTTCTGATCGGTGCGTTGCCGACCTGGCCGTACAGCACAGGCTGGGGATACTACCCCAGTGGTGGTCTTGGCCTGGTTCTGGTTATTGTGCTGGTGTTGGTTTTGATGGGACGCGTCTAGCGCGGCAACTTCCGCGCGCGTCGCCCTGCGTAGTCGCGACTGGGAGTCTGGAAGGCACGGACTCCCGGTCGCACTCATCCTCATCGAATGCCCGGAGAATTTGATCGACGAGGGACGCCAATTTTTCGGAGTCGCTCTCCTCGGATGCGGCAGCACAGAGTTCACGCCAGTCTTTTCCAACGCGTACGTTGCTGTCAGCCATTGATTTCCACTCTCCTGTTGGAGTGAATGACTCATGGGATCAAGCACGTTCCATGCCATGACGCTAAGCTATGGATTTTCAATCACAGAGCTCAAGCTCTGTGTGTAATTTAGCCAGTCTCACTGGGACAAAAGGGAGCGAGAACGGGACGCGCCAGGCGCGTTTGAATGTCAAGCATTCTATGTATTGCCCCGAATTTGAGGCGTAGGTATTCTCTGGCTTAACGAGGTGCACTCATGGGGCGTTTTGCGCTGGATACGAACCGAAAGATTCGCATTCTCGTGGTCGATGACAATCCGTCGGTGCGGCGCAATCTTCGCGGGGCGCTCGAGCAGCACAATAATTGGCGAGTCTGTGACGAGGCGCGCAGCGGCCGGGACGCGGTAGACCGGTTCTGGAAGATTCGACCGGACCTGGTCGTGCTTGATTTCCAGATGCCCGAGATGAATGGTCTGGACGCCGCTCGCATCCTCACTCAGCTCTCGCCGGACACACCAATTCTGATTGTCACACTCTACGTCTCGAAACAGCTGTCGGACGAGGCCCGCAAGGTTGGCGCCCGCGGCGCGTGCGAGAAAACAGATATCGGCGCGGTTGTTGATGCTGTCGGCGCACTTTTGCGCCGAGAAACGTACTTCCCCAACTGAAAACTAGTCGGCAGCCGTGGCGGCCGTCCCTTCGGCGCTTTCCGATAGGGGCATGGTTACATAAATCAAGGTTCCGGGTGCACAGGGTTGGATGCTAAGCTGGCCACCAAGTTCGCGAATGCGCTCCCTCATGCCTGCCAACCCTACCCCGGCAGTCGTTCCGTTCATGCGAAGATTCTCTAACAATTCCGGTGCGACGCCTTTTCCATAGTCTCGTACCTTAAGAAGCACGCGGTCGCCCGAGAGCTCAAGCGCAACCTCGGCCTTTGCACTGTTGGAGTGGCGGTGAATGTTCGTCAGACTCTCCTGCAGAACCCGGAAAAGCCCGAGCGCAACGGGCTTGGGCAGCCCACTCACATCGTCGGGAAAATCTACTTTCACGTCAATCCCGCTGCGCTGCGCAAATCCTTCCAAATACCATCTGGCCGCAGAGGAAAGCCCGGCTTCGTCCAAAAGGGGCGGATGCAGCAGATGCGAAATCGTCCGCGTTTCGGCAATCGATTGATCGAGGAGTTGTACTGCCTCGGCGAGGAGATGCTGTTTGTGGTTACCGGCGAACATCTCCAGATTCATCTTCACACCCGCGAGATACTGTCCCAGGCTATCGTGGAGTTCGCGAGAAAATTTGCGCCGTTCCGCGTCTTGCAACTGGAGCAACCGGCCGGTCAGGCGGCGGAGGGATTCTTCGCTATCGCGGGCAGTCAGCTCCGCTTGCTCACGCGCCTTGAGTTCCGCGGTCAGGAGCCGGTAGTGGACGGCGAGCAGTTCAAGCGCGAGGATGAACCCGACAGCCAAAGTAACAACGGTCAAAATGAGGAGACGACGCGTGGCGTTTTGCCGGATGTCAAACAGACTCTCTTCTTCCGCGCGCATCTGCAGCACGAGGGAGGTCATCTCGGTAGAAATCGGAACGCCCTGGCGATCAAGATCGGCTTGCCCCCGCTGGTTCTCCGGCGCCTGCTGTTTCAGTTGAACCGATTCGCGAAGTAAGGCGATTCTGCGGTTGATTGCGTCTTCCAAGCGCGACCAAAGTGCCTGCTGCTTTGGATTGTCCCGGGTCAGGTCTCGCAGGTGCTCGAGTTTGCCGGGAATTTCGGGGGCGACTGCTTCAAACTCCCGCAGAAAGTCGTTGGTGCCAGAAATCACGTAACCGCTTCGTGCGCGTCCGGCCCTCGCAAATGCCGAATCGATGTCGCCGAGCGCAGCCTTGACCTCAAGGGTGTGAATCACCCACTTTTCACTTTCCAGAAGGCGGTTGAAGGTGACGTAGGCAGCCAATCCGCTCAGAAACAGGAGCATCACGGCGGATGCGAATGCCACTTGAGCTTTCTTGCGAGGGGACATGGTTTGGGGTGACAAGCTAAACACAATCGCTAAGCTTGTCCACAACTTCCCGCTGGCGCTTGCGCCGGCCGATCTCGGCGCTTAGTTCGAAGATTTTCTCCGGATCTCTCTCTATGGTCACATGCCGGCGCAGTTCGCGCCACCGCATATCCAATCTGTCTGCCAGAGCTTCCCTTCGGTCCCGCGATGACGTGAGGAAGTTTCGGCAATTTCCGGCTTTCGCAAAGCTCGCCCTCGAAAGATTCCGACGGAAGGAGAACTGACTCACGATGCCACCTCATCTCGACCCGAGCCAGAAACCGTTAGACGCGAAGACTTGCATTCGGTGTTCGCCATGAACCGCAGCATCCGCAGCGCGTCGGCGAGCGCTTGAGATTCCGCCTCGAAACTGGAGTCGCTGCATCTCAGCTCTTCGATCCTCTGCAGGACCGCCTTTTCCGCTTCGCCGATGCGCTGCCACAGTTCTTCCGGACGAAGTTCCAACAGCGCCGCCTGGTAGAGTTCCCGCCACTGATGCTCCATCTCCATCGTTCTCACCTGACTTTCCGGAACTACTCGCCCACTGCTTCGAGTGTACCCGCCCCACTAAAAAAGGGTGGGGATATTGCGTGCACAGCGACCAGGGAATCAAAGAAAATTGGTGAAAAACGAACACGCCGATATCGCCCTGCCACCGGACGCGTATCGCATAATAAAAAATTATTATAAAATTTCAAACAAATGCGTGACAACAAAACTAAAGAATAATAGAAAGCTTTATAAAGATATGGGGTGAAGTATGGCAAAAGAGACCGGTGACAGGGCCCAGAAGAGGCCTCCGAAATACGCTCGCGTCATTCTGGCGGACATTCGCAGGACTCGCCGCGGGAAACACCATGATTTGCTGGGAGGGATTTTTCAAGACCTGGAGTCCTTGCCGGCGGGCTCGGCGATAAAGATTCCGCTCACCGAGGTCGATGGGACGACGCTCGCCAATTTGCGCTCGGCGGTTCACCGCGCTTCCAGTTCGAGAGGCTTGGAAATCGAAACTTTGTCAGACGAAGAAAACTTCTATATCTGGAAGGCGCCGAAGTAATTGGCTGGCCTGACTATCGATCCCCGCAGCACTACATGATTTGCTGTATTTGCCGCACGACATCGAACCGTTACAGTTTCCTTCGCAAGGAGTGCAGTCTCGCTCCTTCTCGCACACCCATTTCAATCCTGCGTGCGAAATTCATCCGGAGAAAGTTTCGATGAGCAGCGGTGCCTTACCAACCCGGAGTGAAATACCTTTCGCGCCAATCGCGCAGTGGGGTGAAGCGGGACACCTGGCTCACACGGCTCGTCGTAAAAGCCCCGATGCGGCTCCGGATTTGCGCGCGGTGAGCCCAATAGATTCGATGAAGCACGAGATCTTCAGTTCCAGGTTTCAAATGAAAGGTCGAGACACGATTTTCACGGTTGTGCGAACTTAGCGGTTTTGGCGTACCTCACGGAGGTGAGCAATGAAGCTGCGTATTTTGATCGCTGACGACCACGAAGTTATTCGGCGGGGGCTGTGTACGCTTCTGCAGGCGCACGAAGGCTGGGAGGTTTGTGGCGAGGCCAAGGACGGACGCGAGACCGTCGAAATGGCACGGCAATTGAAGCCCGACGTGGTGATATTGGATATCGGCATGCCGAATCTCAATGGTCTGGCGGCCACGCGACAACTGGCGCAACAGAACCCGCAGCAAAAAATCATCGTACTTACGATCACGGATTCAGACCAGGTGATACGGGAGGCGCTCGACGCTGGCGCGCGCGGCTTCGTTTTGAAATCGGATGCCGCGCGCGACCTGGTTTCGGCGGTGGAGGCGCTGCAGCATAACCGAATGTTTTTCACCCCGCGAGTGAACGACATGGTGCTGTCCGGCTATCTCGACAAAGGCATCAACGGGGATCACCGCGAGGTCCCGCAATTGCCCAAGCTGACTCCGCGCGAATGCGAAGTCATTCAGCTTCTGGCTGAGGGAAAAAGTTCGAAGGAAGTGGCGTGTCTTTTGAACTTGAGCACCAAAACCGCGGAGACACATCGCAGCAATATCATGCGCAAACTTGACATCCACTCGATCCGAGACTTGGTCGTGTATGCAGTCAAGAACGATATCATCCAGGTGCACATGACGCCGGCCGCGGCTGCTCCGACCGGACCACCTGCCGCGTAGCGCTCGTCTGATTTTTTGGCCCGCGCGCGGGAACGCCCAGCCGCGTTCGTTTGATTTCTTTCGTTTTTGCCGACTGCGGGACCTACCTTGCCCTTGGCTGACTTCTACGGCACGGTCAGGATGAATCGCTTCCGTTTCTCACGTTTGCGCTTCGCCGTGACTTTCCATAAGGTTCAAATAAGGACCTCACCCTCCAGCGGTCGTACATGCTCGCCACACAAAAAAAGGGAAGCCGACACCCGGCTTCCCACTTCAGAGGCGTTTTCGGAAGGAATTAGCTTACTTTGCGTCTCTCATAGTCGCGGTCGCGCTTCTGTTCAGCATCGGACAGGTGGTTCCATTCGTCGACTTGCTTCTGAGCTGCCTCGCGAGCGATCCCATATCTCTCCTGGATCGTTCCGATCAATTGGTCGTGCTGTCCGTTGATGACGTCGAGATCGTCGTCCGTCAATTTGCCCCACCGCTCCTTTACAGACCCCTTCACCTGTTTCCATTTGCCTTTTAATTGGTCAGAGTTCATTTTTCTTCCCTCTTACTTTGGATTGCGATTTAATTCCGGCCAGATCTCAAGTGCAACCGACGAAGCTCGCCTCTGTCATTTCTCGAGGCCTTGGACCGTCTCCGCCGGCTAACTAACTTGCTCGACGGAGATCCTTGTTGACATCATTGACATCGGCATTCGCGTGCTCGGAGTGCGCCTCGGCGGTTGATGAAATATCCTGCGCGCCGGTCGCTTCGAGAATCAGCTTGGCTCGTTTGGTCCACTCGGAGCTGCCGGAATGAACTGAAAGCAGGATGCCGCCGTCTTTGACTCGGCCCTCGAAGCGCTTCGCCTCATACTCGGGGATTCCCATTCCCACGAGCGCTCCGGCGACGCCGCCGACCGTGCCTGCCACTCCGGCGCCGGCGAGAGTCGCCATGATAGGACCGGCGGCGATGAATGCTCCCAGCCCCGGAATCGCGAGAGCGCCGACACCGAGCAGCCATCCTAGGGCACCGCCCAGGATGACTCCTGTTCCTGCACCCGCGGTGGCTCCTTCGGGGGCTTTCGTGCCCTTCTCGTGCGCAAAATCTTTTGTCCCGGCGCTCGCAGGGAAGAGCACGGAGATATCCTGATTGCTGAAGCCGGCTGCCTTCAAGCCGTCGACCCCGCTTTCAACGTTTGCATAGCTTGGATAGATACCGAAAACTGCTGTGTTTTTTCCGGACATGGCGTGTTTCTCCTTAGCTGACCTAGATTGGCGCTGTTCTGTGTGAAGGTTAATTTTTCGGTTTGATGTCCAGCTCGCTGGTCACCTTGTTTTCACCGGCGATTGCGGCGGCTTTGGCTTCCAAAGCCCGCTTTTCATCGCCCGATCGCACCGGCCCTTTCAAGGTCACCTGGCCATTTTGCGTGATGATCTTCACGTTATGGGCGTAGGTCGACAGAGACTTATCCTGCACGATGGCTCGGCGAATTTGCTTGGTGATGTCGCGGTCTGAACGATTCTCTTTTTGCTGCTCTGCGGTGGGTTCGTTTGGGTCTCGATCGCGCTGATTGACAGTCGTGTTGTCTCCAGCCGCGGGAGAAGCTTGGGCGGCGGGTGGTTGGGCACTCAGGAGCGCCGCCATGCCAAACAACGAACCGGTGAATAGAATTGTCCTGATATTGCTAAAGCTCATGGAACAGGCTCCTTAGATCCCCTCGAAATTCCCATCTCTGCGACTCTTGTGACGCTAAATGTCGGGTGCGCGCATGCCCATCCGCTCGAAGCCTTAATTCGGTGGCTGAATGCCTGTAGTGGCATGGGAAGGAAATGCCGGAGGTCAATCGGTCGCGCGTCAGGAGTCGGCGACTCCCAAAGGATGTCGATCACACAACCCCTGCGCTTGTAAGCGCCGCCACCGCGGCAATCACTAAAGCCGCCAAGATCGCCACACCGCTACTCAGCAGGACGATCTCACTCAGCAGGTCGGCCTTCATCACTTGGTCTTTTGTTATCAGTTTGTCTCCGCGCATACCGTCTCCTTTAAGCCTGGTTGGACGCTAAAGATGGAAACAGGAGAACGCGAGTACCAAATCTATGATTTCCATGTACAGCATTCACCGTAAGCGGCGCCATTCCGCCACCAGGCTAACGAAGCCTTCGGAGCTGTGCTGGCAGATCAGACAACCGACGACCAACGACCAACGATCAACCATCGACGATCGACGATCGACCCTCCCTAAGCGGCTCTGCGTGTTTTCGCCGCTTTCTGCGCGGCCTTTTGGCGATTCTGTTTCCCGCCCTTGACGGCAGACTTTTTTGCTTGACGCGAAAGTGCCCGGTGGCTGGTGTGCCAGTCGATTCGCGCTGGAGCGCGACCTCGACGGCGCGTGACCGTTTCATCGATGTCTTTCGACCTGAGGCTTTCTTTTCTTTTCCGGCCCGAGTAAATTGCGCAGCTTTCTTGCGAATGGAAGTCGGTCCCTTGGGCGGGCTCAATTTCACGCCGGCTCGCCGCGCTTTGGACAGGCCCGCAACCGCCTGTGGCGGTGACCGGGCGCCGTGTTTCCCTTCGCGAGATTGGTGTATCTGTTCCCGGACAAATTCTCCGGCCTGAGTGGAAGAGGGTTTCCCTTCCCGCTCGTCTTCTCCGGAGCGGTATCGGTCCGGTCGCGATCAAAACACGAGGAACGCACACGGATGCGGCCTCGCTATCACCGCGTCCTACGAGTCCTAGGCCTTCGAGCTACAGAGAAACCCCTATGTACAGTGGATCGAAGCGGTCGCTATTGTGACTCGGACCTATATAATGGTATTTCTTTCGGGCACATTCGCATGAATTCAAAATAAATGCCCAGCCAATCTCAAACGATTGTGTGGCCTGGCCGTCCTTATCCTCTGGGATCGACCTGGGACGGAGAGGGGGTGAACTTCGCGCTCTACTCGGAGCACGCGGAGAAGGTCGAGCTTTGCCTGTTCGATATTTCCGGGAAGCGCGAGATCGCCCGCGTTGCGCTCCCCGAGCAGACGGACATGGTTTGGCACGGCTACCTGCCAGAGGTTCGTCCCGGCCAATTGTATGGCTACCGGGTGTATGGCCCGTATGCCCCTCATCAAGGCCATCGTTTCAATCCTCACAAACTTCTTCTCGATCCTTATGGCAAGCAAATTCAGGGAGCCATCCACTGGAGCGACTCGCACTTTGGATACAGGGTCGGGCACAAGCAAGAGGATTTGTCCTTTGATCGCCGTGACAATGCCGCAGGCATGCCGAAGAACCGAGTGATCGATTCCGCCTTCACGTGGGGAAGCGACCGGCCACCCCGGATTCCCTGGCACCAGACCCTGATTTATGAGCTCCATGTCAAAGGGTTCACAATGTGCCACCCCGATGTACCGGCCAACCTGCGCGGAACCTATGCGGGTCTGGCAACGGCCCCGGTCATCGAACACCTCACACGGCTGGGAGTAACCTCGATCGAACTGATGCCGGTGCACAGCTTCGTGGACGACCGCCAACTGGTTGACCGCGGCCTGCGCAACTATTGGGGTTATAACTCCGTCGGTTTTCTCGCGCTCGAGCCTCGTTACCTTTCGATCAATTCGGTCCGCGAATTCAAGACAATGGTCAAGACCCTCCACTCAGCGGGATTGGAAGTGATTCTTGACGTCGTCTATAACCACACGGCGGAAGGCAATCATCTCGGTCCCACGCTTTCGCTCAAGGGGATCGACAACCGCACCTACTACCGCCTCGTCTCTGGCGACCTCCGCTACTACAACGATTACACCGGCACTGGAAACACGCTGAACATGCGGCATCCGCGCGTTCTGCAATTGATCATGGACAGTCTGCGCTACTGGGTTCTCGATATGCACGTGGACGGCTTCCGCTTCGACCTCGCGGCGACTCTCGCCCGCGAATTGCATGAGGTCGATCGCCTGGGGGCGTTTCTCGACATCATCCATCAGGATCCGGTGCTCTCGCAGGTGAAGTTGATTGCCGAACCCTGGGACCTCGGCGAAGGAGGATACCAGGTAGGAAATTTCCCGGTGGGCTGGGCGGAATGGAACGATCGCTATCGCGACACGGTGCGTGCCTACTGGAAAGGGGACGGCGGAGTCGTGGGCGATCTGGCCTATCGCATTACCGGTTCCAGCGATTTGTATGCGCACAGCGGACGTCGCCCCTACGCCAGCGTCAACTTTATCACCGCGCATGACGGCTTCACGCTGCAGGATCTGGTGAGTTACAACGAGAAGCACAACGAAGCCAACGGTGAAAACAATCGCGACGGCAACAACAATAATCTCAGCTGGAATTGCGGAGTCGAGGGTCCGACCGACGATCCCAACGTACAAGCCTTGCGCGCGAAACAAAAGCGGAATCTGCTGGCAACGCTGCTGCTATCCCAGGGCGTTCCGATGTTGTCTGCGGGGGACGACATCGGGCACACGCAAACGGGAAACAATAACGCCTATTGCCAGGACAATCCGTCAAGCTGGCTGAACTGGAATTTGCAGCCCCAGGATCGCGATCTGCTGGCGTTCGTTCAGCGCATGATCAATCTGCGCAAGAGGCATCCGGTCTTCCGCCGGCGCCGTTTTTTCCAGGGACGCCCGATCAAAGGTGCGAACGTAAAAGATGTGCAGTGGCTGAATCCTGGCGGCAATGAGATGAGCGAGGACGAGTGGCGCGATCTTTCGGTTCGCTGCCTGGGAATGCTTCTTTCCGGTCAGGGTCTGGACGAAACCGACGAGCGCGGCCGGAAAATCAGCGACGAAAATTTCCTCGTGCTTCTGAACGCTCACCATGAGGATGTTGGATTCACGCTGCCAGAGTCTTGTCCCTGTACCCGCTGGAGCGCATGGATGGATACCTCTCGAGAAACTGGCTTGCGTCCGGCCGAAACCTATGACGCCGGCACGGCTTATCCCCTGCAGGCGCGCTCCCTGGTGGTGTTGATGGAGCGCCGCAAGAACGGTAAGAAGGAAGCGGACATCGCAGCCTAGGCGCGCGTTCCGACATTTCCCCCGGGGCGCCGGAAGTTTTCTCGCAGAGAAATTCAAGCGCTGCGCATACGGGAAACCGGCTTCTCCTGCAAGAGGAGTTCTGTGGCTTGCACTCGCCGGTCGGAGTGAAACCATCTTTGCACGACGTTGTCGCAAAGACAGTTGGCGAGCGAGAGCAGACTCATACCCTGATGGTGAACCATCCAGGACTTAACCAGATCGTACCGGGCTCCGAGCAGGCGGTTGCGGGACCTGGTATAGTCCGCTGCCTCATAGAATCCGTAGGGGCCGAACCATCCGAGGGCATCCATACGATGCAGATTGCGCAACGCCCCCTTGCGATCGACGTTAAGGGCTAGAAAGGTGGAGTAGGGCGAAACGACCAGCGGGTCTGAGCCATTTTTTTTCAGGGCAAGGTTCGGCACTCCGAACGCTTCGTAGTGATAGTCTCCTACTTCGTTGCGCTTCGAGCAGGCAGATTCGGAGATGCCCCAGAGAATGCCTTTCTTGCTGGCGTAGGTCTGTTGCGATCGCACGGCTTCGACGCTCGCCCGGTTGAGCAACGTGTTCGGATAGCTACGCATCCACATCGAGGGCATCAGGTACTCGAACATGGTTCCGGTCCATGAGAGCAAAACCGGGCGGCCGCGGTCGCTCGTGATGGGCCGGTCCAGCCGGAACCAGCAATCTTGCGGGATGTCCTCCTTCGCAATCGCAATGAAGACCGCCGTGCGCGGTTCGGTGGCCAGCAAGTCGTAACAGTAGGGTTGCAGCTCTTCCGACTGGGCGTCGAAGCCTACCGACATTAGCAGGCGCTGCTTATCCAACAAAAACGTAAAGTCCATCGCGCTCGCCAAATCGTTTGCCTGTTGGCTGGTTCGCTGCAGATCCTCGATCAGACACAGAGCATTCTGCCTGGCTTGCGGGAGTAGGACTCGAAGACTCTCGGCGAGCGATCCAATACCATTTTGTGCAAATCGAAGCTCGCCCCCAAGACGCGCTTCCAGTTCGGAAACCAAATCAGGCAGTTGCTCGAGAGGCACTTCTTCCATGGGATTGGCGAGGTCTGCCAATTCTTCTCGCAATCGAGCGAACTCCGGGAGCCTCCAGGGTAGATACGCTCGCACCAGCTCGCCGAGGTTCCGGACTCGCAAATGCGCTTGCCCGCGGAACCAGGCAATATCAGGAGCACGGTTCGACTTCGCTTGGGAGCTCTTCTGATCCAGAACGTCCTCGGGGAAGTTCAAGGCGGACGTCAGCCAATCCTGACCTCGGAACTCCGCTTCGCAGCGCGACAATACCCCTTTCGGGAGCGCCCGCAAGTTGACGAGGACACGAAGATGATCGAGCATACCCTCGGCCAGCGCTCTTGCAACGAGGGGTTGACGCAAGCGATCGAGACATCCCTGGTGCAACGTCCAGAGAGACGCCACCAGATTGCCGCTGTCGACCGAAGAGACGAAAAATGGCGGCTTTGGTTCGAGGGTGCGGGTCTCATACCAGTTCATCAGATGGCCGCGGTACTTCGGAAGACGGATCAGGGTGCTGAGAGTTTGTTGCGTCAGTTTCGCCATCTCCGGCACTGTGATGTAGCCGAGTTCGCTCGCTACTTGCCGGGCGTTCAGAAGAAGTCCCAAGTTGGTTGGGGAAACGCTGGCCGCAACCTTTCGCGGTTCGTCCTGAATGTTATCCGGCACGAGCCAGTTGTGTTCTTGGTTGGAAAACTCCGCGAAATATCGCCAGATATGCAAGGCCGACCGGCGAAGGAACCTGACATCCTGGCGCGTAACTGCCGGTGCGGGTCCGATCGGACAGGCGTTGAGCCAAAGGGTGAATTGCTTGCTGCAGGCCCACAGCCCGAGAATCGGAGCCGCGGCCAGCAGTGATTCTGGGCGCAGCAGCCAAATCAAGCAACCGAGCCCGATGGCCAGGAAGGGCATCCAGGTGATATAGCGGTCGACCGGGGTTTGGCGCTCTCCCAGTTCCGCCTCTGCGGCGGTCTCCCACTCGAGCATGCGCGCGCGGGTGACCAGACGCCGGACCAGAGCGCGCACCACAGCGTCCACCGACAACAGGGTTTGGTGGGCCAGAAGTGTCAGCGTAAGCAAGACTGTAAAGTTGGCTGAAAAAAGGTTGCCAAGAGCTTCCCGAGCAATTCGCGCCTCGCGCGCCGCCACGGCGCGAGCTAATCCAAAGCCAAATTCGACCCATGCTGGAACAAACAAAATGGAAATCGAGGCAAGAGTCCACAAAAAGGGATGACCCATCACCAGCCAGCCAAACAAAAGCAATGCCAACGTTGCCGGTTCGACCAGGCTGCGGCGCAGGTTGTCGAGGATTTTCCAACGCGAAACCAGCGAAATTGGATTCCGAACCCGTCCGCCCGCTTCGTCGGGCACCCGATCCGTTAACCATTCGATAATCTGCCAGTCACCTCGAAGCCAGCGGTGTTTTCGCCGGTTATAGGCGCTGTAGTGCGACGGATAGTCCTCGACCACCACGATATCGGTGGCCAGTCCGGCGCGCGCGTACGAACCTTCGATCAGGTCATGGCTGAGCAGCGCATTTCTCGGAAAGCGGCGGTTCAGAACGCCAAACATCGTATCGACTTCGTAAATGCCCTTTCCCGTGAATGTACCTTCTCCATAGAGATCCTGATAGACATCGGAAACGGCACGCGTATATGGGTCAAGACCGGTCTCGCCGGCAAAGATGGCCGCCAGGCGCGAGCGTGCTGTGCATTGCACGCTTACGTCGACTCGAGGCTGCAGGATGCCGTATCCGGCAACCACGATATTCTTGACCGGATCGATAATCGCCTGATTGAGGGGATGAGCGAGCGCTCCCACCATGCGGTGCGCCGATCCTCGGGGCAATTCGGTATCGGTGTCGAGCGTAATCACGAAGCGGACCTGGGGGAGAATCGAAAGATTTCCGACCTTCACCGGAAAACTGTCGTATTGGCCACGCAACAGTTGATTCAGATCGAGCAGCTTCCCCCGTTTACGCTCCCACCCCATCCAGCCTCTTTCTCGTGGGTTGTAGACTCGATGGCGATGGAGAAGGAAAAACGAGCCCATATTCTTCCCGGAGTATCGTTCGTTCACTTCGCCGATTAATTTCGAGCACAATGCCACCAGCGAACTTTCTTCAGGAGCGGGTTGAGGCGAATCGGGCAGATCGGAGACGATCGCGAAGTGAATATTGCGGTCATGGTTGCCGAGGAAACGTACCTCAAGATTTTCGACCAGGGCGTGCACCTGCTTTGCGCTGAGCAGAAGCGTCGGAATCGCAACCAGGGTCACGCAATCGTCGGGAATGCCCTCTGAGAAATCCAGCTTGGGCAGGGTTTCGGCTGGCAGCAGGTTGGTGGTCAAATAGTTCATGATCTGAACCGCCGCCTGTGAGCTTGGCAACAACAAAATCAATAGCGAAAGCAACACCAGTTCGGGTGAGGTCGTGGGGGGAGTCAACAGCCAGACCGCGCCGCTGATGATGGCCAGAGTGAGAACTGCAATTCCGGAAAGAAGAAAATCATCGGGATGGATTCGCAACCAGGTCCGGAGGCGCTCGCCGAAGGTAGGGTGAAAACCAACCCTCTGGCAGAGACGCGCCGTTCCTTCCCCGAGGAGGTAATAGCCAATGTGGGATTCTCGCAGTTCAACCCGCGAGTCGCCGGATCCGTTTTCGCGGCCCTGCCGCGCCAGTGCGAGCGCCTCCTCGGCTACTTCTAACTCGGTTCGATCGGACCGTTGGGCGATGTTGGCCACCCTCTCGCGATAAACATTCCGGCTCTGAACATCCATCGCGGCATAGGCTCCCACCGGATCCTCACGAAGAATCCGGTCGAAGGGGACGAGCGTCTCCAGTTCGTCCTTCCAGGAAGTCTGCGCCACATGCTGCCAAGCCCGGATGTAGGGGACGACCTGCTTACAGGTCTTGCTCGTCGGATTGTTCACGAAACAGCTGCCCCGGGTCGCAATCTGTTCCAATAAAACAAGCTTCAAGGCCGGCACCAGGGCGCCAATCTCGTGAAAGGTGAGAGGCATGGCCTCCTCGAAGGCTATACAAAACGCCGTGAACTGGCCTTTCGAGAGGGCGGTGTCAGCCTCCGCGAGAAAACCCTGTGCGATCGCCAGCACGCGGGGCAGAATTTCGTCTTTGTTCGAAACCACGGGGAGGGCGGTCAGCGGCCCAAGTTCGCTCGCCACGATGCGCGCTGCTGAACAAAGCTGCTGCGCGTTGTTCACGAGCCAGAGCAGATCTTCGGAATCGGGGGCCTTCGCGAAGGCCGCATCCACGCCCTGGAATATGGATTTGAACTCCCCGGCGAGCGTCTGACAACGTCTCGAGAACGCGTCCGATGACGGTGTCCCACGCAGCCAAGTCAGACTTGCGGCAAGCTCGGTCGCGGGGCCGCTCATCGTCGGAGCCGCCGCCTCATGGACGTTCGAAGAATGCCGCGGTTCGTCTTCGACGATCCTGCGTGCGGTTTGAGTTTTCGGAGCCATACCTGGTCAAACCATCCTTACGGATTCAGTCCGTCCTTCGGCGATTCTGACTTGGGCACTTCTACCGGTAACTGGAGGCCTGCAGTTCGAACATTTCGGCGTAACGGCCGCCGAGGTGCGTCAATGCCTCGTGGTCTCCTTCTTCGGCAATGCGTCCGTTCCCGAGCACCACGATTCGATCGGCCATCCGCACCGTCGAGAATCGGTGTGAAATGAATAAGGCCATCTTGCCGGCGGTCAACTCGGCAAACCGCCGAAAGACCTCATACTCGCTGCGCGCGTCGAGCGCTGAAGTCGGTTCATCGAGGATCAGTATTTGCGCGTCGCGCAGATAGGCCCGGGCCAGCGCAACCTTTTGCCATTCTCCCCCAGAGAGATCGACTCCGCCATCAAAGTGCCGGCCCAGCATCTGTTCATATCCAGAGGGAAGTTTTCCCACAACGTCGTCGGCCATGCTTTTTTCAGCAGATTGCCGCAACAGCTGCAGGTTATCGATCTGCTCGATCCGGCCCACGGCGATGTTGTCTCGTGCGGTCATCTCGTAGCGCATATAGTCCTGAAAGATGACGCCAATCTCGCGATACAGGTCTTCGAGGCTGTATTCACGCAGATCCACACCGTCCAGCAAAACCTGGCCTTCCACCGGGTCGTAGAGGCGAGTCAGTAGCTTGACGATGGTCGTCTTGCCTTCCCCGTTTTCACCGATCAGCGCGATTCTCTCGCCCGGACGAAGATGAAAATTCAACTTGTTCAGGACCAGGCGCGAACTACCGGGATATCGGAATGAAACGTCGCGAAACTCAAATCCACGCCGGATCGGGCGAGGCGCCGGCAAGGCGTTGGGCTTCGATTCGATCGTGGGACGCATCTCGAAAAATGCGACCAGGTCGGTCAGAAACAAGGCTTGATCGGCGATCGTCGACAAGGTGGAAAAGGTTTGTTGCAGGTTCGAACTTGCCTCACGGATGGCGTTCGCCAATAAAGTCAGAGTGCCGAAGCTAAACACCCCGGTCACCGTTTTCCAGACCGCAAACACGTAGGCGGTGTAATAGCCGGCGGTGCCGATTGCGGAAAGAACCGAACCCACCCCCACCTTTCGGCGCGCCAGGGCAACGTCTTCTTCGTAAACTTTGGTTGAAAGTCCCTTGAATCTGGCGGTCAGGAAATCCCTTAGGCCAAACAACTTCAGTTCCTTGGCCGCTTCCTTGCTGCCACCCAGAATGCGAAGATAGTCGAGTTGACGTCGAATGGGAGTCTGGCGAAAATTCTTGGCATACCCCAAGAATGCAAAATGAGTCTCGCCCACGAAAGCCGGAATCACCCCCACAATCAGCAGCAGCAATAGCCAGGGCGAAAACACCATGATCGAGACCGACAAGGTAATGGTCGTAATCAGCTGCTGGATGAGGCGGCCAATCGCCTGGATCATGTAAAGCCGGTCCGTCGCCTGAACGCGAGCCCGCTCCAGCCGATCATAAAATAGGGGGTCCTCATAGGCCATCAGGTCCAAACTGGCAGCGTGCTGCATTACGCGGACACTTACGTAGTGCGTGTACTTGCCCGCGAGCAGGGCATCGAGGTAATCGATCACACGGTTAAGTACGCCGCCGGTGACGGCGATTCCGAATTCCGCAGCGACCAGCCACCACAGCCTCGCTCCGGCCGACTGGTGAGCGGTGAGGATGCCATAAATCGTGTCGACAATGAGTTTTGAAACCCAGAACAGCGCCGGCGGGAGCAGCGAGGCAATCACTCGCGAGATCAGCCCAAACACGACGACCGTACGCCCGGACTCCCACACAAAACCGAGCACAGCCGGAACGTTGCGGAGCGCTGAGAGCCGCTCCCGCCATCCGTGCGAGAATTCTGGTTCCCCGGTCATGACTGAATCCACATCGACCTCGCGTGCCTAAGTGAGGTGTCCTCGCCGCACCAAACGACGCGACCCTGGCAGTCGAAATGGCGGATACTCCGAATGTCGGCGAATCAATTCCAGGCAGACAAGGCCACTGTTCGAACCCGATACGATGAAAAATCCCCCCTTCCGGTTGGCTCGAATGAGAAAACGTTGTGCCGTTGCTGGTGTTTACGGCGGAAACTTGTGAAAACCGGCGCGCTCCATTCCGCGTCGCGCTTCCGCGGTCTTCATGAAGGTGTCCCAGACAAAACCGGTTCGGAGGTTTTCGGCCATCAACAAGATGATTCCGGTGTCGATCCCAATCACATCGGAGTCATACCAGTTGTTGAGGGGATTGAATGCATTTACGAACCCGTACTTGGTCCAGGCTGACGGGTAGCGGGTTCGGATCGTCTTCAAAACACGCATGGTGGCCGCGGGCAGGAACGGCAATGACCCGCCGGGCGCGCTCGGAACAACCGTGCCATCGATGGGGCCGGAAGCGGGAGGCCCACCCCAGGCAATATAGCCGTGCTCGGAGTCGGAAGCCGTAATCCCCCAGAGGTCCTCGCTGTAATCTGGGAACTGCTTTCCCAACTCGATACAAAAACGTCGATGGACCTCAGTGGCGGTCACGGAATTCTGGAAATAATCGGCATATTTGTCGCGCTTGCCGCGAAAATCGAACCACGCCTGCGAGAACTGATGCACAAACAGTGGCGCAAAGGATCCGATATATCGCATGCCATCATATTCAAACGTCAAGCGTTTCCATGCGCTCCAGACTTCCGGCTTCAGGGGAAAGGCCGAGGACCCCATGCCCAACAGATAGATCATCATCAACTCGTTGTAGTAATCCCAGCGCGAGGGAAGAAATCCGATTTCCGGGGTCCATCCGTGGGTTAACAAGGAGGTGTCCTCCGAGAGCCAAGTCCAATCCACGCGGCTGAAGATCAGATTCGCAAGTTCTGCCACTTCGGGATGACGGAAGTGCTCGCGGCAGGTAAGAATTCCGCACAGGAGAATCGCCGTATCCACCGAAGACACCTCGGAGTCGAACATGCGTTCCCCCGTTTCGGGGTTCGCGAAGTGGTAGAAAAAACCGCGGTGGTTGGGCAGCTTCTTCCACAGAAAGCGCAAGGTCACGAAGACTCGCTGGAGTGCCGCGCTGCTCGAGATGAACCCGCGCCGGTCTCCGATGCAAAGAGCCGTAAGACCGAAGCCGGTCGCGGCTATGCTGGCCGCGCCCCCCTGATTGTTCTTCTGAACATTACAACGGTCCTTGACCATCCCCGTTTTTGCGCTGCCCTGTTCCCAGAAGAAAAGAAAGTTCGCACTCTCCAAGTCGTTCAGAAACTGATCGTCTTCCGCTGACAGACCCGGCGCGACAGTGTTGCCGACTGAAGCCGACGGTTGCGCCTCCATGTGCAAAGGCGAGAGGACCTCTGCAAGCGGTAGGCAAACACTCATCCCCAGTATCTGCCGCAGGATCTGCCGGCGCGAAAACAGATTTGGCTGGGCATCAATCATGCATTTCCTTTTCCATTTCCCTTTCCATTGATCGTCGTCACTTGGATTATGACTGCCTGGCAAATGACGGAACAAAACTCGACGCCATCCATCGACAAAACAAAGGGCAGTCTTGATGTTTTAGGTCCAGGGGTTCATGGCATCTTTTTAGGGATGCGAACAAAGTGTCCGTCGTTACCGCACGCGAAGGAAACGTTCGGGGCCATGGCGTCATCATATAGATTATAGATAATGATGGTTGCGCGCATGACTCGAACTCACAAAATCGAGGCTTGGATCGCTGTGACTGTCGCTCTCCTGCTCACTGCCAGCGTCCTCGCGCTGGTACGCTGGCAGAGACGACAGCCAATTTCGCTTCGGGGGGTCGTCCTCGTCCAGGATTCAGACCCGAGAAAACAGCTGCCGATCGCAGGAGTCGCAGTTTCTGCTGGCGACCTGGGTCTATCCGACGCCGAGTCTGATTCCTCTGGACTCTTTGTTCTTGAGCTTCGAAAACCGATTCGGAAGGGTCACACCGTCGTTCTCTCTTTTCGCAACCCACGGTACCGCTCGCTTGACCTGAAGGATTTTGTCAGCAACAGGCTCTATGTTGTCCGTCTCGTTCCGCTGTCGAACACCGCCGCCCAGAACAATAAACCGCAGGTTAAAGTGGCCAACGTCCGCGTGCGATATACGGTCAAGGCCATGACGGAGGTTAACGTTGGGAGCGCGGTCAAGACTTTCGAGATCGAGAACCAGGGCAACGTGCCTTGTAAGGGTCAACACCCCTGCTCGCCCGACGGTAAATGGAAAGCGGCCATCGGTTCGGCGACTTTGGATGCCGGCGCGGGCAACGAATTTCGCGACACGCGTGCCTCATGTATCGCCGGCCCCTGTCCGTTCACAAGAAATGACGACCACTTGTCGCAGGGCGGCCAGACCTTCATGGTGTCGGCCCTAGACTGGTCCGACACTGCAACCTTTCTGTTAGAGGCCGAGGTCTTTCGTCCCATGGTGAGTCAGATGCAACACTGGTCCTATCCGGTCATGTTCGGAGACGGACTCTCCTTCACTCTGCCCTCCGCTGCAGAAAGTGTGAGCATTGAAGCGGAACTGGACGGACAGACCATCATTTTTCCGCTAGGACCGGTGCTTTTCTTGAGTTGGGCCACCTGCGATGCCGGCGTCAATCCCGACCGAGGGCGAATCTACCGCTGCACCCCCAAACCGGGGTATGCCTTTCAATAGCCGGCGCACGAGATCCATCGCTTTCTGCAAATTCTGCAGAGATTTCGCCGCTAACGACGGTGCTTGCCGCGTCTCGCTCCTCAGACATGGCCAGTGAAGCGAGTCAGGACGACAAAACCTAAGGAAAAAGACCGCCTAAGTCCAGGGCTCGACCTCTTTCTTGCTTCATTTTCTGTAACTTCCGCAGTTCGCTACGGTTCCATTTCTAGTTCCCTGCCGGAACAAATCGGGCCGGATACGAACTTGACTGGATGGACGGCCCGGCTCACCACCCCTATTCTGCGATAATTGGGAATCGCTTCAAGAAGGAAGTCAAACGACTGGGCTCCGCCGTGGGCCGAGCCGTGGCAATTCCCCGAGTGGCCGAAGCCAAAATCATGCCATGCCACGCAGACATCCGGAAGACGCTACTGACGCTTGTAATCTTAGCCCCAACTTCAGTTCTCCTCGCGTCATCACCGATTGGCCAAGCTGCAGTGCCAAGCACGTCGTACGAGAATGCTTGTTTCCTAGACTTCTGCAACGGCCCGCCAATGAACGATCGTAATAATGATAATGACGATTTGCGGGAACTTGCTCATATCCTCGCCGGCGCGTACGGGAACGCGCTCATGCATGGCGCCCCGAATGCAGACCTGGAAGCGAAGGATCTCCTTCTCGAGAGTGCCTCCATACGATTCTCTTCTCGAATGCTTTACGAAATCACAAAGGGCTCTTGCCAGGCCGATGAGCATGCGGACGCAGCAGACGCGGCTAGCCCAACCTGCGTTCTAGATGACGAATCTGTCGGGCTCAGAAGTTTGACTGACATGCTTTCCTACGCCGCATATCGGTTTGACAATCAGCGTTGGCCGGCGCCCCCGGCGGGTTTTACAAACGGTCCGCGTGCACTGATCGTCGCTCGGATCGGATCGATGAAACATCTGTATCGAATGGTCTTCGCACTATCGAAGATTTATCTCGATCGATCGCAGAGTGGGGTGTACTTGCAGGCAGCGCAGGCGCAGCTCAAGTTGGCCCGCCAGCACATGGAAGTTGAACGTAGCCTTTGCGCACGCAGTGACCGTGAGTGCGCAGCGCGGTTGCTGGAATTGTCCGAGCTCGAGGACCAGCTCAAGCACATGCCCGACGAACCTGCGCGGCCTTAGTTCGACCGTCCAGAGTGCGATCGTCCCGCTACGAGCTTCCAATTTGACAGAGGCAATTTGCCGCACGTTCCTGAGAATGTCGCTGGTAGGGCTTCCGGACGCGATTTTATTTTTGCGGATTTCATCGGTAGGGTTTTTCAATCGCGTAGGCCCGGGCAGTGGTCGGGCAAAGCGGAACGCAGGGCAGTTCCTTGGACGCGAACCTTGACGATGTCGAGATCCTGGCACGTTCTGACAACTTGCTTCGAGTGAAATAACACCATCCCGAAGATGCGGCCAACTCTTCTAGTCGCCTGTGGCATCCCATAGCCGCAGTCGATGGGGTTGTCGCCCTGGCGATGAACGAATTGTTGTGAGGTCCTTATGATGCCTAGGTCCGTCTTGATTGTGGACGACAGTTCAGTGGTTCGCCAAGCTCTTGTGCGCCTGTTCATCGAAGGCGGATTTGAAGTGTGTGGCGAGGCCGAAAGCGGGCGAGCAGCGCTTGCGAAAGCTCAAGGATTAAATCCCGGCCTGATCGTAATGGACCTCTCAATGCCGGGGATGAATGGCATCGAAGCAGCGCGTTCGCTCCGTCAGGTGCTGCCAACCGCAGTGATAATCATCTTGAGCGATTACGGGGGAATGTTCCCCGTGGAGGAAACCGGGTCACTCGGCATCGCTGCGATTGTTTCGAAAGCGGAGTGCTCGTCGGTGCTCCTCCACGAGGCTAGAACTTTGCTCCGTCAAACCGCAGCTTGACCCTGTCATCGATGACGGCGATGAATCGTATTAGGAGTTGTCGGCGGTTGGCGTAACGATCCAGGGGCAGGGCTACTAAAGGCTACGAATGATTTGTGGCTGCTGGCGGGGGAGGGATCAGCGATCGGCGCTCTAATCACTCTAGCCTTTCGTCATTTTCGTACAATTCTCCACACGGCCTAGCCAAGGTCACTAATCCTTTGGGTTAGTTAATGAATTGGGGCCATAATTCGGAGGCACTTGCCGGAACACCGAATTGGGCGTGCATGAACCTGGCGGATGGGACTCCCAGGTGGTTCCGAACCCGAGCGGATTTAGGAAGCGGGCTTTTCTATTTTCGGTGCTGATCGAAGGTCGGGTCCGGCCGGTTCAACAAGCATTCCGAGCGTCGTGACCCAGATCGCCTCATCGGGCCTTGCTTACGGTCCACCGATTTCGATACAGCAATTCCGACTTCATCCCGGCTCGGTTCCGCTAAAATATCCCATGCCCGACCATCCCCTGTGGAGCGAAGGCACTCAAGCCGCTCGGCTGGCCGAGTTGACGGCGGACACTGGCGATCCCGCCAAAGAACTCCCTCTGCGCCGCGACGTACGTTCGCTCGGCATTCTGCTTGGCCGCGTGCTGGTCGAGCAAGAAGGCGAAACTTTTCTTGGCGCCATCGAACAGTTGCGTCACCTGCTGATCGAGCACCGTGAGCACTCTCCGTCTGGCAGCGCATCCGAACCAAACCAGCGTCTGATGAGTCAAGCCCGCGAAATGATCAGCAGCCTATCGGTTGAAGATGCCTATCGTGTCACCAAGGCTTTCGCGATTTATTTCGAACTCACCAACCTCGCCGAGACCAACCATCGCAAGCGCCGTCGCCGTGCCGCCCGCATGTTATCCGACGAGACCTTGCCCGGCAAAGCTCCAGTCGGGGGTTCCTTCCGAGGGACTCTGCTCCGCATTCGCGCAGCGGGAGTCTCCGCCGACGCCATGCTCGAAGCGCTGCATAAAATCAAGGTGACGCCTGTCTTTACCGCACACCCGACCGAAATCTCGCGCCAAACCGTCCGTCTGAAACGTCGCCGTATCGCGGCCCATCTGGAGGGTCTAGATCAGTTACCGCTTTCCGATTCCGAAGCTCGTGAATATGAATCGCTGATCCTGGCCGAGATCACCGCGCTCTGGCAGACCGACGAGGTTCGCCTCAACAAACCGACCGTGCGCGATGAGATTCACATGGGTCTCGATTACTTTCCCATGATTCTGTTTGAGACTCTTCCGCGGCTGTTCGCGGAACTCGAGGAATCAGTGCACGACGTATACGGCGCCGACGCTGAAATTTTCGAACTGCGATCGCCCGGATCCTTGTCATTCGGATCTTGGATCGGTGGCGACCGCGACGGTAACCCCAACGTCACCTCCGCTTCGACGCGCGAAGCGGTCCGCATGGCGCGTCACGTAATTATCGATCACTACATCGCCGAAACCGCACGCCTGATCGGACACTTAAGCATGTCGACGCGCCGCATCGGCGCATCCGACGCCCTCGCGCAGCGCGTTCAAGAATGCGAAGAAGAGCTGGGATTGGAACATTCCCGCTGGAAACAAATCACCACAGCCGAACTCTATCGCCACTTTCTCGAGTTCTTGATCGCTCGCCTGCGCTTTAGCCGCGATTCGTCCGAACCCGTGCACGCCTACAAATCGTCCCAGAATTTTGAAAACGATCTCCGCATCATCTGCGACAGCCTCCGCAGCAATCACGGCCGACGCTTGGCTGAAATTGTCGAGCCCCTCTTGCGCAAGGTCCGGACTTTCGGCTTTCACCTGCATGCACTCGACATTCGTCAGCACGCGCGGATCCTGTCCGAGGCGCTCGCCGAACTGGCATCCGCGGCAGCTCCGACCGCAGCGAGTTGCCAATTTCCACAGGTGTTGTCCCCGCCGTCCGTCGAGCTTCTCGAAACTTTCCGCACCGTTGCCGAATTGAAAAAGACTCACTCTCCAAAAGCCATCCGCCACTTCGTGATCAGCGGCACGCAATCCGAACAAGACATCTTCGCCGTGGTCCGCGTGGCCGCACTGTGCGGAGTCACCGTCGCCGCCAGCGACGACGGTGACGACCCCGGCCTGATGCCCGTGCCTCTTTTTGAATCGATCGAGGCGCTGCGCTCCTCACACGCCATCATGCGCCGCGTCTGGATGACGCCCGAGTACCGGCCATTACTCGACTCGTGGGGACGGAAGCACGAAGTGATGCTCGGTTACTCCGACTCCAACAAAGACGGAGGCATGCTCACCAGCACCTGGGAATTGCACAAAGCGCAACACCAGTTGCATGAGGTCGCACGTGAGTGCCAGGTCGATCTTCGTCTCTTCCATGGCCGAGGCGGCACGGTGGGGCGCGGTGGAGGTCCCACCCACGCCGCCATCCTCGCTCAGCCCGCCGGCGATTTCTCGGGCGAGATACGCATCACCGAGCAGGGCGAGGTCCTGAGCTGGAAATATTCCGACCCCGTGCTCGCCGAGTGGAATCTGGAAATCATGATCGCCGCCTGCCTCGAAGCCGTAACCACTCCCCTGCAAGTTTCGCCCGAAACCAAGCGGCGTTGGGATGATGCCATGGAAGCGATGTCCGCCGACGCTTTTGCGTTCTATCGAGAACACATCGCCGAAGATCCCGGAGTCCTTGAATACTTCGAGCAGGCCACGCCGGTCAATGAACTGGAACACGCACGCATCGGTTCGCGCCCCGCGCGCCGCGCCGCGAATCTCGACCTCGGCCCCGACCTCAGACTTGACCTCAACGATCTGCGTGCCATTCCCTGGGTGTTTGGCTGGATGCAAAGCCGGCACGCCGTACCGGCCTGGTTCGGAGTCGGCCATGCTCTCGAGCTCTTCGCCACCCGCAGTCCCAGCCATCTCCATCTGCTGCGCGAAATGATGCACGACTTCCCGATTTTCGCGAGCCTGGTCCGCAGCGTCGAAATCGGCATGGCCAAAGCCGACTTCGCTATCGCCCGCCTTTACGCCGATCTCGTATCCGATGGCGCCCTCCGGGACCGCGTCTTCGCAATGTTGCGCCAGGAATTCGAGCGCACGCGGCAATTCATTCTGACCGTGACCGGCCAGCAGGAGTTGCTCGAAAACAATCCCGTTCTGTTCCGGTCCGTGCGCCTGCGTAACCCGTACGTCGACCCTCTCAGCCTCATTCAGGTCGATCTGTTACGCCGCAAGCGTACCGTCGCCGCGAATTCCAATTTCGACCCCTCTCTTGACTACGCCATCGGCGCCACCATGAATGGCATCGCCGCCGGTCTGCACAATACGGGATAGGCGATTGGGTAATTTGAGATACGAACGACTCGTTTGCCGGATGGTCGACTTCGAAAATGCGCGGCCGGGTACGGATGGGTTCGCGGCACACGAATGTGTCCAAGCCCGCACCCATCGGGTGACGAGGCGCGGAAGTTTTGCATCCAGTCGAAGAGCCGCTTCAAAGCCGCATGGATGACAAGACTTGATCGAGCAATGCCGCTGCGTTCATCCCGGTAGCTTTCACAAGCCAGACATTGCCTCGATTTTCGAGGATCATTCCGACAATTTGCTTACTCTCTGCGAACAATACGGCATGGCCGGCGATTCGTCGTGAACGCGCTCGGCCTTTCGCGTTCTCGGCCGTCGCGATCATGATTTGCCGGAACCGTCAGCGGATGGATCATCCCCACATTCTAAAGCTCATGACACGCGGTGCTCCTGCCAACATCGCACAGTGGAGGATCGTCGTGGTCATGATCAGCAAGGTCATTGTGGTTTGCCGGCATGGGTACGGGGCTGTTGCGGGAGGACCGCGTGCGGCCGCTCGATCCTGATCTCATGCTGCCGCAGCACTCATTCGCGAATCTCATGCTCGGGTTATAACTAAAGGCCGCTTCGGAGCGGTCAGCGAAGAGTCTCAGCGGGCAGGTTCGGGGATGCTGCTACAAGCGCTGGGGAACTCGGCTTTGAATCGATCCACGATTAGTATCCATCTACGAGTTTGACGCCGGCTCCTACCGATCGAGGGGTGTGCACCGCCTGTACATTGTTGCTCGACAGTACCTCCAGCCCGGCGCCGCCATTCAACCGATAGGAAAGGCCCGTATCGTGCCGGCCGTTGGCGCCAAGAATCGTGTTGCCGACCACATTGATGACGCCCGTCCCATAGTTAACCTGCGGGATTCCAACGAATACAAAATCGCCGACAGGAGGCTCTTTGGTGAACATGAACACCTTATTTCCGCTTATCACGGAGGCCGCTCCACCACCCACGGTGCATGCTATTCCGTACCAAGTATTCGACCCGCCCGAGCCGCCAAAATCCTCGATGTAGTTTTCGTCGATGGAGGTAGCCCAGCAGCTATTGGCAAATATGGCGTGCTGCTGGATGCCATAGACATGATTGCCACGCACGGTCCAACCAGCCGCATTATCCATGTAGATTGCAGATTGGCCGGAATAGGCAATCCACGAATCCAGAAGACTCCAGTCGGTGACGCTGTTGCCGGGGTCAACCACGTGAATTCCGACTGATCCGGAATTGGTAACGAAGACGTTGCTGATGTGCCCGTTGACTTCAGAACCCTGCAGGCCCACCCCATTTTTGCTGAGGCTAGTGATTTGAACGCCGTCGGCTGGAGCGTTCTCGACTTGGATGTCCTCAATGACCGTGAGCCAAGAACGGATGACCAACGCATTTGTGGCGGAATTTGCAGAACGATTGCCGTCAATCGTCACCTGGGCTATGCGAATGGGATCGCCGGTGTAGGTCCAGTCGTCGTTCCAGCTATCGGAAGCGATGAGCGCTGGTAGGTTGGAGCCGCCGGCCTGGCGAAGAATGGTCCCCGTCCGCGAATCGCCTTCATAGGTGCGATCGCCGAGGAGAACGACGGTAGCATTGAGCAGGCAGGTTCCGTGAATCTGGATCCGGTCGCCGGAATGGCTATTCTCAATGGCCGTATTCAGCATGACCGCGTCCGCGGTTGTGTTCGTGCAGGTCACGTTCACCTGCGCCGCAAATGCAGCCGCACTGGCGATGAGAAGCGGAACCGCAAGGCGCAGTTTTCCCGGCATGCCCGTTACCTCCGAGGGTAAGAACACACAGTTTTGGCCAAAGTCGCGAAGACAGGGGATTTTTGATCCCTGCGAAACCTAAAGTCCGGGTTAAAGTTGGCGGGGTGAAATGGGAATCCTCCAACTGCGACCCGCCATTCCTCCGTATAAATCCTTTTCGATAGGCCGATCCGACCGGTATCCAGCCCGTATTGGCAACTCAGCTAAAACCAATTTGGGATTTCTCGACAAGCTGCTCCCGTACCCGTTCCACGATCTCTTCCGGCAATATCCCTTCTTGAACAACTTCTTCCACCGTCTCGTAGGGACGATTCTTGATAATTCGATTTGCGGTGCCCTTACCGATTCCATCAACACTCATCAGTTCGTGTTTGTTGGCTGTATTCAGCAGTTCGGCGACCGCCTGGCTGTCGGCGGCATTGTCAACGGACGAAGGCTGGTGACGGAACCGACCGAATAGATTCCCCGCAAACTGAAGGAGGGCTGCTCGGGTTCTCGTGCCCTTTTGTGGGGCGAATACCAGCCCAACCGCCGCGCCTATCCCCAACCCCGTTATAAATGCTTTCATTATGTCCTCCCGCTGAAGTCAGCTTCTGTCGTAAATGCTGGTATTGATGATTGAGCCGCGATCCCAGGCCCACAATAGGGGGAAACCCCCACATTCGACGATGAGACGCGGGATTATCGGCACGTGGAGCAGACGGGAAGAATCGTTCGAGCGGGAGCTTACCGTGCTCGTGACGTTCGAGTCTCGGCTGCCAAAGACTGTCTCAATATAAACGCTGGAGTCCGAGAGTTACAGCGATTACCCTATAGGAAGCAGGCTTCAGCGACCCGTATGCTTCGCGAGTCGGGAGAAATTCCACGCTCGAAAGGATGACTATGACTAGCCAAACGTCTGGGAAGTGCGCTCATCTGCCTTGTGTTTGTGTGCCGCCAGATGGAGAGAAGTATTGCAGCCAGATTTGCAAGGAAGCCGGTTCAAGCGAGGTCGAGATAGCCTGCGATTGTGGCCACCCGGCCTGCGCAAAGTGACTCATCCTTGGTCGGGTTTTGCTCCAAAGGTTTTGTTACGAGCGGTGACGCCCCGGGTCGTAGTGTCGAAGCGCGAGCACTTTTCGAGACCGGGTACCAAGGTCCCGGCCACGCACGACCTGGTACCGACTTGCACCGCTTCCTAACCAGAGGTCGAACGCCTGATTGCCGTGTCTGGACGGTACCCGCCTTCCGACATCGGCATCGGGGTCAACTCCGCCCAGGTAGTAATTGCCGGATCGTACGCTCCGACTCGCGAGAAGGTGCCGCGCGGACGTTCTCCTCAGAATACAAATATTTTCTCATCTAGCACCGAGACGTCGCGTAGAACCCAAAAGTTTTTTCCATTTGATGACGGCCAGCGCAGCGTCGAGGCGTCCAGATCAGAACGACTCTGAAACAGCAGAAGTCGCGTGAGGACAGAAGTTCTAAATCGAAGCACCGAGTGTGCACAAAATGAACTAGAGCCGGCATGTTAAACTGTTGAAAACCAAACGCCGGAGAGGTGGCCGAGAGGCTGAAGGCGGCGGTTTGCTAAACCGTTATACGGGCTAACACCTGTATCGAGGGTTCGAATCCCTCCCTCTCCGCCATTACTTTAGTTATCTGGCACTTGCAAGCTGGTGATACCTACACTGATACAAGAAATCAGGAAGGATCACCATGAATCGTCAAGTCAATCTCACCAAACGGGTGCAAACCAGCAAGGGGCCGCGCTATTGCCCCGTGGTCCTATCCGCGAATGGCCGCGTCAAACCTGATGCCGTAATGGTCAATGGCCAGCCCGAACGCCACACCGAAGGCGCCTATTATTTGGAGTGGTCTGAGGGCTCGAAGCGGGTACGCCTGTCAGTTGGCAAGGACGCAGTCGACGCCGACGCGCGAAGAAGGCGCAAGGCAGCCGAACTCAATGCGGTGAACAATGGCGCTGCTATTGTGCCCGAGAACGGCAATGGGCAGCGATCGGTTGCGGCAGCTGTCGAAGACTACCTGGAAGAAACGACACTCACAAAAAAGCCGAAGACGCTGGCGGCCTACACGACGGCCTTGAGCTACTTCACCGAATCCTGCCACAAGCTCAACATTGAGGACATTGACCGGAAGGATTTGCTCAAGTTCTGTGCGTTCCTGCGGGAGGAGAAAAAACAGTCACCACGGAGCGTATACAACAAATTCGAAAACCTCATGGCCTTCCTGAAGGCGCAAGGGATCCGCGGGCTGGCGGGCAAGAACGATTGGCCCCGCTACACCGAAGAGGAACCGGAAATCTACGAGGAGAAAGAACTCGACAAACTCTTCGCAGCCTGCGACGCAGAAGAACGGCTCTGGTATCAGTTTTTCCTGATGACAGGGATGCGTGAGCAAGAAGTCATGTACACCTACTGGTCGGATGTGAACTTCGCCGCTTCGACCGTCCGAGTCAGCTATAAGCCAGACAGAAGCTGGACACCGAAGGCGTACAAAGAGCGAGAGATTCCGATTCCTGCGAAGCTCGCTAAAAGTCTCAAAGCGTGGAAGGCGCAGTCTGACAAAACGTGTGCCCTTGTATTCCCGACCGCGGGATGCAGACCCAAGCTCGACTTCCTCGACTGCCTCAAGGCCGTTGCCGAGCGTGCGAAGCTCGACCCGGATGGCTTCTGGCTGCATAAGTTCCGCGCCACGTTCGCCACGCGGTGCCTCTGGGCTGGCGTCGATCTGCGTACCGTTCAGCAGTGGCTTGGCCACTCGGACATGGAATCGACAATGCGATACTTGAAGCCGTCTCGCAGTCAGCATGTGCGGGATAAGGTGAACGAAATATTCGCATAGAGCCTATAACAAATTCCTCAAGATTCAGGGTAAAATTTGGGCGGAGAGGCGTTGCTAAGACCAGGACATCCGGACATTCGAAGGGGAATTTAAAGGTCAATTCGATTGGTCGGTCCTATTTGAGTATTGCATAATATAGTGACATTCCTGAGGATTCGTGTTACTCTGCGGTCATGGGAAACCCGGCGGGAGTAAGACGCGATTTTCAGAAGTTGGAAGAACGGCGGCTGTTAGGG
>Ga0302326_10002285_pt1 | contig 46927 bp, 38 predicted proteins | sample Palsa_T0_3_FD_202264 | JGI IMG/M metagenome (GOLD analysis project Ga0302326, IMG submission 202264) | Peat permafrost microbial communities from Stordalen Mire near Abisko, Sweden - Palsa_T0_3 | ecosystem: Environmental > Terrestrial > Soil > Palsa > Peat permafrost | place: Sweden: Abisko... | reverse complement strand
TGGGAGACACGGCGTGTTCGTTGGAGGGTGCTAGGTTAGGAGCGATGCCCAACCCGCCGCTGCAGACGGAAGAGCTCGAGCTCCCGCCGCTCGATGGGGAGGGTGACGACGAGGCTCCCGCCGACCAGCCGGAGGACGTCTCCGAGAGCGCCGAGGATGATCCCTACGACGACACGACGGGCGACGATGGCGACTTCGTCGACAAGCTCGAGGTCGACGACGAGGTCTCGGCGCTCGGCGATGATGAGGCAGGGTTCGCCGGCGCCCTCGACGACGAGCCCAGCGATGAAGGCGCCAGCGAGAGCCTTCTCGGTGACGAGGACGCGCCGGGTGTTTTGGGTGAAGATTTCGGCATCGACGACGGCCACGAAAACATTCGCGACGGCGGCGAAGAGGGGTTCGATGCCCCCGAGCCGGAGCTTCGCGTCGAGGACTTGCCGAGGCTCGACGAAGGCGGCGACGACGATCTCTCGATCGAGGAGGCCGCCGACGTCATCATCGCATCGAGCGAGCTGCGCTGGGACGATCGCGGATTCGAGCGAGCTCTCGCTCGCGCGGTCGGCCACGTCGCGCGGATACGCTTGCGCGCGGGCATCGTGATCACGCTCGAGGACGGATCGGTGATGCGATCGGTCGATGACGGCCAGACCTTCAGCGCAGCCGACGACGTGGAAGAAGACGACGAAGCCTTGCTCGCACGTGGGCGAGCGCGGGCGTTGCTACGCGACGGCGTTGGCGTTCTTCGGGCGATCGACGACGGCCCCCTGACACTCGTGGAATCGACCGCCGACGCCACGGCGTTCACGTTGCTGGATGATGGCAGCCTCATCGTCGCGATCGACGGCCCCGATCGCGCTCGCCTCGTGCGCGTGGCGGTCGACGGCATCGCGACGGTGGTCGCCGAAGAGGAGAGCCCCATCGAAGCGCTCGCGGTCGACTTCCATACGAGCCTCGTCTGGGCTGGGGGCGCCTTCGGGCTCGTCGCGTTCCGACCGAGATGAGCGCCGTCTTCTTGTCCGTGTGGAGCGCGTCGTGGTACCGGGCGAAGCGGTGACATGACCATCATCGTCCAAAAGTACGGTGGGTCGTCCATGGCGGACGTCGAGAAGATCGGCATCGTCGCCGACAAGGTCGTCGCCACGCGCGGACGCGGGCATGACGTCGTGGTCGTCGTCAGCGCCATGGGCAAGACGACCGACGAGCTCATCGCGCTCGCGAAGCGTGTCGCCAAAGAGCCGCATCGTCGCGAGCTCGACATGCTCGTCACGACGGGCGAGCGGGTGTCGATGGCCCTCCTCGCCATCGCCATTCAGTCGCGCGGATGCGACGCCATCAGCTTCACCGGCAGCCAGTCTGGGATCATCACCAACGACCGCCACTTCGACGCACGGATCATCGAGGTTCGCCCCCACCGTATCGAAGACGAGCTCGCGCGCGGGCGCGTTGTCATCGTCGCTGGCTATCAAGGCATGAGCTACAAGCGCGAGATCACGACGCTTGGTCGAGGCGGGTCTGACACGACGGCGGTGGCGCTCGCTGCAGCGCTGTCCGCCGAGCGTTGCGAGATCTACAGCGATGTCGACGGCGTCTACTCGGCCGACCCGCGCGTCGTGCGAGACGCCGTGCACCTTCCGGAGCTCGATCTCGCGATGCTCCAGGAGATGGCCGAGTCGGGCGCGAAAGTGATCAACGCTCAGGCCGTCGAGTGGGCGAGGCGGCAGAAGATCACCATCGTCGCGCGAAAGACGTCCGACACGGGAAACCCGCCGAAGCAGACGATCGCACGAGAGGGTGGCAACCGCGGGACGGACGAGCGGCGGGCTCGCGCGGTGACCGCGATGGATCGCGTCGCGCTCGGCGAGTTCGCCTCGGCGGACGTGCCCGCCGTGCTCGACCTCCTCGCCACACTCGACGTCCCGCTGCTCGATCTGATGACGTGCGGTGAGCGTGGCGCGTGCGTGATTCCACTGCTCAACGTCCCGGACTGGGAGCGCCGACGTTCGCAGCTCGCGGCGCGTGCCGGCACGAAGCTCGCGCTCGCGGAGGGAGCCGCGCTCGTGAGCGTCGTCGGAGACGGCTTGGGTGTACCGTCCGCCGTCGCACGCTTCACGGCGGTCCTCGCGGAATGCAGGCTCACCGCTCCGTCCCTCTACGCCGGTCCCCTTCGCATCGGCGCGGCCATCCCAGCCGATCGCCTCGGTGACGTCCAACGCGCCATGCACGCCATGTTCGTTTCCGTGTAAGAGATCATTAGCAGCGATGGCGAGCAAGAAGAAGAAGTCGGCGGCGCAGGTTCAGCAGGAGCTTCGCGACCTCGCAAAACCGACGGCCGACCGGCCGCCGGTCGACATGAACAAGCTCTACGTTCGTGCGGGAGGGATCCTCGCCGTCGGGTGGGTGCTCGCGGCGATCGTCACGTCGTACGCCCACGTACGTTGGCCGCTAGGGGTCGCGGCGCTCGTGACGGTGGCCGTCGCGGCAGCGGGCGTGTGGATGATTCGTTACGTCAAGAAGTCCGAGGCGCTCGGGGCCATCCTTCGAGGCGCCGAGACGAACGAGGGTCGCAAAGAGGCGCTGAGGAAGCTCGAGACCGAGTTCAAGAAGGGCGACGTGCAAGCGACCATGGCACGCGCGCAGCTCGAAATGCAGGAGGACCCGCGCACGGCCCTCGAGACGCTCGAGAGCATCGACCTCGGAAAGCAGATGACGCCGGTAGCCGACCAAGTGCGCGCGCTGCGCGCCTCGATTCATCTGTCGCTTGGAGAGGCGCAGAAGGCGCGGTCACTCGCCGATCAGCTCGAGCTTGGCAAGCAGCAGGAGCCAAAGACACGGGCGATGTTCGCCGCGGTCGCGGGTGAGGCGTGGGCGCGCACCGGCAATGGGAAAAAGGCGCTGGAGATCCTCGAGATCTTCGACGCAGATGCGGCCGACATGACCGAGATGCGCATCCAGATCCTTCGCGCTCGCGCGTTTGCCTATGCGTCGACGGGCGACATGAAAGGCGCGGAGCGCACGCTGAAGAAGCTGGCCGATACCAACATCAACCTCCTCGCGATGTTCGTCGGCAAGAAGATTCACCCGCTCCTCGAGCGCGCAGCGAAGAACCTCCTCATGCGGTCGGGCGCAGTCCAGCGCAAGATGGTCACGAAGCGAATGTAGAGCGCGTCACAGGCAATCGCGTAAACGCACGACGGCTTCGCGAAGCTTGGGCGGGTCGAGCGGAGCGAAGCCAAGCCGGAGACCGTTCGTTGCGGGAGAGCGCTTGGCGCTCGCGAGGCTGGGAAACACGAAGCGCCGGGCCGTGTGGAAGAGCACGCCGCGCGACTCGGCGCGCGTAGCCCACGCGTCGACGTCGGTCGCGCGCTTCGCTTGCGCCCAGATCGCGAGCCCTCCCTTCGGGATCTCGAAACGCAGCTCGGGGAGGTGAAGCGACAGCGCGGCAGCGAGAGCATCGCGTCGTTCGTGGTAGAGGCGCCGCATCTTCCGCGTGTGCCTCGCGAGGATGCCGTCTTCGATGAGCTCGGCGACGGCGCGCTCGATGGCGAGATCACCCTGCCGATCGACGAACGCGCGCAGCGTGGCGGCTCGTTCGAGGAATGCACGGGGGCCAACGAGAAACCCGATGCGGAGCCCAGGCGCGAGCACCTTCGAGAGGGTGCCAACGTACACGACGCGCGATCCGTCGTCGGCGCTCGCGAGAGGGAGGGTGGGTCGTCCGTCGTAATGGAATTCGTGATCGTAGTCGTCCTCGATGATGGCGAAGTGGTGGCGCTTCGCGAGGTCGAGGAGCGCGAGCCTGCGGGCGGCCGGGAGCATCACGGTCGTCGGGTACTGATGGTGAGGCGTCACGTACACGGCCCGCACGTTTCGCGTCTTGATGACTTTCTCGAGCGCGTCCGTCGAGAGGCCGTTTGCATCGACCGTCACCGGGACGAGCTCCGCTCCCGCAAGGCGCAACGCCTCCCATGCTGGCCGATAACCGTAGGCTTCGACCGCCACGACATCGCCGCGTGCAACGAGCGCGCGAGCCGCGAGATGAATGGCCATCTGACTGCCACGTGTGACGAGGATGCCGTCCTCACCCGCGACCACGCCACGTGTTCGGGCGATGAGCGCTGCGAGCGCGCGCCTCAGCCGCACGTCACCACGGAAGTCGCCGTAGCCGAGCATCTCGGTCGTGCTCGTGGCGAGCGCACGACGAAAGGCGCGAGCGACGTCCGCGTGCGGAACGCCACGCACGTCGGGAACGCCCCCGAGGAGCGGGTATGGAGCTCGCTGCGCGATCGAGGTGTGGTGCTTCACACCCGCTTCCGTAGGCGCCATCCCACGAAGCTCGAAGACCGGCTTGGCCATGCGTGGCGACGACGTCAGCCCTCGCAGCTGGCGAGGGACACGCTCGGGAAGCGCTCGACTCACGAACGTCCCGCGGGCGGCTGACGTCTCGATCCAGCCCTCCAGCTTGAGCTCGCCTAGCGCAGCGAGCATGGTGTTGCGGTTCACGCCCGCCGACTCCGCGAGCTCGCGACTCCCGGGAAGGGCATCGCCAGGACGGAGTCTGCCGCTCGCGATGGCATCCGATAACGCGCGTGCGATCGCGAGGAACCGAGGGCCACCTCCTACGCCTCCGCCGATGGGGAAGCTCACTGCGCGCATGGGCGCTCCAGCCTCGCGACTGGCCTAGCCATAATGTACGAACTGGACCTTTTCACTAGACCAGCTTGCGGCATGATCCAACGCATGCGCAAGGAGATATTTCGCATGTCGCGCCCTGGTGCTGTCGCGCTCCTCGCGCGCGCGCCGTTCGTACACGTCGCGACGACAGGTGCTCGCGGTGAGCCCATGTTGCGCGCCCTCAACGCCGCGTTGGTGGACGACTGCGTGGTGTTTCACGGCGCGCCGGCTGGCGAGAAAATGGAGGCGGTGGGTCGCGAGGCGGTCGTCTCCGCCGAGGAGGTGGTCGCGTCGATCCCGAGCTACTTCGTCGATCCCGAGCGTGCATGCCCCGCGACGACGCTTTATCGCTCGGTGCAGGTGCACGGCACACTCGACAGAGTGGACGATCCGCGCGTGAAGGCACGCGCGCTCGAAGCGCTCCTCGCGAAGCACCAGCCGGAGGGAGGCTTCGTGCCAATGGCGCACGATCATCCGCTTTACGCGAAGGTGCTAGAGAGCCTGCTCGTCGTATCGGTGAGCCTCGAGCGGCTCGATGGGAAAGCGAAGCTCGCGCAGAACCGCACACCGAACGAACAGCGCCGAATCGTCACGTCACTCTGGAGCCGTGGCGACCCCGGTGACGCGGCCGCAGCATCGGCCATCGTGAAGGCCAACCCCGAGATGCCACTGCCGGAGTTTCTTCACGCCCCGGCCGGCGTAGCGCTCGTGTGCTCACCCGAGCGAGCCGATGCGGAGGCGTGCGCGTCGCTCCTCGAAGGCACGTACTGGAATGACCGCTTCACGCGTGACGACATCATCACGTCGCATCTCGAGTCGAACGCGTGGATAGTCGCTCGCTCGCAGGCCGACGCGAGCATCGTTGCTTCGGCGCGTGCCGTGTCGGACGGCTCGAAGTACGCGTGGATATACGACGTCGTCGTCGCACCCGAGTGGCGCGGCAAGCACGTCGGCGACGCAGTGATGCGGCTGCTCCTCGATCACCCAGCCGTGCGACGTGCCCGCTTCGTGAAGCTCGGGACGCGCGATGCGATGGGGTTCTACGAGAGAATGGGCTTCGTCGCGTCCGACAAGCTCCCACTACGCCCGTACGTCTCGGTCGAGATGGTGCGCGCCAGATAAAGCTCTACAGCGACTGGGGGTACTCGACGAGGCTCTGCTTGTCGTCGTCCGAGAGCCCGGCGACGAGGTGGTGTGGCGACGTGTTCTGCGGAAAGCGGCACGACGACGCGCTCGCCAGCAGGGCCGGGGCTCGAGTTGACGACGGGAATGGTGCCGTCGTCACGGACAGGTGTAGGGCCCGGCGTCAGCGCACGTCGTCGGCCGAGGTTGTTGCTCCACGGGGCCGAGCTGCGCAGGCACGGCGGAGAAACCCAAAGTGAACGAGAGCGCGTCGCACGTTGCGGTCAATGGCGCCGTCGGGTCGACGGTCAAGTCGAGCGCCGGGCACAGCACGGCCTTGATCTGTGGATAGGTTGGCGACGACGGACAGAAGTAGTTGTTGCTGTTCGCGGGATCGTGCACGTACGCGAGCTGTTGCAACGCGTCGCTCACCGCCCACCGACCACCTGCCATCCCGTCGTCGATGCGAAAGCCAGGACCCGATGGCGTGAGCGTACCTGTCACGAAGCCCTGCGTGAGCAGGACGTCGAGACGGTCGACGTCGCTGAAACCGAGCGGGAGCGGATAGTCAAAATGACCGACGAGCACGCCGCCACTCACGTACGCCGCCGCGTCGTAGTGAAGCGGGACGATCGGCATTCCGGATCCGAAGACGCCGCTCATGTCGACCGCCCACGAATCGGAGCCGTTCCACTGCGGCGTCGAGGGGCCGCCATCTGGAGCCACCACGCCGTCAGCGATGAACGTCGAGAGCTCCACCTGGGTGTCGTTCGGCGTGCCGTTGTAGTTGCGCACGCGTACGAGCATCCCGAAGACGCCGCCGTCGAGGTCGTCATCGATGACTTGCTGAGAGAAAAGAACGCCGCCGCTGAGCGACTCGAAGTTGCGAAGGAGCTGCGCGCCCCCGTTGTCGATTCCGCCTGGATCGTCGCAGTGGGCTACCGTCGAGGCGCACGCTGGCGGATCAGGGCAGGTGCAAAGCCCATCGAGGTTGTAACCGAGCAGCGGCGGTGGTGCTCCGTCGACACCATCGAAGATGAACGCGCGCACGGCGAAGTCGAGCTCGATGTCGGCATCGGATGGATCGTCAGTGGTCGGTCGAGCCGGCGGGAGCGCGCTGATGCATCCATCGTTCATCGCGCCGCCTTCGCCCGCGTCGGGGGTCGTGGCGACGTCGGCACCAGCCTCGCTCGATGTCAACAAGCTCGAATCGTAGATGATGCACGCATACCAAACCGCCGCGACGGCGAAGGTCCCAATCGCGACCACGGAAAAGCGGACAATTTTGAGGACGTGGGAGTCGGCGGTCGAACCACGGAATCGGTAACTGCCAGGAATGGAAGCCATGCGGCAACCTACTCCGCGAGCAGCGTCGTCGCGAGCGTGCGTACGAGCTGCTTGGCAAAGGTGCGCTCGGCCTTCTCCTCGATCGCGAGCCCGAGGTAGCGACGCAGGAACGCGCGCTGGAACGCGCCGCCGAGGACGAGCGCGGACGCCGCATCCGGGTCGACGGTGCGCGCGATGCGCTCCGCGCGCTGCTCGCCGCGAATGTACTCGGCGACTGCTGCGTTCGCGTGCTGCACTCCGATGTTGTCGCGGTGAAGCCGCTTCTGGTGCTTGACCAGGATGTCTGGCTCTGCGAAGAGCGACGACGCCATCGGCACGAAGTCCGCGTAGAACAAGATTGCCTGGTACACGACGGCCTCGAGATTCGCGACGACGCTCCTCTTGCCGACGCGCGCCAGCAACTCGGTGAGCACCCCGAGCCACTGCGGAAGGCGCTCGAACATGAGGAGCAACACGAGCTCGTCTTTGTCGCGGAAGTACTTGTAGAGCGCAGCCTCCGAGAGTTTTGCTGCCCGCGCGATCTCCTTCGTCGTCGCGTGCGCGAGCCCCCGCGTTGCCACCACGCGCGCGGCCGCGTCCAAGATTCGTTCGCGAGTGCCTTGACGGGTAGGTGAGCGCTCACTAACCTTGACGTCGTGGGTCGGCGCGCCTTGTGTGTTCCGCATGACGACTCGCTCGCAACCTAGAACACCCGCTGGAGAAAGCCATGCTCATCACCGTCTTTGGCGCCAACGGCGCTACCGGTCGTCACGTCGTCGAGGAGGCGCTTGAGCGCGGGCACGAGGTTCACGCCGTCGTGCGCAACCCGGAGTCGCTCGACATCCGGCACGAGCGCCTCGCGGTCGTACGTGGTGACGTGCTCGACCCATCGACCATCGACGTGCGCGGCGAGGTCGTCGTTTCGGCAATCGGCGCGCGTTCGCGCAAGGCCGGCACGATTGCGTCTGCCGGCACCACGAACATCGTCCAGGCCATGAAACGCGCGGGCGTCAAACGCGTCGTCTCGATCAGCGCGGCGCCGCTCGGCGACGGAACGAGTGCGTTCCAGCGATTCCTCTACGGCATGCTGTGGCGATTCTTCCGCGAGCTCTACGAAGACCTTCGCCGCATGGAGTCGGTCCTCCGAGACGGCGAGGTGGACTGGACGGTCATGCGCCCGCCGCGCCTCACGAACGGCCCACACACGAAGAAGTTCCGCACGGCGATCGACCACAACGTCGGCAACACCATCTCGCGCTCCGATCTCGCGAGCGAGATGCTCCGCGTGCTCGCCGACCCGCAGACGGTCCGTCGCACGGTGGGCATCGGTTATTGAGGAGTGCGCGAGCGTTCGGGCGGCAAGCCCGACCATGTGGTCGCCGTCGCCGTGCTGCCGGAATACCAGGTGCGACGGTGATCTGCGCGGTCGTCGCTCTCCCGTACAAATGCTGTGCGCTGGCATTTCAATGCCACGCTCTCCCATTCAAATGCCGCGCGCTCCCGTTCAAATGCCACAACATATTGTCTAAGCAGCGCGTTGAGAAGACCATGAGGTAAGCGTCGTACCAGGCCTCAGGGACGTGCGGCGCGTTTGGGCGGTGGCGTCGACTTCACCTCCGTATCGGCCACCATCTCCTCGGGCGCCAGATCCGAGGTGCGCACGCGCACTTGGCCGACGTCCACTCGGGGGCGCGCAAACGTCCCAGCGGGTGTGTTGGCGTGAGGTCGCGCGTCCTGGCTTTGGACTCTCCGTAACGCGGCGCGCAGCAAGGTGTTCTTGTTCCACGTGAGGATGAGGAGCGCCGCGAGCGAGCCGAACATGACGATCGGAATGGCACCCGCCACATGCAGCGCCGAGAGGACGAGAGGGACGAGGATCCAGCCAAGCCCCCAAAGCACCCACAGGAGACCGCGGACGCTTTTGGCGAGCGCCTCGTTGTGGAGTGCCTCGCTGTCGCTCGTGTCGCGTCGCGGCACGACCTCCGGTGCGTCGGTGCGCGTAGGAGCGCGCGCCGGCGGCATGCTGACGCCGTCGAGCGCCGTGGCGAGACTCGGGGCGCGCTCATCGGGGTCGGGCTCGAGCATCCGTTCGAGCGTCGACACGAGCTCGGGGCTGGTTCGCCCTTGGAGCGCCGCGCGGACATCGATGCGCAGACCTCGATGAGGGAGCGCCTCGGGCTCCACGCCCGTCAACGCCGCGAGCGCCGTGGCCCCGACCGCGTAGACGTCCGTGGCCGGAAGCGCACGCCCTTGGAATTGTTCGGGCGCCATGTAGCCCATCGTGCCGACGATGGTGGTCGAGCCACGCCGCGCGAGCAGCTCCCTCACCGCACCGAAGTCCACGAGCACGTACGTCCCATCCGGACGTCGCACCACGTTGCGCGGCTTCACGTCGCGATGGACGACGGGCGACCCACGTCCGTGCAAGTACGTCAGCGCGCGGTCGGCGCAGGCAAGAAAGCGCCTCACCTCGGCCTCGGGTAGAGCGCCCTCCCGCTGACGAATGGCGTCGAGCGTCTCGCCTTCGACCTTCTCCATCACGAGATAGAGCGCGCCCTCTTCTTCGAAGTGCTCGATGTAGCGAGGCACGAGCGGATGGTCGAGCGTCGAAAGAACACGTGTCTCGCGCTCGGCGAGCTCGACGTCCTTCCAGGTGCGCGCGCCCCGAACGTCGAAGCGCTTGATCGCGACGGCGCGGCCCGTTTGTGCGTCGGCGGCTTCGTAGGTCACACCCTGCGCTCCCTCGCCGAGGACGCGCCGCACGGCGTAGCGCCCGCCCCCAAGACGCGTCTCTGCCTCCATGGCCTCCTATTAGCACGCACGGCGGCGCAGCAAGGCGTGTGTCGTCGACTTCAGCAGCGCGACGATCAGGATCCAGCTTCAACGTGGCTGTTGAGCGAAATGCTCGACAATCCTGCTCGGTGACTCGACTCATTGATCAGCGCAAATCGAATAGCTCTCGCTTTTGAACGTGACGGTCCCCGTACACTCACAACCACCGTCGACGGTCGGATCGCACATGATCGACGCTGCGCACGATGGCGAACACTGGCTCACGGATCCATCCACGGTGCTCGTCAAGCAACACACGCCGCTGTCGCCACACTCCGCCTGATCATCGCAGTGGAGTGCCGTCACGCACATGTTGCCCATTGCCGTATCGGCGTCGATCGTCGCGCACGTCGGCAGACCCGTCGAACCGTCGATGATGGCCATCCCTGCGAAACAACAGATGGGCTTCGAGCCTTTGCACGACATGTCGCCGCAGCGCACTCCCGCCGAGGCATCGTTTGCCTCGGCGTCCGCTGCATCCGCTGCGTCCACGACGAGGCTAGCGTCGACCGTCGCGGACTCGATCCCGAGCAGCTCGGCGCACGATGCGCCGGCGAGGCCCACGACCAAGGCAAGCGCGCGAAGCCTCCGCATCGCAGACGTAGTAGCTCGTCGGAGAACGCTCGTCACATTCCGCTAGAGGGCGGCCCGTGAGGACGCTGTGTTCACACATGTAGACGCTTCGTCCACGCTACTCGCACCAAGAGCCCATCGCGACCGATTGTTCGACGACGATCGTGCAGCTCGTCCCGGAAGGACAGGATGGTGCAGCGGCGTCGGAGTCGCACGGGGTCCTGCACGCTGCGCCGTTGGTGGAATCGCCAACGCACTGGAGCGAGGCGGAACAGCCAGACCCAGACCCGGTATTCTCACAGAACCCATTGCTGCATGGACAACTGGCTCCTTGCTGCCCGTCGTCACCGCCGCCCGGTGCCGAGCCGGACGAACAGGCCACCAACGCACAGATTGACAAGACCACGACGTGACCCAGCTTCATGACTTCCTCCATTCCCTTTTTCGGGTCGCTCGCAATCACCGTGCCAGCGCACCGCAAGGCCATACGCGCGCGCCGATCTTCGGTAACGTACGCGCAGCATGGTCATCGACCGCGCACGCTTCCTGCTCCTCTTCGGCGCCCGCGACGACTCGCCTACACGTCAACGCGTCTATGGTCTCAACGTTGGGTGTCCGCCGGGTAGCACGCAGGGTCGAGAAGCTCGGGCCGATACTCGAAGTGCATCGTGTCGTAGTGGTACCAACGACCGCCCCAAACGAATCCCTCGCTCTCGAAGGCATCGACGATGGCTTGCGGGTACTGATTCTTCCACACCGGCTGCGTCGTGTTCGTGTTTCGCCAATAGCTGGAACGGGACGTGTCGAGATCGATGGCAATCGCCCACGCGTGGAGGCTGAGCTCGTCGGTGCCCGCGATCTTCCGCCAGTTGAACGTGCCGCCGAGCGACTCGAAGAAGCGCGACAGCGCTCCGTCGTGCTTCGCCGCCTCGGCGATTCGAGCGGCGACGCGACGAAGCGGCTCGGCGATCTTCTTGTGGACGAGCACCACCTTGCCGCCGATCTTCACCGTCGTCAGCGCGGCCGCCACTTCCTTCGCGTTCCGGCCGTACGTCGCGAACATCAGCGCGTCGATTCGAACGCGTCCGGGGTCGAAGTCGACCGCGGTCACCGGCTTGATGGCGCCGTGCGGGTAGGCGAGCTCGTAGACCTCCTCGACTTGTGCGTAGGGAATCGCTTGCCCGTCAGGAAGAACGAGCGACCAGCCGTCGTCGGCGAGTCGCGCGGTCGCATTGTAGTACCGCACGATGCAAGCGAGTGGCGCCGGCACATCGTTCGATTTTGCCGTGGGCGCGGCTTCCGCTGGCATCGCTCGAACGGGCGCTTCCACGACTGCCTCCGCGGACAACGTTCGTGGCGGTGGTCCCTTGCTGCAGGCACATGCGGCCAGGAAGACGATGTGGCGAAGCTCTGCGCGCACCATCCATGAAACGACACGGCGCCGCCTCTATTCCGTGGGTTAGCCGAGGCCGACCAAGGTCGCCTTCGCGAGGGGTCGCAGCGCAACCTCCGGCAAGAGCTCGGCAAAGCTCACGACGCTGACGTTGGGCATGTCCGACTCGATGAGCTTCCGCACGAAGCGCCGGATGTCCGCCTGCGTCAGGACGACGGGGTTCGCGCCGGCAGCTTCCTTCGTCGCGCGGCGAATGGCCGTCACGACATCCCGTGATGGAGCGGGCGGAAGCGTGAGAAACGCTCCGTTGGGCGTGCGGGCGATGGCGCGGCGGACCGTGTCCTCGATGGTTGGGTCGAGCAGGACGACGCCGAGGTCCGGCGAGCCTCGCGTGAGCTTGAACGTGATGACGCGCCGCAGCTGACCCCGCACGTACTCGGTCAAGTTGAGCGGATCCTTCTCGACGTTCGCGACCCCAGCGAGCGCTTCGAGGATGGCTCGCAGATCGCGCACGCTCATCCGCTCCTCGACGAGGCGGCGCAGCACATCCGCGAGGAGCGTGAGGGAGACTGGCTTCGGTACGACGTTGCGAACCACGGCGGGCGCGAATTGCTCGAGCTCGTCGAGGAGCCGCTGCGTCTCGGACATACCGAGAAAGTCAGCGGCTCGAGCCCGAAGGAGGTTCGCAGCGTCATTCGTGATGAGCTCGATGGCGGCCGCGTCGTCGACCCCGGCATCGATGGCGATGAGCTTTGCCGGTACTTCGTGAAGCGAGAGCAGCACGCGTCGAGAGGGCAAGCCAGTGGCCGCACGGACACGCGGCGGAGGTGCGGGAACACCGAGCTCGGAGAAAATGATCTCGCGAAGAGCAAGTGCCCGCCCGCGAAGACCGACCCGCTCCCCGTCCGCGGAGGCGCGAGAATCGTCGAGGAGGTGTGCGAGATCTTCGCTGACCTCGACGCTCCACGGCACGACCATCGGTACGAACTGCGGGCCGCCGCGCGCCTGAGGCTGCTGTGTGGGCTCCGTCGCTTCTCGCTGAACGTCACGCGAGAGCTGACGAGCACGCGACCGCGCGACGAAGAAGAGAACCGCCGCGAGCAGCAAGAATGGCGCTGTGGGCAGCCCGGGAACGAGGGCAAGCCCGAGGATGAAGACGGACGCGACGCGCAGCGCCTTCGGCGTGCCGAAGAGCTGCCGTGAAAGCTCTTCGCCGAGCGGTGTATCGGGCTCTTCGCTCGCCGTGCGCGTGACGAGCACACCTGCCGCGGTCGACAGAATGAGCGCCAGGATCTGCGAAACGAGCCCGTCGCCGATGGTGAGGAGCCCGTAGCGCTTGAGCGCCACAATGACGGGCAACCCCTTTTGGCCGACGCCGATGGCGAGGCCGGCGAGGATGTTGATCACGGTGATGATGAGCGACGCGACGACGTCGCCTTTCACGAACTTCATCGCCCCGTCCATCGAGCCGTAGAATTGGCTCTCGCGGGAGAGAGCGCGCCTCCGCCTTCGGGCCTCGCCGCCGTCGATGGAGCCGCTGCGAAGCTCCGCGTCGATGGCCATCTGCTTGCCAGGCATGGCGTCGAGCACGAACCGCGCGCTGACCTCCGCCACGCGCTCGCCGCCCTTGGCGATGACGACGAATTGAATGATGGTGAGGATCAAGAAGACGACGCCACCGACGACGTAGTTGCCTCGAACGACGAAGCTCCCGAACGCCCGAATGACCTCTCCGGCGTTCGCCTGGAGCAGGATCAGCCGGGACGACGAGACGTTCAGCGCGAGCCGAAAGAGCGTCGTCAGGAGCAGCACGGTCGGAAACGTGGCGATGGCGAGGGCGTCCGGCACGTAGAGGACGACGAGCAGGATCGCGACCGACATCGACAGATTCGTCGACAAAAGGATGTCCAGAAGCCACGTCGGCAGCGGCACGATCATCATCGCCACGACGCCGACGACCAGTGCGGCAAGGCCTATGTCGGCCACGCCGAAACGCGCACGACGAGCGAGGGTTAGGGCTGAGGCCTTGGCCACGCGCTACAACTTAGATGAAACGCTCAGGCGCTGTATACTCGGAGATTCAGATGACGGTCCGGCGCCGGTCGAGTCAAAAGATCCCCGCGGTTCTCGCACCCAGAGGCGGCGGGCCGCAGTTTCGTCACGTGGGGTTCGGCCTGTCCGACGTCGGCAAAAAGCGCACGACCAACGAGGACGCCTTCTACGTCGATGACCGCATCGGCCTCTACGTCGTCGCCGACGGCATGGGCGGCCACGCGGCGGGCGAGGTCGCGAGCCAGGAAGCGGTCGAGACCATCTTCGGCATGGTCAAGAGCGGCGTGCGCTCGCTCCGCGCGCTCGATGACCCGCCGGACGACGCCGAGGTGCGGAAGGCGAGCCGCCTCATGGAGAGCTCGGTTCAAGCCGCGACGTACATGGTCTACTCGATGGCGGAGCTCGATCGCGGCAAGAGCGGGATGGGCACGACCATCAGCGCGATGCTGTTTCTCGGCGCGTACGCGGTCACCGCGCAAGTGGGTGACAGCCGCATCTATCGCGTCACGGCGGATGCGGTCGAGCAGCTCACGGAGGATCACACGCTCATCGCGTGGCAGCTCAAACAAGGGCTCATCACGCCGGCCGAGGCGAAGACGTCACCCCACCGCAACGTGATCACGCGCGCGGTCGGCAATCGCGAGTACGTCGAGGTCGACACGCGGCTCATTGCGCTGGAGAAGGGCGATCGCTTCCTTTTGTGCAGCGACGGGCTTCACGGCTATCTGCGCGAGGGTGACGTGGCACCGCTCGTCAAGCTCGGCGGTGAGGAGGGGTCGAAGAAGCTCATCCAGCTGGCGAACGAGCGCGGCGGGAAGGACAACATCACGGTCGTGCTCGTCGAAGTCGACTGAGCGCGCTCGCCTCATTTCAGTGCGAGTGCTTGGTCGTCTCGCGCACGACATCGCGCTGGTCGGGCGGGATGTGGACGGCATCGTGCAGATGCTCCGCGAGCGCCCCGAGCTCGAGATGGCTGAGGTCCTTGTCGACGGTCGCCATCAGATGCTTCGTGAGCTCGGGCGAGAGCTCTTTCTTCAGCATCCCGAGCACGTGCGGCGGTGCGACGAGCACCCAACGCGAGAAGCGATTCGCGCGCATCGCGTGATCCATCGCCGTCGCGAGCGTGTGAACGAAGTGCCCTTGTTCCACTTCCTTCGGTGACGACGCGGGGGCGAGGGCGTTGTGGTGCACCGAGCCGCCTTGAGGGCTACTCCGGCCGGCATGGTCGCCCACGAGCTCGCTCGCCTTGCTGCGAGACTCCTCGTGGCTGAACGTCTCGACGACGTGCCAGGAGGGATCCCCCTCGCGGATTTCGAAGAGCCTGCCTCGAGCAGCGTCGCAAACCAAGACCCAGACTGCATTCATGTGTGTGTGCCGACCGTAACGTAGAAACTTGTCCGGGCTGCGTCTTTCTTGATAGGCGTGTGTCTCGCGTGACACGGCGAGCCCGCGCAAGCATGCGGATTCGTTGTCGGCTCGAAACGTGTAGGTCAGGACGGACATGAACAATCGAGTTGGAGTCATCATGGGCGGCCTCAGCGCGGAGCGTGACGTCTCGCTTCGCACGGGCGAGGGCGTGGCTCGGGCGCTCGAGGATCGTGGGCGCGATGTCGCGCGCATCACGTTCAGCTCGGGGGATTCGCTGCCTGAGTTGATCCGGATGGCGCATATCGAAGTCGCCTTCATCGCGCTACACGGACGTGGTGGGGAGGACGGTTGCGTGCAGGGGCTCCTCGAGCTTCTCGGGATCCCGTACACGGGCTCGAGCGTCCTCTCGTCGGCGCTCGCCATGGACAAGCTGAAGGCCAAGGAGATGTTTCGCCTCCACAACGTCCCGACACCGCCCTACTACGTGGCGCGCGACACCGACCTCGCCGACCTCGAAGAAGTTCACGGCAGCTTCGGCTTTCCGGTCATCGTGAAGCCGCGTGGTGAAGGATCGAGCGTGGGGGTGAGCAAGGCAGGCAACCTCGCGGAGCTCGCGAGCGCTATCGAGCGCGCCCTCGACCACGACACGTGCGCGCTCGTCGAGCGGTTCGTCGCGGCGACGGAGGTCCACGTCGGCATTCTCGACGGCCGCGTGCTCGGGGCGATCGAGGTCGTTCCGAAGAGCGGCTTGTATGACTACTTCGCGAAGTACACGCCCGGCGCGACCGAGTACATCACGCCGCCACGCATTCCGTCCTCGCGGGCCCGCGGCGTCATGATGCTCGCCGAGCGCGCTGCACGAGCGCTCGACTGCACGGGCGCGTGCCGCGTCGACATCCTCGTGACGGCCGGCGAAAACGAATACGTCCTCGAGGTCAACACGCTGCCTGGCATGACACCTACGTCTCTGCTCCCGAAGATCGCAGCGGCCGGTGGAATGGAATACGGCGCGCTCTGCGAAGCCATTCTCGATGGCGCGTCGCTGCACGCCGGCCTGCCGTCGCGCAAGACGGTCGACGGATCCGCCGCAGGCGGGACGTCGCAGACACGGAGGGATGCGCGCCCTTCGCACGTCTCGCTCCACGACCTCGCGGATGAGTCCGTGCCGCTCAAGCGCGCCGCCTCGAGCTAAACTCAGTCGCGGTAGAGCAACAGGGTGAGCTCGACGAAGCGAGCTTCCTCCTCGTCAGTTCGGGCCGAGGCCTTCTTCTCGAGCGCAATCTGCTCGCTGTCGGCGGACTCGAACGCAGCCGGCTCGAGCAGCTTTTCGCCCGCGATGCCGAAATACGCAAACGCTTCGCGGTAGCGCAGGAATCGGGCGTGAACGTCGCGGTCCATCATGAGGGGGTTTGATCTACGATGCGCCCGCTTTGCGCGCAATTTGTGTTTCGCTTCTCGTTTTCCTCGCTTGCGTCTTGTGGACGCGCGGCTCGGAAGCGCAGGTGGGTGCGGTCATCGAAGCACCACGAATCAAGACGGCAGCAGAGGCTCACTACCCCGAGGGTACGCGTGGGCTCGAGCGCGAGGTCATCGTTCTCGTCACCATCGAAGCCGACGGGCAGGTGTCGAACGCGGACCTCGTCGATGGGAGCGTCGACGCGCTCGACGACGTCGCGCTCGAGGCCGCCCGCCGCTACGAGTTTTTTCCCGCGAAGAGAGACGGGAAGCCTCTCAAGAGTCGCATCAAGCTGAAGCTCGCGCTGCACGGCCCGCCGAGCACGGAGGTGAGCGATGCGGGCGCGCCACCTGCCACGCCAGACGCCTCGGTAGCTGCAGCGGATGCCGGCACCGCCGACGCGGCGCCCGCCCGCGTGGCAAAGAGGACCGACGACGTCGAGGACGTGCGCGTTCACGGCGAGAAAGTCAGCGACAGCCCTACGGTGCGATCGCTCGATCGCGCCGAGATCGAGATGGTTCCAGGCGCGCTCGGCGACGCGATTCGCCCCATCGAATCACTGCCGGGCGTTTCACGCGCACCTGCGTTCAGCGGCCTCGTCATCTTGCGCGGGAGTGCCCCCGAGGACTCGCAGATCTTCATCGACCAAGCGGCCGTCCCGCTCGCGTTTCACTTTGGTGGTCTGGCAGCGGTCATCCCGACGGAGCTCGTCAACACCGTCGATGTCTACCCAGGCAACTATGACGTGCAATACGGACGCGGCATCGGGGGGATCGTCGACATCGGGCTCCGCAGTCCAGCGCGCGATCGCATCCACGCCGTCGCGAAGTTCGATGCCATCGATGGCAGCGCAGTCGTCGAGGGCCCACTCTTCGACAACAAGACGCGGTTTCTCATCGCGGCGCGCCGAAGCTGGATCGAAGCGTACTTCCCCGCGCTCGCGCAGGCCCTCGCGCTCGGGGTGACCGCGTCACCTGTCTATTACGACGGTCAAGCGATGCTCGAGCGAGACATCGGCAAGCACGCGACCCTGCGCCTCACGTTTCTCGGCTCGAGCGATCGCGTTCTCGTCACGCTGGCCCCTTCGCAGTCGACCGATCCAGGGTTTTCGGGGTTGTTTTCCGACGAGACGACGTTCTGGCGGCTGCAGCTCCAAGCCGACGCCAAACTGAAGGACGGCACGAAGCTCTTCGCGCAAGTCTCGGTCGGCCAAGACGACCTGCTCCTCAATCTCGGCTCGCAGCTCAACGCCAACAGTACCGCGACGCGCGTGCAAGGTCGCGCGCAAGCGGACGTCCCCATCACCAAGGGCCTGCGCCTGAAGGGCGGCTTCGACGTCGAGGGAGGCCAGTGGAACTACACGCTGATGTTCCCGCAAATCCCCGGCGCCGACTCGCCGGACACGGGGCCGCTCTTCGGACAAACGACGCTCACGAGCGTTCGTAGCTACGGCTACTTCGACCCTGGCGCGTTCGCCAATGTCGAGCTCGACCCGATGAGCCGCATGCGTGTGCTCGTCGGCGCGCGCGTGGACGCCTTCGGGTCGACATCAGGCGTGTACCTTCAGCCGCGCATGAACATGCGCTGGACCGTGCGAGGCCACGAAGGTGACAGAACGACGTTGAAGGGCGCGTTCGGCCTGTACGCCCAGGCGCCGCAGGTCTACCAAACCGATCCCGTCTTCGGCACTCCGGGCATCGGCGCAGAGGAGGCCACGCAGATCTCGTTTGGTGTCGTGCAGGAGCTCCTCCACCGCGTCGAGGTGTCAGTCGAGCCCTTCTACAAAAATCTCTTCGACCTCGTCTCGCAGCGGCCTGACCCGACGACGCCGAGCGGCTCTCGGTACGGTAACGAAGGGACGGGCTTCGCATACGGCGTCGAGTTTCTCCTCAAATACAAACCCGACAAGCACTTCATGGGATGGATCGCCTACACACTCTCGCGAAGTGAACGCCGCGATCTCCCCGAGGATCCACTCCACCTCTTCGAGTACGATCAAACGCACGTGTTCTCGGCACTCGGGACCTACAGCTTCGGCAACGGATGGTCCGTCGGCCTGCGCGTGAGGTATGTGACGGGCAACCCATACACGCCCATCATCGGTGGCTATTTCGACAGCAACGCGGGCGACTACGGGCCGGTCGACAAGCTGCCGGTCTACACGGCGCGGCTGCCCGCATTCTTCAGCATGGACGTGCGTGTCGAAAAGAAGTGGCACATCCTGAAGGACTCGCAGCTCTCGCTCTATCTCGACGTGCTCAACGCGACCAACAATCGCAACGTCGAGAGCCTCACGTTCAACTACGACTACCAGATCAACGCGACAGCCGCGGGCTTGCCGATCCTGCCGTCGTTCGGCGCGAGGCTCGAGCTATGAGGCTCCGTAAGACGACGCTCGTCATCGCGTGCGTGGTTCTCGCCTGCGAAGCCACGGGCTTCGAGCCAGAGTACATGGTCGATACGCTGCGCGTGCTCGCCGTCGAGCCCGACAGCCCGTTTGCAGCACCGGGCCAGACCGTGAATCTGACGACGCTCTGGGCCGATCCGCTCGGCAATGGACGCTCCATCACGTGGGCTTGGGGTACGTGCCTCAACCCAGGTGGGACTCAGATCACCGATTGCGCCAACGCGCTTCAAACGCTGACGCTCGGAACCGATTCGTTCCAGGTGACGGTACCCCTCGACGCGCTCGACGGGCTCAGCGAGCCGGTCGGGGAGCTCGGTGTGATATTCGCCGCGTGCGCGGGGACGATCGCGCTCACGTTCGACCCGGTGAACGGAGCCCCTGTCACGTGCACGGACGGCATCGGGGCCATCGTGGGACGGGATGGCTTCATGTGGGGCGGCACGCGCCTCGTCGTCACCACCCTCGAGACGATCACGAACCCGACCATCGACAAGGTCTTCATCGATGGATCCGAATGGGCACCTGGATTCGTCTGGCCGATTCAGTCGTGCGCGGCGACGGACCCGACCGAGTGCCCGCCAAGCGCCCAACACGATCTCACCTACACGGCAACGCCCGCTAGCCTCCAGATGTACCAAACGCCAACGGGTCCGGCCACGGTGCAGCTCGTCGGTTGGTTCTACGTCACCCAGGGAACACTCACCGCAGGTTACGCACTACCCGACACGGACGACGCGGGCGCACCGGTGTCGCCGCCGACGTTCGACATGGCTTTTGCGCCGACCCAGTCGGACCTCACACACCCGGTGCACCTGTGGCTCGTGATGCGGAACAACCTCGGTGGCATCACCTTCACAGACAGGCAGTTTTCGTGGCAGTAGCGCTCCGCGCGCTTTCCGTCGACAAGCGTTACGGCCCAACCCTGGCGGTGTCGGGTGCAAGCCTCGCCCTCGAAACGGGGAAGATCCACGCCATCGTCGGCGAAAACGGCGCCGGGAAGAGCACGCTCGCGTCGATCGCGACGGGTCTCGTGCGCCCCGATGAGGGTCACGTCGAAGTGTTCGGCGAACGACTGTCACCCCACACGGCTCGCGCAGCGATTGCTCGCGGGGTCGGCATCGTGCAGCAGCACTTTCGATTGATCGACGCTCTCAGCGTGCTCGACAATGCCATGCTCGGTGCCGAGCCCGTGCGGTCATTCGGGCGCATCGACCGTGAAGGTGCACGGGTCAAGCTCGAACGGGCGCTCGCGCAGCTTCGAGCGAAGCTCGACCCGAACGCGCGCGTCTCGACGCTCGGTGTCGGCGACCGTCAGCGACTCGAGATTGCGCGCGTGCTCTTCTGCGAAGCACGCGTCATCGTGCTCGACGAGCCGACGGCGGTGCTGACGCCCGAAGACGCCCATGCGCTCTATGTCACGCTGCGCCGCCTCGCGGATGACGGCCGTGCCATCGCCGTCGTGACGCACAAGATGGACGAAGTGCTCGACCACGCCGACGAGGTGACGGTCATGCGGCGCGGGCGCGTCGTGTCCACGCGTGCAGTCTATCGAGATGGGGGGCGTGCATCGAATCGCGGCGAGCAGCGACGCGCTTTGCTTCACGACGCATTTCACGATTCCGACGAGGCGAGCTCTGTCGCATTGCCCGGGGCGGGCGACGGCGACTCGCAAGTGTTGCTCGAGATCGACGGGCTCGAAGCGGGTGTACTGCAGGGAGCGCGCCTAGAGGTGCGTGCGCGAGAGATCGTCGGCCTGGCTGGCGTAGACGGCAACGGCCAACGAGAGCTCGTCGACGTGCTCGCGGGGCTGCGCGAGCCGTCCAAGGGCGCCGTGCACGCACACGCGCCCATCGAGATCGTCCATGACGACCGGCAGCGACGCGGCTTGGTTCTAGCGGCTTCGGTTGCTGACAATGCCGTCTTGGGAGAGCTACGTCGGTTCTCGGGCGTCATCGGACTCGACGGTGGTGCCATACGCAACGAAGCGGAGCGGCGCGTGCACGACGGCGGCGTTGTGCCAGCCTCGATCGACCTTCCTGCGTCGGCGCTGTCGGGAGGCAATCAGCAGAAGCTCGTGATCGCGCGGGCGCTCGCGAGAGACGACGCGGGCCGGCGAATCCTCGTGCTCGCACAACCCACACGCGGCGTAGACATCAACGCGGCGAGGCAGATACATCGGCGAATCGTGGACGCAGCCGAGGCGGGTGCTGCGGTGCTCGTGCTGAGCGCCGACCTCGATGAGCTTCGCGTTCTCTGCCACCGCATCGTGGTCATCACGCACGGTCGCATGGTCGGCGAGGCCCTTCGCGACGCTCGGGGGCAGTGGGACGAGTCAGCCACGAACGAGAAGCTCGGCGCTCGGATGGTAGCCGCTCGATGAGCGCGCGTACCGCTACGCGTCTCGCGCTCGAGGCGGACATCTGGACCATCGCGGCTGGCACCGCTGTCGCGCAGATCGCATTCGCTACGCTCGTGTGGCTTTACGGCGATTCGCCGCGCGCGATGACCATGCTGATGGTCGAAGGAACCTGGGGCAGCGCCTACGGCATCGGCCAGGTGATGTTCAAGGCGACGCCGCTCCTCTTCACCGGGCTCGCCGTGCATGTGGGCCTCCGCGCCGGGCTCTTCAACGTCGGCGCGGAAGGGCAGCTCGCGGTTGCGAGTCTCGCCGTGGGAGCGATTGGCGCATGGCTACCTGCGAGTACGCCTGCGCTCGTGGCCGTGCCGCTGCTGGTTGTGGTCGCCGGATGTGTGGGTGCTTCGTGGGCTGCGCCCGCGGCCCTGCTTCGTGCCGTGGGGGCGCACGAAGTCATCTCCACGATCCTGCTGAACCGCGTTGCTGCGGCGCTGGTCGGATTGCTGCTCGGGCTCGGGCTCGCGCAAAAGGGCGCCGTGCGCACGCCAGATGTCGTGCCGCACGCTCGCCTCGCGCGTCTCGACCGCCTCATCCCGTCGTTCGAAGGAAGTGCGGTGAGCACGGCCGTGCTCATCGGCGTCGCCACAGTGGCGATCACGTTGTGGATCCTGCCGCGAAGCCGCGCGGGTCGCGAACAGGAGCTCGTCGCGAAAAACGATGAAGCCTGCTTCGTCGAAGGCATTCCGGTGGCATGGCGTCGCGCCCAAGCGCTGCTCGTGTCGGGCGCTCTCGCCGGTCTCGCGAGCCTCGGAACGGTGCTCGGGTACAAGGGTTACTACGAACAAGGTCTCGGCGCCGGAGCGGGATTCGCAGGGCTCGCCGTGGCCATCCTCGGGCGCGGCCGTTTGCTCGGGATCGTCTTCGCTGCGCTGCTCTTCGGAACGCTCGCGCAGGGCGGTCTCGCGATCAACGCGCATGTGCCCGCCGAAGTGATGGAGGTCATCCAGGGCGTCGTGATCGTGGCGGTGGCGCTCGGTGACGCGCGCATTCGGAGCTGGTTGACGAGCAAGCTCGTCGTCCTCGGAGCCCGATGAGCATCATCACCTCCATCGCGTCCGTGACGATGCTCGCGCAGACGGCGCGAACAGCCGTGCCGTACGTTCTGGCGTCGCAGGGCGGTGTGTGGAGCGAGCGATCGGGCGTGGTCAACGTCGCGCTCGAGGGCATGATGCTCGCGGGAGGGCTTGCGAGTGTCGCGGTTGCGCACGACCACGGACCCGCATTGGGCATCGTCGCTGCCCTCGCCGTAGGCGCTGCGTTGGGGGCGCTCCATGCGATCATCACGGAATGGGGTCGTATCGACGCCATCGTGAGCGGTGTTGCGATCAACATCGTGGCGCTCGGTGGGACGCGCGTCGTCATGCGGGCGCTCTACCAGTCGAGCTCGAACTCACCGTCCATGACTGGCTTCGAGGCGTATGGCGGCGGCATCGTCGGGCGCGTCGTCTTCGATCCGTTGTTCGCAGCTGCGCTCGGCGCCGTCGTGGCTACGGCCGTCGCGCTGCGTGTGACGCGATTCGGCCTCCGTGTTCGTGCCTGTGGTGAGGGCCCGCGCGCGGCGCGCGCGGCAGGCATCGCGGTCGTGCGGACGCGAGTGATTGCGGTGGCGATAGGCGGCGCTTTGGCGGCGCTCGGAGGAGCTGCGCTCGCGTACGACGAGCACCAATTCCAATCTGGCATGAGCGGCGGACGGGGATTCATCGCCCTTGCCGCGGTCGTGCTGAGCGGATGGCGTGCGGGTCGCGCTGCCGCGCTTTGCGTCGTTTTCGCGGCACTCGATGCTCTGCAGGTCGTGCTTCAGGGCCACGCGCGTGCCCTCCAAGACATGGTGCAAATGCTCCCCTTCATTGCAGCGCTCCTCGCGCTCGCGTTGCTGTCGCGCAATCGCGGACACGCTGGAGCACCACCGGCAGGGCTCGGCACGAACGCGACCGAATGACGCCGCGTCCGTCGTAGAACCGTTACCATGACGATTGATATGCGGCTGTCAGCTCCAGCGCGGGCCATGCGCCCGGGCGTGTTTGCCGAGCTCGAAGTGGCGATTGCCGCGCGCCGCGCGGCAGGCGGGGACCTCATTCCGCTCCACATCGGCGACACGCACCGCTTGCCCCCGCCGAGCGCACGAATCGAGCGTGCCATCGCGGATGCAACACCAGCGGCACTCTATGCATACGGCGCGACCGCGGGGTTACCGGAGCTTCGCGACGCGGTCGCGACGTATGCCCGTGAACGCGGCCGCGGACATCCGAGCGCGTCGGAGGCGCATGTGCTGCTCGGCGTCGGCGCGACACACGCCCTCGCTTGCGTCACGCGCGTCACGTTGGATGCAGACGACGAGGTCCTTTTAGCTTCTCCGTATTGGCCGCTTGCCCACGGGATCATCACGCAGACGGGCGCGCGCGCGGTCGAAGTACCGCTGACCGAGGCACTCTATCGCGATCCCAACGCGGACGCTGCAGCGCTGCTCGCAGCCGCCGCGACGTCGCGGACGCGGGCTCTCTACGTCATCTCTCCCAACAATCCCGACGGCAAGGTTCTATCGCGGCGTCACGCCGAGCAGATCGCGCGCTTCGCGGTCGAGCGCGATCTTTGGGTCTTCGCCGACGAGGTCTACGCGGATTACGTCTACGACGGAGAGTCACTCAGCCTCGCGGCGTTGCCCGGTATGGGCGATCGCACGCTCACGGCGTTCTCCTTCTCGAAGAGCCACGCGCTGGCGGGCGCGCGCATCGGATACGTGATGGGGCCTCCGTCGGTCATCGAAGCCGCGCGCAAGGTCTCCGTGCACACGGCGTTCAACGTGCCGGTGGCGATGCAGCGCGTCGCACTCTCGGCGTTGCGAGACGGCGACGCTTGGATTGAGTCCGCACGCACCGAGTACCGGCAAGCACGTGACGCGACGGCAGGTGCGCTCGAAGGCTCAGAAGCGCAATTCTCGCTCGCGGAGGGCGGTGTCTACTTGTTCCTCGACTTCGCCAAGCTGCTCGATGGCCGCCCACTCAAGAGGCTGATGGAGCTCGCGGTGGAGCGCGGCGTGCTTCTCGCACCGGGAGAGTCATGCGGGGGAGCGCACGCGTCGTCCGCGAGGCTGTGCTTCACGAGTGTGCCTCTCCCACGCGTGCTCGAAGGTGTCACGCGTTTGCGCGCGGCGATGGACGACCTCAAGCACGCGAGATGACGATGCCATCACGAAGTACGAGCCGTGTTCGCGGCGTACCCCAGGGTTGAATGAGCGCGAGCTCGTGGGCAAGGTCCCACATCACGAGGTCGGCGCGTGCTCCGATGCGCAGCACCCCTGTGTCGTCGAGAGCGAGAGAGCGCGCGGCGTGGCTCGTCACGCCTTCAAGGACTTCAGTGGGAGAGAGACCGTAGCTTCGCGCCGCGAGCGCCATCGCGAGCGGCAGGCTTTCCGTGGGCGCTGTCCCTGGGTTGGCGTCGCTCGCGACGACGAGCTTCACGCCTGCTTTGCGGAGCATGGCCACGTCGGGCGGTGGCTGCGCGAGCGTGAACGACGCGATGGGCAAGAGACCCGCGGTGATCTGCGCGCCCGCGAGGGCACGAGCCCCAGCTGGAGATAGGTGCTCGAGATGATCCGCGCTCTTGGCGCCGACCTCCGCCGCGAGCTCCGCTCCACCGATATCGGAGAATTGCCCGATGTGTAGGCGCACATCGAGGCCTGCGTCGCGCGCCGTCGTGCAGACCTGCCGCGTCTGCGCGACGTCGAACGCATGCTCGTCGACGTAGGCGTCGACGAAGCGTGCGAGCTTTTGCGCAGCGACCTCACGAACGAGCGCACACACCGCCGTCGCATATTGCGCGCGATCCGTCGTTCCAGGTGGGAGGGCGTGCAGCGCGAGCAAGGTCGGAACGACCCGCGGAAGATCGTCGCGTGCCGCGACCCGCGCGATGGCGCGCAGCTGCTTCAGCTCCAGATCGGGAGAGAGACCATAGCCGCTCTTGATCTCGACCGTCGCGACGCCGAGCGAGGCCATTCGTCGCAAGCGTCCTTCGAGGAGCTCTGCGAGCGTCTCTTCGGTCGTCTCGGCTATGGCCCGGTGGGTGCTCACGATACCGCCGCCCGCGCGTGCGATCTCGACGTAGTCAGCGCCCTCGAGGCGGAGCGCGTATTCCTCGTGACGTGAGCCGGCCCAAGCCAAATGCGTGTGCGCGTCGATCAGCGCAGGCGTCACGAGCGCAGCGTGATCGGACGGGAGACCGTGCGGAGGTGGCAAGCTCGCGCGCGCGCCGAGCCACGCGATGCGCCCGTCGTCTCCGACGACGATCGCTGCGTCGCGGATGGGCACGCCGTCGCCCGTGACGAGCCTTTCGGCGGAGAGAACGCGGCTCACGAGGACACAGCCTCGGATCCCGCGTCGGCGAGCACATCGAGCACGTCGGCGGGCGCTCGTAACGCGTGAGCCAGTGCATCGCCCGCAAGTGGACGTGGAGGAAACGCGCGGCGAAGCGACATCACACGCCCCTCGGCCTCTTCACAGCGTGTGCGAAAGGAAGCGTTCGACTCGGCCCGCTTTACGAGCGCCTCGAGCGCCAAGAGCTGCGCGTCCTCGCTCGAGCATATGAGCAGTGCATCACAGCCGGCTTCGATGGCGAGCACCGCCGCCTGGCCGGCGTCGAGCGTCTCCGCGACGGCGCGCATCTCGAGATCGTCCGACACGAGGACGCCACGAAAGCCAAGCTCGCCTCGTAAGATGTCGGTAGCGATGCGATGCGAGAGCGTGGCAGGCGCCTCATCGAGCGCATCATAGACGACGTGAGCGCTCATCACGGCTGGGATGACGGCCGCGGCGAGCCGAAAGGGTAGAAGCTCGACGGCGTCGAGGCGGGCCCGGTCATGCGATACGCGTGGCAGCTCGACGTGCGAATCGGTGTGCGTGTCGCCATGGCCGGGGAAGTGTTTGGCGCACGGCGCGACGCCTGACGACGCCAGTCCACGCGCGAACGCAAGCCCGGCCGTTGCGACGCGGTCGGGCCGTGTCGCGAACGCGCGATCGCCGATGACGGGATTGTCCGCATGAGTGTGCACGTCGAGCACGGGCGCATAGTCCAACGAAAATCCAAGCGCTCCAAGCTGCTTGCCGAGCACGTGCGCGACACGCTCGAGCATCGCATCGTCGAGACATGCCCCCATCGTGTGAGCGGTAGGAAGGCGAATCACGCCCTCCTTGATGCGCGCGACACGCCCACCTTCCTGGTCGACCGACACGATCGGCGGTGGATCGCCGTTCCCATGTGCAATCGAGGCGCATAGCGCGGCTACTTGTTCGACATCAGCGGTGACGTTGCGCGCAAACAAGATGGCCCCTCCAAGCTCCCCCGCTGCGAGGCGCTTGCCAAAGGCGCGAGGCAACGTCGTGCCCGCAAACCCACCGATGAGGAGTGATCCGCAGAGCTTCGGCAAGAGCACAACGCCATGCTACACGCTACCCGATGCGCCACGTCCAATGGGTCCCGTTCTTGGTTGCGTGCGCGGCATCGCCCACGCCAGTCGGAACCGACCGTGCCGTGCCCACAACGAGCTCTCCTGCCGCATCCAGCTCGCTGGCGACGGGCGCGAGCTCCACGGTGGATCATCCCACCGCGCCGTCTCCGAACGCGATGCTCACGTTGGCCGAGGCCCGGCGTTACATGTTGCAGCTCGTCAATCGAGACCGGGCGACGCAAGGTCTCCCGGCTCTCGCCCTCGATGAGGGCGGTGCGCAAAGCGCGGGACAAGCCCACGCCGAGGACATGGCCCACCTCGGTTACCTCGGCCATTGGGGCAGCGATGGCTCGGTTCCCGAGGAACGCGTCACGCGGGCCGGCGGCGCCGACGTCGACTTCGAGAACGCATACTGCGTCACGGACGAAAAGACCCGCGCACTCGACCCCGCGGCGCGTTTTCCGCCCGCCGAGATCGAGCGTGCCGAGTCGATGTTCTTCAACGAGACCCCGCCAAACGACGGTCACCGCAAGACGATTCTCGGCAAATGGCGGAAGCGTGTCGGGATTGGCATCGCGATGCCTCACGCATTCGAAAACGAAATCATCGTGCCGTGCATTTCGCAGGAGTTCGTGGACACGTACGGGACGTACGAGCCCCTTCCCACGGCCATCAAGGTCGGCGCGACGCTCCACATCGCTGGGACGCTTTCGGGCGACGTGAAAGTCGGTGCAGTCGGCCTCTCGCGTAATGACTTGCCAAAGCCGCTTCCGCCCGCAGAGCTCAACAAGCGGCGCTTCTATCCACTGCCCATGCCCTACGAGATGTTTTGGCCCCATGGGTACAAAACGCGCATCGAGCTCAAGACCAGCGGGCAGAGCTTCTCGCTCGACGTGCCCGTCTCCGATCATGGTGAGCGTGGGCTCTACGAGGTAAGCGTGTGGGCGCAGCACGCCGGTGAAAAGGACTTCGCCTACGTCAGCTTACGAACCATCCGCGTCGAGTGAAGGTCCTCAGTTGGGGACGGTGCCGGAGGCACCCTTCGCGACCCCGCTCGTGCCGATCGTCGACGTACCGTGAGCAAACGAGCCGACCCACACGCCCAAGTACGACTGTACGTTGGCGACGTCCCCGACTTGTGCGGGTGCGGCGATGTTCAGCGAGAGCGTTAGAACGTCACTCGGTTGCGAAAGCGCCGTCGCGCCGCCACTCCACAAGGCTGCGAGAGCCGATTGGCAGAGTCCAGCCATGCACGACGCGTCACACGTGTCGAATGCATACCCGCCTTGTGAGAGCGCCGTCGCCAGGCCGCTGCAGTCAATCTCGAGGCCGAGGGCCGAAGCGACTCCCACGGACAGAGGCACGTCCGTTTGCGCGCTCAGATCGGCAATCCCGCACGCGAGCTGCGAGGGGACGATGTCCACGGCGCCCGAGATTGAAAGCACATCGTTGGATCCACCACTCCATGTGAAAGGGAGCGGTGCGGAGAGGCCTGCCTCGGACGCGGTGAGCGTACCCATCATCTCCGGCGTGAAGACAGGCTGCATTGGATCGCTCGCGAGGTGACCAATGAGATCCCCAATGCCCTGCTGCGACGCTTCGGAGAGCCAGTTGGAGACTCGCGAGCTCAGGGTTGGCGGATGCTCACTCATCCACGTCTCGGTGGTGGCGTCCCAACTGTTGGCGCTTCGCGCGGATGCAAAGTCGGCCGGTGAGGTGCTCGCGGCTGCCATCGCATCGAGTACGTGCTCCGCTTCGCTGCCAGTGCTCGGAAAAGACGCGGAGAGCACCGCGCTCGAGACCGTTCCCGAGAAGTAGGCGGCGAGCGCTGTGGCATCGGACGGGTCAGGTGTGAACGTAGAGCGCGTCTCGAGCGTGGTGTCCTTCAGGTCGAACGGAAGGTCGAACACGCTGACCGTCACGTCGTGCGTCTCGTTCGGGGTGAGCGAGGCGATGTCGACGCAACCCGTCGCGTAGTGCGCGATACGAACGTTGACGGCGACTTGGCCATCGGTCGGGACCGACGGGATGAGGAGCTCTTCGCCATACGTCCCGAGCACGAGTGGCGACCCGTCGAGCGCGGCGCCCGCGAGCTGTGCACACGTCGTCTCGACGAAGGTGCTCGCCGCGACGATGGGTATGGGCCTTTTGCCTTCGTAGTTCATCGTTACGCGGATCGAGGCGAAGCCTACCGCGCTGACCGATACGTCGAGGCTGGCGGTCGTCTCGCCCGCCACAGCGAGGAGAGAGAACGTCGACGCCATGGACGGTGCGTGGAGCGTGAACGTGCCATGACCGCCGGCGAGGTTCACGGAATCGGAATCAAGAAACGCGTCGAGATAGTTGCCGGCGAGCGAGACCGTGACGCCGCTCACGTTCGACGACAGGCCAATCGTTGCCGTCTGGTTGGGCGCGAGCGTGAGCACGCCGCTGTCGTCGAATTGTAGCGTCGGCGTCCCGCCGTCAGCGGGTTGGGTGGGGTTCGTGGCGCTGCACCCAACGACGAAAGCAAACACGGCCGGGCGGGTAAGCCCGAGCCAACGATAAGTCATGACACCATCATACCGCAGGTCAGTGCCGCGCGCTTTCGTCATGACGCGACGACGGCAGTCGAGGCTGCCAGTCGGCAGAGCATGCGGGCTCGTGGGCAGCCGCTCCTCCCACGCACGCGAGCGTGTTTCTGCCTGGTCCAACGAGCAACGCCGCTGCACGCGGTAAGAAGGGCCACTCGTCGCGCCACACTCGCTCGATGAATCCGCCGTCCTCCTTGGCACGGTCGCGGACGTCCTCCGCGTGCAGGCTCGCGAGCTTTTGGGCGATGTGCTCGCGTGTTGGCTCGTCGTCGGTCAGTGAGTATGCACGTTCGAGCGTCCGCACGGCAGCTTCGCGCTCGCCGCCCGTGTTCAGCAGATTTGCGGCCTCGATGGATCGGGTGGGATCGTCACTGAGCTCCGCAGCGCGCGCGAGCGCAGACGCGCCGACGATGCGCCACTGTTCGATCTCCTCTCGAGACTTCAGGTAGCTCGCCGCCATGAAGGCCATGAACTGCCCATAGTGAAGCCAGACCTCGTAATCGTCAGGACGCGCCGCAATGCCGCGCTCGAGGTACGCGCGCACCTGGTGGGCGTCGGCCACCGTGCCACCATCCTGCCGGTAGCAGAGCATCGTCTCGACGTACTTGAACACCTGCGGGTAGTTGGGCTCGAGCTCGAGCAGCGCGTCGAGGTAGTGCGACGTGTCCGGGAACGGGCGCTTCTCTACGAGGTGCATGCCGTATTCGACGCGCAGCTTGGCCCACAGCATGTCGACCACGGCAGCGCGATAACCGAGCGTGGCGACCCGAAGCTCCGCAGGGGGCGGAAAGAGGTAGACGTCCTCGCGCGCCTTCGTCGCATGAAGCGAGCGCGATAGCCCTGGTTGCGTCAGGGCCACACCCGCCGCGCCGAGCGCGGCAACGAGGAGCGCAGGAAGCCAATCCCGCGTCTGTTTGGGTGTGGGCTTCACTCGAGCTCGGCCTGAACGTACATGCCAGCCACGAGCATCGCTGTGCCGTCGTCGCATTGGCCGCGAACCTCGAACGTGCTGGTCGTTCCGTTGCCGTTGAGATCACCGTGTGCGCTTGCCACGAATGCTGTACGAGGCTTTGCCTCGAACCGCTCCGCTTCGCTTCGCGATTCTCGATCGAACGCAAACGCAAACGAGTGAGCGACACCCGGTGTAGATGGGCGAAAGCCGAGCGCAATCCATGTCGGGTGCTGCCAAGGATCGGGCTCGGGATCCACGGATGGATTGCCGCGCGGCACCACGGCTGGCGTGAGGGGTGCGCTTTCAGGGAACGCGGCTGCGCACGGCTTGCCGGTTGCGCCCGCGATCGCGCTCTCGCCGATGCGCGTCAGCCCATGCGTCGCCTCCGTGAGCCGCGACGCCGACAAGTTGCGCACGAACGCGGGCCCGGCGACGGCAAGCACCGATCCGAAGAGCGCAACGCCGACAGCCGCTTCGAGCGCAGTGACGTTGCGCATCATTCCTCCGGGTCCACTTGCTGCACTTGCCCATTCACCTTGGCAACGAGCGATCCGTCGGGGGCTGCCGTCGCACGGAAGGTCGACGTGACGCCGTTGCCGTCGAGATCCCCGTGTGCCACTGCGCTGGCTTGCGCGGACAATCCGCTCCCTTGCGATTCGAACGAGTACGCGTAGAACTGCGGCGTCGAGATCTTGAAGCCCATCTCGAGCCACGGTGACGTCGACCAGTCCCCGATGCCGCTCTGAAAGCGCTTGGCGCGAATGTCGGTGATGCTCGCTGGGACGCTGGCACGCGAGGGGGGCGGGAAGTGCCGCATGGCTTTCGCGGCGTCGGGCTTCGTGCCCGCAGGCTGGTTCGCGTCGGACTGGTTGTAATAGACGCACGCGGCCTGCGCGATCGCGGTGGTCGCGCCGACTGCCTCGGCGGTCTTCGAATGACGCAGGTACCGCGCCACGCCGTACATCGCGAGCGCGCCCAGGATGGAGATGAATCCAATCGTGCTGAGGAGCTCGGAGAGCGTGAAGCCGCGCGAACGCGCCAAAACCGAGTGTCGACTTCGCAAGGGGCGCGATCCTAGCAGAGACGCTCTTGTCTGTGCCTCACTGCGGCCATCACCGCAGCCATGGGGCGAATGCGAGGGCGCGGTCGTGGCAGTGCTGCGCTCGATCGAGCTCCCCGCGCGAGCGCAGCATCGCTTCGAGCACGAGCCACGTCCGCGCGTATTCACCGAATGTGGCGCCCGCCCACGTCGCACGCGACGGCGAGGCCACGGGTTCGAGCTCGAAACGCTCGAGCAGCTTCACATTGGCCACCTCGAGAGCATCAGGGTCGGGCGCCTCGGCATGAGGTGGCATCATCATCTGGAGCGTTCCGAGCGGATAGGACACGAAGCCAGCGTCGAGCAGCGTTCGGGGAACGGCCCCCGCGAAGGCGACGGGTCTTCCGGTTGCCAAGAGCTCGCTGACGAGGTCGAGGCGATCACTCGAGGGAGGCGGGAGGGTGACACCGAGCTCGTGGCTCACGCGGTCCTTGTACCAGGGGCCGTAGAGCATCTCGGGAGTAATGAAATCGACGTCGGTCCGCAGGCCAAGCACGAGGCGCGCGTAGAGGAACCCGGCGAACTTCTGATCACCGGAGCCCAAAATCACGGCGCGAGGCGGCGCGGCGTTCAGAGTGTTCCTCAAGTAATTGTCGACGGTCGGGCGGTGGTCTTCGCTGACATCCGCGGAGCCGAGCGCAAAACCAGCCGTGAGGACCATGGCGCTGATCGCAGCGGCCGTCGTCACACGCTGCTCGATGCGCGGGATCAGACGTTCGAGCGCGACCGCCGAGAGGACACATGCGAGCGCGGCTGGGAGGAGATAGAAACGTTCGACGGTCAACGCCCCCACCCCACGAGGAGCGATGTTGAAGATCGCGACGAAGCACGGACCAGAAAGCGCAAACGTCAATGCGAGAGCGACCACGCCTCCTCGCGCGCGTACACGCCGCAGCGACGCGCAGGCGCCGACGAGCATCAACACCGGCAACCCCAAGAGGTCACGAACGAGCCAAGAGGTGAAGTGCCGTAGCTGCGCCGAAGGCTCGAGGGGTGCGTCCCGCAGCGCGAGCTTCGTCGTGCCGAATTCGGCCCGCGTGAAATGAGAGGCGAGCGACCTCAGGTCGTGGATGTTGCCCCACACCCAGGCGGTAGCGGGATCGGCGTGCAGCGCCTGCTCGTACAGGTAGGCGTAAGGCAAAAGGCCGAGGGGGAACGCGAGCCCCGCGGCGAAGCAGCGCCACCGACGTTCCTCTTCGCGAAAGCCGCGACCGATCGCCCAAAGGCCGAGCGGCAGAAGCAGGACGATCGAGTGATGGTTCGAGAGTCCGAGCCCGGCGAAGAGGGCGAGCTGAGCCACACGTTTCCAGCCTCGCGCGGGTGCGTTCGGTGCGGCCGCGGCGACGAAGCCACACGCGATGAGGACGTTGAGCCCGAACACCTCCGCGGAGCTATTCAGGCGCCACGCGAGCGACGACGACGCGAACGCCGCGGTTGCAATCGCTGCGCTGCTTGCTGACGCACCCCACGCCCTGCAAGCGCGGAAGAGCATCGCGACGCCGAGCGCCCCCACACCGACCGTCACGAGCGCCGCGCCACGTGGCGCGCTCATCGGGAGCCACGCAAATGCACGAAGCAGCATCACGTAGAGCGGATAACCAGGCGGGTGCGCGACACCGCCTCTCGCGAACAGCGTGACGAACTCGCCGTTGTCGCCGCCGAGCACCCATGCAGGTGTCGACAGCGCATAGACGGTCGAGGCAAGGACGACCACCCCCCATCCACAAAAGACGAACGCCACGGCTCGGGAGAGCCGTGGCGTACGCGACATGTCTAGCTGTCTGGTCACTCTTCGGGCAGTGTTTCCAGCGCCTTCGGTGCCCACACGATCTGGCTCTCACCGGCTGGGACATTACCGACGAGGCTGAACGTCGACTGGGTGCCGTTGCCATCGAGATCGCCGTTCGCCTGCGCATTGAGGGCGTCGGTTGAGATGGTGCCGCTCGTGCACGAGGCGGCGCTCTCCGTCCACGTGTACATGTAGTACTGCGGCTGATCGATCGTGAACTTCAGGCACTGCCAACCGACGGTCGTGCTGCCCTTACCCCAGTCGTTGCCGTTGAACAGAGGATCGGACGTGTACTTCTTCGCCGCGACCTGAGTGATGGCCGGAGGAACGGTGTTGGTGGCAGTACCGCAGATGCAGTGACCGACGCCCGTCACGTTGCCTGGCGCGACGTACGTGCCGGCCATCATGTCTCGAGTGAGAGACTCGTTCGCGCTCTTCGAGATGGCTCCAACGTTGTTGGTGGCCTCCGCCGTCTTCGACGTCTTCAGATAACGACTGACGCCGTAGATGGCGAGCACCGCCAGGATGCCGATGATGGCAACTACGATCATCAGCTCGATGAGTGTAAAGCCACGTGTCCTACGATTGAATCTCATTTGCCTTGTCTCCTTACTCTCCGTCATTGTTGATGTAGAGGTCCCGTTGCCAGGACACTCCGATAACCGTGCAGTAGATGCCGTTGCCGTCCATGTCCCCCATCGCCGACACCACGTACCAATCCCCCGTGAGCTGGGTGTTCGCCGGGAAAGTCACTGCAGGGACTGGCGATGCGGGGAGCGCCGTTGCGACCGTTCCGGACATCGTGGCGTAGCCGAAGCGCATCACGCCGCTCGCGTGAACGGGAAGCGTTTGCCACCCGGTCGCGCTGTTGCACCCGACGGTGCACGGCCCACCCCACGCCGTCGATACGTTCCACGTGGGCGTGGGTTGTGGGTACAAACCGCCGAGGCCAAGACCCAGCGAGATGTTGGCGTACTGCCCTGTCTCGGCGTGATAGCTCTCCTGCGCGACCTTGATGGCGTTCACCATCTCGGTTGCCTCGGCGTTGTGTGCAGAGCTGACGAGCCTTCGATAACCCGCAACGGCGAGCACCGCGAGGATGCCAATGATGGTCACCACGACCGCGAGCTCGACCAGCGTGAACCCACGCTTGGATGGTTGAGACCGAGTCATGTGCGGGTGATGCAGTGCAGGCCACGTGCCATCGTTGCGAATGTGAAAACGGCCCATTTGATGAAGAGTGTAGGCCCCAATGGACAATATTTGTCACCTTCCCCGCGTGTTTCGTCAGGGAGGCGATGTCGGTGTGGGTGGTGCGGTCAGCCAGATGTGGGGTTCGATTCGTCTGGCTCGTCTGCGTCCTCGGCGGTGGCCACGCCAAGTTTTTGTAGCCTGTAACGCAGGCTCCGGAGCGATACGCGGAGCATCTTCGCTGCGTGAACACGGACTCCGCCGGTGCGTTCGAGCGCTTGAAGGATGAGGCGCCTTTCGGCTTCTCCAAGGACCTGGTCGAGATCGCACCCTTCCTCCGGCAACGCGAGAAGCTCGGGGCTGATGCTCGCCGCCCGTCCCACGACCTCGTGAGGGAGATCGCCGAGGCCGATGATCGATGCCTGCGCGAGCGCGACCGCGCGCTCGATGACGTTCTCGAGCTCGCGCACGTTGCCGGGGAAGTCGTACGTGTCGAGCGCTCGGAGCGCGTCGGGTGAGATGCCATCGATCTGCTTCTTGTGCTCGGCCGCGCAACGACGAAGTAGGTGCTCTGCGATCTCGCCGATGTCCTCGCGTCGATCACGCAGCGGTGGAAGCTCCACGCGGATGACGTTGAGACGGTAGTAAAGATCCTGCCGAAATTTCCCGTCCTTGACGTCTTGCTCGACGTCGCGATTCGTCGCCGCGAGCACGCGCACGTCGATGGCCACTTCTTGCGACGCGCCCACCCCGCGGACCTTGCGTTCTTGGAGGACGCGCAGGAGCTTGACCTGCAGCGGCAGCGGCAGCTCGGCGACCTCGTCGAGGAGCACCGTCCCACCCTCGGCCGCGCGAAAGATGCCCAGGTGTTTCTGCGTCGCGCCCGTGAACGAGCCCTTCTCGTGACCGAACAGCTCGCTCTCCATTAGCTCTTCGGGGATCGCGCCGCAGTTCACGACCAAGAACGGCTTGTCCTTCCGGTCGCTGAGATCGTGGATCGCACGCGCGATGCGTTCCTTGCCCGTGCCGCTCTCTCCCGTGATGAGCACCGTCGTCTTGCCGTTGGCGATGCGCTGCGCGAGGTCGAGCACGCGCCGCATCGCGGCTGAATGACCGAGGATCCCGGATGGCTGCGCGCGGGCGACTTGAGCACGGAGGCGCGCGTTCTCAGTGGCGAGGGCGCGCCGCTCGAGGGCCTTGCGCGCAAGCGCGCGCAGCTCGGACGTCGCGAACGGCTTCGTCACGAAGTCGTACGCGCCGCGCTTCATCGCGTCGATCGCCGTCTCGAGCGCGCCATACGCGGTCATGACGATGACCTCGGTGCGCTCGTTTCGCGTCTTCGCGCGCGACAGCACGTCGAGGCCCGAACCGTCGGGCATCATCAGGTCGGTGAGCACGAGGTCGAACGGCGTGGGGGCTCCTTCCACCGCCTCACACCCCGTCGTGAACGAGGGCGCGAGCACGACCTCGTAGCCCTCACGGCGCAACAAGATCGAGAGCATGTCGCGCAGGCCCTGCTCGTCGTCGACGACCAGCACACGCGGTGTGTGCCCCAGGTCGAGAGGCGCCTCCACCTATTCGTCGAGCTTGGTGAACGCCGGCTTCGATTCCCCGTCACCCACCGTCACCGTGATCGTCTTGCGGAGACTCTTCTCCGAGTTGATGAACATGATGGTGTGCGAGCCGGGCGTCACCGCGTAGTCCTTCTTTGGCACCGCGCCGATGGGCTTGCCGTCGAGGATGGCGATTGTTCCAGCGACTGGGATGGCGTTGATCGTGAGGTGCGAACCACCGCCCGTCGGGGCCGTCGTCCCACCACCGCCGCCGCCACCTCCGCCACCTCCGCCACCACCACTTGGGTGCGTGACAACGGCACCGCCACCTCCGCCTCCACCAGCGGCAACCACGGTCCCTTTGGGATCGAGGTGGATCGTGTAGACCTTCTCGGCCTGTCCGTCATCGAAGGTGATCAGCTGCTTGAATTCGTTCATGCCGAACTTCGTGGCGTCGATGGTCCACGAAGCCTTGCTCGTGTCGATCTCGATCGAGACCGGGAATGTCTTCGGTGTGCGCTGGTCACCGTTGGACGCCACGAGCTTGACGTTCGCGTCGGGGGTGTCGAGCGTGATGGTGGCCTTGCCGATGACGACCTTGAGCGTCACCGATCCGAGGTCCTTCACTTCGTCTTTGCCGACGGTGATGGATTGGTCGAGCGCCGCGTACCGGTCCTCCCCCTTCTGCGACTTGAGGGTGCCGACGAACTTGAGCGTGTGCGGCCCTGGCTCGAGATCGCGGAGCTCCTGCGGCAGCGCGCCGACCTCTTTGCCGTCGACGAGGAGCTTCACCCCTGGCTGCGTCCCGGTGACCTTGAAGCCCGTGCCCTTCGCCGCAGACGAGGTGAGCGTGAGGTCGATCTGTTCGTCCTTGCCGGACTGGACCGCGACGAGCTTCGGTGACGGCTGGTCGTAGCCTTGGGCGCTCACCTTGAGCTCGTGCGAGCCGGCCTTCACCTGATCGATGCGGCACGGTGCGGTATCGCAGACCTTCTTGCCATCGAGGTAGATCTCGAGGGAACCAACGCTGCCACCTTTGGCGTCCGCCACGTTGACGGCGATGTTGCCCGTCCGTGGAATCAGGAAAAACGCGGCGACCCCCACGGCAGCGACCAGCGCGATGACGATGCCGATGATCAATCCGATCTTGCTCGACTGCGGCGGCCGCACGAGGGCCGTGGCTTCCATCGCGCGCGGGGCCTGTGGCACCGGCATGTCGTATTGTTGCATCGGCTGCTGCATCGACGGCTGTTGCATCGATGGCGGCGGCATCATCGGCTGAGGGTTGGTGCTCTGCAGGAACGGGTTGTTCTGCTGGAGTGGGCGCGTCATCGCGAAGCCGCCCGGTGGCTGCGGTGGAGGAGCGCTCGGCGGACGTGGTGGCATCCTCAGCGGCTCGGTGTGCTGATTCGAGGGTGGACCCCCCGGACCGAGCGGCATCGTCATCGCCTGCTGATTGAGCGCTTGTTGATTGATGAGCGGCCCTGATCCGGCGACCTGCCCAGACGCCCGCGCGAAGCTGCCTCCCACCGATGGTGGCGGTGGCGGCGCTGCCGACGCGCGAGGTGGTGGTGGCGGTGGACCGCTGGGCAGCCCCATCGTCTGGGCGAGCTGGCTCGGACGGTTGGACGGTTGGGGTGGACCTTGGAGTGGAAGCGGTGAGGTGTTTGGCGGTGGCGCCATGCCCGCGGCGGGGCGGATGCCTGCGGCGGGGCCAGGGCTCGCGTTCTCCGGACCTTCGTTCTCTTTGTCGAAGATGTGTGTCGCTTCGTCGTCGTCGTCCCAATCCATGTCGAGCCCACCGCCACCACTCGACGAGGCCGGCTGCGGGAGACCGTACGGTGCGGGTTTGGTGGCGACTGCTGGAGGTGGAGGAGGAGGGTTCGTTTTGTGCGGCGGTGCGTTGATCGCGGGCAGCGCACCACGCGGCGGTGTGCTCGGTGGCGGTATGGGGCGCCCTGCGACCGGCGATCCTCCAATACCGGCAGGAGCCGCGATGCCCATCAGCGTCTTCTTGCCGACTTCCGACATCGGCGGCGTTGGCGGTGCCCCCGGCGCACGTGACGGTGGCGGAGCAGGAGGCGCGGAGTTGCGAGCCGGCCCCCCTTTCTTCCCGAGACCCTCGAAGATGTCGAGGTCCGAACGCTTGTCGTTTGCGCCAGCCATGCTGTTCTCCGGGTTATAGCTCATGCCGGCGTTTTGGGGGCGAGAAGGCGTTGCGCGCGGACCCGATTGCGACTCGGGGGGCGGCTCCTGGGGAGCGGGCGCGGCAGGGGTCTGCGGGTTCGTTTGAAAGGTCCCCGTTGGCTCAGCCGAATCGCCGAAGGCTTTCTGCATGTACGCAGAGACGTCGTTCCGCGTCGCGGCCAGCCCGCCGCTTTGGGCGAGGATGTTCATGTCACGGTAGAGCTCTTTTGCGCTCTGAAAGCGATCGTCGGGGCTCTTGGCGAGGGCCCTCAGAATGATCGCGTCGAGCGCTGGCGGGAGCGTCGGGTCGATGCTCGAAGGCGCCTTGACCTCGAGGTTGCGAATCTTCTCGAGCACGAGGAGCTCGTTCTCGGCGGCGAACAAACGCTGGCGGGTGAAGAGCTCCCACATCGTGATGCCGAGCGAGAAGACATCCGTGCGCTGGTCGATCTCGAGACCGCGCACTTGCTCGGGGCTCATGTAGCCGAACTTGCCTTTGATGGCGCCGACGGCCGTGCGCGAGAGCTTGCCCGCGGCTTTCGCGATCCCGAAGTCGATGAGCTTCACGTCGCCGCTGTAGGAGACGACGATGTTTTGCGGGCTCACGTCGCGGTGAACGATCGAGACCGGGCGACCCGCGGCGTCCTTGCGCGCGTGTGCGTAGCTGAGGCCCTCGCCGATGCGCGCGAAGACGTAGAGCAAGAACGGGAGCGGGATCGTCTCGCCGAGCTTGACCGAGCGCTCGAACACCGTGCGCATGTCCTTGCCGCGGACGTATTCGAACGCGATGTAATAGCTCGAGCCGATGCGTCCGAAGTCGAGCGTCCGCGCGATGTGGGGGTGCTCGAGCGACGAGGCGATGCGGGCCTCGTCGCTGAACATCTGGATGAACTCTTCATCCTCGGCGATGTGAGGAAGGATCTTCTTGAGCGCGACGATGGCTCCACCGCGCTCCGCGTCGCGGGCGCGAAAGACCTCCGCCATGCCACCTGCGCTGATGCGGTCGAGCAGCTCGTAGCGGCCAAACGGCTGCGGGTGATTCAACGGATGTTCCCCAGTAGTCTAAGAAAATTACCACATTGGCTTCGGTCGCGTCACTATCTCGTGCCGGCGTCACCGAGCGGCGGTGCTGCGCCGTCCGCACCCGCGTCGGAGCTTGGTTTTGGCCTGTTGAAGTAGCGGATGCGCTGCATCTGCAAGGGCTGCCAGGTACCTGGGCCGACGATGGGGGTGTCGAAGTACAAGCGACTCGCGGGGTGAGCGACACGGACGAGGCGCGTCACGGTCCCCGTCGGCGGGGGTGCGGGATCGCCGGCGCTGTCGAGCGAGCCGCCGAGGAGCACACGTGCGCGGACCGCCACGCGTGTCCCGCAGCCGAGGGCATCGAGCACGCGCTTCATCGCGGCCCGCGTGCTCTCGTCGGGGGCGACGTTCGGCGGGAGCTCGATCCACACGAGCATGCCCTCTTCGTCTTCGATGCCCGCTGCCGCATCGGGTGGCGAGCCCCCCGCGAACGGGAGCGTCTCCGCGAGCGCGATGGCATCCGGCGGAGGTGACTGGGCGATCGAAAACGCGCTCGCTCCGCCCAGGAAGTACAGGGCATTGGATGGGTGGGCGGTGTTGTTGGTGAAGAGCGCGATGGTCGGCGTGTGCTCGTCCGTCCCTACGCTCCCCGCCGCGGCGATCGTGTGGGGATCCATGCGAACGACGCGCAAGCGGACGTCGGGGCGCTCCGGTACGCGCAGCTGCGTCGTCGCGAGCGCATACGGGAAGCCGTGCTCGGGCAAGCCCTTCGTCCGCCACGTGCCTTCACCCGGCTCGGCGGGCGTCATGAGCGCCGCGAGATCGCGCCCCGGCAAAAGCGGCCTTCGCGTGAGGTAGAAGAAGTCGCGCCCGTCGAGGTGGATGTACTGCGGGAAGTTCTGCTCGACCATGCCGCGGATCATCTTGCGCGCGCGATAGTGAAAGTCCGGCAGCGCCTTGAACGAGCCCTCGTACTCCCAGTCGGTTTGGAGCGGCCTCGTGAGCGGCTTGAACGTGCTCGACGGCTCGACGTCGTAGAGCTCGAAGCCGACGAGACCCGGGTTCATGTCGAGGTGCACGGCGTAGTCGCAGCGGGCCTGAATCATCGCGCGGGCGAGCACGTCGGCCGCGACGTCGGACCCGTAAAAGTAAGCAACGAAGCCCTCCTTGGTGAGGCAGATCCCGCTGCGCGTTGTGTGGATGTTGTCCTGCCAGCCGGGCGGCGTCCCACCCCACCAACCGCGACCCCACGGGTTGTACTTGCCGTGCTCGAGGAGCGCGGTGAGGTTCTGGCGGTAGCTGAGGACGTCACTCGGGACCTCGAGCTCCTGCTTCGGATCGCTCGGAGGGCCGGGCCAGGAGCCGAACGCCGTCGTCCCGTCACGGAGCTCCATCACGGTGGCGGCGTACGGCTTTGGCGGCAAGTAGAGGACGCCGTCGGCTTGCATCCCGTACTCGCCGTGCATCGCCTGAAACCCGCCGTTGAACCCGGCGACGACGCGCCGCATGATCTCCGGTGCACGCGGGATCTGCCCTGGGCCCGCCTCGCCCGTGGCGCTCAGCGGCTCGACGGTCCCCGCTTGCATGTGGAGCGCAATCTGGCGCGGGTCCCACATGGTGACGTAGACGCGGGCGTCCTTGCGCTCACGGTCGGGGCGGATGAACGACATGACGAGCGCGCTCGGCAAGCCGTACGACGGCGTGATGAACGGATCCTTCCCGAGCGCGATCCACTTGCCCTCACCAGGGAGGGGAGGGGTGATGAGGGGTGTCAGTGGCTCCGGTGGCCACCCGATCTCGGGATCGGTGAACTCGGGGCGCGCGAGATCGGTGCTGTAAAGCGTGCCGAAGTCACGCGCGACGTCGCCAGCCGTGTCTTGCTCGCCGAAGATCGACGTCCTCACGCGGTTGATGCGGTCGAGCGCGGTGAAGGCGACCGCCTTGATGACCTGCATGCGCTCTTCACCCACGAAGTCCATCGCGCGAACGCGGTCGACCGCCCACGTGACGAGGTTGCCGGGGCGAGCGCGCTGATCGGGGGCGCTGCGAACCCACCCGGCACCTTCGATGGCGCGCTGCCTCTCGGGATCGAGCACGATGCGACGCCCATCCGCGATGGCGACGACCATGCCGTCATCCCGGAGATCGAGATCGACGTGCGCGGCGACGGGATCGAGCGAGAAGACCGTGTGGAGGACGCCCCGCGTCTCGCCGGTCTGCTGGAGGTTCGTGAGCGCGGTCTGCCATTTCTGGAGGCGCGTGAAGTCGGTGTAGCCGTCGACGTCCCTGCCGCCGAGGTCGACGAGGTGGATGGCCGTGCGCAAGTCACCCGCCGCCGCCACGTACGCGAGGACGTCCCCGCGCACGTGCACGGACTCTTCGTCGACGCTCGCCGTGCGCGTCAGATTGTAGATGGTGCCGAGCTCGAGCGGAACGCCCTCGGGCGAGAGACGCACGTCGATGGCGTAGACGTCGTTCGGGTCTGCGCCGACATGCGCGCGAACGATGGCTCGCCCCTCGAACGACGCGAGCGCCGACGCGGTGCCCCCCGGACCGTGAACCCACACGACGTCATGAGGCGTGCACAGGAGGCCACGGCTTGCGAGCGCCGACGCGAGCGCCGCGCTCCGCGTTGGCGCGAGTGTGTCGATGTCCCCGCGTTGCCGCGCGATGACGAACGCGACGATCGCGACGAGGGGCAGTGGCCTCAGCCAAGGCACGCGCGCAGAAGCTCTCATCGCGCGAACGAGCAAGGCTCTCAGCAGCGCCATCGGCTTCGGTCTTTACAACGCCGCCCCTGCCGAATGTCGTTCTGAATGCGTCTTCGAGCGGCCATAGGAAGGTTCAACGATGGTAACGAAGGTGGCAACGATGTTGGCAAGCCGGGACGAAAAGACGCTCGAAATTGGAGAAGCGCCTCGGCATCGAGTTTGCTACGCTGTTGGCATGCGTTGGGTGTGGTGTGCCATCGTTCCGGTGCTCCTCGGAGGCTGTTTGAGCCCCACGCTTCCGCTACCGCCGCCGTCACCGCCGTCGGAGAGCGATGGCACGGAGCCCAACACCATCATCCTCACGGGGACTGCACCCCCCGAGGCCGTCATCCTCATCGTGAACAACGATCCCATGTTCGCGTCGACCGCGCAGTGCAACGGGGCGCTCAACTGCCAGGTCACCGCGACGCGCGTCGACACGGCAGGCAACTGGATGGCCACGGTGTTCGCCGTGAAGAACGACGTGCTCGAGATCTCCGAGCAGATCGGGGACGAGCAGAGCCCCTCGATCGACTTCTCAGTCGACTAAACGCGAATCACGCCGTGACGACGCGGAGGGCGACACGCTTGGTGGCGGAGGATTGTGTGTCTCCGCCGAGCAGATCTCCTACGAGATCGTAGTCGCTCGCTTGCGTGATGCGGACACGGCGGAATTCGCCTGCGGATGCGAGACCCTCTCGGTCGCTCTGAGGCCGCGACGGGCCGGAGAGGTAGACGCTGCCGTCGATCTCGGGGGCTTGGCCTGCGTGACGGCCCTGCATCACGAGATCGTGCTCGTCGCTCTTGCCTTCGACGAGGACGTCGAGCTCGCGGCCGATGAGCGCGCGGTTTGCCTCGCGGGCGATGCGGCGCTGCAGCGTCATGAGCTTGCGGTGGCGGCTCGCCATGACGCGCGCGGGGACTTTGCCCTCGAGCGTGCGGCTGTGGCTCGTCTCTTCGTCCGAGTAGCGAAAGACGCCCATCCGCTCGAAGCGCGCCCATGAGACGAAGTCGCAGAGCTCGTCGAACTCCTCGTTCGTCTCGCCGGGGTGCCCGACGATGAACGCCGTGCGAAAGACGAGGTTCGGGATGGCCTCACGAAGGCGCGCGACGACGCGCTTTTGCCGGTCTTTCCCGCAGCCGCGCCGCATGCGCTTGAGCATCGCGTCGGCCGCGTGCTGGAGCGGCATGTCGACGTACGGCAAGACGACGGGGTGGTGGGCGAGGAGCTCGATGAGGCGCTCGTCGATCTTCTCCGGATAGAGATAGAAGAGGCGCAGCCACCGAAGGCCCTTCACGTCGGCGATGCGCAGGGCGAGATCCGCGAGCTCGCCGTCTTCGTATTTGCGGTCCTGCCCGTAGGCGATGGTGTCCTGCGAGACGAGGTTCACCTCGCGCACGCCCTCGGAGACGAGCGCTTCGACCTCGCGCACGACGTCGTCGGCGCGGCGTGATCGCTGCTTGCCGCGGAGCTGGGGGATCACGCAGAACGAGCACTCGCGGTTGCACCCCTCGGCGATCTTCACGTAGGCGCTCGCGCGTGGGCCGGTGATGACGCGAGGGTCGCTGGCGCGGATCACCCACTCGGCGGGGTTGCCGACGAGCATGCGATCGGCCTTGCCGGAGAGGACGTCTCCGAGCTTGAGCATGTCACTCGAGCCGAGAAAGTGGTCGACCTCGGGCATCTCCGTCGCCATCTCGTTCGGATAGCGCTGGGAGAGGCACCCCGAGACGACGAGCTTCTCGCACGCCCCGTGCTCCTTCATGGCGGCGAGCTCGAAGATGGTGTCGATCGACTCGCGCTTGGCCTCGCCCACGAAGCCGCACGTGTTGACGACGATGACCTCGGCGTCGGCCGCCTCGTCCGTGACCACGAACCCGGCGTTTTGGGCGACGCCGAGCATGACCTCGCTGTCGACCCGGTTTTTCGGGCACCCGAGGCTGACGAAGTGGATCTTCCGAGCGTCCAAGCCGGCCTTACATAGCAGACCCACGCCCACATGCCTGTCCAGCCCGCACAGGACGTGGTCTGGTCAGAACACGGCGTGGTCTGGTCAGAACACGGCGTGGTCTGGTCAGAACAGGGCGTGGCCTGGTCAGGACAGGGCGTGGTCTGGTCAGGACAGGGCGTGGTCTGGTCAGAACAGGGCGTGGTCTGGTCAGCACAGGGCGTGGTCTGGTCAGCACAGGGCGTGGTCTGGTCAGCACAGGGCGTGGTCTGGTCAGAACAGGGCGTGGTCTGGTCAGCACAGGGCGTGGTCTGGTCAGACCACTGCGTGCTCGATGCTCTCGCGGAAGCGCTCGAACAAGTAGAGGGAATCGTGGGGGCCGGCTGCCGCCTCCGGGTGGTACTGCACGCTGAACGCCTGGAAATCAGGGGCGGCGAGGCCCTCGCTCGTCCCGTCGTTCAGGTGGACATGTGTGGAACGCACCGACTTCGGGAGGGAATCGAGGTCGACGCAGAAGCCGTGGTTCTGGGTCGTGATCTCGATGCGCCCGGTCGCGAGATCCTTGACCGGCTGGTTGGCGCCGCGGTGGCCGAACTTGAGCTTGTAGGTCTTGCCGCCGAGGGCGAGCGCGAGGAGCTGATGACCGAGGCAGATGCCGAAGAGCGGCTTCTTGCCGAGGAGACCGCGCACGGTCTCGACGGCGTAACCGACGGCCGACGGATCGCCCGGCCCATTGGAGAGAAAGACGCCGTCTGGGGAGAGCGCGAGAATGTCGCGCGCGCTCGTTCTTGCGGGCACGACGGTCACGCGGAACCCCGTGTCGACGAGGCAGCGAAGGATGTTCCGCTTCATCCCGAAGTCCATGCAGACGACGTGGAGCTCTTCCCGTCGCTCCGAAGGCGCGAGGCCTTCCCGCGCTTTCTTCGTGGTCCCCCATACACCGCGGCTCTCCGTGAACTCGTAGCGCTCCTTTGGGGTGACGCGCTCGACGAGGTCGAGGCCGTTCATGTCGGGGGCGGCGCGGGCAGCCTTGAGGAGCTCGTCAGGGGAGGCGGTGCCGACCGCGGCGTTCTGTGCGCCGTGATCGCGAAGGTGGCGTGTGAGCTTGCGCGTGTCGATCTCGCGAATGGCGACGATCCCGTGGCCCTCGAGATACTGCTCGAGCTCCTGCTCGGACCGCCAATTCGACGCGAGCGGGCTCGCGCTCCGCACGACGAAGCCCGCGAGACGCGGCCCGGGATCGTTCGACTTCCCGCCTGCGCCCGATCCGTCGACGGACTCCGTGTCGCTCGCGTTGACGCCCACGTTGCCGATTTCGGGCGCGGTCATCACGACGATCTGCCCGCAGTACGACGGGTCGGTGAGCACCTCTTGGTACCCGGTCATCGTCGTCGTGAAGACGGCCTCGCCCACGGTCGTCCCGCGCGCACCGAACGCGCGACCACGAAACACCGTGCCGTCGGCGAGGACGAGGTGGGAGTCAGAAGCGGCCGAAGGCACCGAGGCTTCCAGGACCGAGAAACGGCGTCACGTGCTTGAAGACCTTTGCGGCAGCCGAGGCCGCATGCGCACCCTTCGACGACGGCGCCGCGAGCACCATCACGAGGCCGACGACGGCGATGACGCCGCCGGCGATGAAGCCCACCGTCGAGATGGCCCCGGTCGTGTGGTAGCTGTCGAGGGAGCTGTTGTCGTTCGCGCCGCTCGTTGCCGGGCAGTTGCCGCCCGGGCATTGGTTGGCGAGGGTGCTGTGCTGACCGATGGCGATGCCGCCGGTGATCGCGCCGACGATGAGCGCCGCACCGCCCACGCCGAGCGTGATGAACCCTGCGGTACGGAGCCCGCTTCCTCCACCCGAGCTCGTGTCGGCACCTGGCGTCGTCGTGACCGCGACGTTCGTCGTGGTCGGTGTCGTCGTCGTCGGCGGCGGCTGCGTGATCTGCGCGTCGGGTTCTTTTTCCAGCGTGAGCGTGGACGTCGTCTCCGCGCCGTCACCCACGGTGAATGACGCCGTGGCCGCCTTGCAACCTGGAGCGCTGGCCTTCACTTCGTGCGTCCCCGGGTCGACGGGCTTCTTCGCGCCGAGGACGACGCTCGGAAGCGCTGCCCCATCGAGCGTGACGCTGAGGTTCTCGCACCCGCCGACGCTGATGGTGGCGTGGGCGATGTGCGGCGACACCGCGTCGATCTCGTGCTTCGCGTCCTCGAGGGCCTTCACGAACGGCGGCGGCGCGCCGGGCGGTAGACCCGCACGGATGATGCGATTGTAGGTCTCCTCCGCCGCGATGAAGTGGTTGTTCTTGGCCGCGCCCCGCGCGTACCCGAGCAGAAGCGTCGGCGGAACGAGGGCCTTGGCGTTGTCGAAAATCTGAACGGCGCGATGAAAGCGGTCCTCGGCGGTCTTTGCGTCACCGTGGTCGAGGGCGTCCTGGCCTTGCTTGCCGAAGTCGCGCGCCGTGTTCTTCTCGTCGTCCGTCTGCGCGAGGGCGCTTCCGGCGCACAAGGCCGGCGCGAACGAGAGCGCAAAAACGAGCAGCGCACGCCTCATCGTGTCGGGAGCATACCCGCCTTTTCGTCGTTATGGAGACTTGACGAACGCGCGCTCCCTCGATAGCTGACTTCCTGCTTGGGGTGCGTTGCTCCCTTAGCGAAGGTGGCGGAATTGGCAGACGCACCAGATTCAGGTTCTGGCGCCGCAAGGCGTAGGGGTTCAAGTCCCCTCCTTCGCACGACTTCGAAGTAACTAGCTCAGCTCGATGCGATCGAGGCCGCGCTTGTGGACGATGAGCTCGCCGCTCTGCTCCA
>Ga0302326_10002284_pt1 | contig 46947 bp, 46 predicted proteins | sample Palsa_T0_3_FD_202264 | JGI IMG/M metagenome (GOLD analysis project Ga0302326, IMG submission 202264) | Peat permafrost microbial communities from Stordalen Mire near Abisko, Sweden - Palsa_T0_3 | ecosystem: Environmental > Terrestrial > Soil > Palsa > Peat permafrost | place: Sweden: Abisko... | reverse complement strand
ATTTGGTTCGGGCTGAACCCAAGTCCACCGTATCAGAGCTTCCGCCTGAATTCGCGAAATCCTAATTTGGACAGCAGTGGTTGGCAACCTGCGGGCCGATTGTTAATCGGCCCTGTTTGCGCGCGCGCAGGATACCGTCCAGTCCTCGTAGCCCTGCGAAAACCCTTGGAGGGCGGCCAATCTTGGCCTGGGTCCCCTTATAGTAGGTCCGGGGACGGCTTTTCAGGCGGCCAGAGCCAAGTGAAAGCCGGCTGCGGGCAGGATTGCCCGCCCTCCAAGGCGGTCTTCAACAGGGCACCGGCAGGCCAATCCCGCCCTTCAGACTTTGTCCGCCCCTCTCGGCTTCTGCTAGCGCAAGCCCTTGAGAAACTGCGCCCTCGTCACGCCAGCCATACGGTATAATACTGGCCACTTGGGTAAGGGCTTCGACCCATGCACTGGAATCGGGACGGCTCTGGGGTGCTTGTCCTTGACCGTCATGTGGTGGCTGCCTTCCACGCGATCCAGGCGAAACCCGAAACTCTCCAGCGCGCGCATGGCTTGCTTGCCATTCACGGCGGGAAAAGTCGCCATCTAACGAATTCCGACAGTTTGCTTTAGCGTTCTCAGCCTGGCGGCGCTGAGCGGAATCTTCTTACTGTTGGCTTCCATGGATTTGATGTAGCCGCGCAACATTTCCGCCGTGTTGTCGAGAGCCTCTAGCTCAGTCTCCCCGAACGTGGACATGCCATGAAGCTCCTTGACGTATGTCACGAACGAGTCGCTCGGTTCATCGAACTCCATGTCAACCGTAACCGCCTTAGTTGTCGCCAAAGGATGGGCCATGTACGCGCGGGGATCCAGGTAGATCCGTGGATCGGAAGAACTCATGGGATCACAGCGCTTCCGCCTCCGCCACTATGCGCTCCCGCATATACCGCAAGCTGTTCGGCGTCACGACGTCGACGCTGGCGCCGAGCAAATCCTGGAGATCCAATTTCAGTCCGATAAGGTCAAGCAGGATCCTGCCCTGCTCGAACTCGACCAGAAAGTCCACGTCGCTGTCCTGTCCATTGTCTCCGCGGGCTACCGAGCCGAAGATGTGGACATTGCGCGCGCCGCGCGTCTTGGCCAAGCGCAGGATCTCGGCCTTCTTTTCCCGCCGCAACGTGTCCAGCGTGAGCATGTTCTCCGTCTCCCTGCAATATGCTACGGGTGACCTCATCGAACAATCCCGCCCTTTGGGCCGCCCGCCACTCCACAACCCCGCTAAACTGGTATTTTCAGACTTTTTCCGCCGCCGAGGCGTCTTTTCACATGGAGCCGGAGCTTTGATCTTTCGGGCGGTCGAGGATGCCGACCTGATTCGTAAGGCGCGCCGGGGAGATGTGGAGGCCTATAACCTGCTCATTTCCCGATGGGAGAGGCGCGTCTACAATTACCTGTTGCGCATCGTCGCCAACCGCGAAGACGCTCTGGATCTGAGTCAGGACGTTTTCTTGAAGGCATACCAGAATCTCCGCAAACTGGACGACCCGGCGCGGTTCGCCCCGTGGCTCTACCGCATCGCGCATAACGAGGCCTATTCGCTCTTCCGCAAGCGGCGGCCCGAAGGCGAGACCGAGGAACTCCAGCCCGAAACCCTGGAAGGCGCTGCCACCATCGGCGGCAATGCCGTCTTCCCGGTGGAATTGACCCTGGCCGTTGCGACCGCGCTCCGCAAACTCAGCGCCGACCAGCGCGAAACCGTCGTTCTCAAGATTTACCAGGGCTTCAAATTCGAGGAGATCGCCGAGATCGTGGCGGCTCCGGTTTCCACCGTGAAATCGCGGCTGTACACGGCATTGGACCTGTTGAAAGCCGAACTGGCTCCCGTAAAAGCACGAGGTGCATCATGACTTGCCCGCCATTCGATCTGCGCGATTATTATTTCAAGGACCTGGCCGAAAACGAGCGCCGGCTGACGGAAGTGCATGTCAAGACCTGCGCGCATTGCCGCGAAGAGCTGGAACGGCTGCGCGGCACCGAAACCGCTCTGCTGACGCTGCCCGATGAAGAGATCCCGCAGCGCATCGGCTTTGTTTCCGATGCGGTCTTCCAACCCTCCGCATTCCGCCGCGGTTGGGACGCGCTGTGGGGCTCCGCCGCGCGGTTGGGCTTCGTCTCGGCCGCCATGCTCTCGGCCGCCCTGGTGGTCTTCTCGCTCAGCCGTCCCGCTCCGCAAGCCGCCGCGCAGGTTCCCGCGGTGACCCGCGTGGCGCTGGAAACAGAGGTTTCGCAGCGCGTGAACGATGCCGTCGCCAAAGCCGTGGCCGCGAGCGAAGCGCGCCAGGTCCGCCAGACGCGCGAGTTGTTGGCCGCGTCCGACAAGCAGCACGCTCTGGAAACCCAGGCTATGATGGTGCGCGTCCAGGAATACCTCGACGTGGAGAAGAAGCATCTGAACACCCTGATTCTGGCCAGCAACGGCGTCGGCAGCGCCAACGAGGACCCGCGATGAACGGACTGGCGATCCTGCTGGCATTGTTCTTCGCCGGACAGGAGGCCCCGCCGGCCGCGCATCCGCGCGTGACGCGCGCCGCGCTCGCCAGTGTGGAGAAGGGTTTCGACGGCCGCTTCACCAGATCCTACGATTCCTTCGATCTTCTGGGTACCACCCGGGGCATCTACCTGGAAGGCTACGGCGCGATATTCAGCACCGAATTGAACCTTATCGTCAGCCCCAATCTGAATCCGTTTCATCAGTCCTTCACCAAGATCGAAATCGCCCGCATACACGACCGCAAGGTGCAGCGCCTGCCATTGCTGAAGCAGCAGATGCGCGAGATGCTGATCGCTTCCGCGGCGTCGCTGGAGAACTTGCCGCCCGGCGAACAGGTGGTGCTGGGGGTCACGTTGTTCCACTACTCGTGGGAGGACTACAGCGGCCTTCCGTCCCAAATCGTGATGCAGGCCGAGCGCCAGAAACTGTTGTCGAACGCCACGCGCGAAACCGCCATCCGCACGGTGGAGTTTTAAATTGACCGCCACCGAAACCAGCCCCCAGCCCCCAGCCCCCAGCCCCCGCGCGCAGCGCTTGGGGGAGATGCTGATCGCCCGCCGTCTGATCGAGCCGGAAGATCTGGAACGCGCGCTCGAATTGCAAAAGGAACGCGGCGACAAGCTGGGCAAAATCCTGGTGGATATGGGCTTCATCGCGGCGCGCGACGTGCTGGCCGCGCTCTCCGAACAACTCGCGCTGCCGCTGGTCACGCTGGAATCGCCGCCGCCCGCGGCGCACGAACTCGAAGGCCTGTCGGCGCGCTTCATGCGCCAGAGCCGCTTCTTCCCCATGGCGGTCCAGGATTCCGCGCTCACGCTGGCCATGGCCGATCCCCTGGATTTCGAAACCATCGCGGCCGTGCGGGCCTTCACCGGACTGAAAATCGAAACTGCGCTGGCCTCCGAACAGGATGTTCTGGACGCCATTGACAAGCACTACGGCGAGAGCGCCAAGCAATCCTTCGACGCCGAACTCGGCGCCGCGCAGGCCAACGAAGACCTCGAGCATCTGCGCGACATGGCCAGCGAGGCGCCCGTCATCCGGCTGGTTAACGCCATGATCGGGCAGGCCATCGAGCAACGCGCCAGCGACATCCACATCGAGCCGTTCGAGAAAGAGTTCCGCGTGCGCTTCCGCGTGGACGGCGTACTGTTCAACCAGGAGGCGCCGCCGCGCGAGCTCAAGTCCGCCATCATCTCGCGCCTGAAGCTGATGGCCAAGCTCAATATCGCCGAGCGCCGCCTGCCGCAGGATGGCCGCATCAAGATCAAGATCCTGGGCCGCGAAGTCGATTTGCGCGTGTCCACGCTGCCCACCCTCTACGGCGAAAGCGTGGTCATGCGCCTGCTGGACCGCTCCGCAGGCGACTTCTACGATCTGCGGCGGCTGGGCTTCGACGACTTCATGCTGGGGCGCATGGAGCATTTCACTTCCCTGCCCCACGGCATCTTCATGGTGACCGGGCCCACCGGCAGCGGCAAATCGACCACGCTCTATTCGGCCCTCAAGCGCATCAATATTCCGGACAAGAAAATCATCACCATCGAAGATCCCGTCGAATACCAGATGGACGGCATCAACCAGATCCATGTGAATCCGCAGATCGGGCTGACTTTCGCCTCCGGCTTGCGGCACATCGTGCGCCAGGACCCGGACGTGATCATGGTCGGCGAAATCCGCGACCGCGAAACGGCGGATATCGCCATTCGCGCGGCGCTCACCGGCCACCTGGTTTTCTCCACGCTGCACACCAACGATGCGCCCAGCGCCATCACCCGCCTCACCGATATGGGGGTGGAGAACTATCTGGTCACCTCTTCGCTGGTGGCCGTGCTGGCGCAACGGCTGGTGCGGCTGCTCTGCCCGCATTGCAAGACCGCGGCGGGCACCGCCATTTCGCCCGAAGGCGAGCGCCTGGATACCTGGCATGGCGCGGGTTGCGAACACTGCAGCGGATCGGGATACACCGGCCGCATGGGGATCTTCGAGATGATGGAGCTCAACGACGAACTGCGCCAGCGCATCATGGCGAAAGAAGACGCGGGCGCGTTGACCCAGGCGGCCCGCCGCTACGGCATGCGCAATTTGCGCGAAGACGGCTGGCGGAAGATTCGCATGGGCCTGACCACGGTGGCCGAGGTGATGCGAGTCACCCAGGAGCTCTAAATGAGCCTTATTTCCAGATTCCCTTTCACCACCAAATTCTCCTTCAGCACCAAATTTTCCTTCAGCACCAAATTTTCCTTCACCACTAACCTGCCACTCACCACCATCAATCTGCCACTCACCACCAACCTGCCACTCAGCACCAACCTGCCACTCAGCACCAACTTGCCACTCAGCACCATCAGTCTGCCACTCAGCACCAACTTGCCACTCAGCACCAACTCTTGTGGGGCGGGCAATCCTGCCCGCAGCCGCCTTTCAGGCGGCCTTTTCCTCATACGCACTAGACCACCGAAACTCCTCCGCACTGCCAGCCAAACCAGCCATAACGGGATTCTGCTCGATATAACCTCGAATCCGGTCAAACTCCGCGCCGGATCGGACCAAATGATCGTAGCTCTCGTCTTGCCAAAATGGTCCATGAATGCCCAAGAGCAGATTGGCTTGATGCCCAGTAAATCCCTTGAGCGGCCCCAACCATTTGGCAGCAGCCACATGCGGAGTAACCAAAACATGGACATGATTCGGCATCACGACGAACGAATGCAGTCGATACCGATGCAATACACAATCTCCGTGCCGCAGCGCCGCAACAACCATCTCCGCAACTTCCGGCCGCCGCAGAAAGAAGGGACCAGCCGTCGCTACATCCAGAAGCCGGTCAACGGCTACAAACGCCTTGCCCGCCGAAACAATTCCAATTGGCGGAAACACCCGGTTAGCGGGAAGACTGCCATGCAATCGGAACGTCACAAACAGGGGCTCGTCGACCAAGTCCCAATGTGGCAGCCGCCGTTCATAATGCCGCATACATTCTGTTCGTGCTCAAGCGATGGAAAAACTCTCAGGGACTTGTGGGGCGGCCAATCTTGGCCGCAGCCGCCTTTCAGGCGGCCAAGCCGGCTGAAAGCCGGCTGCGGGCAGTATTGCCCGCCCCACGGTGCGTTATGACTACCTTCTTCTTTCGCGCCGTAGCCAGCGACGGCAAAGTCCGCACTGGCCGCCTCACCGGCGACAGCGACAAATTCGTCGCCCGCGAATTGCGTAAACAGGGGCTGACCCCCGTCTACGTCGGCCTGGAAGCCAAGAAATCTTACGAGCTGAAGCTGCCCGCCTTCGCCAGCGGCCGCCGCCGCGACGTCCTCTTCTTCACCCAGGAATTGTCCACCCTGCTGAATGCGGGCGTCCCGCTGGATCGCGCGCTGGCCATCACCGCCGAGCTGACCGAGCGGCCCTCCTTCCGCGCCATCGTGCTGGACGTGCTGCGCGTGCTAAAGGGCGGCAAGCCGCTGGCGGACAGCCTGGCCACACACGGCGAATATTTTTCCGACCTCTTCATCAACATGGTGCGCGCGGGCGAAGCGTCCGGCGCGCTGGCCGTGGTGTTCGAGCGCCTGTCGGAATTCGAACGCTCGCGCGACGAGCTGCGCAACTACATCGTCTCGGCCATGATCTATCCCGCGCTGCTGTGCCTGGTGGGACTGGCTTCCATCATCATCCTGCTCACCTTCGTGGTTCCCCGCTTCGCCGCGCTCTTCGAGGATTCGCACATGCAGATGCCGCTGCCCACGCAAATGATGCTGGCGGCCAGCAACTTCGTGAAGACCTGGTGGTGGGCGGCGGCCCTGGTGGTGGCCAGTACCGTGACCGGCCTGCGCCTCTACATCGGCACGGTTAAGGGACGCTTGCGCTGGGACACCTGGCGCTTGAAGCTGCCGCTGTTGGGCGACGCATTGCGCAAGGCCGAGACGTCCCGTTTCGCGCGCGCCATGGCCACTTTGATCGGCAACACGGTGCCGCTGGTGCAGGCCATCGGCATCTCCGGCGCCATCCTGAACAACCGTTACATCGCGCGCGGCCTGGAGGCCGTCTCGCAGGGCGTCAAACGCGGCGAAGGCATCGCCGCTCCCATCACTAAGGTGGGCGTCTTTCCGCCGCTGGTCGGGCACCTCTTGACGGTCGGCGAAGAAACCGGCAGACTGGATTCGATGTTCACCCGCATGGCGGACATCTACGAAGAAGACACGCGCGCGGCCATCAAACGCTTCACCGCGGTCTTCGAGCCGATCGTCATCCTGGTAATGGGCGTGATCGTCGGCGGGTTTATTCTGAGTATTCTAATAGCAATCACCAGTATCAACGACGTGGCCATATGAAGACACACAATCGACGAAGACGGACCCAGGCGGGCGTGACTCTGATCGAGATGATGGTGGTGGTGATTATCATCGCGCTGTTCGCCGTGCTGGTAGGCCCGAATCTGTTCAAGCAGGCCGACAAAGCGAAAGTCACCGCGGCGCGCGTGCAGATCGAGACATTCGAGGGCGCGCTGGTGCAGTTTCACGCCGATAACGGCGTCTTTCCCACCCAGGAGCAGGGCCTGGATGCGCTGCGGCCCTATTTGCGGAAAGACGTTCCAGTGGACCCGTGGAAACACCCGTATGTCTACAAGTTTCCGGGCGAGCACGGTGAAGAACCCGACGTCATGAGTTATGGCGCCGATGGCCAGCCGGGCGGCGAGGGCACCAATGCCGATATCGGCAACTGGAAATAGCGTTCCCCAAAGCTACAGAATTGGTGGGGCAGACCCCCTGGTCTGCGCGGGTCCCCCTGGACCCGCTCCGCGCCCGAGCCTTTCCCGCGGCGTCACCCTCATGGAGATGATGGTGGTGCTGGCCATCATCGCCCTGATCGTGGGCATCTCATTCCCCAGCACTATCGCCGGCCTGGAGAACATTCGGCTGGCGGCGGGCGCGCGATCGGTGGCCGCCTTCGTGAACGTCGCCGCCAATCGCGCCGAGCGCCGGCAGCAGGCCATGGAACTTTCCATCTCTATTAAGGACAACTCGCTGACCATGCAATCGGCCGACGGCGCTTTCGTGAAGAAGCTGGATCTGCCGCCGGGTATCGCGGTGCAGGCTGTCTGGCCGGCGTTGCAAGAGCCTACCGATGCGCCGCGGCGATTCCTGATACAGCCCGGCGGAGTGCCGCCGCGCATTGGAATCGAAATCGCCAACCGGCATGCAGCGCGGCGCATCGTGCGCCTGAATCCCATTACGGGCGTTACCGAGATCGAACAATGAAACAACGTGGTTTCACGCTGCTCGAAATGCTGGTGGCCACATTGCTCATGGGAATAGCCGTGGTTGGCCTGATGACCGAGATTACCGCTTCCATGCGCAACGCCACCCGCGTCACCAACCGCGATCGCGCCGCGCTGCTGGCGCGCTCCAAGATGGATGAGTTGCTGCTGGACCCGCTCTTCCCGCTGGACACCGCGGTCCAAGGCGCATTCGATACTTCCCTGACCGGCGGCGTCGAGGGCGGCTGGCAAGCCCGACTGACGCGCTTCGAAATGCCGCCGGTTGTGGCGCCCGGCCAGCAGTCGCTCGAGCGCATGTCGCTTGAAATCTGGTGGATGGCGGGCGGCGAGCGCCGCACGTTCGCGCTCGCCGGCTACCGTACGCACGTGCTGCGCGCCGAGGACCTTCAGCAATGACTCGGCGCTCCATATACAAATTGGAGGGCGGGCAATCCTGCCCTGGGGTCCCCTTTTTGGGGACGGCTTTCAGCCGGCTCTGGCCGCGTCAAGCCGGAATCACGTTGATGGAAATGGTCGTCGCGATCACCCTGCTAAGCATGCTTTCGATCGGCATGCTCGCGACCATTCGCATGGGGTTCGACGCGCTCCACAAAACCAACTCGCGCCTCATGGAAAACCGCCGCGTGGCCGGAGCGCAGCGCGTGCTGGAGCAACAGCTCGGCGGCTTCATGCCGGTCAAGGGACTCTGTTCCGCCGGACCGGGCATGCCGCCCACCACGCCGTTTGTTTTTTTCGAGGGGCAGCCGCAATCCATGCGGCTGGTCTCCACGTATTCGCTGCAGGAGGCTTGGCGCGGCCAGCCGCGCATCCTGGAGTTGCAAGTAATCCCGGGCGACGAAGGCCGCGGCGTGCGGCTGATCGTCAATGAGATTCCCTACACCGGCCCGCTGAGCGCGGGGCAATCGTGCGTGGGCCTGGCGCCCGATCCCGTGTCGGGCCAGACGATGCCGCAATTCCTCCCGATCCAAGCCTCCACGCAGTCTTTCGTGCTCGCCGACAAACTAGCCTGGTGCCGCTTCTCGTATCTGGAGCAGGCCAAGCCCCCGGACTTCAATCACTGGCGCCCGGATTGGGTCCTGCCGCGCTGGCCGGCTGGACTGCGCGTGGAAATGGCGCCCTTGGAAGACAATCCCGCGCGCCTCCGCCCGATGACCATCACTACCGCCATCCCCATCGATCGCTTGCCGGATTTCAACTATGCGGAATACTGACAGCCCGGCCCCCAGCCCCCGGCCCCCGGCCCCGCGGACGAAGTCCGCCCGAGGTACCGCACTCCTCGCGGTCCTCTGGCTCTCCGCCGCCCTGGCCACCATCGCCATTTCGCTCGCCGACACCGTGCGCGGCGAAGCCGAGCGCAGCGCTACCGCCGTCGATGGACTCCGCAGCCAGGATCTCGCCGTGGGCGGCCTGCGCCGCGCCATCTTATATATGGATTGGGGCCGCTCGCATCCCGACAACCTCCGCTTCAAACCGCCCGTGCCCTTCTTCGCATTCGATTTCCCGGAAGGCCAAACGGTCGTCGACGTGATCCCGGAGACCGCCAAGTTCAACATCAACACCGCCGCGCCCGACGACCTGTTCCGCCTGCTGGTGAATCTCGGCGTGGACCCCGCCCGCGCGCTGGATATTGCCGCGGCTATCGTGGACTGGCGCTCCGCGACTCCCGACCTCTCTCCCTTTGACAACTTCTATGCGTCACAGCATCCGCCCTATATCGCGCCGCACGCGCGTTTCCAGGCCGTCGAGGAGCTGCTGTCGGTAAAGGGCGTCACCCCGGATCTTTTCTACGGCGGTTGGCAACCCGCGCCCGAAGGCGCCGCGCAACATCTCTCGCAGCGCACCGGCCTGCGCGATTGCGTGTCGGTGTTTGGCGCCGCCAATCAATTCGACGTCAACACCGCGGCGCCCGCCGTACTGGCCGCCGTGGGTATCCCGCCGGAGGGCGTGGCCGCCTTGGTCCAGCAGCGCCGCGCGCAACCCTTTGTAACGCCCGCCGATCTGGCGCCGTTCGCGCAAATCGCCGGCGCGGGCTTCGCCCATCTGCGCATCGGCGGATACACCATCTTCACCTTGCGCTCCACGGCCCGCCTGCGCCTGGCGAACGGCCAGTTATCGGACCTGCGCCGCACCGTCGCCGCGCAGGTGAAGTTCCTGCCCGGCGGATTTGACTCGTCGTATCATATCCTGCGCTGGTACGACACAGTAATCGGACAGGACTCCTCACTAGCGCTGGGCGCGGCTCCCTACCGGTGAGATGGATGCCGACCGAAAGCGGCGTACCTGAAATACCCTATTGAATCCTTCCGGAAACGCGTGTACAGTGAAACTGCCCTTGCGCGTGACTCTCTAGGCTCTTGTTGAAATTCGGAGAGGCGAGCCCACGTGCTCCAAATCGTAAGGAGATTCATGACAAGAATCAATCGCGCCGGCTGGCTCTGGCTGGTGTTCGCGTTGGCCGCCACGGGGATCGCACCGGTCCAGGCGCAGGCGGCGACCGAAACCGTGCTGCATAATTTCGCAAGCCCGCCGAGGGGTGCGAACGCGCGCGCGGGCGTGATCCGCGATGCAGCCGGCAACCTCTTCGGAACCACTTACGCCGGCGGCGCAGCCAACGCGGGCGTGGTGTTCAAAGTGAATACGTCCGGCCAACAAGCCGTGCTCTACAGCTTCACGGGCGGTACCGACGGGAAAAACCCGTGGGGCGGGGTGGTTCGCGACTCGTCGGGTAACTTTTACGGCACTACATACTATGGCGGCGCAGGCGGCGCGGGCGTGGTTTACAAAGTGGACACCACCGGTCATGAGACGGTGTTGTATTCCTTCAGCGGCGGGCTCGATGGGGGCTACCCCGAAGGAGGCGTGATCATCGACTCGGCCGGCAATCTCTACGGGACTACCGAGTATGGCGGCGCTCCATACCGGGGTGTGGTGTTCAAGGTGGATACCGCCGGCAACGAAACGGTGCTGTACACCTTCTCGGGCGAGACCGATGGGAACCAGCCCCTTTCGGGTTTGTTCCGCGACTCTTCCGGTAACCTCTACGGGACGACTTACTCCGGCGGCGCCTCGGGCGCGGGCGTGGTATTCAAGGTGGATACGCTCGGCAATGAGACCGTGTTGTACAGCTTCACCGGCGGGGACGACGGGGGTAGCCCGTGGGCAGGCGTAATCCTCGACGCGAGCGGCAACATCTACGGGACTACCGCCTTTGGCGGAACGGACAACGCAGGCGTGGTGTACAAGCTGGATACCACCGGTCATGAGACGGTGCTGCACAGCTTCACCTTCGGGGCCGATGGGGGCGAGCCTCTCTCCGGTGTGGTCCGCGACTCGGCCGGCGACCTCTTCGGGACTACTTTTAGCGGCGGCTCGGGGGGCGCGGGCGTGGTGTACAAGCTCAATACGTCCGGCCATGAAACGAAGCTCTACAGTTTCACCGGCGGAGCCGATGGGAAATTTCCCTCCTGGGCGGGCGTGATCCGCGACTCCAGCGGCAACTTCTACGGGACCACCGCCAACGGCGGCACGGCCAATGCGGGCGTGGTGTTCAAGCTGGATACGTCCGGCAATGAGACGGTGGTCTACAGTTTTCCGGGCACGGCCGATGGAGGCGACCCCTACGGCGGCGTGGTCCGCGATTCGGCCGGCAACTTTTACGGGACTACTCAGAGCGGCGGCGCAAGCGGCTCGGGCATGGTGTACAAACTGGATACGTCCGGCCATGAAACCGTGCTCTATACCTTCACTGGCGGGGCCGACGGGAGCCAACCCTATGCAGGCGTCGTCCTCGACTCGGCCGGCAATCTATACGGGACTACGTATATGGGCGGCACAGGGTTTTCGGGCGTGATTTACAAGGTGGATACCACCGGCCAGCAGACCGTGCTATACAACTTCGCCTATGGGACTGGGGCTGATCCCGAAGCGGGAGTGATCCTCGACTCGGCCGGCAACCTCTACGGCACTACCGCCTACGGCGGCACAGCGGGATATGGGGTGGTGTACAAGCTGGACACTACCAACACTTACACCGTGCTGTACAACTTCACGGGTGGGAGCGATGGGAGCTACCCCTACGCAGGCGTCCTCCGCGATTCGGCAGGTAACCTCTATGGGACTACCAACTCCGGCGGCACAAGCGGCTCTGGCGTGGTGTACAAGTTGGATGCGGCCAACAATTTCAGCGTGCTCTACACCTTCACTGGCGGAACCGATGGGGAGAGCCCGCAATCCGGTGTGATCCGCGACCCGGCCGGCAACCTCTACGGAACCACTTACTACGGCGGCACAGGGTTTTCCGGCGTGATTTACAAGGTGGATACCACGGGCCATGAGACGGTGCTGTACAACTTTACGTACACCGATGGGGGAGAGCCCATTGCCGGTGTGATCTTCGACTCCGCCGGCAACCTTTACGGAACCACTTATTATGGCGGCGCGGCGAACGCGGGCGTAGTGTACGAACTGGATACGGCTCGCAATTACACCTTGCTGTACAGCTTCACCGGCGGGGCCGATGGGGGCAACCCCCGCGCAGGCGTGCTCCGCGATTCGGCAGGCCACCTCTTCGGAACCGCTGCCTCTGGCGGCGCAAGATCTACCGGCGTGGTATTCAGGATTACACCGTAGTAGCAACGCCAGCGCTCAGATGGCCGCCAGTTCCTTGCGCCCGCCCTGAATCGTCAGTACACTTAAGCTTGCCCGCTCGCGCGCAAGAAACTTATGGAGATAATGCAAGACGGTCGCCGGTTTTCCGCTACCCACCGGCGCAAAATGCCATGGCTGGCGTGCGCATTAGCCGCTATGCCGCTAGCGCCGTCGCGCGCCCAGACCACCTACACTGAAACCGTGCTGCACAATTTCCCAAGCCCGCCTAAGGGCGCGGACCCCTACGCGGGCGTGATTCGCGACTCCGCCGGCAGCTTCTACGGGACCACCGGCAAGGGTGGAGCGGCGAACGCCGGCCTGGTATACAAGGTGAACGCGTCCGGCCACCAGACCGTGCTCTACACCTTCACGGGTGGCGCGGATGGCAGCGATCCCTATGCAGGTGTGATCGCCGATCCGGAGGGCAACCTCTACGGGACTACTCAGTCGGGCGGCGCGGCGAATGCAGGCGTGGTGTACAAAGTGGATACGGCCGGCCACGAGACAGTTTTGTATAGCTTCATCTACCCCGATGGATTCGCCCCGTATGCAGGTGTGATCCGCGACTCGGCGGGCAACCTCTACGGAACCACCCCCTATGGCGGTTCAACGGGCGCGGGCGTGGTGTATGAAGTGGACACCGCCGGCCAGGAGACGGTCCTATACAACTTCACGGGCGGCGCCGATGGGAGCACCCCCTTCGCGGGTGTGATCCGCGACTCGCAAGGTAACCTCTACGGAACTACTTACTCCGGCGGCGCGGCGAGTGCCGGTGTGGTGTACAAACTGGACATCGCCGGCAATGAGACGGTCCTTTATAGCTTCACGGGTAAGCCCGATGGGAGCGCCCCCTTCGCCGGCGTGATCCGCGACTCGGCAGGCAATCTCTATGGGACCACTTACTCCGGCGGCGCCGCGAACGCAGGCATCGTGTACAAGTTGGATACCACCGGCCAGGAGACTATCCTGTACAGCTTCACGGGCGGAGCCGATGGGGACGCCCCCAACGCAGGCGTGATTCGCGACCCTGCAGGCAACCTCTACGGGACTACTTACTATGGCGGCATTGCCAGAGCGGGCGTGGTGTATAAGGTGGACGCGGCCGGCCAGGAGACCGTGCTGTATAGCTTCACGGGCAAGGCCGATGGAAGCGGCCCAAATGCAGGCGTGATCCTCGACTCCTCCGGCAGCCTCTACGGAACCACTTTCGATGGCGGTACCGGGGGAGCGGGTGTGGTGTACAAGGTGGACACAGCCCGACAGGAGACCGTGCAGTATAGCTTTCCGGGCCCCATCGATGGGAGCTTTCCCGAAGCAGGTGTGATCCGCAACTCGGCAGGTAACTTCTACGGGACCACCCCCTACGGCGGAACATCGAACGCGGGCTTGGTGTATAAGTTGGACCCGGCCGGACAGGAGACAGTATTGTACAGTTTTACTGGCGGGGCCGATGGCGCTTACCCGCAGGCCGGCGTGATCCCCGACTCGGCGGGTAATCTCTACGGGACCACTACCTCGGGCGGCGCCTGGGGCTGGGGCGCGGTTTATAAGCTGGATACAACCGGCCAGGAGACCGTACTTTACAGTTTCACCGGCGGGGTCGATGGGAGCAGCCCATACGCAGGCGTGATTCGCGACGCGTCAAGCAATCTCTACGGGACCACTACCTCGGGTGGCGCCTGGGGATTGGGCACGGTGTACAAGCTCGATACGGCGGGCCAGGAAACCGTGCTGTACAGCTTCTCGGTGGGGGCCGATGGGGCCAACCCATTCGCGGGCGTGGTCCGCGACGCGGCCGGAAATCTTTACGGGACTGCCTACATCGGCGGCACAGCCAACCTGGGCGTGGTCTATAAGGTCGATACGGCCGGCCAGGAGACGGTGCTGCACAACTTCACGGGCGGATCCGATGGCAGCCAGCCGTACGCAGGTTTGGTCGGGGACTCGTCAGGAAATCTCTACGGAACCACCTACTTCGGCGGCGCGGCCAACGCGGGCGTAGTGTACAAGCTGGACACGTCCGGCCATGAGACAGTGCTGTATACTTTCACCGGCGGCGCGGACGGCGCAAACCCTCGCGCAGGCGCGATCCGGGATTCCGCCGGCAATCTCTACGGGACCACCGTCCAGGGTGGCGCAGCGGGCGTAGTGTACAAAGTGGACCCGGCCGGCCAGGAGACAGTGCTGTATAGCTTCACCAACGGGGACGCCGGCGGCTACCCCTACTCCGGCGTGATACTCGACTCAGCCGGCAACCTCTACGGGACCGCCAGTAACGGCGGGAAAGGTTCCAACGGGCTGGTCTTCAAGCTCACGCCGCCCTAATAGTGACCTGTCCTGGCTAATTATTGACAGCGCAAGGGGGCAGTGGGTCAATTTGGGGTTTTGTGGGGCGGGCAATTCTGCCCGCAGCCGGCTTTCAGCCGGCTCTGGCCGCCTAAAAAGGCGGCTGCGGCCAAGATTGGCCGCCCCACAAGCAAACTGACCCACTACCCGCAAGAGCCCCAAGTGGGGCGGACGCCCCCGTCCGCGCGCGACCCCCCGGTCGCGCTTCTTCGATCGTGAATAGCGCGCCTCACACCGCCGCCAATTCATACAAATACTCCACGTGCGAGCGCGCCGCGCCATCCATGCCCTGGATCTTCGGATTCCCCGACTCGATCACATAATACTCATCGGGCGCATGCGCGCCATTTCCGTGGCCCAAACCGAAGTGACCCGCGGGCAGCCGCAGCGGATCGCCGGTGAACACAAACCCCGGCCACGATCCCGCCAGCCGCGGCCACAAAATCGGGTCGATCCCGTTGCGCTTATAAACAGCTACCGCCGCCCGCACGATCCCCGCGTCCGCCGGCGTAGTGGTCGGATCGTAGCCGCCGGTCACGTTCACTTCAATATCGCCGAAGCCGCGCTTTGCCAGATGCGCCCGCAGCGCGGCCGCCGCGCCCGCCGCCGTGATGTCCGGCACCAGCCGCAGATCCAGTTTTGCCACCGCGCGATGCGGCAGGATGGTCTTGCCGCCCGGCCCCGTGTATCCGGCCACCAGCCCTTCGATGTTCACCGTCGGCCGCGACTCCAACAACTCCAGCGCTTCCAGCCAATCCACATCGTGTACCCAATGCTGCACTCCCATCTGTTTCTTGGCGACCTCTTCGCTCTGCCGTGCGGCGGCCTCGCGGATCAGCGCCTTGTCGGCGGCGCTCAGCGGACGCGCTTTATCGGCAAAACCGTCGATCGCGGGCGTGTGCCCGTCGGGTCCCACCAGCGTCGCCAGCGCCTGCACCAGGTGCCACGCGGGGCTGTCCACGCGCGCCTCGTTGCTCGAATGCAGATCCTGCTTCGGCCCGCGGCCCCAACGCTCGCCGCTCGAAACCAGCTCCACTTCGATCACGCCTTTGGCCCCCAGCGCGATGGTCACCGTGCCATCCAGCGCCTGTTGGGGCATGGGCATGTACACGCCCGTGCACTTGCGCAACGCCGCCAGCACCTCCGGCCGGTGCACGATCTGGGGAAAGTGCGGCGACCCGATCTCTTCCTCGCCTTCCGCCACGAAGATCAGGTTCACGGGCAGCTTGCGTCCGGTGGCGCGAAAGGCGTGCAGCGCCGCCAGGAAAGTGGCTTCCGGTCCCTTCTGGTTCACGGCCCCGCGGCCCACCACGATCTTGCCCAGGCCCGGCTTATCGATCAGCCGCGCTTCCCACGGCGGCGAGGACCACTCGGAGGGGTCCACCTGCTTCACGTCGTACATGAAGTAGATCCCCACCGTGCGCGGCGCGCCGGCGTCCAGCGTGGCGAAAACTCCCGGCTGGCCGTCGCTGGGGACCTTCGTCACCTGCTCGAAGCCCGCCTCCCGCAGCAACCGCATCATCAGGGCGCAGCCCTCCTGCATCCCCCGGTTTTCCGCCGCGATGGACGGCTGCCGGATCCACTCCTGCAGCCGCGCCACCGCTTCGTCGTGGCGCTTTTCTATCTCGGCGAATAGCGGCTTCAACTCCGGACCATCGGCGGCCAGCGCCATTCCGCCGGCAACGAGACTCTGCACAAACATGCGTCGATCCATATCGCAAGATTATAAATGGATTCGGGTTGGTGGGGCAGGATGGTATCCTGCGCGCCGATTGCCAATCGGCGCAAACTTGCGGACCGGGAAACGAATGTATAATAGCGCCATACGCCTGCGCTTCTACCGCGCAATGAGGCGACGAGGAGGGTAGCATGTGCGATCAGGACCATTTCGAAGAGGACCGGCAGAAGTATGAAGCTCACGGCTTGGTGACGCGTAAACAGTTCGGTGTCATGTTGGGAGCAGGCGTCGCCATGTTGCTGCCGCGCGTAGCCAATGCCGTCACAGTCACCGAAACGGACGTGACCGTCACGACTCCGGACGGCAGCGCCGACTGTTACTTCGTCCACCCGGCGAGCGGCGCGGTTCCCGGAGTTCTCGTGTGGCCGGACATCTTCGGGCTGCGCCCGGCGTTCCGCAACATGGGCAAACGGCTCGCCGAATCGGGGTATTCGGTGCTCGTGGTGAATCCTTTCTACCGCGTCAAAAAAGCCCCGACTGCGGAAGCCGGCGCCGCAACTCCAGTCCAGGAACTGATGCCGCTCGCGCGCGCTCTGAATGAGACGACCCAAATGACCGATGCACGAGCGTTCATCGGTTGGCTGGACGGGCAAAAATCGGTGGCGAAAGACCGGAAGATCGGCACACAGGGCTATTGCATGGGTGGCCCGATTGCGTTTCGTACCGCGGCCGCCGTGCCCGATCGTGTCGGAGCTGTCGCGTCATTCCATGGCGGCGGACTGGTGACCGACGCGCCCAACAGTCCGCACCTTCAGGCCGCGAAGTCCAAGGCGCAGTTCCTCATCGCCATCGCCGAAAATGACGACACGCGCTCGCCCAACGACAAGACCGTCCTGAAGGAGACGTTTGCTAAGGCAAACCTGCCGGCCGAAATCGAAGTGTACACTGGCGCCGCGCATGGCTGGTGCCCACCGGATTCGCGGGTCTACAACGAGCCATTAGCCGAGAAGGCATGGAGCCGCTTGCTCGCGTTGTACGGAAAAGCTCTGGCCTGAACACTGACGCCGGACCTATTGCCGGGTTGTTCGCCTGGTCCTTAAGCCGGCCACCGGCGGACGCGGCGCAATTCGGAACTTCCGGCGAATGCTGGCCGACTGCCGGGCGTAATCCGGAAAACCACGAGGCGGGCTCGGACGAGCCAGGGATCAAGTTCTGTTCGCCTGATTGGCCATGGCTCGACATCGCTGGGCCTCGGTATGATACTCGTCTAAGTTCTTGAGGCTTCGGCCCAAGGCCAGAAGATCGGCGACGATCTGGTCTTTGTCGGAGTCGCCCATTTGCGAGTTGAAGTACAGCCATGCAAAAAGATGTGCCGTACTTTGGACCAGAGACGCACCCAACTCAATTCGGGCAAGCTTCTGGGCTCCGACGTCGTCCGTGAGTACTGCCTGCCGCGTCTTGCGAGCAAGGACGATCACGGACAACTCGCCCGCGCTCAGCTTCTTGCGATTCTTGAGAACCTCAAAATCCTGAAGATCCTCGATATCTATCGCGTGGAAGCTTATTCTGCCAGCACTGAGCTTAGCCTGCAGGCGTTTTCGCAGCTCCAGCCGTTCGGGCCAATGGCGGCTGGGTTTATGCAGACACTCGTATCGGACAAAGGTCGTCGAGCACAACTGCACGCCCACCGATTCTGCGGTTGAAGAGAGGACCCGAGAGGCCAGGATGTTCCACAGCGAACAGGTATCAGCCACGTTCAACTTTTCGAAGTGCGAGACGTCAATCAATGTACTGATAGCCTCACGTCGAACAATTCGGCAATGTCTCTTAGCTCAAAATCATCCACGAGCAGCATCTCGGCGGCACGGCCTGCGCTGACGATTCCACGAGTCCATGCCTCCAGGCAGAGATCTACATAGAAGTTGGTCAGCCCCCGTTGTAAGAGGCTTTCCTTTCTGGTCGCGACCTGCTCGGGGAGATTGGCCAATTCCGGGTCTATCTTCTGGTGGGCTGGAACGCGTGCTTGCCGCAGCTCGTTCACCGCCTCATCACTAATAATGCGGAATTCCTTGAGTGCTATCGCGAGTGCGGTGGTGCTCACCTTAAATTGGCTCGCCCACTTCACGATCTCCGCCTGATTCCATATCTCCACAGGAATCTGCGTGACGACTTCGCGGGGCAGGAGGTAGCGGGACGAGAATGTATCCGCGCGGACCTCGATGAGATTGTTGTTCCGCCTAACAAATGTAACGGATTACGTCTTCACCTCCGTCGAGAATGCCGTGCCCGCCCTCATGGGCAGCCGTGAACCTCTGCCTGTATATATCTTCCGAATAATTAACGAGGATACAGGTTCCCGCCATTGGGTGCTGAATTGTCAGGCCAGAGATGCTCGAGTTTTCCAGCCTGCGCCGGAAGACGTGGAAGCCGAGACGCCGGAAATCGGCATACACATCGCTCGGGACTTCGTTGGAGCGGTATGAAAAGTGCCGGCGTAAAGCCTTGGCGGCTTCCTCCCCGTGGCCCTTATAGAAGCTCCCGGTCGGCGTGAAGGTAAATGGTTCGACCTTCCGGCTGAGTTCGGTGAGCAGGAATGCTTCACATTCGCACAGGAAGAAGAACTCCTGTATGCTGAGGCGGTCGTTCTTCGTGAACTCGTCTCCGAACTTGCGATAGAGTGTCTCCGTTTGCTGAAAGGCGGCAAGCTTTTCGTTGGAAACGAAAAAACGGTAGTCGCATTGGAAGAAGTCCGCGAGGATGAGAACCTCATCGCCCGTCGGCAAGAGCTCGCCCGCCTCGAAGCGCTCGAATCTATCGATTGAGATACCGGTGCCCGCGACCAGTTCCGCCGGGGTCAGTTGTCGCTGGCCTCGGCACGACCGCAGCTTACGGGCAAACTCGGCAGGATCAATCGGCACGGCCTTATATTGTAGCGCGGGGTGCCAGACGTTGAGCTCAAAGATCGCCTGTGCCACGAACGAGGCGCGAATTCTTGCTCGGGTACGTGAGTGTCCAGACTACGGAACGCCATTTGGGATGTAGGCAGTGGCTGCGCGATGCCGTCACCGATTCAATCGGGATGGAGCCTGAGGCATCCGTCCAACCTTGATGCAGGCCGACTCGTGGATACCCATCGGTCCAGCGCTCAGTGTCCGAGTGGCGGATTGCCCGCCCAGAATCGATCGCCAACGTTCCGAGTTCGCGCGTTTCACGCCCGACCAGAGCCAGGTGCTTGTTGCGGTAAATTTCGCCGAACACCAGGGCGAAGCGATCCGCAACCCATGCTGGCGAGGCAGTCTGAATGACATCGACACCGGCCAATACATCCTCGCGCAGTCCACCGGCTAAGATAGATCAATATGGCCGCCTCGCCCGACAAACGCAATGCTTTGTTTAGGAAATTGGCAGCAGATTATCAAATGTTCCGCCCCGAGGCCGTGGATACTGTCGCGTGTCCCTTATGTCTGACCGAGTATGGGCTGGCAAGCATAGCCGACCTGAGTCGCGAACACATTGTTCCCTCCAAACTCGGGGGACGCTCGGAAACGTTGACGTGCCGCCACAAATGCAATAATACGCATGGATCGCTCCTGGATAGCCACCTTGTGAACGCAATGCGGGCCATGGATGCTGTCGAGGGCGTCGCGCCAATCCCGACTATTCTCGGCAGCGACAAAGGAAAGATCGTTGCCGAGCTCTTTCTGCCCTCCGGGCCAGAGCCGGAACCCTTTCGAATCCAGATTGTGGGCAAGGCAAGCAATATGGAAGCTTGCGACGATCTGCGGAATAACCTGGGCGACGGCTTCACCCTGAACATGCAGGCGAACTTCTCCTTCATACCGGAGCGGTATTTTCGTGCCGCATTCCGAGCTGCCTTTCTATCGGTTTTCAGGACGGAGGGATATCAGTATGCCCTTAGCGTGGGGGCAGGACAGGTCCGGAGCGTGCTTGATGCCGAAGTTCCGGCCCTGGAGAAGGTCATCATGGAGGCCTTTCCAGAGCGCGAACCGTCGACGGATTTGCTGGTGATGCCGGTTAGCTTCAGCGACGTTGGCGAGTGCTACAGCGTTCTGCTCAGGTTGCGCACGAAGCGAACCCGGTACGTCACTGTCTTTCTCCCTGGCAAATCCGGCAACGACTGGTCGGCTCTTGAGGCCCTCTATGAGCATGCCCCGCGCCTTCGTTTGGAGACGGTTCCCCATGGTTGGGACTCGCAGCTTTACATACGCTTGGGATACGACCCCTTATACCGGGTCCGGAAGGGAATGCAAGACCGGTTCATACCTAGGACGATCCCCCCGACCGCGCGCGCGTGAGATCTCCATTGGTCGGCATACGGCGCGCGCGCTACGGCCGAATCAAAGCCGATACGATTGCCAAGACGTGTGTCATATAACTACAGCCCAGATAGGCAAGGTCGTCGCAGTCAGACACGTCAAAATCACAAACAAACCCCAATAAAGAGCCCGCACTGTGGCGCGTCTTAGCTCACTGATCGATTTCATCAGCTTGCGGCCCGTACCGCAGCCCGCTCGCGCAAGAACGCAGACCGCAAGCTCAAGAAACCTCTATCGGTGACACATCTCCCCAGTCCCCCACCCCCCTGAAAACAAACGCCCAGCGCCATTCAATACGCCGAATCCCCGCCGCTGCCGTGCTATCCTCACATCGGGAAGCCTACGCTCCGCCCCAGTCCAACACGATATTATGCGCATCCCCGCACCAACCCGAGCCGAACCTAATTCGTCTACCTCCATCCCCGCACCCCACCGCCGCGGCCATCGCCATTTCGCGCGTCCAGCACCCGGTCCTCGACTCCCCGCAATCCCGCACGAAACCGCTACCAATTGGTTTCGGGCATTTTTGGAAACAGATGATTATAAATCCCTTATTGGCTTAGTTCGTTCAAAAAATAGCCTCCGGCCCCAGATCGCCCCACTGCACAAAAACGCACAACCTGGCATACCTTTGCACAACCCCCAGCCCCCAGCCCCTAGCCCCCAGCCCCGGCGGCCGGAGGCCGCCAAGCGCTACAGTATTACAAGGCCCGCACCCCCCGGCCCAACATTCCATGAAGAATGCCGAACAATGACGAATAGGCCCGCATGACTCTTGAAGAAATCGAAGCCGTAGTCGGCGGATACCACGGCGATCCCTTCCGCATCCTCGGCCCCCACGCCGTCGGGAAACGCGGCGGCCAACCCCGCTGGGAAGTCCGCGCCTTTTTGCCCCAAGCCGAATCCGCCACGCTGCGCATCGGCGACCAGGTCCACCCCATGGAGAAGACCCACGATGGCGGCTTCTTCTGCACCACCCTCCCCGGCACGGCCGGCAAGTATCTGATCCAGGCCAAGCTCTATGACGGCCCCACCATCGAGTTCGAAGACCCTTACCGCTTCGGCCCGCTGATCACCGATTTTGAACTGCACCTGCACACCGAAGGCACGCACTACGAAGCCTGGCGCATGCTGGGCGCGCACCTCGTCGAGGCCGACAGCGTGAAAGGCGTGCGCTTCGCCGTCTGGGCTCCCAACGCCGAAAGCGTTACTGTGTCCGGTGAGTTCAACCAGTGGGACACCCGCCGCCATCCCATGCGCCGCCGCAATGGCGGGGTCTGGGAGCTCTTCATCCCGGAGCTCGGCGCCGGCGCCGCTTACAAATACAACGTGCGCTCGCGCTTCGCCGCCTATCAGCAGCTCAAGGCCGATCCCTACGCGTTCGAAAGCGAGGTCCCGCCCAAATCCGCCTCCGTCGTCTGGGATATCGAAAAATACGAGTGGCAGGACGCCGCCTGGATGGAACAGCGCGGCCGCACCGACTGGCTCAAATCGCCCGTCTCCATTTACGAGCTGCACGTCGAATCCTGGATGCGCGGCCCGCAGGGGCAGTTCCTCAGCTATCGCGAGTTGGCCGTCAACCTGGTCGAATACGTGAAGCGCATGGGCTACACGCATATCGAGCTGCTGCCCATCATGGAGTATCCGTATTCGGGCTCCTGGGGCTACCAGATCGTCGGCTACTTCGCGCCCACCTCCCGCTTCGGCACGCCCGAAGACTTCATGTATTTTGTGGACCGCTGCCATCACGCAGGCATCGGCGTGATCGTCGATTGGGTGCCCGCGCACTTCCCCCGCGACGCGCACGGCCTGGTGTACTTCGATGGCACCGCGCTTTACGAGCACTCCGACCCGCGCAAGGGCGAGCAGAAGGATTGGGGCACGCTCATCTTCAACTACGGGCGCAATGAGGTGCGGTCGTTCCTCATCTCCAACGCCATGTTCTGGCTGAAGAAGTATCACATCGACGGCCTGCGCGTGGATGCGGTCGCCTCCATGCTCTACCTCGATTATTCGCGCAAGGCCGGCGAATGGGTGCCCAACCAGTACGGCGGCAACGAAAACCTGGAGGCCATCGACTTCATCCGCCGCTTCAACGAACTGGCTCACACCGTGCCCGGCGCCATCACCATCGCCGAAGAATCCACCGCGTTTCCGGGCGTATCGAAGCCGGTCTATCTCAACGGCCTGGGCTTCACCATGAAGTGGAACATGGGCTGGATGCACGACATGCTCAACTACTTCAGTCAGGACCCGGTGTACCGGAAGTATCATCACAACAACATTACGTTCAGCATGCTCTACGCCTTCACGGAAAACTTCGTGCTGCCCATTTCGCACGACGAAGTGGTCCACGGCAAGCGCTCGCTGATCGAGAAAATGCCCGGCGACGAATGGCAGCAATTCGCCAACGTTCGCGCGTTCCTGGCTTATATGTACGCGCATCCCGGCAAGAAATTGCTCTTCATGGGTCAGGAGATCGGCCAGCGCGAGGAGTGGAACCCTAACGAAGGCCGCCGTTGGGATCTGCTGACGTTCGATTACCACCGCAAGCTGCAATTCCTGGTGGAGGAGTTGAATCGCTTCTACCGCGCCAACCCGGCTCTGTACCAGGTGGACTTTCACTACGCGGGCTTCGAGTGGGTGGATTTCCGCGATGTCGAACACTCCGTGATCGCTTTTCTGCGGCGCGCGGAAGACCCCAAGGACTTCCTTCTCTTCTGCTGTAACTTCACGCCCGTGGTCCACGAGCGCTATCTCATCGGAGTGCCGGAGGAGGGCGTCTATGAAGAAGTGCTGAATACCGACTCGCACCTGTTCGGCGGCAGTAACCTGGGCAACGCCGGATGGGTCGCCTCAAGGCCGGTGCCGCGACATCAGCGCCCCCAAAGCATCGGCATCACCCTGCCCCCGCTCGCAGTAGTAGCCTTTAGAAAGAGGTAACGTGGGGCGGGCGTCCACGCCTGCGAGGGGCCTCCAGGCCCCGCTCCTGGCTAGTTAAACTAACATGGCCCAACAATACGACGCAATCATAATAGGCGGAGGCCACAACGGCCTGGTAACCGCCGCATACCTCAGCCGCGCCGGACGCAAAACCCTCGTCCTGGAGCGCCGCGAATTGGTGGGCGGATGCGCCGTCACCGAAGAAATCTGGCCGGGCTACCGCGTCTCCACGGCTTCCTATCTGACCAGCCTCCTCCAGGAGCGCATCATCCGCGAACTGGACCTGCCGCGCTTCGGATACCGGGTGGACGCCAAAGATCCCGCCTTCTTCTCGCCTTTCCCCGATGGGCGCTGCTTCTTCATGTGGCAGGATAGCCGCAAGACGCTGGAGGAAATCGCCAGATTCTCGAAACACGATGCCGAAGTCTATCCCGCTTTCGAAGCCCAACTGGAGCGCCTGTCGCAGGTGGTCGAATCGTTGCTGCTGACCACCCCGCCGCAATTCCCGCCGCGCGGCGTGGGCGACTTGATCGAGCACCTCAAGCTGGCGGCACGTTTCCGCAAGCTATCCCCCGCCGACATGGTTGCGCTGGTCAAAATCTTCACCCAAAGCGCCGCCGAGTTGCTCGACGAATGGTTTGAATCGCCGGAGCTGAAAGTCACTCTGGCCACCGATGGCGTGATCGGCGCAAATGGCGGCCCGCGCTCGCAAGGAACCGCCTACATTTTGATGCATCATGTCATGGGCAGCGTGGCCGGGCACCGCGGATTGTGGGGCTTCGTGCGCGGCGGCATGGGCGCGGTTTCGGAAGCCATCGCGGCGTCCGCGCGCAGCCACGGCGCGGTGATTCGCACCAATGCGGCGGTTTCAAAGATTCTGGTGCGCGACGGGCGCGCGCGCGGCGTGGTGCTGGAAGGCGGCGAAGAGATCGAAGCCGCGGTGGTGGCTTCCAATCTGGATCCGCGCGTGACGTTCCTGCGGCTGCTCGACGAGCGCGAGTTGCCGCCGGATTTCGTCGCCTCCATCCGCCGCTTTCGCACGGAAGGCACTTCCTGCAAGATCAACTTCGCTCTTTCGGGACTGCCGGAATTCAGCGCCATGCCCGCGCATGGTCCGGATGGCGGCCCGCAGCATCGCGCCACCATGCACATCTGCCCGTCCATCGATTACATCGAGCGCGCCTGGGATGACGCTAAGTACGGCCGGCCCTCCGATCGTCCCATGCTGGAGCTCACCATCCCGACCATGTACGATCCGTCGCTCGCGCCGCCCGGCAAGCACATCATGGGGATCTTCCTGCAATACGCGCCGTACACCTTGCGCGGCACCACGTGGGACGAAGCGCGCGAGCCGTTCTACAACCGCGTGGTGGATCTGATCGAAGAATACGTGCCCAACATCCGCTCGATCGTAATCGATAAGCAGGTGCTCACGCCGCTCGATCTCGAGCGCCGCTTCGGCATCACCGGCGGCAACATCTTCCACGGCGAAATGAGTCTCGATCAGATGTTTGTGATGCGCCCCGTGGCCGGCTACGCGCGCTATCGCACGCCGGTGAAGGGCCTGTATCTATGCGGCTCCGGAGCACACCCCGGCGGCGGCGTGATGGGAGCGCCGGGCTTCAACGCCGCCCGCGAAATGTTGAAGGACTGATTCTGACTTCTGACTCCTGACTTCTATCTCAGCCCCCCGCCAGCCAGCAGGTTCTCCAGCGCGGCGATATCATGATGCAACGCTCTGTCCCCATCAAAAGCCGGCGAAACTGCGCGAATGCGTTCGCGCACCCGTTCAATCGGCATGCTGCTCTTCAAGGGGCGCAACAAATCAAGCGCGCGCGCAGCGGACAAAGCTTCAATCGCCAGCACGGCGCGGGTGTTGCGCACCACCGTTTTAAATTTGAGAGCGGAAGTCATCCCCATGCTCACAAAATCTTCTTTATTCCCGCTGGTGGTAATGGACCCCGACGACGCGGGATGCGAGAGTACCCGGTTCTCCGCCACCAGCGCGGCCGCGGTTACCTGCGCCATCATCAGCCCCGATTCCAGGCCCGGGTGGGCCGCCAGGAATGGCGGCAATTCCTCGTTGAGCGCCGGGTTGACCAACCGGTCGATGCGGCGTTCGGAAATGCCGGCCAGGGCGGTGAGCGCCACTGCCAGATAGTCCAACTGAAATGCCAGCGGCTCGCCGTGAAAATTGCCGCCGGAAACGATCTCGTCGTCGAGCACCAGCGGATTGTCGGTGGCCGCGTTCAACTCGATGGCGAAGATGCGCCGCGCCTCCGCCAGCGAATCGCGCACCGCGCCGTGCACTTGGGGCGCGCAACGTAGCGAATAAGCATCTTGCACGCGCCGGCAAGTGATGTGCGACTGCCGGATTTCGCTGCCTTCGAGGAGTTGCCGCAGGCGCGCAGCGCTCTCCATCTGGCCCGGATGCGGACGCGCGGCATGCAGGCGCGCATCGAACGCGCGCGGCGTGCCGCGCAAGGCGTCCAGGGTCATGGCGCAAATCACGTCGGCGGAATCCGCCAGCACCTCGGCCGCAGCCAACTGCAGGCATCCGATCGCCAGCATGGCTTGGGTGCCGTTGATCAGGGAAATGCCTTCCTTGGCGCGCAGGGTGAGCGGCTCCAGACCCGCGCGCCGCAAGGCTTCGCCGCCCGCGTAGACCACGCCTTCGTACTCGGCTTCGCCTTCGCCAATGAGCACCAGCGCCATGTGGGCCAGGGGCGCCAGATCGCCGCTGGCGCCCACGCTGCCTTGCGATGGCACCCGCGGCGTCACGCCGCGATTCAGCAGATCGCACAGCCGCTGGGCCACCACCGGCCGGATGCCCGAATATCCCTTCGCCAAAACGTTGGCGCGGATCAGCATCATGGCCCGCACATCCGCCCGCGCCAACGGATCGCCCACTCCGGCCGAATGCGAGCGCACCACATTGCGCTGCAACTGATCCAGGTCGGAAGCGGCGATCCGCACATCGGCAAGCAGCCCGACGCCCGTGTTAACCCCATAGACCGGCGCATCGCCCGCGGCCAGATGCTCGACCACCGCGCGGGAGCGCTCCATCTTTGTGGCCGCCGACGCCGCCAGCGCCAACTCGGCCCCACCCGCGGCCACGGCGCAGACGTTTTCTATGGTAAGCCGTTCTCCATCCAATTCCATCGCGTTACTATTGTCCTCAATCCGAAGCCGCCGCTGCGGCGCTCACTTGTGCGCCCGGCGGTCGTAGGGCCGCGGTTGAGGCCGACCGCTTACGCGTGGGGCTCTGAAACGCGCGCGGGCCACGCGCACGGCCTGGCGGAGCTTGCGTTCCAGTTCCTTCCGCGGCAGTTCCTTCGTCCAATATCCGGCCACATGGATGCCGCTCTTCTGCAGTTGCAGTAAGGCGATGTGCTCCTCGCTCCCGCCCGCGCAAAGGATCATGCCCAGCGGATCGGCCTCGGCCGGCTCACAGGCGTGCTGCTTGAGCCACGCCAGATAGAGTTCCATCTGTCCCTTATCCGCGGCTTCAAACTTTCCAAGTTTCAACTCCACGGCGATCAGCCGGCGCAGTTTGCGGTGATACAACAGCAGATCCAAATAGTAATCCCGGCCGTCGATTTGCATGCGCTGCTGGCGCGCCACGAAACAGAAGCCCACCCCCAGCTCGAGAACGAACGCTTCCATCTCCCGCAGAATCGCCGCTTCCAGATCCTTCTCCGCATAGGTGTCTTTCAACCCCAGGAAATCGAGGAAATAGGGATCGCGGAAAACCAGATCGGGTGTGACCTTGTCCTCGCGCAATTGCTTGAGCTCCATCTTCGCGAGTTTGGCGGGCTTGCGCGATAGTGCCGTACGCTCGTAAAGCATCCCATTGATTTTCTGCCGCAGCGCGCGCACGCTCCAACACTCCGCCCGGCACATCTCCGCGTAAAACTCGCGTTGCAGCGGATTATCCAGCGGCATGAGCTCAACGAAGTGGGTCCACGTCAATTGTCGCATCAGTGATGCGACAATCTCCCGGCCGGGGAAAACTTCGGCGAACCGGATCATGCGGCGGAGATTTTTCTCGCCGAATCCGCGCCCAAACTCTGTCTCCAATTTTCGGCCTAGTGCGGCGACAACCTGTCCGCCATACTCGGCCCGCTTCTCCTTCAAAATCTCCCGATGTATCCGCCGCCCCACATGCCAGTAGAGCGTGGTCAGCCCCGAATCCACGGCCCGCGCCACGCCTTCGCGTGCGTGCAAGATCAAATCGCGCAAATCCGCCAGCAAAACGGCCGGCTCTTGAACCGCCAAGGCGGCCACATCCGGTCGCCTGGCTGGTTTTGGTTTCGTCACTAAAGAAGACGCCACACTGCAAACTGTACAGCATCCAACGCGGCGTGGCAACGGAATACCATGGGTATACTCCTAGCTAAATGCCGGTCGAGACCCGTCAATTCCAACCAGCTACGTTATAATTGATCCATGCTGACGCCCACCCAACGAATCTGGCACAACGGACGCTTCATACCCTGGGAACAGGCCACCATCCATGTTCTCTCGCATGTGGTGAGTTACGGTACCAGCGTCTTCGAAGGCATACGCTGCTATGCGACTCCCGCCGGACCAGCCATTTTCCGCCTGCACGACCATGTACGGCGCCTGGCGGATTCCGCCAAAATCTATCGCATGGATCTGGGCTACACGCGGGAAGAGCTGGCCGAGGCCATACAGGAGCTGGTCTCCGTCAACGATATGGAATCTTGTTACATTCGCCCCATCGCCATCCGCGCCTATGGCGATGTCGGCGTGAACCCGCTCAACAACCCGGTGGATGTCTACCTGGCCTGCTGGGTCTGGGGCAAATATCTCGGCGAGGAAGCCCTCTCGAAGGGCGTCGACGTGTGCGTCTCAAGCTGGAAGCGCATCGCACCCAATACCCTGCCCGCCCTGGCCAAGGCCGGCGCCAATTACATGAATTCGCAGCTCATCAAGATGGAGGCCATCACCAACGGCTACACGGAAGGCATCGCGCTCGACGAAGCCGGGTATGTCAGCGAGGGATCCGGCGAGAACATCTTCCTGGTTCGCGACGGCCGCATTCACACGCCGCCGCTGGGCGCCTCCGTGCTGCCCGGCGTCACGCGCGACAGCGTTTTGCGTCTGGCGCAGGATTTGGATATCCCGGTGGTCGAAACCATCGTGCCGCGCGAAATGCTCTACATCGCCGACGAGGTCTTCTTTACCGGGACCGCCGCGGAGATCACGCCCATTCGATCCATCGACCGCATCCAGGTGGGTAAGGGCCATCGCGGCCCCATCACCGAAAGGTTGCAAAAGGAGTTCTTCGCCCTCATCGGCGGCGCAGTAGCGGACCGCTATGGGTGGCTGTCGCCGGTACACGCACGACAGCCATTGGGCGTTGACACGTAGGTAGCTGCGTGCACACCCCAGAAGGCCACCTCCCCCGAGATTTGCTTTCCAGGATGCGCCGCAGCCGATGGACTATCTCTTTTTAGCCTATGCGCCTCGCGATTGCCAGAGAGAATTTCGATTTTGCGGCGTTTTTCAACAAGTTTATGGGCTTGCAAAATCTTGCGCTTAACAGCCGCGCACTGTGGCTATCCTGTGTATAAAGCAGATCCCGCATGAATTGTATTGGAATTGAAACTTTCGGCGGAACCCCTGTCCAGGTGACCTTCGATCGCATCATCTCCGCCGTCGAGCCGGTGAGCGCATCCGGCGGACTGTATCTCAGCCCGGGGTTCATCGATCTGCAGGTGAACGGCTATCTCGGCGTAGACTTTAACGATCCGGGATGCTCACCGGAACAAATCGCGCGCTCCATCCGTGGCCTCTTCGCCAGCGGCGTTACACGCTTCTATCCCACCGTCATCACTGGCTCGCCGGCCGGCATGCTGGGCGCCCTGCGCAATCTCAAGTGCGCCCAGGAGACGCTGCGCGAAGGCGCGGCCATCGATGGTTTTCACGTGGAGGGTCCGCACATCTCGCCGGACGATGGCCCGCGCGGCGCACATCCGCTGCGCTGGGTGCGCCCGCCGGACCTCGACGAATTCCGCCGCTGGCAAGAGGCTACCGGCAACCAGGTCCGCATCGTGACCTTAGCGCCCGATTGGCCGCAGTCCCTGCGTTATATCGAGGCCATCACCGCCGAAGGAGTGGTGGCCAGCATCGGCCATACCAGCGCCACGGCGCAGCAACTCGCCGATGCCGTCAGCGCGGGCGCAACGCTCTCCACACACCTGGGCAACGGCGCGCATCCGGTTATGCGGCGGCATCCCAATTACCTCTGGGAGCAACTGGCGGAAGACCGCCTGATGGCGGATTTCATCGTGGACGGTATCCATCTGCCGCCTTCTTTCCTGAAGGTCGCCCTGCGCGCCAAGACCATCGCGCGCTCCGTGTTGGTGACCGACGCCGCGGCCCCCGCCGGCTGTCCACCCGGACGGTACCAGTTGGGCGAGCAGCCCGTCGAGCTCACGGCGGATAACCGTGTCATGCTGGTCGGTCAAGACCGTCTGGCCGGCTCCGCTTTGCGCATGGACCGCGGCGTCGAGAATCTCATGCGCATCGCCGGGCTCAGTCTGGCCGACGCCGTAAGCATGGCAACCACCAATGCCGCCCGAGCCGGCCGAGTCCCCGGACGCAGCGCCGGCATGGTCCCAGGCGACCGTGCAGATATAATCCAGTTTCGCTTTAATAAATCTGATCTATCTATCACTATAAAAGCGACATATGTGTCAGGCAATAAAGTATACGAAGCCTGATCGGTGGGCTGAGTTCATCGCCTTGTGCGGCATCCTAGTGACCCTCCCTATCCAAGCCCAACCTCCAGCCGAAGGAGTCTCGCGGGAACTAGCCAAAGCCCGCGCCATTCAAATCTCGGACGTGCATTACCGGCTGTCGCTGGAACTAGCGCCCGACACAGACCAACTCCCGGGCCGCGCCGAGATCTCCTTCGTCCTCACCACCACGCAAGACCCCGTGGTGCTCGATTTCCGCGATGGCTCCATCACTAACCTCGCCGTCAACGGTATCCCCGCCGCAGCGCAACCAGCCCACGGCCACCTCATCGTTCCCGGGCATTACTTCATCACCGGCGCCAACCGCATTGCGCTCGACTTCGTATCCGGCATGGCTACCTCCGGCCGCGCCGTCACCCGCTACCTCGGCCGCGATGACGGCACCCAGTACATCTACTCCCTCTTCGTCCCCATGGATGCCAGCCAGACCTTCCCGTGTTTCGACCAGCCCGATCTGAAAGCCCGCTTCCACCTCGACCTTAGCGCGCCCGACAACTGGACCGTGGTCTCCAACACCAGCATTGAATCCGCCACACCCGCCAAGCCCGGCTTCCGCCGCACCGATTTCGCCGAGACACCACCGCTCCCCACCTACCTGTTTGCCTTCGCCGCCGGACCCTTTCGCGCCATCCCCGGCGAAGGCTTTCGCCTCTTCGTGCGCCAGTCGAAATTCGACCGCGCCACGCAGGAGGCGCCCGAGGTTCTGCGCATCGCGCGCGCGGGCGTGCGCCACATGGCCGAGTACTTCGATCGCGCATTCCCATTCGCCAAGTACGACCTCGTCTTGATTCCCGGCTTTCCATTCGGCGGCATGGAGCACGCCGGCGCCACCTTCCTGCGCGAAGACTCCATACTGTTCCGGTCCGTCCCTACGGCTGGCGACAAGATCCAGCGCGCCGCTCTGGTGCTGCACGAAACCGCGCACCAGTGGTTCGGCGACCTGGTCACCATGCGCTGGTTCGACGACCTGTGGCTGAAGGAAGGCTTCGCACAATACATGGCCTACGAAACGTTGGCCACGCTGTATCCGCCCGATGAGATCTGGAAGCGCTTCTATCAGTCGTTCAAGCCGCCAGCCTATGCCATCGATTCCACGCAGGGTACCACGCCGATTCATCAGTCCATCGCCAACCTGCAGGACGCCAAATCGGCTTACGGCGCCATCGTATATTCCAAAACGCCCGGCATCCTGCGGCAGCTTTCCTTCGTAATCGGCGAGACCGCTTTCCGCGACGGCGTGCGTCTCTTTCTGCGCGAGCACGCATACGGCAATGCGGAATGGAGCGACCTGATTCGCGCTTACGAGCGCGCCTCCGGCAAGCCACTTACGGCATGGGCGGACGCCTGGATCAAGCAGCGGGGCATGCCTCAAGTGGACGCCGCATGGTCGTGTAAAGAGGGATGGGTGGATGGATTCACGTTGCATCAAACCGATGTTCTGGGCGAGGGCCACCGTTGGCCCATTCGGACACAGATTCTGCTGGCCTACGAGAACGCGCCCCCGTTGAGGGTCTCCGCCGATTTCTCCGAAGCCAGCGAGAGCATCGCGGAATTAGTGGGCAAACCCTGCCCTGCCTGGTTATTCGCCAACGACCACGATTATGCCTACGGCCGCTTCCTCCTCGACGAGCGCAGTCAGGGATACGTGAGCGGTCACATTGAGGCCATCACGGATGCATTTCAGCGCGCCCTCATCTGGGGGGCCCTGTGGGACGGCGTGCGCGAGTTGCAAATGGCGCCATCCGATTACATCCGTCTGGCCGTCCGCGCGCTTCCCGCGGAGAGCGACGAAGCGCTCACCCAAAGCGTCCTTGGCCATACCGCAGCCGCGTTCCAACATTACCTATCCGACGCCCAGCGGGCCAGTTTGGCCCCGGAACTTGAAGCGATGCTTGCACAACGCATGCAAGATACGCCGGATCTCAGCCTGCGCATCCTCTATTACCGCACCTTCCGCTCCGTGGCAGCCACGCCCGCCGGGCTCGCGCACCTGAAGAGCATCCTGGCCAGCCAAGCCAGTGTACCGGGCCTGGAGATCAAGTCCTTAGACCGCTGGACCATGATCACCACTTTGCTGGCGCACGCCGATCCGGACGCGCCCGCGTTGCTGCACGCCGAGCAGGAGCGCGACTCCACCGGCGACGGCCGCAAGTACGCATATGTGGCCGGCGCCGCCCGCCCCGATGCCGCCGTCAAGAGCCAATACTTCAAGGATTACCTGGGAAATCGCGCGCAACAGGAAGATTGGATTGAGCAGAGTCTCGCCCCGTTCAATTCTTGGAACCAAGCGGCCCTCACGCTCCCTTACCTGGAGCCGGCCCTCAATTCCCTCCCCCAAATCAAGCGCGACCGCAAGATCTTCTTCATGCTCGCCTGGCTCAACGCATTCATAGGCGGCCAGGAGACTGCTGCCGCGGCGCATGAAGTCCACCAATGGCTACAGGCGCATTCACCCGACCCGGATCTAAAGCGCAAAGTGCTCGAAGTCCTGGACGAACTGGATCGGACGGTTCGCATCCGCGCACGGTTCATTACGTAGCGGGCGGGATGCTCACCCGACGATAAATCCGCTGCAGCCTGATCGCTATACCGATGGAATCGATCTTCAACTCTTGGTCCGGACCCTGGTTGTCATGCAACGTCCAAGTTCCATCGGGCTGGCGCGCGAAGTGCTCGACACGGACCTGCTCCTGACTGACCAGGACGTAATCTCTGAGCGAATCGATGGTGCGATAAAGCTGAAATTTCAGGCCGCGGTCATACTTCTCGGTAGAGGGCGATAGGACCTCGAAGATCGCCACTGGGTTAACGAGGATGTCGTCATCTTCGTTGACGGCCCGCCGCTCGCCGCACACCACCGTAACGTCCGGGTACACGTATGCCCGGCTCGACACCTTCACCCGGTTATGAGAACCAAAAGGCTCGCAAGTGGCTTCTTCCAACGCCAAAGAGAGTTCCACAAGCAGATCCCGCAGTATCCGGCCGTGTCGGTTCGTCCCGCCGGACATGGCGAACATCTCGCCATCCACGAATTCGCTGCGGAACTCCGCCGCGCGGTCAATGGCCAGGTACTGCTCTTCCGTGAGTTTGGAGACCGGATTCGACGCCACAGAGTCCCTCTTCGCAGTTTACCACCAGCTTCCCGGGCCAAAGTGACAGACCTGTCACACGCCACTGGGCGGAATGCCAACCTTGTCACCGCCGTTTTCCTCCGCACGAATCGAAGCCTTGCTTTTCCAATAAGATACCTCATGCCCGGAATTGGCTCGCGATGTGCAAAGGGATAAGCCGACAGGAGACAAGCATGAGCTTCGATTTGCCCTTTGCCGAACGAAAACTGAAAAGCACTGAGCGGTTGATTAACCAGGGTATGTGGCTACTGTTCCTGATTGCCGCCGGCCTCATGATGATCGTGCGCCGTAGCGCGCCCGCGCGCATCGGATCGATCTGGATTCTGGGCAGCGCCGTCCTGGCTTTCATGCTGTCCTACGCCCTGCGCGATGTCGTGCGGAAGCTCGTGCGCCGGAACACGGAAGACCAGATCGTGAAGGATGTTAAGTCCTTCCTGGAAAGGCAGCCGGCTGGTCCTATCGAGCGGCCAGCGCCGGTAAAGGCCGCGGTCGACAGCACGGCCGCTTCCCAGAGCGCCGTACCTGCGAAATCCGCCGGCTTCGTCCCACTAAAAGGCGCCGCCGCCTACCGCATGCCAACTGGCGATCCAGTGGTCTTCGATACGATTCCGCCACGCGACGCCGTAGCTGTCAGGACGGACTTCTACGCCGTCCTGATGCCCGTAGTGCACAACTGCTGAAGGCGCCTGGCCGCACTCAAGCGCGCGGCTTCTTGGCCGCCGCCTTCCGGACTTCCCCGTCTTCTTGCCGGACTTGCCCGCTTTTCACCCGCCCCACACATTTGAAGTTCGATTCCACCACGGTCCATGGCGCCTGCGTCCACAGGCTGCCGCCCGAATCCCCACACCTGAGTACAATGGAAGCGTATGGTGAGACTAGAGCAAGTTCTGGAGTCCTGGAAAACGATCCGCGCGGATACGGCCGCGGCCGTGGAAGAGTTTCCGGCCGGCGAGTTCGATTATAAGCCTGCCGCGGACGTCATGACCTTCGGCGAAATCGCGCGCCATATTCTGATCGCCGGACACGGCCTCACGGGTCTGCTGTTGGAAGGCGACGAGCACCTCGGCGGTCCGCAATTCCGAGAGAAGATGGCCCGGTTCGCGCTGCTGCCCGAGGGCGCCGGCGCCGCCGATCTGGCGCGGGAATTGCGCGCGTCGATAGAGCGGCGCGCGACGGAGTTGGCGGCCCAGACGCCGGAGTTTTATTCCGGAATCGTCACGCGGGTCGATGGCGCGCGGGTCACCCGCTTGGAAATGCTACAGTTTGTGAAGGAGCACGAGCTTACCCATAGGGCGCAGCTCTTTCTGTATATGCGGATGAAGGGAATCGTGCCCGCCACTACGCGCCGCAGGCTGGCGAAGCAGGCCGCTCGCTGATCCGCCAAACGCTGTACAATACAGTTGCAAGCGTGGCGCACTTTCGTTAAATGTAATTGTAGGGTGTCGGGGAGGAATTCTTGCCATGGTTACATGCCCGGTATGCGACGGGGCCATTGATGTCGACGAAGAGGATGTGGACGAAGGCGACTCCATCAGTTGCGACGAGTGTGGAGCGGACCTTAAGGTAATCGGGACCGACCCTCTCGAACTGGAATCCGCCGAGGCGTTGGAGGAGGACGAAGACGAGGACTTCGTGGAAGACGCGGACGAGGAAGAATCCGAAGAGGACTGGAAGTAAAGCGATGTCACGGAATTTGGGTTATCCCGCGATTCCCCGGCTTTTCGCTGCGGCGGCCTGTGCGCTGCTGCTTTTGGCCGGCGCGGCGTGGGCCAAGAAAGACGAGAACTCCACCATCCGCTCGGTGCAGGGTGTGGTGAGCAACGCGCGGGGCGAGGCGCTGAACGGGGCGGTGGTGCAGTTGAAGAACACCAAAACCCTGCAGATCCGTTCGTTCATCACGCGGGATAATGGCGCCTACTACTTTCACGGGCTCAGCACCGACACGGATTATGAGCTTAGAGCCGACCATGACGGCGCTTCCAGCAAAACCAGGACTCTCAGCTCGTTTGACTCGCGCAAGCAACCCGTGGTGGATCTGAAAGTGGAGAAGTAGGACAGGCCTCCGGCCTGTCCCTATGGCCTGTCCCCATGGCCTGTCCCCAACAAATTCACCAGGACAGGCCCGGCGGCCTGTGCTACCGCAGTTGGATCTCCAGCAGCGTCAGGCTGTAGGGCGCAAATGTAAACTGGAACCGCGCGCCCGCCCACGGGATGTCCCCTGTCTCAATCCCCACGGCCGCGGGGTGGCTGGCAGAATTCATCGCTTCGGTATTGGGCATCCCCTCTCTATTCTTCAGCACCAGCGCCCTGGCGCCCGCGACGGACTTCCCGGTATCGGCCAGTACAATCGTGGGGTGCAGCGGGGCTGCGGTCGAGTTCACCGCATAAATCCGCAGCAGCCCGCCATCCGCGCCGATCCCAGCGCTCACGTCGGGCTGCTGTAATTGCCATGGCAACCCGCCGGCCCGCTCCACGTTCAACGGATACGAGCCGGCGGCGCGTCCGTACAGTTGCTCTGCATAATACGTGGGCGCGCGGTAGATCCAGCCCGGTCCGGTAACGATTACGCCCGACCCGAAGCTATCGGTCAAATTCGAGCGGATGCCCATCTCCACCAAGTCCGCATAGCGCTGGAGCACGTTATGGTAGCGCGAACAATCCAGCGCGTTGCCCAGCGACTGCAGGATGCCGCGCTTCAGCCCAAAATCCCCGCCGGTGGTATTCCACTCCGTCACCGCGACCCGCACTTCCCTGCCCTGGCCTTGCAGTCGAATGCGTTCCCGCAGCGATTCGAATTCGCGCGCCACCCCGGTCAAGTCGCCCATTTCGTAGTGATGCGGGCACAGGTAATCGAGCTGGCCCTCCGCGCCCGCCAGTACGCCTTGCCTGGGATAAGAGCTCATCAGCTTGATGGAGGGGTCGGCTGCCCGCATGGCGCGCGCAAACGCCGCGATGGAACGCTCGTACTCCAGGCCGCCGACTTCGTTGCCGATCTGCCAGTACTTCACCGCGTACGGCTCGGGATGCCCGTTGCCCGCACGCAGGCTTCCCCAGCGCGTCTGCGCGCCGCCGTTCATGTACTCGACTTCCGCCGCCGCATCCGCCGGCTGCTTGCCCGTCCAGCGGACGCAGATCAGCGGCTCGGCGCCCACCAGGCGGCACAACCGGACAAATTCCTCGAGGCCCACGAAGTTCGGCTCCAGCCCGCCCCAGTAAGTGGTGAACGGCGCGCGCGTGTCCCAATTGCCGATAGTCCGGTCCCACTCCAGGCCTTCGATGGACGTGCCGCCAAAGCGGATCACGCCGGGCTTGAGGCCCTGCAACGCTTCCACCACATCCGGCCGCCAGATGCCTTCGACGGCATCGCCGATGAGATACACGCGGTCGAGCCACAACGTTCCGGGTCCTTCGAAATCGATGGCCAGAGTGGCGTTGTCCGAGCGCCGCGTCGCGGTGAGAACCGCTTCCGCCGGTTGCCATTGCGCGGTGGCGCGCCCCAGGTCCACCGCCTCCGCCACCTCACCCTGCGCATCCCGCAGAAGCGCGCGCACAGGGACGCCGCCGGTTCCCTTCATATGCAGACGCAGCCGGTAGCGCACGCCGGCCTTGGTATAGAAACCGTCCTGCGCAATGCCCGCGCGCGCCCGCGGCGCGTGAATCGCGATCCGCTGCGACTGTTTGCCGTTGAAGGCATCCTGCGTATCCAGCGCGTATTCCGCCGCCTGCACGGCGCCATCGGGATACCAGGGGCGATGCGGGTGGTCGGTCTCTTTGACGTAAGAAAACCGGTATGGCGGCTCGTCTTCGAAGCTGTCGTTATCCACCTGCTGCGCGATCATCGACGGGATCAGGCGGCACAGCATCTCGATGAATTGCCCCTGCTGTTTGGCGTCTATGGGACGCTTCCCGGCGGACCCCAGATGGACGCGCAGCTCGCCCGGGTCCGGCTCGGGCACCGGCTCGAAGCGCAGATCGGAAAAGGACGCCGGCCCGCCGATGCTATCCAAGTCGATGGTGACCTCGCCGGGCGAGGGTACCCGGAAAAGGAACTCCGGCCCGGCCGACGAGCCGTATGACCCGGAAGGAGTCTCCGTCGAAATACGGGCGCTGCCGCTGGTCCGTGCGCTCAAGCGCCACAGCGACCCCGGGGTCAGATAAACGGTTTGCGAAATCCCCGCGCTGCCCGGCCCGCGCGGCTCGATCGAGAGCGTGTGGTTCGCGACCCGCACGGCCGGTTCGGCCGCGCGCTCGTCGTGCCGATGCACCGTCCAGCCGGCCAGGTTTTCATCGAAGTTGCCGTTATGAAGCTGCGGCGCGATGGCCAGCAGCGCCAGCGTGGGTAGAATCAATTCAGCCCCTTCAAATCAACTCCTGCATGGCGAGCATCATATCTTAGCGCCTTGTGGGGCAGGATGCCATCCTGCCCCACAGCCATAGTGTAAGCTCACCAGTATGCGCAAACTCACCGTTCTGCTACTGGGCCTGGCACTGGCAGTTTCTGCCGCGGCCGCAACGAAGAAAGTTATCCAACCGAAGGACTTCCCCACTGGAAGACCGTTCAGCCCCGGCATCCTGGTCGACGATACGCTCTTCATCGCCGGGCAAACCGGCGCGGATCTGAAGACCGGCCAGTTACCCGAGGACTTCGACGCGGAAGTGAAGCAATGCCTGGAAAACATCGGGCTGGTCCTGAAAGAAGCCGGCATGAGCTTCGACGACGCCGTGGCGGTGCAAGTTGCCATGACCGACATGAGCCTGTTCCCGCGCATGAACGCGGTTTACACCACGTACTTCAAGGACCCGCGCCCCGCGCGCACTACCGTGGGTGTCGCGAAGCTGGTGGGCACGGCGCGCATCGAAGTCACCGTGACGGCGCACCGCTGACGCGCGCGCAGCTCAATGAATCAGGCCGTCCCGCAGGGCACGCGCCACGGCTTGCGAGCGCGTGTGCACGTGCAGCTTCTCGTAAATCGAGCGCAGATGAAAGCCGACGGTGTGGATGCCGATGCCGAGTTCCGCGGCTGCCGTCTTGTTCTGGTGACCCTCGGCGAATAGTTTCAGCAGCCGAACCTCCCGCGGCGAAAGGCCCACCCAACCGGCTTCGCGCACAGGCGCCTTGCGAAACAGGTCCACCACGCGCATGGCCACTTCCGGCGACATGACCGCGCCGCCCTCGGCGATCTCCTTGACTGCCTCCATCAACTTGGCCGGCGCCGTGTTCTTGAGCGGATATCCGCAAGCGCCCGCACACATGGCCCGGAAGATCCGATCGTCGTCTTTGTAAACCGTCAGCATCACGGGCGCGATGCGCGGATAGCGCTCCTGCAGAATCCGGAGTCCTGCGATGCCGTCGAGGCCCGGCAGCCCGATATCGACCAGGGCCACCCGCGGCGGATGGACCCCGCGACGTAGGCCTGGGCGGCGCGGGAATTTCGCTCACATAGTGAAATGGAGCGGGATTCGGCTCGCGCAGGCGCGACAGGGTATCAATCGCGTCTCCCCGCCGTCCGTCAACCGCCTTAAAGAACCGCAAGACTTTGTCCGCTTTGACTCGTTCCTTAACGCTTTCAGCTTCTCCGCGCCCTCCCCCATCTCGACATCTTCGATGTGAATGGGGCGGTCCTTATGCATCGCGAACATCAATCGTTGGATGCCGCGTTCGCCGGCGTGATTGTATTCCATCTCGGTGATGGAAATGGCGAGCCCTTTCGGCACGTACCCGCAGCGGTGCGCCAGGATACCGAGGTACACATCCGCCTCGTCGACCATGCGCAGTGATTCATGGATGGCATCATCGTCGCTGGCCGCGAGGTGCTCCATCATCACCGGGAAGAAGCCCTGGCGCAGGCACGCCTCCATTACCGCCGTCCGGTGCTCGGGTAAATCGAGCGCCGGGCTGCCGATCATCGCGCGCCTGTGCTGCTGCATCACTCACTGCAAGAGCTGAGTATACCGGAAGCAATCCGCTGCGTGGTCGTTCACCATCCCCACCGCTTGCATGAACGCATAGCAAATAGTCGAGCCGACAAACCGGAAGCCGCGGCGCTTCAAGTCTTTGCTCATGGCGTCGGATTCGGCGGTGCGGGCGGGCAGTTCCTTGAGCGTGCGCCAAGCGTTTACGCGCGGGCGGCCGCCGGTGAATTGCCAGATATAAGCGTCGAAGCTGCCGAACTCCTCCACCACCTTCAGAAACGCCTGCGCATTGCCGATCGCGGCGGCGATCTTCAGGCGATTGCGGACGATGCCGGCGTCGCGCAGCAGGGCGTTCACCTTGCGCTTGCCGTAGCGCGCGACCACGGCTGGGTCGAAGTTGTCGAACACTTCGCGATAACGCTCGCGTTTGCGCAGGATGGTGTCCCAACTCAGGCCGGCCTGCGCGCCTTCCAGCACCAGAAACTCGAACAACAGGCGGTCGTCGTGCACCGGTACGCCCCACTCGGCATCGTGGTAAGGGATGGAGAATTCATTCTTGGCCCAGGCACAGCGATAGGTCATAGCGTATCTTATGAGGTTCCCACACATACGGGACAATCGGGGTCGGGTGACCACCCTTTGGCTTTGTCCAGAGCCGTGTCGGATCAAGTGATCTTTGGCGGAGCAAAGAAGTGCAGCGGTTCGATGGAAACGATTTTCCATTTCTTACCTTTGCGTTCCAGGCGGAACTTCAGCACCTCGCGGCGCCGCTCCATGGGGTGGGGATCCGATTTGCCCACGATTTCGAGGAACCAATCCAGTTCTTCCGCGCGATGCGTGTCGTCGCCGGTGTCCGACAGCACTTCGATGGAGTTCGTGACATCGGCCAGGTCGGTCAGCGCCACCACGTCGCGCCGGAAATCCTGGAAGTTGGGCATGCCGGGATCGACGGCTTCGATGAACATCGCCGGATCGTCGTCGCTGAGCGCCGAGGCGATCTTGGTGAACAGGTCGAAGATCTGTTGCTGCGCGTCGGCGGCGCGCGCCACACCCACCGCGGCGGACGATGCCGCGCCTCCCATGGTCCACAGAAAATTGCGCCGTCTCATAATCAGGTCCGGTAACTTGCGTTGATGCGGATGTAGCCTTCGGTGAAGTCGCAGGTCCAGAAGCGCGCCTGCCCTTTGCCCTTGCCGCGCAGGGCCAGGCGGATCTCGCACTCGGGCGCGTCCAGCTTGCGTTTCAGCTCGGATTCCGAAAAGCGCGCGGCCAGTCCAGCGCGGCACACGGGCACGCCCTGCATGTCGATATCGGTCTTGCGCGGATCGAACGCCACGCCCGCATTGCCCGCCGCCGAGAGGATGCGGCCCCAGTTCGGGTCGGAACCTGCCACCGCGGTTTTCACCAGGGGCGAATTGGCGATGGAGCGGGCCAGCCGCGCGGCGGCGTCATCGCTGGATGCGCCCGAAACCAGAATAGTGATCAGCTTGCGCGCGCCCTCGCCATCGCGCGCGATGCTGCACGCCAGGTCTTCCGCAACACCCGTGATGCGTTCTTCAACGGCCGCCATTTCCTTGGCGTCGGGCCGCACGCCGGAAGCGCCGTTGGCTAACAGCAGCAGCGTGTCGTTGGTGGAGGTGTCGCCATCCACCGAGAGCCGGTTGTAGCTGCGCTCGACGGCGCGGCGCAACATGCGGCGCAGCATGGCGGCCGGAATCTGGGCGTCGATGAGCACGAAGCCGAGCGTGGTGGCCATGCGCGGCTGGATCATACCGGAGCCTTTGGTCATACCGGCAATGCGCACTGTGCCGCGCCGCAGCTTGACCTCGCCGAAGGCTTCTTTGGGGACCAGGTCGGTGGTCATGATGGCGCGCGCCACGCCGCCGAAGCCGTCTTCCCGCAGATTCGCCACCAGGCGCGGCAGGGCGTTGACGATGAGCCTGGCATCCATCTCGACGCCGATTACGCCGGTGGAAGCGGGCAGCACCTGGGCCACCGGCAGCCGCAACAGGCGCGCGGCGGACCGGCAGCAGGCCAGCGCCGCGGCGTCGCCCGTGCGTGTGGCGCAGTTGGCGTTGCCGGCATTCACCAGGATCGCGCCCACCGCGCCGCGCGAAGCTGCCAGGTGCCGGCGGCAAAGCTTCACCGGAGCGGCCTGCACGCGGTTTTGCGTGAAGACGGCGGCAGCCGCGGCCGGCAGGCCTGAGACGATTAGACCCAGGTCGTCCTTTTCGGTTTTGCGCAGGCCGGCGTAAGTGGCGGCGTAACGGTAGCCCAGTGGCAGATCCACTTTACGATTCTCGCAGAATGTCGCCGGCGGCGATGCGCTGCCCGTTGACGAAGGCTTCGGCCGCGATCCTCTTGCGGCCTTCGAGCTGCACTTCGATCAGCTCCAGCGTGCCTTCGGCGCATGCGGCACGCAGAGGATGCAGCAGCAGTTGGCCCGCCTCGCCAGGCTCGCCCGGTCTACCCTCGGCCACGCGCGATTTCCAGATGTGCAATTGCCGGCCGCGAAAGCGCGTGTAGGCTCCAGGCCAAGGCTGGAATCCGCGTACGCGATTGTGGATGGCTTGCGCCGGCTGACGCCAGTCGATGAGTCCGTCCTCCTTCTTGAGCAGCGGCGCATAAGTGGCTTGGGCCTGATCCTGCTTTTGCGGGACGATCGACGCGATGCGTTCCAATGTCTCGACGAGCAATGCGGCGCCCATCGCCGCCAGGCGCGCGCCCAATTCCACGGCGGTTTCCTCCGGCCCGATATCCGTTTCGGCTTTCAGCAGCATGTCGCCGGTGTCGAGTCCGGCGTCGATCTGCATGGTGGTGACGCCGGTTCGGGTTTCGCCATTGGCGATGGCCCACTGCACCGGTCCCGCGCCTCGGTATTTGGGCAGCAGCGAGGCATGCACATTGATAATGCCGTGCGGCGGGATATCGATCACGGACTGCGGGACGATCTGGCCGTAGCCGACCACCGCCATGGCATCGGGTGCGAGTGCGGCCAGATTCTGGACCGCTTCGGGGCGCCGGATGCGCTCGGGTTGGTACACGGGCACGCCGAGCCGCAGTGCCGCTTCTTTCACGGGAGAGGCGGTGAGTTGATGGCCGCGCCCGCTGGGGCGGTCGGGTTGAGTTACTACGCAGGCGACTTCATACCCGGCGGCCGCCAAGGCTTCCAAAGTGGGAACTGCAAACGAAGGCGTACCGAGAAACACGACGCGCATGGCCGGTCAGGTCCATTCGCCGGCCTTGACCAGCTTGCGCACTTTGCGCCGGATCAAATCGCGCTTCAGAGCGCTGATATGGCTGATGTACAGCTTGCCATGCAGGTGATCGGTTTCGTGCAGAAAGGCGCGCGCCAGCAGGTCTTCGCCGGTCTTCTCGAAGAATTCGCCCTTGGCGTCCTGCGCGCGCACGGTCACGCGTTTGCCGCGCTTGACCTGCTCGCGGAACGTGGGAATGCTCAGGCAACCCTCTTCGCCCACCTGCTTGCCTTCCACGTGCAGGATTCTCGGATTGATGAGCACCAGTTTGTCCGCGGGATTCTCGGCGTTAGAGATGTCGATGACGGCGATCTTGCGGGAGAAACCGATCTGCGGCGCGGCCAGCCCCACGCCCTTGGCGGCGTACATGGACTCGAACATGTCTTCGAGGAACTGGTCGAGTTCCGGCGTGCCGAACTCGGCGACATCCTCCGATTCGCGCTCGAGGACCGGATCGCCGTATTTCACGATTGGATAAACCATATCAGAAATCCCGCACCTGAGTCAGATAACCTTCGAAATTGCGTTTCGTTTCGCCGAGCGAGTCGCCGCCGAATTTTTCCAGAAAAGCCTGCGCCAGCACCAGCGCCACCATGGCCTCCGCGATGACGCCCGCGGCCGGGACCACGCACACATCCGAGCGCTCGTAGGCGGCCAAGGCCGGTTCGCGGGTGGCCAGGTCGACCGATTCGAGCGGACGGCGCAGCGTGGAGATGGGCTTCAGGAATCCGCGCACCAGCACGTCCTGGCCGTTGGTGATGCCACCCTCCAGGCCGCCGGCGCGATTGGCTCCGCGCGTGAAATGGCGCGCCGCGCGATCGTAGTGGATGGTGTCCTGCACCGCGGAGCCGAAGCTGGCGGCATTCTCCGCCGCGAATCCCAACTCGACGCCCTTCACCGCTTGAATGGAAACGATGGCCTGCGCCAGACGCCCATCCAGGCGCGCGTCCCAGGTGGTGTGCGATCCCAAGCCGGGGGGCACGCCGTGCGCGATCACTTCGAATACGCCGCCCACGGTGTCGCCGGTGCGATAAGCCTGGTCCACAACTTCTTTCATGCGCTGTTCGGTTTCGGCATCCACGCAGCCGAGCAGGACTTCGGCTTTCCCGCGCATGGCCGCAACTTCGTCCCACGCGGCGCCTCTTTCCAGGCGCACACTGCCCACGGCGATCGCGTGGCTGGCGATATCGATGCCGAACTGGATCAGCAAAGCTTTGGCCAGCGCGCCAATGGCGACGCGGGCGGTGGTTTCGCGCGCGCTGGCGCGCTCCAGGATGTAGCGCGCGTCATGGAAATTGTACTTGATGGCACCGGCCAGGTCGGCGTGTCCGGGGCGCGGGCGGGTGACCGGCTTCTTCTTGTCTTCGGCGCCATCCATGTCTTCGGTAGGGCTCTCGACCGGAAGCGCTTCGGTCCAGTTTTGCCAGTCGCGGTTGCGGATGAGGATGGCTACGGGCGAGCCGATGGTGTGCGAATGGCGGACGCCGGAGACAATCTCGGCGCGGTCGTGCTCGATCTTCATGCGCCCGCCGCGGCCGTAACCCTGCTGGCGGCGCCAAAGCTCGTGATTTACGGTTTCGAGAGAGACCGGCACTCCGGCGGGAAGTCCTGTGAGGGTGGCCACCAGGCACTCGCCATGCGACTCGCCGGCGGTTTCAAATCGCAGCATTCGCTAACAATTTTCATGTTAACAGGTTGGGCGCGGCGGTTTCACGCGCGCCCCGCTAACATAGTAGTTCATGGGAACTCATTCGCCGGACGCGATCGTTATCGGCGGTGGAATTATCGGCGGATCGATCGCCTGGCGGCTGGCGCAGGCCGGCGCGGCCGTCACGCTGGTGGATGCGGGCGCGCTCGGCGGCGAGGCCAGTTGGGCCGGAGCGGGCATGCTGGCGCCGGGCGGGGAGTTCGTCACGCGCAGCCGGTGGACGGAATTTGCGCAGGAAAGCCTGGCGCTGTATCCGGCGTTCGTCGCAGAGCTGGAAAGCGAGACGGATTTCGGGATCGATTACCGCCGTTGCGGCGCGATTGACATAGCCCGCACGGATGCGGAGTGGCAGGATTTGCTGGCGCGCCGCGCCACGCAATCGGAGCTGGGCATTCGCTCCGAGGTCACCGGTGAAGGGCTTTTCTATCCGGACGATGCACAGGTCGATCCACGCGATGTGATGCGCGCGCTGCGCTGCGCCTGCGAGAAACGCGGGGTGCGCATCCGCGAGCAGACGCGCGTGCTGGCGGTGCGGGTGACGGCCGAGCGTGCGGATGTCGAGACCAGCGGCGGCGTGTTGCAGGGATCGGCGGCGGTGCTGGCGGCGGGGGCTTGGAGCGGCGGGATTCGAGTGTTGGGCCGGAACGGGCGGATCGAAATTCCGGCTACGTTTCCGGTGCGCGGGCACCTGCTGGGTTATGCGCTGGAGCCCGGCTCGGTCGGCCCTATGCAGCGGCATGGGCACACGTATTTGATGCAGCGATCCAGCGGATTCACCATCGCGGGAACTTCGTCGGAGCAGGTGGGCTTCAACCGCGAATCGGACCCGCGAATCGTCGCCGATATCCGCGCGCGCGCCGAGGAGTTGGAGCCGCGGCTGCGCTTGGCCGCCGAGCCGACAGCTTGGCTCGGGTTTCGTCCGGCGACCGAAGGGTTTGAGCCGGCGATTGGGCGGGTCGAGGATACGTGTTTGTGGCTGGCGTATGGGCACTATCGCAATGGGATACTGCTGGCGCCGGCCACGGCGTCGCGGTTGGCGCGCGAGATGGCTGGAGTCTAGCTGATTTCTCCCGCACCGTGAACGGGGTTGCAACTCACGGATTCTGAGGCCAAAGCTGCGCGTTTTGAGACCCAGAGCAGCGATGCCCGAAAGCCAGCCCAAGCTGTTATGGAACCCTGAACGCCACGTTGCTCACAAGCGTACCGCTGGGGGTCGTCACTTCGACCCTTCCAGTAGTCGTGCCCGACGGCACTGTGGTCGAGATTTCGGATGCCGAGACGACGGCGAACGTAGCCGGTTTGCCGTTGAAGCTAACGCCCGTCGCACCCGTCAAGTCCGTTCCCAAGATTTTGACCGCCTTTCCTACGTTGCCATAGGCGGGGAGAGTTTTTATGAATGGGCCGAGACCCACGTCGAGGCGAAAGGCGGAGCCGTTGCCGCTGGCACCTCCATTTTGAGTTGTCCCATATAGAGCCCCATCTGTGGCTTGGATCAGCGTGCCAGCCGGGTTGGCGCCGTCAGGCCCGCTGAAGCTGTGGAGGACGGTTATCAAAGATCCCTTCGTACTGATCTTGAATACAGTGCCGTATCCGTAAAAACCGGCCCCAGAGGCCACCCCATAGAGATTCCCGTCGGTGGCTTGAACTAAGCCGCCGACGGGCAAACTGCCGTCGGTCGAGCCGAGGAAACTGTGCAGGGTCGTCAGGGTGCCGTTTGGCGTAAGTTTGAAGATCGTGCCATCGCCCTCGGTTCCGCCGCCCTCGGTTGTCCCATAGAAGTTACCATCAGTGGCTTGGATCAGCGTACCGCCTGGGTTGGCACCATCAGGCCCACTGAAGCTGTGCAGGGTTGTCAGAGTCCCAGTTGAGGTAATGTTGAATACCGTGCCGTAGTTGCCGTTGGCCCCGTAAAATAGCGTTGTCCCGTAGAAGTCCCCGTTGGCGGCCTGGACCAGCCCAGCGCTCGGGTTTTCGCCGTCCGTGCAACCGCTTTGGGAGCAGAAGGTGTATAGCGTCGTCGGCGTGCCACCCGGAGTGATTTTGAAGACCGTGCCAGGGCCCGTAGCATAGCCGTTGCAGCAGCTGGAGCCATACGTTGTTCCGTAGAAGTTGCCATCGGTGCCCTCGACAGGTGCGTCGCGGGGGTTCCCGTTGAGCTCGCCGTTGAACACGTACAGTGGAGTGAGCGTACCGGGTGGCGTGAACTCGAACACGGTGCCCTCGCCACCGCTGCCTCCTCCGCCAGTTGTTGTGCCATAGAAGTCCCCGTTGTTGGCCAGGGTAAGCCCGCCGAGGGGCCCGTGAGTTCGCTCCTCTAATTTGGCCCACTTCGATCGTCTAATTTGGCCCCCCTGAACAGCCCCGGATGAGAAGATTCCGGGATGGATAGGAGGAGCAAAGTGGAACTAT
>Ga0302326_10002281_pt1 | contig 46962 bp, 31 predicted proteins | sample Palsa_T0_3_FD_202264 | JGI IMG/M metagenome (GOLD analysis project Ga0302326, IMG submission 202264) | Peat permafrost microbial communities from Stordalen Mire near Abisko, Sweden - Palsa_T0_3 | ecosystem: Environmental > Terrestrial > Soil > Palsa > Peat permafrost | place: Sweden: Abisko... | reverse complement strand
GGGCGCCACCTATACGACTGGTTCGAGCGCAACCGGGACGCGGTGGCGCTCGGCCTCGCCGCCGAGCAATCCCTGAACACCGTCGATCGCGCTGCGTACCACGTACTGGGCGCTCCCAGCATCGCGTCGCTGACGGCGGCCTGCCTGACCGCCGAGCGCGCGATCAAGCTGAACCAGCTGGTCGGGGTCGTCGAGGAGCGCGGTGATGAGCGCCAACGATTGCTGCTCGATGTCGCGATCGAGCTGCGCTCGGGCGCCGATCGGCAGCTGAGCCTCAGCGAACTCATGGAGCACCTCCACGGCGAGGATCTCGACCGCGTACTCGAGGCGATCGCGATCCGCAGGCGGCGAGCAATCCGAGGCGCGTCGGTGCCAACGGATCTCTGGATCCGAGCGGCCGAGCCCGACGGCGAGCAAGAGCGCTGAGCGCCTTCGAGAGGCGCGACGCGGCCGCCGACCGGGTGGGGCCCGGCTCGCTCTGGACGCAGACGGCACTGGCGACCGTGCCGCGGACGGCATGAGCCGCGGGTCGGCGCGCCGGGGACGGGCATGACCCGCTCCCACGACCTTTGAGAGGAGTACCGATGAAGCGCACACCACTGCGCCGAAGGGCGCAATCACTGACCCGCACGCCGCTGGGGCGCGGAGCGACCCTGAAGCGACGCGCGCCTCTGAAGCGTTCAGCGACGCTCGAAGCGAGCGCCGGACAGCGCGACGCTGTCCGCGGACGCCCGTGCATCGTCTGCGGTTCGGATCGCCACGCGGACCCGGCCCACGTCATCCCAAAATCGATGGGTGGCTGCGACGACCCCGCATGCGTCGTGCCGTTGTGCAGACGCTGTCACCGCGCCTATGACGAAGGCCAGCTTGACCTGCTCCCCCACCTCGAGCCTCGCTGGCGGGCCCAGCTCGCACACGCTGTACGGCACGCGGGGCTGGTCGGCGCGCTACGGCGAATCACCGGAGACTCGGGCGGGGAGCCGGCGGCCGACGAGCCTACCAGACACCTGACACGCTTGCCCACGACGAAAGGAACGATATGATTCCTGTCATGGCAGTCAAGGACGTCAATGAGCCGCTGGCCGCGCTGACGAAGGCGCAGGCAGCACTGCAGGAAGTCTCGAGCAGCCTCGAACGCGTGAACGCGTCGCTGGCCGAAGAGCGCGAGGATCACACCGCGATGGCCGTGTCGGAGCTCGCCGAGAAGTTCGGCGTCTCCGACGAGGCGCTCGTCGCGTTCGTCGAGACGGCCGGCGAACTGCTCGGCGGCAAGGAGCTGAGTGTCGCGGATGCGCGGCGCGCCGGGATGGTCGCCGCCGCCCGGGCGGCGTGGGAGAACGAGCTCGGGCCGCCGCTTTCAACCGCGCAGGTGCGCGAGCTGCTCGGCGGAGTCTCGCGACAGCGGGTCGACGAGCTGCTGCGGGCCCGGCGGCTGATCGGGCTGCGCGAGAGCTCGGGACGGTGGAGCTACCCGCTCTTCCAGTTCGACGACGGCCGACCGATCGAGCTGCTGGTGACTGTCTTCTGGATCATCGTCGACGGTGGCCTGGAGGAGTGGAGCGCCGCGTCGTGGTGCGTCTCGCCCGATCCTGCCCTGAATGGGAGCTCGGCGCTGCGGTGGTGCCGGGAAGGCAAGGACGGTGAGCGCCTTCTGACGGTGGCGCGGCAGGACGCCGCCCGGTTCTCGTGGTGACGCTGCGGCGGTTTCCGCAGCGAACCCTCCGAGGCGACCGGCAGATCCATCGCATCCATCGCGCAGACACCACCGGCTGGTGGTTCTCAGCCGACGGCAGCGGCAGGTTCGACCCCGTCGGCGCCGGCAAGGGTGCGTGCTACTTCGCCGAAGACCCGCTCGGCGCGTGGATCGAAGTGTTCCGCCGGCAGATGCTGCTGCGGGATGTCGTGCTGAACGACCGCGCGTTGCTGAGCGTGGCGCTGGGTCGCGGCGTCCGGCTCGCCGACCTGACGTCGCGACGGGCGCTCCAGTTCGGCATCACCGCCTCGCTCGGCGCCGACCCGGACTACTCGTCGAGCCAGGCGTTCGCCGTTGAGGCGCTACGGGCCGGGTTCGGCGGGATTCGGTACTTCGTGCGCCACGACCCGGCGCAAAAGCTGTTCGGCGTCGCGCTCTTCGGGGAAGCTGGCCCCAGTGCGGAGCCAGCCGGAGCGGCGTCGGTCAGCGGCGCGATCCCGGAGGATCTCGTCGATCAGGCCCGGGGGCGGTTCGGGTATCGGATCGTGCCGCGGCCGTAGACGCCGGGGAGCCCGACAATCGTTCAGCTGAAGGCAGTCGGAACGGGTGACCGCATCAGGCGCCGCTCCGCCGACCGGAGCAGGCGGCGTCCGCATCGTCGTGCGCGCTGGACGGCTCATCAGATGGCCGCTGCGCGAACCCGGTGAGCGAGGTTTCGACGCCCGCCGCCGGTACCTGAGTTCCGCCACGGCGGTGTCGTGGCGACGTAAGACACGCCGGTGCTCAGAGCGGCCGGCAGAGAGGAGCATCTGAATGCGAGACATCGCAGCCGCCCAGCTGTCGGGCAACCTGACCCGCGACGTCGAACTACGCGGCCTGCCGTCGGGGGCGGATGTCGCGAGGCTGCGCGTCGCCTCCACCACCCGCCGGCGAACCGGAGAGGAGTGGGCCGACAAGACCAACTACTTCACCGTCGAGGTGTTCGGCGCTCAAGCCCGGAGCTGCGCCGAGTACCTCTGCAAAGGCTCGCGCGTGTTCGTCGACGCGGAGCTCGACTGGCGCGAGTGGACCGACCAGCAGGATCACCGACGCGAAGCGGTGACGCTCAAAGCACGCAAGGTGCTGTTCGAGGATCGCCGCGCCGAGACGACGACGGCCGGCGGCGACGGGGATGACCCAGCAGTTCTCCCAGCGCCGCTGCCCTCACACACGGCCGCACCCGATACCGCGACGGCAGCCACAGGTCGCACCGACGCCGGCATCGCGGACGCGAATGAGCTGCCGTATTGAAAGGAGCCCCTTGATGTACACCCGAACCGCCTTGATGCGGTCCCGAGAAGTACCCCCGGCGCGCAGATCAGCCCGGTTCATCCGCGCCGCCGAGGGCGAACGCGCAGTGCTCGCGCGCAGACGCGACCAGCTCGCCAGTCGAAGCGAGACATTGCGAGGCGAGCGTGAACGAATCGAGATCACACTGATCGGACTCGAGGAACGGATCGCTCTGCTTGACCGAATCGCAGAGCTGTCAGCGCGCCCATCATGCTCGCCAGTGCCGGACGGTGGCGCTCCAGCGACCCGACTCGCGCGGAGGATCCTGAACGGGCCGACGATCCACGCGGTCACCGGCCGACTGCTGCCCTCCACGGTCGCGCCGCGCAACTCGGCCGATCGCCCTCGACTGTTCGAGATCATCGCGGACGCTCGAAGCCGACTGCGTCCGAGCGTCAATCACGACTCACAGCCGGCCTGATGCGCACCGCCGGCATCCGCGCCGGAGACATCGTCCGGTTGAACAAGCGCGGCTACGAGTTCGAGGCCTACGTCACCGCCAAGAACGGCGCTGACCTCGCGATCGAGCCGATCCGCCACGGAATCAGCTACCGCAGCGCCCGCGCAAGAGAGATCACCGCGCACTGGGCACGGCGCGCACGCGCCAGCAGCAACGGCGCCTAGCCGCTCGCCGCCGGCAGGCGGCAACACCTCCAAGTTCCTCACGGCGCGGACCTCAGCGGCCCGCGTCCGACCACAAAGGAGCCTCATGCATCAACAGACATCACCGTCCGCCGGCGGCGCGTCGGCGGCGCCAACGGCTGCCTCCGGCCCGGCGGGCTGGTTTGCCTCCCGCCGCAGCGAGGAGCGCCAACGCGAGCAGCTGACCAGCACCGCGCGCGAGACCGATGCCGCCCGCCAGCTACAGCGCTGCTTTCCCCGCTGGGCTCGCGCACTCGAGCACCTGACGTGGCGTGCGCTCGTGCGGCTGGCGGCCAACGAGCCCGTCGATCCCAACGACCCGGACATCTGGCGCAGCGCCGATGACCACGCCCAAGGGGTGCTGCGCCGCCACCAGCTCGCCGGCATCACGACCAGCCGTCTGACGCTGCACGCGGTGCGCGCCTTGATCGACGGTCAAGCCGAGGCGGACCGCGACGCCGGGCTCGACTGGACCAGGCTCGCAATCCCCGCCGGCAAGCTCGACGAGGCGCTCCGCCGTGCGCGTGCCAGGCTGCCGATCGACCTCGAGGATCCCTCGATCTACGCCTACCGCGACGACCAGCGCCGCGCGCTGTCGAGGCGGCTCGGCCTCGACAGCGGGCAGGCGGACGAGCTGTCGCGCTGGGTGCTCGCCAACCCGGACGAGTTCGATGCGCGCGACCTGAGGTGCTGGCGGATCGCATCTCAGAGCTGGCTGGAGCTCGCAGACGAGCAGCTCGCCCCGGTCGGCGAGGTCGACCGGCCGGTGGGCGCGTTCGTCGTGCCAGCGGTACGGGGCGGCGAGGGCTGGCAGCTGATCCCGGTGCTGTCGCTCGACGCGATCCGGCTGATCGTCGCGCTCGGCGGCCGGCTCGAGCGCGACCTGTACTCCGCCGTCCTGCCGATCGGCGCAGTCGGCGACCTGCTGGAGCGGATCAACGTCCAGACGCTGCACGCCGGGCCGAAGGAATGCCTTGACTCCGCGGGCCAGCTCTCGCAGGAACTTTCGCGCGAGCTCGGCACCCCTGTCAGCCCGGGGCTTCCTCGAGACAAGCGCGATCGGTGGGGCCGGCTGCTGGTCGGACGCCGCTCCTACACCGCGCGCGACGGCGCTCACAGCGCCGAGCTGTCGCTACGGGTGATCACGTTCCCGGCCCGCGGGTTCTCGCAGCGGCGACTCGGCGCTCGCCCCCGCGACGAGCACTACGCCCAGCCGAGCGCGCTGATGGACCTCGGCGAGGCGGTCCAGACCGCTGTCGAGCGCGAGCTGCCGCTACTGCTGTCAACCGAGGCCGCCGGCCACCTGAAGGACACCGTCCGTGTCGGGCGGATGAAGGGCCGCCCCGGAGTCCTCACGATCACCACCTCGGAAGGCATCTCGGCCACGACCCGCCGGCTGGTCGCCGAACAGGCGCTCGCCCGGCTGCGCGCACTGAAGCGCTCCGATGCGAGGGTGACGCTCGACGCCGGCGCCCGCCAGGTCGTGCGTATGACCCTCGCCGCGCCGCTCGCCGACGACCCAGTCCTGCTGGGGCGCCAGAAGGAGATGGCCGCGCTGAAGGTCGTCGGCTCCGGCGTCGACGCGAGCGCCACCGGGACGGGGAAGACGATCTCGACCGGGCGGGCGCTCGCGAACCGCGCGACCACGACGCAGCGCTTCCGGGCGATGGTCGTCGCCGAAGGCCGACTGCTCGCGCAGTGGCGCGACGAGCTCGCCGAGGGCGCGCCCGGGCGCGGGCTTCCGCCGCTGGCGCCGAACGTCGAGATCCTCGCGCTTTCAGACAACGCCTCGGTCGCCGGCCAGATCCGCGCCTTTGACCGGGACCTGGGCGATCGGCCGGGCGTCGTGCTGGTGCCCAACGGGCTGCTCGAGCGCTACCCGGCCGAGCTGCAGACGATCCCCTGGCACCTTCTGGTCGCCGACGAGGCGCTGCGCTACGTCAACCAGGCGACCGAGGCGCATCAGGCGCTCGCCCAGGTGCGGTTCGGGTGCGTGGCCGACTGCTGGCTCTTGACTGCGACCCCACGGGGCAAGAGCGCCGAGCACCTCGACGTGCTCGTCGGGCTCGCCGTCGGCGATCGGGCGATGATCCGCGAGCGGCTCAACACGCGTGAGGCGGGCGACCTGATGGACGAGATCAACGCGCACCGCCTACGGGTCAACTACGGCCCGCATCTCGTCCGCGTTACCCGCCAGGACATGCAGGCGTGGATGCCGCAGGTCCGGCCCGCGCAGCCGCTCGCGGTCGAGCCCGACCCGGCGCTGCTGGGGCTGCTGGAGGCGATCCGACGCGGCGGCCGCGAGGCGTACCGGCGGCTGCTCGCGCTGCTGCGCGATCTCAGGGGGCTCGAGTCAGGCGGGGATCTGCACCGGCAGGCGCTCGCCGAGCTCGCCCGCGTCCAGGGAGTCGTGCTCGGCAATGTCGGGGTCTACGTCGACGCGAGTGTCGACCCCGAGACGCTCACGCATTCGAAGGCCGCGCTGGCCCAGGCGCTCGTCCGCCAGGGGCTCGTTCACGAGGCGATGCGAGGCGGCGGTGACGGGCTGCCGCTGCTGCGCGGCGTGACCGCCCAGACGCTCGCTGGCGTTGCCGCCGAGGAGCAGGTGATCGTGTTCGCCGAACGCGTCTGGTGCCTGCGCCAGCTCGCGCACACGCTCCGGGAGCGGCATGGCGTCGAGGCGCACGTAGCTGACGGGCAGGTCAAGCCGGCCGAGTTCGAAGAGCTCAAACGCCGGTTCACCGTCGGCGAGTTCCCGGTCCTGTGCCTCTCCAGAATTGGACACGAGGGACACAACCTCCAGAACGCGTCGGTGCTCACCCACATCGACCTTCCGTGGGTGCCGACCGGGCTCGAGCAGCGGGTCGGGCGTGCCGCCCGCCCCGGCTCCGCCCGCGGATGGGTGCAGACCTACATCCCCTACATCAAGGGCGGCGGAATCGAGCACGTCGTCTCCGTCCTATCCCCACGCGGCGGCGAGCACCATCAAGTGCTCGACAGCTTCGAAGGCGTTGCCGCCAACGAATCGACGATCGCCACCCAGCTCGGCCAGATCACCGGGCAGGTCGCGGACGCCAAGGACCACGCCGGCTTCGCCGCCACCGCCGCGCGGCTGCGCGTCGCCGCCAGCGTCTTCGGCGCCTGAGCGCTCATCCGGCCACACCGCGCCGCCGCCTGCGCACCACCCGGTCCCACCCGACCGACCAGCACCACGACACCGCGCCGCGTGCGCCACCACCACGAAAGGAGCCCTCAATGGGCGCGATCAATGCTGCCCTTGACAAGATTGACACGGTCGCCGCCGAAGGCGACCTCGCCGCACCCACCTCCGCCGAGCCGCTCGCGCTCGAGACGACGGGCGAGCCAATCGTCCTGCCCGACGGCAAGCGGATCTACCCGCCATGCCTGCACGGCCAGCCCGTCGACGAGCTGGCTTGCGCGCTGCTCGACATGGACATGCCGGCGGAGTCGACGTTCCTGCGGCTGACCGGCCCGCCCGGCTCCGGCAAGAGTCAGATCGCCCGGGCGATCGCCCACCGCCTGTGGCGCGGCCGCGGGTTCGAGGTGGGCGAGCGGCACGGCGCCCCGTTCTACGGCTTCGTCGAGCTCGCCGGCGGGCCATCCTCGGACGAGTACCTGTTCCGCCACGAGTTCGTCCCAGTCGCCGAGGAGTCCGGAGCCGTGCGGCTCGTCGACTCCGCATTCGTGCAAGCGATGCGCGAAGGCTGGGTCGTGATGATCGACGAGGTCAACACGATCCGCGACGTCGCCCTCTTGAGCTGCAACTCGGTGTTCGACGGGCGCCTCTCGCTGTACCTCCCGGCAACCGGCGAGACCGTGCTCGCGCAACCGGGGTTCGCGTGCCTGCTCGCCTATAACCCGGGGCTGGTCGGCGCGACCGACATCCCCGACGCCTGGCACTCCCGCTTCCCCGCGACGCTCGAGGTCACCTCGAACTGGGCGGCGCTCGCCGCGCTCGGCGCACCCGAGCGGCTCGTGATCGAGGCCAGAGCACTCGACCGCCAGCGGATCGCCGGCGAGGACGGGCTGACATGGACGCCGCAGTTCCGCGACATCGAGGCGCTGTGGCGGATGAGCGATCGCGTCGGCGAGCGGGCGGCGCTGGCGTTCTTCGCCTCCAACCTGCACGAGCAGGTCCAGGCCGGCAAGATCCAGGACGCCGAGGCGGCGGCCGCCTGCCGGATGCTCGACCAGGCGGGCTACGCCCACTACAAGGTGCGCGCGTCGGGCCCGCACCCGAGCCTGCACGGCTACCCACGGGCGGTGACCGGCTGATGCCCGCGACAAGCAACGAAACCCGATCGCGGGCGCCGCTGTTCGTTCAGCAGCTCTCCCGGGCCGCCGCCCAGCGCGGCAAGCTCGACCCGCTCTACCAGGACCTCTCAGACCGGCTCACGCTGATCCTCCAGCGGCTCTACCCAGTCTGGGCGCTCGTCGGCCCGGGCCTCTCGGACCCCGGGCACATCGAGATCCACTCACGTTCGATCTACCTCGACGCCGACGAGCTGCTCGCCCCCCGCGAGCAGCTGCGCGCCGGGCAGCTCGAACGCCGGGCGGTGCTGCGCTGCTTCGGGGTGGCGCTGCACGAGACGTTCCACGCCAAGCACACCAAGCGCTGGGCCGTCGAGCACGACATGGAGCTCGCCCGCTCGGAGGATCCGGCCGACCGCCAGCTCGCCGCCGACCGGCAGCTGCTCGAGGAGCCGCGGATGGAAGCCCACGGATGCCGCGACTTTCCCGCCGCCAGCGTCCGTGGCCGATTCGTGGCGCGAGCGCTGCAGGCCGCGGTGATCGACGTGATCCTGGCGCGGTTCACCGCGCAACTCGCTGCCACGACGCTCACCGGCGAGACCGCCACACGCGACATCGCCGGGCGGGCGAGCGTGTACCTCCAGGCCCGCACGCACTACGGGATCATCGACCCGGCCACCCTCACCGCCATGCATGCGGTCTGGCGGGAGGTCCTCGGCGAGGACGATCTCCGAGCGCTCGATGACCTGTACGCGAAGGTGATCTGGCTCCCCGACGGCGAGACCGACGCGCTCAGCGCCGCCGCGCGAGCCTACCGCGAGATCATCGGCGAGCCCGACGCCGCAATGTCCGACGGTGGCAGCGGGTCCCGTCATGGTCCCTGCGAAGGACCCGGCGACCCGGGCGACCACCGTGGTGAAGGCCCGACCGTCGGGTCGCTGGGCGAAGCGCTCGAGCAGGCACTCGCACAGACGAGGGCCGGGCAGCTCGAGCAGCTGCACGAGGAGGTCGAACTCCAAGAGCTGCTCGACCAGGTGGCGCACGGTGACCGAAGCGCACCCGCGCGCGGCCGCGGGCAGGGCACCGGGGCGCCGACCGGGCGGATGCCCGACCGCGGCGTCGACCGGCCGCCGGCACCGGACGAGGTGCAACACGCACGCCGGTACGCCACCCGGATGCGCCAAGCGCTGACGATCGGCACCCGGCAGATCGAAAAGCGCACACCCGGAGGACGGTTCGACGGGCGCGCGTACACTCGCGCGTGCGCCCAGCGCGCTTCGGGCCGACCGGTGACCAGCCACCCGTGGCGGATCACCCGGCAGCTCCGCGCCCCGATCCAGGCCCCCCACGTAGCGCTGATCATCGACACCTCGGGGTCGATGGGCGCGTATGAGTACGCGCTCGGCCCGATCGCCTGGATCCTCACGACCGGGCTCCGACAGATCGAAGGGCGCTGCGCGATCGCGCTGTTCGGCAACGGCGCCGAGCTGCTCACCGACGGCCGGCACCCGCTCTCCCTGGTGCCGGGAATCCGCACCGGTGGCGGCACCGCGTTCGCCGGTGACGCGATCGTCCTCGCCGCCGAGCAGCTCGAGATGACCAACCCCCGCCGCCCCCGACTCACCTATGTGATCAGTGACGGCGGCTGGTACGACACCGAAGCCGGCGTCGACAAGATCCGCTGGCTGGCCGAGCACGGCGTTCCCACGATCCACCTCTCGATCGGGGTCGCGCCGCTGTCGGTCGAGTGTGACCGGATCACCGTCATCAGCGACCCGGCCGACGCACTCGACCAGATCGCCACCGACACGATCGCCGCCCTGCGAGCCGCCACCGGCCCGCGCCGCCAGCCGTAACCACACCCACCTCGCCAGAGGAGACATCGCCATGCCCGATCCCAAGCCCAACCCTGCCCTGCTGCCGTGCCCAGCGCTGTTCGACGTCACCACCGTCGCCAAGGCCGCGGTCGAAGGCAAGCTCGAGCGGGTGCCGCTCGCCGAGCTCGAACTCGCCGCCAACCCTCGCAAGCAGCTCTCGGCCGACAGCATCCATTCCCTCGCGGCCCTGCTGATGCGCGCGGGACAGCTGATCCCATGCATCGGCGTGCGCCCCGACCCAGCGGGACCGCGGGTGGTCCTCTACGACGGGCAGCGCCGCCTGCTCGCCGCCCAAGCCAGCCACGAGCTTGCCGGCGATGACGGGTTCGAAGGACTGAGCCCCGTCCAGAACCTGATCGTGCTGCTGCTCGACCACGAGCCGAGCCCCGAGGAGATCCGGCGCATCCAGGCCCAGGCCAACCAACGAGAGGACCTCTCGCTGGTCGACCAGCAGGAGCAGTTCCGCGACTGCTGGCAGGCGCGCGCCGGGCTCCGGGACGATGACCGGATCGCCGCCGTCTGCGCCGACCTCGGGATCAGCGCCCGCAAGGCGCACAACCTCCGCCGCCAGCTCACGCTTCCTGAGGAGATCCGCGAGCGGGTCGCCGAGCGCCCGGCCGGCGAGCAGCTGTCGGTTAGCATGGGCAACCGCCTCGCCGACATGCACACGGTCGCGCCCGAGCTAACCGCCGCGGTCGCGCAGCGGATCACCACCACCGACCTGCACGACAGCGCCATGCGCGACCTCGGGGCGTTCGTGCACCGCACCGTCGTCGAGGACGAGCACGCCTACGCGGTCAGGATCGATGACGGCGCTCTGCTCGACGGCCTCGAACAGATCGAGCACGCCCGCGCCCACCTGACCCCTGCCGGACAGCGGCAGGCCGCCGGCGTCCTCGGTTGCAAGCTCGCAAAGCTCGACTCAGAGCTCGACACCCTCACCGCCCGCGCGAAAACCAAGGCGCTGAAGGTCCGCGTCACCAGCGAGCTGCGCGACCGGGCCCGGACCGGCCGCTACGCATTCGTGCACGAGCGCGGCCAGGACTTCGCCGCCGGCATCTGGGTCGTCGATCCGGTGTTCATGCTCGACCTCGTCCACGAACAGCTCAAGGACACCGACGCCGAGATCGCACGCGAGGAGCCCTACTTCGCCGGCGCGAGGCTCGACGACGACGAGCTGCGCGATGCGGCCCAGGAGGACCAGCAGCGCAGAGCGGCCGCGCGCGCGCGGCAGGCCGACGCGACCCGCTCAAACCTCGGGCTCGGCCACGACATCCGCGCCGGGCTGATGGACCCCACCGACGCCCAGCGCCAGGCGCTCAAGGCGATCGTCTGCCACCTGCTCGCAACCCACTACCGCGAGGTGATCTCCTACGGCGCCGGCTGGACCGACCAAGAGCGCCAGCAGCCGGTCGGGGACACCGGCCGCCACGAGCCGCGACAGATCGACGCGATCCTTGACGCGGAGCTGCAGCGAGCGCTCGACGACCCCGACCCGCTGCGCGGCATCGCCCAGCTGACCGCCCGCTTCGCCGCCGCGTTCGTGCTGCACCCCGACGGTGTGACCCGCACGAAGGCGCTCGGCACAGAGCGGATGGCCCGGAAGCTCCGCGACGCGCTACCCGGCGGCGATAACCCGCTGCGCGCAGCCGTGTGGGAGTTCCTGAGACCGATGCTCTCGCCCAACCTGGTCGCGCTCAACCGCGACGCGTTTGTGCTCGACGGCGAGCATGAGACGACCGTGGACCTCCAAGCCCACCGCAGCGCCTCCGACCTAACGGGCCTCGACCTCGGCGAGGACGCGCTCGACAGCGCCGCGTAGCCGACACCGATACCCGTCACGCCTCCGCCCCGAGCCTGAGTTCGGAGCGGAGGCCAGGGCCATTCATGTACAACAGCGCGTTGCGTCGCCCGGCCAACCACGAAGCCGCCAGACACGGCGGTCAGTCTGTTCCCCTTTTGCCCGCAACGGCTGTCCAGCGCGTTCGGTAGTCCGCACTCGCCGATTGACGTGCCCTGCGCGCGAAGGCGCACCGCGCCGTCGCGCGTCCGGACATACGGGAGGGCGGCGTCCGGATGATCGGAATCGTGGCGAAGCGATCGCGCCGGTGACGGCGCCCCGCGTGATGGGTGCGTCGCCAACGCGATAGCGAGCCCGACGACGCTCAAACAACGGATGCGATCGTCGGCCGGATCACGGTGGTCACCGGAAGCGGGACGGACGTCAGCGCGCATTCGGCGTGTACGCGCCTAGGCAAAGTTGGCTGTGGCGCGCCGAGTTGCCTTCGGCGGCCGCCCGGAGCCGCTTCCGGGCTGAGTCGAACCAGCCCTCACCGACGGGTCTGCGCCACCATTCAGGCGTGACCTGCACACCCTGTGGGCGTACCCAACGGCGAAGGAGATGAGCTGTGCGACCGCTGTTCGATGAGCCGTGGGAGAGCCTGAGCCTCGACTCGGTGCACCGCTTTCTCGCCGACGCCGGTGACGAGGGCCTCCTATGGGAGGCGAAAGGTCCGGAGAGAGACAACGGCCAAATTCGCACGGACTCCATCTACAAGGCCCTCAGCGGCTTTGCAAACTCCTCAGGCGGGTATCTCCTTCTCGGCGCCGAGCGCGGGAGCAAGAACGCCGGGCCGTGGCAACTCCCGGGCGTGGTCTTCCCCAACGAGCCTGTGCTGTGGACGAGTTCGGTCATCACGGCTGAGGTCGGCCTCGCCCCCATCCCGGTTCACGACGTCAAGGCGTTCGCCCTTCCCGTCGCGCCAGCCGCGGCCGACGCCACCGGCGACGCGGAGCAGCGGCATGTGGTCGTGGTCCGGGTGGAGCCCCTGGCGGTACCGCCCTGCGTGACCAGGAGCGGCGCGGTGTTCATGCGCGCGTCCGGTCAGACCAAGGCGGTGACCGACCAGCGCGTGCTCATGGACCTCGTCGGCCGGGGCGAGAACGCCCGAGTCGCCGCGGCGGACTCAGCTCTGCGCGCTGCCCGGCGTCTGCTCGCCGATTCGACGTCGCTGCCCAGGGAGTTCAACGTCCTTGCGGTCGGGTTCTGCGCGGTCAGCGGTCCGGATGACAAGGCGGGGGTTCTGTTCGACAAGCAGCGCTCTGTGTTCTTCTTCGAGGTCGTCGGGTGCGACATGCAGGCAGATGGAAGCGTCGGCTCCGCGACGTCATGGCATATGCGGCAGGACGCCCTGTACGTCCACACCGGAGGGCAGGCACCGGACCGCGCGACCACGGTTGCCGCGTTCTGGGACGGGGCGGTCGCCGCCGCGTTCAACTACACCGGGACCGGACACGACCCGTCGCTCTTGGAGGCCATCATCGCTCGCTACTGGCGGGGTCTGGCTGGCATCGCCGCGCATTACGGGGGCAGCGGAGACGCTTACGTTGCCGTGGTGTTCAACCTTGCGCATCAGTCGTTCTCGATGAATCCGGATGACATGCCGGTCACCGACATTCGCCGGTGGACGAGCGTGCGCGAGCCCGACGATGTCGAGAAGCGCAGCGTCGCCCTGGAGTTGCACCGCGCGTTCGGCGACACGGCCTGGCGGGATTAGCGAGCGCGTTAGTGTTAGTGCCCCGCCGTCGCGGCGGGCAAGAGCGAGCCTCTCGCGCTCGAGCGCGTTCGTGAATCGAGAGCTTCAAACCGGACGAGCGCTACGGCGAAAACGCATCACCATCGGCTCACATCGGCCGACCGCGAGCCACGGTGCCGGCCGATCCCTATGGATAGCGTTGCTGCGGCTTCTCACGCATGTCTGCAGTGATCCTCCGGGCTTCGCCTATGAGGTCGACGAGTCCCGCACGGGCTGCGGCTCTTAGCGCCTCAGCCGCAGCTTCCGCAACCGCCGCGGCCGCGGACGGGTCAAAGCTACGGCTCTGGGAGATTCCGGCGCTAGGCTCAGTTAGCGGTCTGAGCTCCCAAGCGTTCTCGGCGGCGTCCGCGGCCGCATCGACGACCTCCCGCAAGGGGCCTGACAGAGCCGGACCGTAGTTCTCGCGCGTAAATGGGCCCGCGTAGCCGAGGGCGTCGAGATCGGCGAGGCTCAGGCTGCACAGTCCTGCTGCTTCGGCATCTGCTGATCCTCTGACCAGCGCGGCCTGCGCCCAGTCGCTCAGAGCGGCACGGGCGAGTCGCAGAGCCCGGTCACGCTCAACGCCGTCGCTTCCCCGCGCGAACTCCACGTCGTTGGCCATCTCTGAGAGTTGATGTTCAACTCCAACGGGCTCCATATAGCCGCAAGAGAGCAGGAAACGCTCGGGAATGCTCAGGGCGGGCTGGCCGCGATCTGCTGCGCGTATCGGGTGAGGATGTACTGGTAACGCTCCTCGCCGGCCGGCGTGATCGTGTAGCTGCCGAGGAAGCGCTCGGGGTCCCCGTTCCACGGATCGGCCCCGGTGCCGATCAGGCCTTCTCGCATCCCGATTATCAGTGGGCTGTTGAGTTCGTGCTGCTCGCGTCCCAGCGCATTCGCAAGGGCCTCTCGGTCCAGGCTGCGGTACACGTTGAGGGCATGAAGGATGTCGACGACCAGGACGATTCCTCGACCTTAGCGCCATGGAAGGTTGCCAGCGTGCATTCCGGCGGACGACTTGTCACATGCTCGTCGACCGCGAGCGCTACGACTCCTTTGGCGCCGGACCGCACGCCTTTCACGGGCGGGTCGCCGCGGAGCCCGCACGATCGCCTTCGCCGAGAACGGTGCGCCCTCGTCTTGGCAAATGGGAGGGCTCGCTGACGTGTCCGAATGAGCCCCCCGATTTTGCCTACCGACTGGTATTGCGTCAGTCCAGAGCCACGGGGCAGTCTGGAATCCGTGAAGCCATCCGTTCGCCGTCGTCGATCAGGTCGTCTACGACGATAGAGGCGGCATGAAGGGATGCGAGTTCGCAGAGATGCTCCCACACGGTGGCGCCGGGCCCGTAACTCGGCTCCGTGCCGTCCGCTTCGGCGACCTTGGCTCGTTCGGCGCCGTAAGCATCGAGAAGTCCACCGCGTGCCCACCCGACTGCTTGGGTGTATCGGCGCGCGCGGTGGTGTTGTTCGGCGAGCCGACGCAGCTCGCGTCTGCGTTCGCGAACCGCCCGCGGGTCCGGAGCATGAGCCAGGAACTGTTCGACCGCCAGTTGGTCAAGGTCCTGGAGGTACCTTCCGAACCTGTGGGCGGCATTGATCCGGTTCTGTTCCTGCCGCTCTGTGGGGGTCAACGTGATCATTTTTCAGTTCGCTCCTTCGTCGTGATCGTGTCGCTATCCGCTGCGTCGGCGTCCAGAACCACGGACCCGCTAGTCCGGGATTGGCGGTTCCTCGCCCCAGAGCGCGCAGCCCACGCGATTCGCTGACGCCGAGCCCGCCTGCCTTGCAGCAGCGAACGCCGAACTGATCGCGGCGATGTCGGTTGACCTGTAGACGAGGCGGTCACCAACGAGCGTCCCGACATATCGGCCATCGGGACCGTAAGCCTTGTTCCCGCGAATACGGGCAGCCTGGATACCTGAGCGGGAAAACAGGTTGTCGCCGGACCGGAGCAGCGGCCGACCAGCCTTTGTGTAGAGATTGGACATCTTGGACTGTCTCCGATCAGCGGCGAATCTGCGATATGCGGTCAATCTGCTTGCAACAGCGCGATTCCAGAGCTCGGTGGGTGTGTCGCAAGGGAATCTCGCCCACAAAATCACACCATGTGGGTCGGACGGAAAGCGCGGCATCCTGAGGGGTATGGCGTCGGCATGATCGCTACGAGGCGATGGCCGCGAAGCCGGCGTCTCTACGGTTGCTGGATGCGCTTCGTCGAGGAGGTGCGTGAAGAGCCATAAGCGGCCACATACATGACGCTGGCGAGCTGGGAGCCGCTGGGGTTGATGGTGGTTGTCAATTTGAGCGAGCCCGGAGGCCAGGGGTCTCCCGAGGCACTGTCACAGGTGCTGATGGGGACAACCGGGAGGCTCGTGGCATCCTGTTCTCAGCTCGCTGTCGAGGCGGGCTGGGCGCCAAGTCCCAATTGCTCGACCTCGTCGGCGAGTGAGCGCGATTCGTGTGCTTCCCACTGAGGGATCACCACGCTCGCGTCGGTGTTATCGCGCTGCACCCGGAGCCGGACGGTGGCGGCTGGCCAGCCGTCTACGGGCGCGAGTTGTTCGGCCAGAATGGCGGCAACCGCGTCGTCATGGCTGGAGACCACGACCTGCGCTGGCCTTGCGAGGCGCACGAATGCGCGAAGGGTGCTGATGAAACCGGCCTGGTTTGCCGCGTCGAATGCGGCCGTAGGATCGTCAAGGACGAGGACCTGACGGCGTTCAACCGGCTGCAGTAGGTGCAAAGCTAGGAACCACGCAAGGCCGAGCACGGTCCGCTCGGCGGAGTTCAGTAGCAGCCGCGCGTCGAGATCAGGGCGACTGGTGGCGAGGCCGCCAAGCACGACCGTACGCCCCCGCTCCGGCACGATAAGCGGCTTGAAGTGCCACTCGAAGCGAACGATGGCGGCGACGAGCTCCCGGACCGCCGGGGCGAGACGGGTCTGGAGTAGGCCGGTGACGATCCGTTCGCTCGCGTTTTCCGTTGGGGATCGCTGTCGTAGCTCGCGGGCAAGCGCAAATCGGGACAGCGCGTTCAGGGTCTCGTCTGCGCGCTCATCGAACGTCCGTGCTGGATGGCCGCGCAGGTCCTGATCGAGGGCGCCGAGCGCCTGGACCTGTGAGGACAGTTCGTTTGCGAGCTCGTCGAGGTGAGCGAGCAAGCTCTCCGGAGCGGCCACAGCCCCTGCAAAGCCGGCTTCCGTGAACAACCGAAGCGGGATTGAGTGGTCCTCTTGAGTAGACGCTGCCACGAATCTGCTGGCTTCTTGAAGCTCGTCGCGCGGCGTCCGTTTCGCGGCGTCGTCTAACGCGGCCGCATAAGCACCAAGCGTCCCCGCCCACGTCTCGTCGCTGAGTGTCGATGCGTCGTTCCGGAAGCGCGCCGCCGAGCTCTCGAGCGACTGTGAGTGCGCCAGCCAGCGCGCTGCGAGTTCCGCGGGGACGGGATGCGGGATGCGTCGGGCGGCGTCCGGGGGATTCTCGGCGCGTTGCTGGAAACGCCGTATGGCTCCAGTGAGCGTCTCGAGTCTCGCGTGGCATTGCCGCCTGGCGTTGCGGAGCGGTGATAGGGCGTCAGCGGCAGCGTCCAGGATTTCAGCGATCTCGGACCGTTCGGCCGCCGGAGCGAGCACGCGCGACACGGCCTGCTCGGCGACGACTAATTCGGTTAGCGCCTCGCTCTGATCTGGCCACCGACGCGATTGGTACAGCCCGTCAGAGGCTGTCGAAAGTACTTTCTCGTGACCGACAATTGTGTCGATGGCGGGGAGACGCGTACTGAATGACGCGGCAAGCTCAGCACGTAGATGATCACCAGGCACCGTGTTGCGGCGGGGCAGTTCGTGCAGACCGGCAGTGGCAAGTGCAGCGTCGGCACGACGTTTGGTCTCCGTGACGAAGTCCGCGATCCGGGTGCCGACATCCGGGATCTCTAAGCCGGTGGTCTCTACGAGCGCCATGTAGCGCTCCTCGGGCGTGTCGCTCACGAGCTTGGCCACAGCTTCGTGGGTGAGCACGCAGCGGGCTAGCTCAGCTCGTGGCGCGTCCGCGACCGTCGTCGTCTCACGGCCGTCGACGATGACGCGGAAGCCGCTCGCCGTGTCGCGTATGAGATGGCGCTGATACGTCGCTGCATCGACCCCGACTGGTCGGCGCTGAGAGGTTCCCGCCCAGTCGAGTTCCATCGCCTCTAGCAGCGAGCTCTTGCCGCTGCCGTTAGGCCCATGGAGCACCGTGGCTGCGCTCAGCTCGAATTGCGTCTGATGGATGGACCGGAAGTCCTCGAGTGCGACGCTGCTGATTGGCGCAGGCGTTGGCAGCTCGGGTGCGCCGGCGTCTTCGTCGACGAGGATTGCGACGGCCTCATCCGCTGCTCCGGCGCGGTACGACGCAAATAGGCGATCAAGGCCGTCGGCACTCGCACGGACCTCGGCAGCGAATGCACGCCAAAATGCTTCCACCTCGGCGCGAGCGATCTCGGTACCGAGCAATTCGCGGCAGCGCGGGAGCAATGGCGCGAGTGCGTCGTCGAGGAGCGCAGCGTCCGCGAGCTCGTCGCGGTGCACGAGGTTGAGGTCCAGGCGCGTAAAGAGGGCGTAACGCTCGGCGATGTCTTCGGCGATACGCCTCAGCTGGCGTTGAGACTCGTCATCGACGATCGCTACTACGAGAGGTGTCCCGAACGCTGTGGGTGCGTCCCGTGTGAGATGGTGGCGGAGTCCCGACGCGGCGAACAGCAGTTGCCGCCAGACGTCCTCGTCGCCGTCGCCGTGGATCTCAGCAATCAGCGCCAATTGAGCGGTCCTATCGTCCCAGGCAACTGCAGAGACGACGGGAAGCGGTTGCTCCGCGAACGGTGTGAACTCACCGCGGTGTACGTGAAATCCGAGCTCGTCGAGCCGGCCCAAGACGATGTCGATGTTTGAGCTCACGGGACGGGAACCGTTGCGCCGCTGAAGATGTTCACACCTTCGTGGGGGTCGGTCGAGATTGGAACGAGAATGCAGTCGAGGTTGTGGCCGCGCGGGTGCGAGAGCACGGCGAGCGCATCGGCGAGCGGGCCGGCCGGGCGACATGCTGCGGCGAGTTCGTCCAGGCCCATCGCAATAGGGAGATATGCCTTGTCGCCGCTGACAACGAAGCCGTAGTCTGCGAGCGCTTCGGCTGGGGACTCGGGATCGGGCTTGCCAAGCCGGTGGCGAAGAACGGCCCGCGTCTGCAATGCCCTAGTCGCTCCCGCCGCGTCGGCTTGCAACGGCACGTACCCGTTCCGCGCCGCTTGGTAGAGGTTGATGTGCTGTATGAAGTCGTCGTTCTCGCCGGGACGGAGAAGGTAGGACCATCGCATCATGACGGGTGCGGTGATCGTGACGGCGGTGAGGCGGGGGGCGGTCTCCGTGGGTAGGGCAAAGCCGGCTTCCGTGAGGGCGTTGCCGAGGCGGAGCGCGAGCCACTCCGTCAGCAGCACGAGCAGCGCCGCGGTGGTCGTACCCGCAGCAGTCCGCACCTGGCTCACGGCCCCTGCTGCCAGTGGCGCACGTGCGAGTCCGGATCCGATCATCGCAGTTAGCTGCGGAGTGTTCGGTTGGTAGTCGATGACCACGACCCGAGGCTGTCCATCAGGCTGAAGGCCCACAAACACATCCTCGAGGGTCGACTGCAACTCCCCGGCGACGACGGCGTCGTTACCCGAGAGGCCGATTAGAAGGAGCGCATGCTCTCTCGCGAGCGCCCGAAAGGCATCGCGGATCCAGAGGTCGTGGCGCCATGTGTTGAGTTGGGTCGCCCGGAGGATGATCGTCTCAGCGGCGGCCTCCTCTCCGCTAGGCGCAAGCTCGCGGTACCGGGCTGCGCATCCGTGCGCCTTGTACAGGCGGTAGCTGCCCGGCCGTTCGAGCTCGGACTGGGTTGCGCGGTCGGTGACGATCTGCGCGTGATCGCGCCAACGCGCGCCGGCAGTCGTGTTTGGGCTTCGTTGAAACCCCTCCGTGTCGAGCGCCGCCTCCGACTGGCAGTCGTAGTTGAAACTCACGGCTTTGGCGACCATACCTTCGCGCACTAGGCGTGCAAGCACCCGGTAGACGCTGAAGTGCTCGGGGATCTGTTCTGCAACGGGCCAGGCCACAGGCTCGTGAAGGCGTATGCGGCGTACCGTTGTGCTCTGGTCGCTCTCGTTGTAGATCGCCTGGGCCACCAGGCCGAGATTCGTTTGATCAGCGACCGAGATGGTTTGGCAGTGTGGGAAGCCGGGATCGTTGATGTAGTTGGCGTACAGATCCTGGCTGATCTGACCGGCAAGGCGAACGCCGGAATCCACCGAGGCGCCGGCTCCCAGAAGAGGGAGCACAGGCGTCCCGTCCAGCTGCTCTGCCAGGTCATGTAGCTGCTGAAGAACCTCCGGCTCGAACGCCTCTGCGTGGGCAACGTGAGCTTCCAACGTCCGGATCTTCGTGAGATCGAGAATCTCAACAGTCATGGATCTCAATGCCCTGATTGGCCACGGGCATCATTCGAGGGCACCGTAACGGCTAACGACGCGGGTCGGATTCTCGCCGTCGGTCGTCGACCCTCTGCATTCATGACACCACACGAAGGGCGACGGCCCCGAACGAACCCGCCCAGCGCGGAAAGCTCGCACAAGTCAGCGATCGCTTTTCCCATCTCGACTGCTATGAAGCGCACGATCGCAAAGGCGAGCGACGGACGAGTCGTCAGCGCGATCGCGCGCCGCGCGATCGCTTGGCCACGCTTACGATCGCCCGTATGCCGGGCGGCGGCATGTCGCGGTACCCGCGACAACACCGAGGCAGGACGGAGCCGCATTCGCGGCGCGGTCCTGAGATTCGCCTCAACCAGCTACGGGCGATGCGGCATCTCCACGAGTGCTCCATAGCCCGTCGCGCCCGACGACACCGCATGTGCGGTGGCCGGCCACCCGAGTTCTCGACAGGCCTCTGCCCAACTTCCGAGTCTGCGCGCGACGATCGCCGCGGTCGGGTAGCCGGGGCCCGGCGAGCGATACAGCTCGCCCGAGCTGGGCGGCCTTCCGAGCTCACGCTCCAAGCGGCGCAACGCGTCCAACACTGTCGCGCGCGTCCACTTGCGGACCTCGTGGTTCAGCTCGAGCCCGGCGGCCCGCAGCCCGGCGTTCCAGGATCCGAAGTGGTTGCGGACCGTCCCGACGGTCGGTCTTCCCGGCGCGGTGTGGAACCAGTCCGCCGATCGTGGCGGACGGCCACGAGCGCGTGCGTCGGCGCGGAGCGCTTCGATCACTCGCTCGCACGTCCAGCCGCGCTCGTATCTGAGCGGCAGCCCGGCCGCCTCGAGCGCACGATTCCAGGAGCCGTCGAAGATCGCCAGCACGGTCTTGGTCGACGGACGCTCCGCGGACCGGCTCGACCAGTCGGCCTGTCTCGGGGGCGCTCCGTGCCCCTCGGCGTCGGCCCGCAAGGCGGCGATCACCCGCTCGTGCGTCCAGGCGGCCGGCGGCGTCAGGCCCGCCGTGCGCAGCACCGCGTCCCATCCGCCGTGGCGGCCGGTCAGCACGGTCGCGCTTGGCCATCCTCGCTCACCCGCAAGCGCCTTGTACTCCTTCCACGTGGGCGGTCGGCCGAGTTCGCGGCTCGCAGCCAGAAGCGCTGCGACGATCTCCGCCTGGCTCCAGACGGCCACCCTCCCCGGCGCCGGGAGTCCGCACGCGCGCTTCGCCGCGTTCCACGATCCGAACCGCTTCTTGACGGCGCCCGCGCTCGGCCACCCGCGCTCACGCGCAAGGTCGCCGAAGGCCGACTGGGTGATTTTGTCGCCAAGTTCCCAGCTGGCCGTGCGCAGCGCGGCCAGCATCTCGTCGTCGCCGCGGCGGCCGCTCTCTGGGATCTCCCATCCGAGCTCCCGGCAGGCGTCGTTCCAGCCGCCGAGCCTGCGGCGCACGATCGCGGTGCTCGGACAGTCCGGCCCGGGTTGGTGCTCGAGCTCGCTTGACATTGGCGGTCGGCCCAGCTCTTGCTCCCGCCGGCGCAAGGCGGCGAGCACCGTGTCCCGCGTCCAGCGGCCCGGATCGTGGCTCACGTCGAGCCCCGCCGCCCGCAACCCGGCGTTCCAGGATCCGAACAGCTTCTCGACGATGCCGACCTGCGGGCGATCCGCAGCCGCGTGCCGCCAGTCGTCCCGGCGCGGGGTGTGGCCGCGATCGCGTGCGTCGCCGCGGAGCGCGTCGATCACCGCGTCCCCCGTCCATTTGCCCATCTCGTGCGTGACCTCGAGCCCGGCTGCTCGAAGACTGGCGTTCCACGAGCCGAAGTGGTCGAGCACCGCGCGGACACCAGGCTCGGTCCGCGGGCGACCAGTCCACTCGCTCAGGCGCGGCGAGCGCCCGCGCGAGTCAGCGTCCCTGCGCAGCGCCGCGATCACCTGCTCGTCGGTGAACGCTCTTCGCCTGGACGGCGCTCGCGCCCGGCGCTCGGCGCCTTGAGCGGCCTTGCGACTGACAACTCCAGCCATGTCCAGCGCGTTCGTCCAGCTTCCGAAGCAGTCGACCACGGTGTGCCGGGAAGGGTGCGTATCGCCGCTCGGCATGGCGTTCCACTCGCTGACGGTGGGCGCGCGGCCGTGGGTGCGCTTCCAGTTCCGCAGCGCCCCGATGATCAGCTCCGGCGTCCATCGGTGCGGTTGAGAGCTCAGACCGGCAGCCTCGAGCGCGAGCGCCCACGAGCCGAAGCGCCTGACCACGACCTGCGAGCTCGGGCGCTCGCCGTCAGGATCCCCCGCGCGCCATTCGCTAGCTCGTGGCGGGCGCCCGTGCGCCAGCTCCCACGAGCGGAGAACGTCGAGGATCCGCTCGCGCGGCCACCGGCGCGGCGGCGCCGGTTCGATGCCGGCTGCGCTCAATGCCGCCTGCCAGCTGCCGAACCGGCGCCTCAGTGTCTTGGCTCGCGGTCGCCCAAGCTGGAGGTCGCTCGGGCGCGGTGGCCGGTGTAGCTCCTGTCGAGCGGCGCGCAGGGCCGCGATCAACTCCCCGTCAGACTGCACGACGCGGTACGGCGCGGCCCCGAGTTCGCCGATCGCCGCTGCCCAGGACCCGAAGCGCTTGCGGACGGTGTCCACGCCCGGCATCCCGGGATAGCCCGCGAGGTCGGCGCTGCGCGGGACCCGCCCGAGCTCGTCGGCCAGCTCCCGCAACGCGGCCAACACCCGATCGCGGGGCCACCGCGGTCGCGTGCGCAGCGGCGGATCGCCGGCGGCGGCCACCAGCGCTCCCCAGCGGCCGAAAACGCCATCGACCTCTCCGGCGCTCGGCCAGCGAGGAAACCCGTCGTGCCACTGCTGCGACTGCGGCAGCTCAGGGGACCAGTCGGCCTTCAACGGCCGACTCCCGGTCTCCTCCTGCCACGCTCGGTAGGCGGCAAGCACGGTATCGCGATCCCAAGCCAGTGGTCGCGACGCGCGCGACGCACACCGCCGGCAGCGGGGCGGTGAGGATCTCGACCTGATCACCGGCTCCCCGCATCCGCAGGTGCCGGCGCTCAGGTAGGTCGAGACCGTCGAAGGCGTGACCTCGAGCAGCGCGGCGATCTCGGCCTGACGCATCCCCTGCGCGGCGAGCCGCCGAGCTCCCTGCACGCGCTCGGCCAGCGTGCCCGGGGGCCGACGGGAGGGCACGATGATCCCGGCGGCCGCAAGGCCGTCCGACCAGGAGCCGAAATGCTTGGTGACCGTCGTCGCGCTCGGCCAGCGGGGATGCTCCCGCTCCCACATCCGGCAGTGCGCGTTGTACAGGCCAAGCGCCCGAGCGGAGCTCGGCACCCACTCGTACAAGCGAGGCGGATCGCCCGTCACCCGCACCCAATCCTCGAGCGCCTCGACGATCGCGTCCTGCGACCACGTTCCGTGCGGCACCCAGCGCTCGGCTGGCCGCCACCTCGAGCGACCGCGAACGACGCCAGCCCGAGCTGCCCGGTTCGCCTCGGCACGGGCGAGGTCCTTGCCGGCCGGACAGCCCGCGTCCGGCTCCCGCTCGCTCCGCTCACCTGGCATGCGCTGAATGTTCGCGCCTGCGACGGTCAGCGAGCTGTACAACGCCGCCGCCACACCGCGCTGGAGGCCTGGACGTCATCTCGTGACAGCGCGGCCTGAGCCGGCGAGTAGCAAAGTCGAGGTCAGGGGTTGGGGGATGCGGTTGCGAAAGCGTCTGACCAACGGCCACGGCCCACTGCTCCGACACCTGCGGTGGCACGGGACGACACCTGAGGGGGTGCCCGTCGGGACCGGAGGCCTCTGGTGCCGGCGGAGCTTCCGCGCGACAGTCGCCGGTACTCATCGGCGCGCGCCTCCACGCCAAGAGCAGGACAGGAGGACAAAGAGATGACACCGGTTTCAGCGCCCCGCAGCCCGAGGCTCGCCGGCGATGCTGCGCGCTGCCCGCGCTGCACCGAGCTGGGTCGGAGTTGCCCGTCGTGCACGCAGCGCCGGCGCATCGCCTGGCGGCTGGTCGAGCAGCAGGATCAAACGCTCGAGGATGCCGCAACGAGGCTCGACCTGATGCCCGCCCAGGTTCGCGAGCTCGTCGACGACGAGCGCGACCGGCGCGAGCTCGACGCGTACCGGCTCGACAGCATCCCGGTCGCACGCGCTCGTGCGTTTCTCGAGCGCGAGCTCGCGCGCGATCCCTGGCTCACGCGGGCGGAGGTCGCGCACCGAATGGGCGTGCGCCAGGGCGACTTCGACCGGTCGTTCGGCTATGCGCCCGCCAAGCACGGCCGGCCGCAGACGAGGGTGAGCGTCGCGACCGCCAGCCGGCTCGCCCGCGCGCTAGGCCGCGCACCGTACGAGCTAGACGGCTGCTGACGGTGACCCGGCTGGTCCAGTGCTGCCGGCTTCCTGCCGGCAGCACGCCGCCCCCCACGTGGCGACCCCATCGCCCTGATCGTCGTCGTCGTCGTCGCGTGGCTGCTACCCGACGCTCACGAACACCTTGCGGCTGCTCGCGACGGCCCACGGAAAGCCGCTCTCCGGGATCGTCGTAACCCAGAACGGGTAACGGGCGCTGCCGGCGCCGCCCAGGAACGTGTACGTGGTTCGGAACCTGCCCTTGCGACCCGTTCGGATGTGCTGGACGTCGATCGTCCGCCCGTTGTAGTCCAGTGAGAGCGACAGCGCCTCGCCGAACGGCGGGACGTAGCCGCCGCGGAGCCGGCCGGTGATCGTGACCGTGTGGCCCCACTGGACGTGCGACGGCCGGATTCTCAGCTTCACGGAGGCTGGTACGACTAGACGTGCGTAGGAGGACAAGGCGGGCTCGGTTGTCGAGGTGCCGCCGTAGACGGCCTCGATCAGCCTTGACGGCCCGGCTGGCAGCTTGGCCGTCCACGCGCCGTTGGCGGCCGTAGAGGCGGTCGCGATTTGGCGGAAGTGCTGAAGGCCATTGTTGGCAGCGGTCATGATCCGAACGGTCTGACCCCCGAGCGCCGTACCGGTCGCGGTGCCGAGCCAGCCGCTGATCGTAGTCCGTGCGCCGAACCGGATGCGCCTCGACATCTTCGTCACGACGTGCGGCGCCACCGGCACACGCACGATCCGCCAGCCGCGATGCACGCGGATCCGGCGGCGCACGATGTGCGGGTGGCATCGCACAACCTTGATCGTGCGAGTCTGCGCCGGCAGCTTGACTTTCACCGGCCGACCATGGGAGCGGCCGGTGACCCAGTGCGCAGGGATCCGCACACGCTCACGCGCCTTGTGGCAGCGCAACCCATCGGCGATGTGGGCGAACGATGCGCCGATCACGGTCGGCGTTCGGATGTACAAGGTCCAGGTGGCCACGGGCGAAGTGGCTGCCACGCCTTGCGGGTTGATCGCCCCGTTCTGTCCGTAGCATCGAGCGGTGTGCGGGCCGAGTCCACTGACCGGGACCTGCGCGGTCGTGCCTGAGTACCAACTGTACGGTGAGCCATCTACGGAGCACGCGATCGATACGCCGCTTGGGCCGGAACTTGCTGCAGCGGTGATGTACTGGGTGCCGGCCGTCGATAGGGCGTCGGTCGGACCGCTCAAGGTCAAACCCACGGGCGTGTTGTCGACACGGAGCGTCTCGCTCGGCGACGACACGTTGGCCGGGCTCGCGGCGTCCGCCGCGGACAGCGTCAGCGACAACGGCCCGTCGGGATACTGCGTCGTGTCGACGGTCAGGCCCATCGTCTCGGGGCTCGGGCACTGTGTCCAGCTATGCGTGTTCGGAGTGCCGTCGAACGGGCCCTGGATCGAGCTGCCGTTGATGATCTCCCGCATGCTGCAGATCCCATCATCTGCGCTCGCTTGGAAAGACGCTGGCCAGCCCGCCCCCCTGATCCACCCGCCGCCCTGATACCAGAGGTTGTTCGAACCCAGCGCCAGCAGACCGGGTGGCGTAGTGTCCACGCCGACGAGCTGAACGCCACGGACGTCAAGAATCTGGTACGGAGCCCCACATTGGCTTATCGTGCACGTCACCTGCCAGCCGAAATATCGGCTTGGCCCGAGAAAGCGGCTGATACCGGACCCGTAGTACATACCACCGCAACAGTTGTTCTGCGGCGAGATGGTCTGCGTTCCCCCGCTCCAGAAGAAGCTCGCGTTGAACCCGTCGCCGCTGAGCGGATCGATCAGCACTTCGTTGACCGGCGTTATGGCCGCCACGATTTGGATCGATGGGGGCGTCACTGTGTGCCACTGAACGCTTTGCCCCTTTTTCGCAGCGCTTGATCCGGGCGTGATCTGGAAAGAGCGTCCTTGGGGACACTCATTAGGTGTGCTGAACGCGCCGTTGGCGACTCCGTCCCACACCGTTCCGGCGACATCGGTGTCGGAGCCATTGTCTCCATATCCGGAGCACGATGTCATCGTGATCGAGCCAGCCTGTGCTCTCTCGGCGTCCATGCCCAGCGACACAGCAGCCACGATAAGCACGAGCAGTGCGGTTACAAGCATCCGCGTGATCGGTGGTCGCGAGGCGAGCATGGTCAGCGCGGCGTCGAGCAGACCAAGTCCATGTCGTACGGCAACGCGGCGGCCTGGCCCTGCGAGTTATAGGTCTGGACGATGCTCTGCTCGCCTCGGCCCTTCGAGTCGAACGCATCTGCTAACACATATCCGGGAGCAGGCTGGCCACTGATGCCAGCGAGGTCGACGCTGCCGACCGCCGCGCAAGAAGTCGTCGGGCGCGTATGCCAGGTGATGATGTCGCGCCCTGGCGCCACGCCGCCTTCCGCCACGACTCGCACCTTCGCAGTTGACACCGTGATCCGCCCGGTGGCAGTGACGCTAACCCATGCCCGCGTGTACCCGCCAATGCTGTTCGGGTTAAGCTTCACTGGGTCAATCGAGTGGTTGGCTAGGCTGACGGCTGCAACGCTCGAGCCGCCGAGCGCGACGAACAGCGCCACCCACGCCACACCGTTCCGACGCGCATGGTCAAGAACTCCGTGCATTCCAACCTCCTGCTCGTAGGGTCATCCTGGGTAACCAGGTCCGAATGGAGAGCTTCCCCGAGGGCCGCCGCTCCCGCTGCTGGCAGCCCCACCGCGGGAGCCTGCGGGCATGGTGCGGGAAACAGTCGGCGTGCTCGGAGAGACCTCGCCTGGCCTTGGTGCCGGTGCGCTGGGCCGTGCTGTCGGCGCGGGACGCGAGTGCGGCCTCGCGGCCGGAGCACCGTGCGCCCGGACCGCCGACCCGCCCGGGGTGCGCTTGATGCGGATCGCATGGAGGCTCCTGACTCTGGTGCTGCGGACTCGAGCGGGTGGTAGCAGTTCCGGCAGGTAGGCGCCACGAGTACCCGGCGACGCGGTCGCTCTCGTGATCTGCGACGGCTGGGACACGTGGCCAGCAGGTGCCCCGACGAGACGGCTGGCGAGGTACAAAGCAACTGCGAGCAACACGAGGCCTCCGGCTCGGACCGGAGCGACGTGCAACCTGGGCGCCCGTGTGCGTCGCACGGTCGGACCGTGCGCGCTGCGGCGGACCGGTGCCGTGGCAGAACGGTCGGCGAAGGCCACACGGGCTCTTCGTCGACCGAAATAGAGGGCCTCCCGGGCCCGCCGGCGACGCTCCCGGCGCATGCACGCGTCCGCAGGCTCGTCGACTCCGACGAAGATGTTGCCGCGCGCAGCTCCCGAAGCGGCCGGCGCCGGATGGTTGTGTTCGGGCATTCGCTCGCCTGTCAGGTAGCCAACGGATGGGCGAATGCCTCCACCTCCCCGCTGTGGCGGGGCTTGGCTGGCCGAGATCAGGACCTGGCCGTGCGATCACTTGCCCGGATATCCCGGTCCGAAGGGGGCGCCGCCACTTGGCCCACCAGCGCTGGCGGTGGAAGCGCCCGAGCTCGATGTCGAGTTCGCTGGAGGGGTGTACGTGCTCACCGGTACCCCGGTGGAGGAGGAGACGGTTGACGTACTCGATGGCTGCGTCTGGGCCGCGGCTGCCGTGCTGGCGTGTGCCGGCCTTCGGGCCGCGTGCTTGACGCGCCGCCGTTTCTCCGCGTGCGCCCCGGTGCGTCGATGACTGGAGGTCGGGCTGTGTCCGGCGGTCCGTCGCGTCTCCGGCGGAGCCACTCGATGGGTCAATGCAGATGCAACCGGACCGGTCGAGCGTGGAGGGCGAGACGGGTCGGCTCCGGGCGCCGCGGCTAGCTGGCTCGCGAGGTACAGAGCGGCGCCCGCCAGGACCAGGACCGCGATCACGCGCCGTCGCAGCGCCCGGAGGCGTGTCCGTCGCATACTACGGCGCATCAGCCCAGCGACTGCCCGAGCGCGTCGACTTGCCCGCCCGGTCAGCGAAATCGCAGACGGGACGTCCGGCGCGGGGGCCGGCAGGACCTCCTCCCATCTGCCGGCTACATCGGACGTTGGATCCGACGGCACGGGGTCTGCGGGCGGCGGCGCCACGGTCTCGGCGCCGCGTGCGACGAGCAGGGCGTCGCTGAACGCCTCGGCGAGACGCTCGCCTGAGCGGTAGCGGACGTCGGGATCCTTGGCCAGGGCCCGTGCCAGGACGGCGTCGACTTGCGCTGGCAGGACCGGCCGGCGTGCGCACACCGACGGCGGCGGCTCGCGCTGGTGAGCCCAGAGCGTGGCCAGCTGCGTGTCGCGATGGAATGGCGGAACGGCGGCCAAGGCCTCGAATAACACGCATCCAAGCGCGTACAGGTCGGAGCGGACGTCGGCCACGTGGCCGGCGACCGTCTCGGGCGCGACATAGTCGACGCTCCCGAGCCACTGGCCGGTGCCCGTCGCGTCGCTGGGCACATCAAGCTGGCGACCGGCGCCGAAATCGCTCAGGTACACGTGCTCGCCGTCGGGGCCGGCCTCGAGCAGCACGTTCGCCGGCTTCAGGTCACGATGCACCAGACCGTGGGCGTGGACGGCGTCCAGCGCGCCAGCGATCTGGCGCACGATGCTCAGCGCGCGAGATGGCTCGAGCCCGCCGCTGTCGTGGATGACGTCGGCGAGGTTGCAGCCCTCCACCCAGCGCATGCTGAGGAATAGCTCGCCGTTGGCCTCGTCGGCTTCGTAGAACGGGATCACGTGCGGGTGGTCGATCGCGGCGAGCAGGCGCGCCTCGCGCTGAAAGCGCTCCCGGAAAGTCGGGTCCGAGGCGAGCGCCGGCGCGATCACCTTAACCGCCACCGTGCGCTCGAGCGCGAGGTCGGTGGCGCGGTAGACGACCCCCATGCCGCCCCTACCAGCCAGCGCGTCGAGGCGGTAGCCAGCGATCTGGCGCACCGCGACGCCCGTCATGACGTGAGATCTCGCCGGGTGACCAGGCCGGTCCGGAGCGCGAGCTCGGCAAGGCGGGCGCGCTTATGGGTCTGGGGCAGGTCCTCGACTCCGACGAGCTCGAACAGCGCGCTGAGATGCGCCTTAATCCGGTCAACGCTGAGCGACACCTCGCCGGCGATCTCCTGATTCGACGCAGGGGTCACGAACGGGCTGGCGTCACGGAAGGGGCGGCACAGCGCGATCAGGATGCGCCGCTGCTTCTCAGTCAGCGCCGGCAGCTCGCCGCTGGTCGCCTTACGTGTGTCGCGTGCCTCGCGCTCGAGCGGTGACCGGAACAGCAGGTGGGTGCTACCGAAGCGCAGGACGTCTGCATCGTGCAGGACCCGTTGGCCGTTCACTCGCTCCTCGTTGACAAAGGATCCGTTGCGCGAAAGGCCGAAGTCGGCCAGCGCCCAGACGTCGCCGACGTTCTCGAGCTCAGCGTGAAGCCGTGAGACGCGATCGTCATGGTCGAGGCAGACCTCGCACTCGGGGTCGCGGCCAACCCGCAACCGCCCGCCGGCACGGTCCAACGCGAAGATGTGCTGCTCGTCGTGGGCGTCCCGGAAGACGAGGAACGGCGCGTGGCCGCGCTCGGCATCAATCCTCGCCTTCAGCTCGCTCGGCGACGCTTGGTGCGGCGAAAACGGGCCTCCACCCATGCCAATCCAGGAATCTACCCAAATAGCGGAAAGACGCAACACCTAGGGGGGCGCCCGCCAGACGGGCCCGCGCGCGAGGAAGCGCCGTGCGGCCGCGGTACGTGGTCGGAGTGGCAGCGACCTCGGATCAGCGCCTCGACCGCGTGGCAGAGCGCCGTCGAGCGGCAGCACTCGCGCGGCACTACCGCGACAACGAGGACCTGTCGATCCACGAGATCGCTCGGCGACTCGGGCGGGCCCCGGCGACCGTGAAGGCGTATCTGTACGACCCCACCGGGGAGCGAGCGCGGGCGGTCAAGGCGCGCTACCGCGGCGTCTGCCGCGGTTGCGGCGCCCTCACGTCCGCCCGCAACGGCAAGGGCGACGCCTACGAGTACTGCTGGCAGTGCCGGCCAGGCGCCGCAGAGCAGCGGTGGACGCGCGAACTTGTGCGTGACGCGATGCGCACCTGGCGGGCCCGATACGGAACGCCGCCGTCTTCGTACGACTGGTCACGCACCCACGCGCGCCGGCGCGGTGGCGACGCGCTCGCGCGGCTGCACGAAGGAGACTGGCCCTCGCCTGGCACCGTCACCGACCTCTATGGAACCTGGGCAACCGCCCGAGCCGATGCGCTCCCCGGGTAGAGCACCCCGGGCGGCCTTTGGGTTATGCGTCGATTTTGGTGGATCCTGAATCAGAGCTTCGCTGCCCCTGGGGGCGTTTCGCGCACTTCTGCGTCCGCAAACCAAGTCGTGTCCATCCGCAGCGAGCGGCGAAGGTCGTCCGCCCGGAGATAACCGGCGAGCTTGCGGAAATGGGACGCCATGGCGTCTGTGTCATATAGATCGCTGGCGGCGATCTCGATCACGTCGTAGCCATTGTTGCGAAGCCAGGTGCGGATCAGGCGATCCTTCTCGGCAGTTGCTGGACTGCCGTGCAGGTGGCCACTCAGCCCGTCGAGATACACACAGACGCCTTCGTCCTCGTCATGGTGTGAAGCCCGATAGATCACGTCAGGAGTCGTGGTTCCGATCGCTAGGTCTAGCCGCAGCTGCCCACCGCGTATACCTTCCTCGAAGCCCGCGGCGAGCAGCAGGTGGCGAAGCCGACGCTCAGCCTCGTTGACCGGATGGGTCCCTTCCTCCGGCTCTCTCGACGGCTGCTTTGCCGGTATCTCGTGCGAGATCGTGAGGTGCGACCCCCATGCAGCAAGGCGGTCTCCCGCCACTGCGCGGTCGAGATGCTTGTGGTAATAGCCATTGCGGAACGTTTGTAGGCAGTCAATACAGGCCGTGGCGCAGGCGGACGGGCAGTCCTCCACGACCTCGCGGGCTACGGCCGTGATCTCCTCGAAGCGCTCGCAGATCTGGTCTAGAAGCCCAGATCCACCCGGCATCGGATCCCAGAGAAGCGCATCAACCTCGTCGCGATCAACGTGCCCGATGACAAGGATCTGCAGATCTTCCATGTGCATATCGAGTACACGGGCGGCCGCAAAGCGAAGGGCCTCTAGCACGCTGTAAGCCGTACGCTGGTCAGCACATGCAGCGAGCGAAAGCACGTCCGCCACGGCGTCGGCGTAAAACCCGATTGGACGAACCGCGTTCCCGCAACGCTCCTGATGTGACTCCACGAAATACTCGCGCTGCCGGTCGGAGGACAGCGGGGAGACGCTTTGTCCGCAGACCGCGCAGACGGGGTAGCCGAACCGGTCGAAGCGCTCTATTGCAGTTGACGCTCCGACGTTGACCAGTCGGAGCCGAACGCCGCGACGGTGGTGCAGGCTTTGTTCGCCCCAGCGGTAAGCCCGGCCACCGTTGTGCTGGTCGCGTTCGAGCCCGTACACCGCGACCCCCATTTGGAACCGGAGCTCCTCCTCGTCGGATATGTGTGACTGGTGAACCAGATCGACATCGCAGACGGCAATCGTCTGCAGCACCGTTGTGCCCAGCGGTCCGGCGGTAGCACCCAAGTTCGTCTCCTTCACGGCCTGGCGCGCGGTCGAAATCTCGAACACCGGCATCTCCTCGCGCTGCTCGTCGATGTCGCGATGGAAGCGACGGGCGACGAAACGGTTCCCATTCGCATAAATGAGGTTGCCTGGGACGTACTCGCGTAGAGCGACGCTTGGTGGTCGAGGGAGCGAGAACTCCATCGCTCCGGTGCGCCAGAAGGGGATCTCGGCAGTTCCAAGCACCGAGCCGACCTCGAGCCCGTAGCCAGGCAGGAAGCCCTCGGCGGCGAGGACACCGAACGTGTTCACGTCCTCGTAGCCTTCCGCCTCACCGCGTGCACGCCTTACTGTCCCCTTCAAACGCTTGATCAGCCGGTCGCACCGCCTGAACAGCGCATCGTCCTCCGGTTCGAGCGTGCCGTGCTTCTCGCGTACGGCGTTGAGCCGCTTGATCTGCTCCATCGCCCACCGCAGACGGCGTTCCAGGCGCGCAAGGACAGCGTCGAGGCGGTTCACCATCCCGCTCAGGTTGTTTCGCAACGCCTCGGTGCTCGTGACCTCAGCGTCCGCCTCCGGCCAGCCTTGCCGAAACGCAGTTTCCACGTACGCGAGGAGATCGTCGGCGTTTCGGTCGATCAGCCGTCGTAGAGGCTCGAGGTCAAAGCGCGCGTCGCGGACGAAGCCGTCCTCAAACAGGTAGGAGGACACCCTATCCGGAAGGCACGTCCTCAGGGTGTCCTCGACAGTCCGGCGTTCTTGCTCGGAGAGCTGCGAATCGCCTGCGTGTTGATGCAGGCGAGTGATGACTGTCGCATGCACGTGTTTGGCGACCATGAGCTCGTTGCGAAGGTTGAAGGCGGGCGCATCGACCCGACCGGCGAGCATCCTCAGGGGGTCCGCGAAGTATGCGCGGTCGTGGGAGACCGGCCGGCAGTAGGTGACGTCAACGGCCGTCCGATGGCGGCGGCCGGCGCGTCCGGCGCGCTGCCAGTAGTTCGCCGGCAGAGGAGGGACGTTGCGCATCAGCACAGCGTCAAGCTGACCGATGTCCACGCCAAGCTCGAGGGTCGGCGTACAGACGAACGCGTTGATTGCGTCTGAATCCCCCTTGAAAAGGTTCTCCAGCCGCTCGCGCTCCTCCGCCGGAACCATCGCCGTGTGCTCCTCTGGCCGGAGCATCGAGTAGCCCTGATCGAGGACTTGGAGGTCGTAGTTATCCGGATCCTCTCGAACGAATTCGAGCTTGCCCTCACAACGCCAGGCGGGACAGCGGTCAAACGGTGTGCGCCGTGTCGTGCGGCGTCGGCAGGACGTGCATCGCCACACCCCGTGGTTCTGTTGAAGGCGCAGGCGATCGGCGTCCACCTGGTACACGTCGCTCAGGTTGGGGAGTGGATTGCCCTTCGACCCCTTCAGTCGCACAGGTCTCAGCAACTGTTGACCGACAAGGAACTTGGATAGCCCCTCAAGGAACTGTTCGGCGTGATTGGTTTTGACGCCCCACTTCCTTGCCATTTGCCGGATGGTGGTGTCGCCTCGTTCGCTCAGCCATTGCGTGACCAGCTCCGCCTTCTCTGTCGGGCCTCGACGCAGCTTTGTGCCGATCGGGTTCCCGACCTGAGGAAGGTAGCCCTGCTGAACCTCGAGATCACCGTCCATCCAGTACTTGGAGAAGATCTCTCGCTCGGGGTCGAACAGCACCCGCTTTCGTCGCAAGTAGTCCAACAGGCTGGCGACACCCTCACGCAGTTCGTCGGGGGGGATCCCGAGCGTGAGCGCCTGTTCGTGGAACCATGGCAGGGAGGGATCGAGTCCGTCGTACTCGACCTTCATCCGACCCCACGGCTCGAGACCGATCGCCTGCCTGGACGAGAGCGTGACCTCGCGCAGCACCTGGATCCGCAAGAACTTCCTCCGCTCCTGCTCGTGTCTACCTCCGCCTCCCTCTTTCCGGACGACCTGCCAGACCTCGGGAACGAGCGCGCGCGACAGTGCCTCATCCTTCTCGAGCATGTCGTCGAGGCAAAGCGCGAGGTCGCCGACTGAGAGAGCACCTTCCTGCAGGGCCTCGGCCATGAGCGCACGCAAACGGAAGCGGCGTGCGTGATCCTTCATCCAGCCTGCCTGGAATGCGGCATCCTGCCGGTTGTCACAGAAGACGAGGAGGCGCTGCCGCTCGGAGTGATGGACCATGTCCTGGGCCAGCACATGCACGTCGGCGACGTTGGTGGCACGCACTGGACGCGCAGGCTCGCGATAGTTGACGCCCATGCGCCGCCCGTTCGAGCCGCACGACAAGCAGCTCGTTAGATGCCCGGGGTTGTCTGGCTTCTGCCGGATCGCGTAGAGCTGAACCATCTCGTCGCTCGCTGCGCAGTGCAGGCAACGGCTGCCGGCATCGGGGTGCGCCGCGCCGCAGTGCCGGCAGAAGTAGAGCCGAGCGACACGGTCGTGTTCGTCGAGGTCCTCGTTATCGCTGCCGCCGACGACGCGATCGATCAACAAGAGGCGCCGACCCCCATGGACCTCTTCAAGCGGCTCCCAGAAGGACTCGTCCCCGGCAACGTCGCCGCCGCCTGGCGTTTTGCCGCCGAACTCGAAGTCCTTCAGGTGCGAGACGAAGTAGTGCTGACCGCACGTCGTGCACGTGGTCACCGGGAAATGGGCATACTGCCCATCGCCTCCGCCGGCCTCGATCTCATCCTCAGCCGCGAGCCAGAGCTGAGGAGCCGATGTGCCTTCGGGGAAGCTCACGACTGCGCCGCTGATTCCGCGCACGAATGCGTGGACGACGGGCCGCAGTAGTGGCCGGCCGGCCGTCTGAGCCGCGGCGCCGAGTGTGAGCCAGCTTAGAATCTCCGCCTCGCTCACACTCCGGCCGACCATCACTCGTAGCGCCTCGGGGAGCTCGTGCAGCGGACGAGGCTGCGAGAGCAAGTCGTTCAGCTGGAATACGATCTCGTTGCGCGACAGGGCGCCATGCAACGCAGCGGGCCAGTCGCCCTGCACGATTTCGGCACCTGACAACTGGCGGTACACGGTGCGCAGCTCGTCGCCCGTGCCCGCCGCGTCTTCGACCGCCTTAACGCAGGCTTCGAGAATCCCAGCAAGGTTTCCCGCCGGCGCCGGCGGCGTGATCCTCTCGTCGGCCCAAACCTCGCTCTCATATGCCTCACCGACCGTTGCGACAGTCTCCCCCGCAACCCCGAAAAAGCGGGAGGCGAAATCGCGGGCCGCATCCGGGTTGTCTGTGTCGACAATTGTTGCCGAGGTCGCGATGCATACCGTATCGCCGACGTCGCGACCACAATAGGTACGCAGGCGGCGGACGAGGCACGCGGCCTCGGCACCCCGCGCACCGGTGAAAGTATGGGCTTCGTCGAACACCAGGAAGTCAAGGCGAGCTTCGGCGAATAGCGCTGTGTCTCGTTGGCGAGTAAGGAGAAGCTCGAGCTGCTTCACATTGGTGAGCAGAATCCGCGGCTGGCGTCCGGGCGTGCGCATGACTTCGCGCGAACAGACCTCCTCTGGCGGATGCACCGTGTCGCTGCGCTTCTCGGCCCGAACCTGCGCGAGGCGCGCCTCGTAGTCGGCACGAGAAGACCCGGCCGGCAGCCGGATCCCGGTGACCTGAGTTTCTTGCTCAGGCGTCTTCCCGACGTACATGCCGAAGGAAACGCCGGTTCCGGCGAGCAGGGAACGAAGGCGACCGAGCTGATCTTCCGCAAGCGCGTTCATCGGATAGACGACGACAGCGCTGATCCCCTCGTCCGCGTGCGCGTCCTTGAGCTCAAGGCACTTGCTGACGATCGGGTACAGGAAGCACTCGGTCTTCCCGGAGCCCGTACCGGTCGAGACGAGGGTCGTCCGGCCGGCGTGGATTGAGCGGATCGCGTCTTCCTGATGGCCGTAGACGTGGGTGATCTCCGGGGGGATCCGCTGGCGCATATGCGCGTGAAACACGCGCTCTTCGATGAGATCGGATACCGCCGCACCCTGTCGAAACGGGCGCGACACGCTGACATACGGCCCCTGCATAAGAGGCGACCGCCGCGTCTCGTCGAGCGAGAGTAGCCGCCGCATCTGCGCATGGAGCTGCTCGTCGGCGAATGGGTACGTCGTGAGCTGATAGCGCAGGAAGCTCCGCACGACCTTCTCGGTGAAGACGACCGGATTCAGTGCCATGGGTTGCTCATTCGAAGAGCCTCTCAGGGCTAGAAGCCCGTGCAGCGATGGGCGTGTGATGGGTGGCACGAGAGCTCGTACCGAGGTCCTCGGTCTCGATCTCAGCCAGGAGCTGGCGGTAGCCGCCTTCGCCGAGGAGGTTGCGGGCGTGCAAGTGGCACTCGCGCCAGGACTCCTCCGAGCTCCGCGCGACCTGCCAGTCGTAGAAGCGCGGCCCGACGCGACTTGCCACGGGCTGACGCTCATTCGCGCGCTCGTCGTGGCCAAGCCCGTAGTCGGCGAGAGTTAAAGTCTCCGGGAGCGTCCAGCCATCGCCATTGTTTTGAGCAAGGAACGCCGCGATGCCGGCGTCACGGTCTCCACCACACGCCCGAATCTTGTCTTCGAGGTCGTAGAAGGCGGCGATTGTCAGGACTGTGTGACGCAGCTCTGGGTCCTTGTCCTTATCGACTCGCCAGAAGCCTTTGACGTCGAAGTCTTGCGTTGAGGTTCCGCGTGGCCAATCACAGTCGGTGAACGCCTGTTTCAGATCACCATGCGTGAGTCCGTACCAGCGAGCTGTCATCGCATCGAAGGCAGCCAGTCGCTCCAGTCGGCGCGCAGGTGTGACCGCCCAGTTCGCCTGCCAACTAGCGGCCCTGGCGTCCGAGTCTGCGAGGACAACCCATTCCCTGGCAAAGGTGCGATCCGCAAGGCTCAGCCCCAGAAGCGTGCGGGTCGCGAGCTGAACGACACGCGTTGTGCGGATCGGCAATGGCGCCTCGACCATTACGAATTCACTCACGTTCAGCCCCCCGAGCCTCTGTCTGATCACCAGATCAAACGCGAACGAAGACAAGATGCCCGAAACGACACACGCTATCCGGGCGTCCTCGTCGCTCGGAACGAAGAAGAACACGCTGTCGCCCGCCGGAGCGCCACGCAGGTACGTCGAAATCGTCGTCCGCGCATTCGTCGAAGAGCTGACTCGCATGTAGGCGCTTTTGGGCCCTGCTGAGCCCTTATCGGAGTCGGCAAGCGCGGCTGAGCCCATGAGGTACTGGGGCTCAACCTCTTTTTTCGTCCAATCGATGTCACGCCAAACGGCGGTGCGGCCTTTGCCGCTCACCCACCCCTTCTGGCTGAAATCAAATTGCCCAATCATTCGTCCCTCGTAAAGCGGCAGCGCCACGTCCTCGACGCGCTCCTCCCGGATCCACTCATCCGCGCGTCGCGAGAGGAGAATCCCGGTCGGAATCTCCGACCGTGGCATTGGTAACGTGTCATAGGGAGGCTGCGCGCAGCGCAGCTCCCCATCTGGGAGCGGACTGACTCCCAGCTCGTCCCATAACTCGGAGGCAGGGCGCCAGTCGCCCTTGAGCCAGCGGCTGTATTCGTCGGCGCGGTAACCGTTGGCCTCCCAACTCGGCCGGGGAGGAAACAGCTGGGCGTCCGTGTTCATCATAAACTCGATCTTGTACGCGAGACCCCACCCATCAGGGCTGTCGTCGCCTAGCAGCACGGAGTTCGAATAGAGCTTCTCGAGGGTCTCGAGATCTCTACGAGATTGGATCTCAAGAATCGCCTTCGAATGCGGGCTAAAGCGCTCGACCTGCGCTCGGGAGTAGGGGATCGCGAGCGCTTCGGCTTGTTCCCAGTCTTCGAGCTTGCGGCGCATGAACGTGGTGCGGATCGCGTCAGTCGCGCCCCCTGTCTCGAGGATGACGGGGTTGAACTTGAACGACCGATGGATGTCGAAGATCTTGTCTCGGTTTTCGAAGCCGAACAGCCACTCCCAACGGCAGTGGTCTAGAAAGAGTTCGCGCAGCGGTTGCGACCAAGCATCGCTGTATAGGCCTGAAGGCACAATCTGGCCGAGCCTGCCGCTGTCTTTGAGCAGTGTGTAGCACTGCTCCAAGAACAACTTGTAGGTAAAGAGTCGCCCTATCTGGTAACGGAAAGGGTGGGCCGGGCTCGCGTAACCGCGAGAGCGATGGCGCTGGTTGCGCCACCGCGTGTGAAGCTCCTTCCCACCGCGTCCGATCGAGAACGACGCACTCCGAGCAACGTCGTCCTCCGGATCGCCAAACGGACTGGCCCTGCGGCTTATCCATTGCGAGAAGCTGTTGAAGTCAGCGCAATAATCGAGCCATTGCTTTTCCAGCGCCTTGTCGTCACGAAACATCTCTCGCTGACTTGTCTGCTTGACGAGCCGCCCATATGTTCGGAAGAGGGGGTCCACGTTGGAGAAGAACTCCTCGGGGTTCGGTTGCGAGTTCTCCCACGGCGGGTTGCCGAGGACCGCGTCGAAACCCGCGTTTAAGCCGCGGAAGACGTCAGGAAACTCGAGTTCCCAGTGGAAGAAGCGCTTCACACCGGCTACGCGATCGGCGATGGCCCGAGTCTCCGGCGATGGCGAAGCCATGGTCGTCGGCAGCGGCGCATGCTCGAGATCCTCTGCTGGCCAGAACCAGCAGGCGCACCATAGATCCATTGCGCCTATCAATGAGCGGTAAGTCTGTGAGCCAACGAGCTCGTCGCGGTAGATGCGTGCCCGGTCGGCGCTGTCCTGGACGGGGAGGTCATGGAGGCGAGCGAGCGTGGCGAGCGCGTCGTTGTGCACGGTCGCAGCCTTCGCCTGCATATCCTCGGCAAGGAGCGTCGGGCCCGCAAGGAAGCGCCGCAGATCGGGAGTGAGCGTGTCTTTGGCGAACGCGCTAATCGCCTTGGTGCGCGCCTCCTTCTCGAAATGCACACTGTTGACGTGGTTCTTGTCGCCACCCTCGCGGTTCTTCCACGCCATCGCCGGGTAATGCTGAAACTCGTCGAACCAGGTGCCGAGAAGGCTGTTGCCGCACTTGACCTTGTGGTCGAGGAAGGTGAACGGCAGTGTCCGGTCCATCGTCTCGATCCAGAGCGCGACGCGACACAACTCGACCGCGAGCGGATCCACATCGACGCCATAGATCGAGCGCTCGACGACGTGGCGGCGGAGGATCGCCTTGAGGCGTGGCTCGAACAGCGCGTCGTCGGGGCGGCAGGGCAGCAGCTCCTGCCCAAGAGACTCTCTAGGTAGGCCGCTGGCCTCTGCAGACACGTCGCCCAGGAGGAGTACGACAGCGCGGTCGCCGTCCGCCGAGATACGGCCGTGATGGTGCAACGAGGCGTAGAGGGCTTCGGTGAGAAAGCGCAGGGCGACGACCGGGAATGTGCCTGAGCCGCAAGCTGGATCGCAGATCTTGAGGGCGAGGATCTCCTCAGGCGCTCTCGGGGTCCACATGGCCAGTGGAGCCTCCCGATCAAGGGTGGCGTTGGTAGCCGTGGGCGCTGTGTAGGCGAGCGGGCGGAGTGTGCGCTGCACTGTCGGGACCGCGAGACCTGGGCGGGTGTAGAACGTGCCTGACCCTTTGCGGGTGCCGCCCCAGCGGACGACGTACCACTCACCTGGCAGGACCACGCGGAGCACGAGCTGGCGCGCCTTCCGCGCGACTGTCTCGTCGTAAGCAAGTTGCCTCTCAGGTGTGACGCTACCCCGGGGCTTTCGCACGAGCTTGCCAATCTTGACAGCCCGACGTGCCCAGTTCTCGGCACGGATCCGTGTTGTGTGCCGCTGGTCGCCTGCGTCGTTCGTTGTTTCGTCCGCGGCATCGGCGGCAGACTCCTCCGGCTCAGCGTCCTCTTCCTCGGGCTCTTCGTGGGCAGTAGCTTCGGCCTCATCCGTCGGTTCCGCCGGCTCGCCGTCCCCTTCCGGTTCCCCGTTGCTCGTGTCTTTGAGCTTGTCGAGGAGGCTGGCAAGCGCCTTGTCGTTCATCGCCTCTAGCCGCGAAAGTGGCAGTGCTGGCTGATTGCCAACCGCGAGGAAGACCGTTGGGTCACCGTCGGGCGCGGTCCTCAGCTCGAAGTCGAGCAAGCCCTCGTACAGGATGCCGATGTACTCGCTCGAAAGGTCGGAGAAATCGACGGGAGCGGGAACCCAGGTGCTCGAGCGCCCCTGGCGGACTTTGACCCGGGTGCGGGTGATCCAATCGAGCATCCGGTGGACGTCCCGGTCAGCCAGAAGCTCGCGATCGAAACAGGCGGTCTCAAACACCATAAGCGCGCGTGTAAGCCCGTCACTCGAGACCGGATCGCCGGGAGCGAAGAGTTCGCCGCCATAGGCAGGCACGGGTAGCGCTGGGTGATGTGAGCCCTCATGGACGAGGCGGAATAGGGCGAGCACTCGCGGCCAGGCACTCCATGAACGTGCAAGGCGATTGCCGCCGCGCGACGAGATTCTCCCCAGCTCCCCGAGCAGGCCCGTGAGGCCATACGCCCCGTGGTACAGGGGGACGTCTCGCGGGAGGAGTTCGCGCGACTCCGCAAACAGGATAACGACCATGCGCATAACGACACGCGCCGCGGCTCGGTAGATCTCGGAGTGAGCGACGTCTGCACACCGCGCCGTGAGCGCCTCACCGTGGCTCTGCACGAGCAGCTCAACTGCCTCGCGCACGCGCTCACCCAGAACGGCCGACAGCTCAGCCTGCCCCTTGCGGCTGTCGAGGATCGCCGTGACCAGCGCGGCCTGGCCATCTTGCGCGGGCGGCGTCCAGAGCGCTGGCGAGAGGAGCCTTCGCAGGGCATCGACTTGGGGCGAGAGCGCGCCCTCTTCGAACCAGAGGTCGACGTCCCACTCGCACCACGCGTCGAAATCGAGGCCCGCGAAAACGAGCCGCCACTGTCGGGCGTTCGTAAGGAGTGCGAGCCGCTCTGGCCCGGACCGAAGCCACTGGACGGTTTGGCTGGCGGTCTTGCGCCCACGACCGATGCCGAGTCGCTGCTCGGTGTCGATGAAGACAGGAAGGATCGCGCCGTGGGATCCGCGCCAGAGCTGACGCGGCTTGACTGTCTCGCCCGTTACCGCTGGACGGCCCCAATCCGAACCGATGCTGGAGCCGCGTTGCCATGTGCCATTCGAGGCCGTGAAGCCGCACACGTCCTCCAGTACAAAGCGGACGAAGTCCGGAGCGGTGGCACCACCCTCGAGGACCGCGCCGACCTCGCGTCGCAGCTCGCGCTCGTGGTACGGAGACAGCGAGTCAGGGACATTGTCTGCGACGCGACGCAGTCGCGCAGGATCGAGGAGCAGGCCGCCGTGGCGAAGGCGTTCCCAGCCAGGAAGCTCCCCTACGCTCACGTCACCAGCTCCGGCAGGCGCACCTCGATCGAGACGGGAAAGACCTGGGCTGCGCCGGCCAACACATGGCGTCGCGGGAGCAAGTGCCCGAGGATCCGCTCACGCTCGCGGTCGAGCTGATCGCGCACCTCCTCGTAGTGACGGGTGCGCCGCGCGATCTCGTCCTGCTTGTGCTCGATCGAGCGGTCGATTGCGTCGAGCCTTGCGTCCTCGTCGAAGAGCAGGCCTTGCTGTCGTTCCGCCTTCAGCTTCTCGATCTCTCGTTCGAGTTTCGCCAACGTGTTCTCGGCGATGAGGCTCGACACCTCACCTTGCCGGCTGCGGTAGCGCTCGTCCTCTTGCGCCTTCGCCTGCACGCCGGCCTCTTCCAGCTCACGGCGGAGAGTGTCCGTGAGGCGCTCGGCGTGAGCGGTGAGAAAGCGCTTCAGATCCGGCGTGACGTCGTCCAATAGCTCAGCTGCCCGCGCATTCTGTTCGGCGCCATTGGCGGCGATTGCGAGACCGATCTCTACTGCCGACCGATGCGGTAGCACCTCGCCGAGCTCACCCGCGTTGATAGGGAACTCCAGAGTGCGCACCCAGTGGTGGAACGTCTCTCGCAGCTCGTTCACGGCTAGCTCCTCGATGCTGAGCAGGACGAGCGCGTCGGCACCCGGCGGAACGTCGCCCAGGCGTACGGTCCAACGCGATACCTCCTCTTCGGTCCCGGGGAAACGACGCCGTGTGAGCGCCGACAGTGCCTTCTGCACCATTGGATGCGACAGGTGCATCAGCAGCACGTCCGGTCTCGGGCAGAAAACAAGACGGCCGCCGATCTCTTCCAGGAACGGCTCAAGTCCAAACGCGACGCGCGCGACCGGTCCACGGACGTTGCGACCCGATGCCCTGCGAAGCGACTCGTCGATGACTTCGCTCCACCCGGAGAGGCCAGGATTCACGAGCTTGCAACTGTTATCGCTCGCCGAGCAGTCGAGCTGCGGTCGCCCCGCTCGGATGGCCATTGCGGCTTCCAGCGTGTGGCGCAACGTCTCGGGGGCAAGGTCGATCTCGGCGGCAAGCGCCGCGAGCTGCTCACCAGCCGCGCGCCCTTCGGCACCGGTCTGCGTCGTGTCGTCGGCATCGATCGTTGCGCGTCCGCGCGACGCGGCGACGCGCCGGTCGAGGTCTCCCTTCACGAGTGCTGCGCTCTCGCCGTTTATTAGTCGCCGATGAGCGGCCTCGTCGAACAATTCGTTCGCCGACCCCAGGTCTTCGCGGATCTCGTCGGCCTTGTGGATCACGTGCGCCAAGAAGCTGAGGTCTTGATCCTGGTCAGTCACGAAGTGGTGCACCGTCACATCCCGAGCCTGGCCGTGCCGGTCCAAACGACCGTTGCGTTGCTCGATCTTCGACGGGTTCCACGGGCAGTCGAAATGCAAGAGGTAGCGAGCCGTCTGCTGAAGGTTCAGTCCCTCGGCCGCAGCGTCCGTGGCGAGCAGTATGCGAACGCTATGGGACGGGTCGTTGAATGCCTGCTTCACCAGGTCCCGTTTGATCTCGTCCATACCGCCGAACAGCGTCAGGATCCGATCGGCCTCGTAATGTGCCCGCACCCGTCGCACGAGGTAGTCGAGCGTCGTCTTGTACTCGGTGAAGACCACAATGCGCTCGTCATCGCGCCAGGCACCCTGCGACCGAAGGAGCTTGTCGATGAGCGCAATCAACGCGTCGAAGCGTGCGTCAGCGCGCGGGTCTTGCTCGACGATGTCGTTTCGCTCCGTGTCGAGGCCCATTGCCGAAAGCGCCAGGTCGATGGCGCCAATTTCGGCCTCCAGATCGACAGCGACCGCCGTAAGCCAGGCGCCGACCACACCGGATGCATTCGCTCCTCGCGTCTCGGCCTCGCGGTCATCGCCGGTATCGCGCTCGAGGTAGCGGCGCGCAGCGTCGACGTCTGCCTCGCTCGCTGGCTGCCCCTCGCGGAGCCCCTGCTTGCACCGCCTCCAGGACTCTGCGAATGCGGTCGGGCAGCTCAGGAGCCGCTTGCCCAGAATCTCGACGGCGAAGCTGCCAGCACGACGGCGGCCGCGGACCTGGGCCATGAGTTCTCTGATCGCCGTGCGGAAGCCATCAAACGCCGACGTCAACGCAATCTCACGGGCCGAGAGTTCGAGCACAAGGGCCTGAGGCGGGTATCGGGTGCAGAACCTCGGTGGGTCCGTACGGGAGTTGATCTCACGCTTGAGACGTCGGAGCACGACCTGCTCCACGCGAGCCTTCTCGGCTGGCTTGAGCTCGTCTGTCTGGCTGAAACGAACAGGATCGAGGACCTCGAGCAGACCGGTAAAGCAGCGAGTATGCCCGTTATGTGGTGTAGCGCTCAGGAACAAGCGATGCTCGAACTGCGGGGCCAGGAGGCGCAACATGCGGCACAGGTCACTGTCCTCGCCGAATGCGGACGGCATGAGGTTGTGGCACTCGTCGACGATGAGTAGGTCCCAGGGCAGATGCGGTGAGCCTTCCGGCGTGCGGCAGGACACCAGGAACTGGTCGAGCACGTCGTCCTGTCGCAGGTAGTGGTACGACGCGATAATGCGACTGAACGACCGCCACGGATTGGCATCCATCCCGAGCCGCTTGCGCAGCGCGTGCGTCGCGTCCAAGTTGACGAGATCGAACGGCAGCGCGAACTTATCCCACATCTCGTCGCGCCATTGGAGACGCAGCGAGGCGGGCGTGAGGATCAGCACGCGCTGGATCCGGCGGCGCAGCAGAAGCTCGCTGAGGATCAGGCCGGCCTCGATCGTCTTTCCGAGCCCGACGTCGTCGGCGATAAGCAGGTTGACCCTCGGCATCTGCAGAGCCTTGAGCAGCGGCACGAGCTGGAAGTCCTCGATCTCCACCGCTCCGTGGAAGGGACTCGATATCGGCTGACGATCGAGTGGTCCTTCGCCATCAGGGTCGAGGAACGGCGCCGCGGCTGACCAGCGTGACGCACGGAGCACTGCGTCGAAATCCTCTACGGGCATCGGATCGGATCGACTGGGGTCAGGGAGAGCGGTCGGTTCGAGCAAAGCCCTACGCGGCTCCAGCTCCCACAGAAGCTGCTCCTCAGCGGGCAGCTGGTCGTCCTTGTATTCGATATGCACGAGGTGCAGCCGGCCATCTTGACCGTCAAAGGGCTCAACAGCTGAAACGATCCCACGCCGGTTGCGCACCGTCGCGAACATCCCGGCTCGGGGTAGCTGGGAAGAACTGGTCGCCGTCACCGAGCTATGTGCCTATTCGTGCATGCCAGCTGTGGTGACGCCATCCGACCGTCCACCGAAGGATCAGCCCGCTCGGCTATCGGCGCTGCGATCCGGACTCACGGAGACCATCCTACGTCGACGGAGGGCCTCGTCACCACCCGACAACGGCGATCGTCGATGCCGTGACGACGGGAACTGTCCACGCTGCCTGCCAACGTCCGACGAGATCGGCGTAGGCCGCTACGCGCCAGATTCTGGTCAGGCCACGGATGATCCGTGTGAGACGGGCGGCGGAGCCTCAAGCGGCGGCGGGGGTCGCTCCGGGCATCAGAGGGTGCTGGAGATTGGTCAGCAGTCGCGCGAGCGTATTGCCGCAAGTGTCCTCTTCAGCGCGCTGCCGCAGCCTTGCTCTGCCGCTGCCGCCACCACTCGGACGGACCGGTGCTGAGGGGCCCGTGGGACCGCACGGCGCTCGGGGCGCCCGAGACCCTCTGTACGGGAAACCCGCGCGGCTCGCGTCCAACGCCGGCCCGCGCCTACTCGCTCCCCGGTGTGCTCGGATCGCCGCCACTACGCGGCAGGCAGTAGCCGCGGGACGCCTTGACGGCCTCGCCGCTCTTCGCCAGCTTCGACAGCGTCGTCGAGACGGTTGGGCGCGGGAGCCCGGTTGCCTTCGCGACCTCGCCGGCGGTCAACGCCACGTCGGCGGACAGCGCTGCGAGCACCTTTGCCTTCGTCTCGCCGGGAGCCGTGCGCGCCGGTGCGACAGCGCCGTTTGACTTGCTGGCCGCACTTGCACGTGCCGGCGCCCGCGTCGACGTCGGTTTCGGCGCGGTCGCCGTGCGCGCGGGTCGCTTCGCCAGTGGCTTGGCCTTCGCCCGCTTCGCCTCCGGTGCCGGGCGCTCCCGCGGGTCAAGCGCGGCGAGCGCGTGACGCAGCTTCTCGGCCTCGGCAAGCAGCTGATCAAGTCGCTGCTGGATGTCGTGACGGATGCGATCGATCACTTTGCCTAAGACTCCTTCGTTGAGGGGATCGGCGCCGACGAGGCACCGCGCCAGCATGCTGTCAGACCTCGGCGGCGCGATAGTTCCACGGGAAACGACAGACCAGGGCCCATGGACGCTCGCCCGCGAGCGAGGCTCGCCTTGGTCCTTGGCGATGGCCCGGCTACTCGTGGCGTTCGAGCCGGTCCATCGCTCGCCCGCGTCTACGGGCGAGCTCAGCGTCGCCCGGGTGCCCGCTCTCGCTGTCCTGCACGATCGGTCCGGTCGATGCCGACCGACGCGCCCGCCCCAGGCCACGACCGAGGACTCGCCGCCCCGCCGCGGTACCTCGCGGACGAGGATGCCCAGCTATCCCCGCCAGCAGCAGTACGCGCGCCTGGCCCGCGCCGGCCTCGTCTCAACACTCAGCGTCGTCGCCGTTCTACTCGCCGTGCCCGTCGCCGCACGTGGTGAGACAACGCTCGCCGCCGCGCTGCTCCTGACCGCGGTGGGGTTCGGCCTCCGCTCCCGCCACTGGGCCCGACTCGCCGCTCGTGCCCGGGTCGGCGCAAGATCCGAGGACCAGGTCCACCGTGCCCTCGCCCGGCTCGAGGCAGAGGGCTGGCGGCTACACCACTCCCTCCCTTGGCCGGGTCGCGGCGACATCGACAGCATCGCGATCGCCCCCACCGGCTTCGCGTTCACGATCGAGACGAAGACCCGCACCTACACCCCGGACCACCTCGCCCGCGTCCGCGGCACTGCCGCATGGCTGACCAAGCGGCGACGTCGCTGGTGCCGCAACGGCGCGCTGCCCGTCCTGTGTGTCGTGTGCGAGCGTGGGTGCGAGCGCGTCGAGGCCGGCGTCCTAGTCGTCTCGATCGACCGCCTTCCCGCCGCGCTGCGAACGGCGGCGGGCACCCGACAACGCCCGCCGTTCCTCTCCCCCGCTAGCCGTCGGAGAACGACGGTGTGATCGTTGCCTTAGAGCGCCACCGGACTCGCGCTCACGCGGTGAGGAAGGTCGACTTCCCGTGGCCGCGTGGCGCGGTGCGGCGCTACATCGCCCGCAGCGAGACGACGGGGAGAGACTAGCTTGAGGACTTGTACGGGTTCAGGGGGGCGTTCATCGCGCCAGCCGCCCACGACGCCGAGCAGCTGGAGATCGACGGCAGCGCGATCGTCGCCTTGATGGCCGCACAGCGGCGTAGCGAGACCCGCGGCTGGCGTGGCGACGACGCCAGTTGCTTGGTCAACTTCGACGCGGGCACGACTCGCGACGCCGATGATCGACCCAAACCGCCTGTGCGTTGGGGTGTAGGCTCGGTTGCGAAGACGGGTGGAAGTGCTCACGGTGACGCACCTCAGGCCACGCACCGGGCGGTCCGGACGCCACTACGAATTCACTACGAGAACCCCGCCGAAAAGTCCGTGATTTGCCGGCATGCCGTTACCGGGTTCGGAGTCGGACAAGTGACAGAATGGCCGCTTTTGCAGGGACAATGCTGGTGTAGTCCCGGTTGCACTCCCGCTTGCCATGCAGAAGGTCGAGGGTTCGAGTCCCTTCAGCCGCTTCGGAGGAACTCCCTGTTAATCGGGGAGTTTTTTGTTAGCTGGATAGCTCGTCACGGGGCGAT
>Ga0302326_10002279_pt1 | contig 46967 bp, 41 predicted proteins | sample Palsa_T0_3_FD_202264 | JGI IMG/M metagenome (GOLD analysis project Ga0302326, IMG submission 202264) | Peat permafrost microbial communities from Stordalen Mire near Abisko, Sweden - Palsa_T0_3 | ecosystem: Environmental > Terrestrial > Soil > Palsa > Peat permafrost | place: Sweden: Abisko... | reverse complement strand
ACCCCGCCCACCGCTCGCTCCCCATGATCAGCCACCTGGGCGCCATGTGCGGGCCCGTCCTCGGGGCCACCGACTCCCAGCGCCGCTTCGGGCGCAAGGCCGTCGGGTTCGCGTTCTTCGGCGACGGAGCGTCGAGCACGGGCGACGTGCACGAGGCGCTGAACCTCGCCTCGCTCCTGTCGCTGCCGATCGTGTTCGTGATCGAGAACAACGGCTACGCTTACTCGACGCCGACCTCCGAGCAGTTTGCGCCGGGCACCGAGCTCTGGCGGCGCGCCGCGGGCTACGGCATGGAGGGCCACGTGATCGAGTGCGGGGACCCGGGCAGGACGGCCAGGGCCCTGGACGCCGTCATCGGAAAGGTGCGCTCGACCTCTCGGCCCGTCCTCGTCGAGGCGCGCACGCTGCGCCTGCGGGGCCACGCCGCCTACGACACGGGCGACTACCTCAAGCCCGGGGAGGTGGAGGGGTTCGAGGCCAGGGACCCGCTCCCCGCCTTCCGCGCGTCCGTGGCCGGTCTCTGCGGCGCGGCCAGGGTCGACGCGCTCGACGCCGACATCGCGAGGTTCACCGAGGAGTGCGTCCAGGTGTGCATCCGCGTCCCTCGCCCCTCGCCCGCCGGCATGGAGGCGGGCCTGTTCGCCCCCGCCTCGGAGCCCTTCGCCTGGAAGCCCGAGCCCGCGGTTGCCGCCAGCCTCACCATGGCCCAGGCGATCAACCAGGCGATCCGGAAGGTCCTTGCCGAGAGGCCCCAGTCGATCGTGCTCGGCCAGGACATCGCGACCTACGGCGGCGCCTTCAAGGTGACCGAGAACCTCTTCAGGGAGTTCGGGCGCTCGAGGGTCCTCAACACGCCGCTGGCCGAGAGCGCCTGCACGGGCTACGCGATCGGCCTCGCGCTCAACGGGCACCGCCCGATCGAGGAGTTCCAGTTCGCGGACTTCGCGACCGAGGCGATGACCCAGATCACCCTCAACGCGGCGACGATGCATTTCCGCTCGGGGGCCGCGTGCCCCCTCGTCCTCAGGCTGCCGTGCGGCGGCGGCCTCACGTTCGGCTCCTTCCACTCGCAGGAGCTCGAGTCCTTCTTCCTCTCGATGCCCGGCATCAAGGCTCTCTACCCGAGCGACCCCCAGGACGCGTTCAACGCGCTCCTCGCGGCCTGCGAGGAAAACAACCCCGTCATCCTCTTCGAGCACAAGGGCCTCTACCGCCGGGGCAAGCACCCGGTCGCGTGGGACCCCGCGTACCGCGGGGTGTGGCACCCGAGGCGCGTCCGCCAGGGTGACTACGCGACCCTCGTCACCTACGGCGAGATGGTGCACCTCGCGGCCGACGTCTGCGACTACCTGGCCAGCGAGTACGAGGTCGAGATAGAGGTGTTCGACCTGCGCTGCCTCTCGCCGCTCGACCTCTCCGAGATCGCACCCTCGGTCGCCCGCACGGGGCGGCTGATCGCCCTGCACGAGGGGCGAAGGACCCACGGATTCGGCGCCGAGATCGTCGCGCGGATCACGGAGGGCGCCCGCGAGCCGCTCAGGGCGCCGCCGCTGCGGATCGGCTCCCTCGACCTGCCGGTGCCCTTCGCGCCGGAGCTCGAGGCGGCGTTCCGGCCCACGAGGGACAGCGTGATCCAGACGGTGACGGGATGGATGTCGTGAAAAGAAAGCCGATCACCCGCGCCGCCTGGTCCAGGATCCGGCTTTTCGCGATGGACGTGGACGGGGTCCTTACGGACGGGACGGTCTCGATCTGCTCGGACGGAACCGAGTCGAAGCGCTTCAGCATCATAGACGGGCTGGGCCTGATCCTGCTTCGCGGCTCCGGCCTCGAGACCGCCTGGATCTCGGGCAGGAAGTCGGACGCGACGACGCTGCGCGCGGCGGAACTCAAGATCCCGCACGTGATCCAGGGCAGGCACGACAAGCTCGCCGCGCTCCGCGAGCTCGCGGCCGAGCTCGGCGTCCCGCTGGGCGCCTGCGCCTACATGGGCGACGACTTCATCGACGCGCCGGCGATCGCCGCCGCAGGCATCGGCATCTCGGTGCCGGCCGCGCTCCCCGCGGCGCTCGCCGCCGCCGATTACGTCACCGCCAGGCGCGCGGGACACGGGGCCGTCAGGGAGGTCTGCGACCTCCTACTGGCCGCGCGGGCGGCCCCCTCAGGGAACACCCGGCCCCGGCGGCGTACATAACAAGCCGTGAGACGACTCGAGAAATGCCGGTGGGCCGCGGCGGCGCTCCTCGCCACGGCCCTGCACGTCACGGCCGAGGACAGCACGCTGGCCCCGCCCGCGCGCAACTGGACGCTTCCCATGTTCACGAAGGAGGGGTACCGGCAGATGACGATCCGGGGCGACGAGGTCCACCCCGTCAGCAACGACCGGGTCGACATCGTCGGCATGAACGTCACCGTCTTCTCCGGGGGCCCCGACGCGAAGGTCGACTCCGTGCTCCTTAGCCCCGAGGCGAGCTTCCTCCTCACCGAGAAGGTCGCCCGCGGCTCCAAGTCCGTCCGCCTCGTGCGCGACGACGTCGAGGTCTCGGGCGAGGGATGGACCTACCTCTACAACGAGAAAAAAGTTCTCATTTCGCGGCACGCCCACATTGTGTTCCACACGGCGCTGCCGGACATGCTCAAATGAGACCCCTACCCCTCCTCGCGGCGGCCGCGGCCATGGCCCTGGCGAGCGCGTCGCGCGCGGCCGACCCCCAGGTCACGACCGTCGACAGCGTCTCCCTCGAGTCGGTCAGCACGGACACGGAGACGACGACCATCTGCCGCGACGATGTCGTCGCGGTCGGCAACGGCATGACGCTCCACTGCGACAACCTGAAGGTCATCGCGACGCGGATCGGCGACAAGGGCGCCACCCTGGGGAAATACGGAAGCTTCAAGTACCTCCTCGCGACGGGGCACGTGGTCATCGTCCAGGGGGACCGCGTCGCGACCTGCGGCCGCGCCGAGGTGTTCCCGGGCGAGGACCGGATCGTCCTCACCGAGGGCCCGGTCGTGGAGATCAAGAGCGAGGGCTACAAGGTGTTCGGCCCCCGCATGGTCCTCTACAGGGGGCAGCGGCGCGCCGTCGTCGAAGGGACGCCGAGCGAGCGCTCGCACATCTCGCTTCCCCCGATCAAGGACCTGGGTTTCCCGGCGGACAAGCCCTCGAAATGAGATGGTAACCTCGTCCATCGTCACCGAGGGTCTCGTGAAGACCTACGGGCAGCGGTCCGTCGTCGACGGCATCGATCTGAGGATGAGCGGCGGCGAGGTGGTGGGGCTCCTCGGCCCGAACGGCGCCGGCAAGACGACGACGTTCTACATGGTGGTCGGGCTCGTCCCCGCCACGAAGGGGCGCGTGCTCCTCAACGGCGACGAGATCACCCACCTGAAGATGCACCAGAGGGCCCGCCGCGGCATCGGCTACCTTCCCCAGGAGCCCTCGGTCTTCCGGAAGCTGACGTGCGAGGAGAACATCATGGCGATCCTCGAGGCCGTCCACGTCCCCAGGAGGGAGAGGAAGGCGCGCATGAACGAGCACATCGAGGAGCTCGGCCTCGGGCATGTCGCGAAGCAGAGGGCCTACACCCTCTCGGGCGGCGAGCGGCGCCGGCTCGAGATCGCCCGCGCGCTGGTCACCCGCCCGCATTTCCTCCTCATGGACGAGCCCTTCGCGGCGATCGACCCGATCTCGGTGGCCGACGTGCAGAAGATCATCCTGCAGCTGAAGAAGAGGGGCATCGGCATCGTGGTGACCGACCACAACGTCCGGGAGACGCTCAGGATCGTCGACCGCGGCTACCTGATCCACAAGGGCCGCGTGCTGGCCGAGGGCTCCGGCGAGTTCCTGATCCGCGACGAGAATGCGCGCAAGTTCTACCTGGGCGAGGATTTCAACCTGTGAGGGTGGATGTGAGCCCAGAACCCACTCAAGACATGAACTCAAATGGGAAATCCCGGTTCAGATCCGGCGCCGCCCGTCCCAATATTGCCGCCACCGTTGGGCTGGCGCTCTCGGCTTTCCTCTGCGGGCCCGCAATGAGCGCTGCGGACGCAGCCCCTGGCGCGGGTCGCGTGGTGCACGCGCAGAGTGGCTCGCTGCGGGGCCTTCTGATCCAAGGCGGGCCCGGAGCCGTCTTCAAGGGAGTCCCGTACGCACAGCCGCCGGTGGGCGCGCTGCGCTGGAGGGAGCCCTTGCCGATGGAGCCCTGGAGCGGCGTGCGCGACGCCCTGCGTTCCGGGCCGCCCGCAGCCCAGGCTTCGCTCAAGTGGAACGACGCAATGGCCGCGGCCAGCAGCGAGGACTGCCTGTACTTGGACGTTTGGACTCCGCGGCCGGAGAACGCGGCCGGGCTCCCGGTCATGGTGTGGTTCCACGGCGGCGGCCACGTGGGGGGATCCGGAGGCTTCGATCCCCTTTACGACGGGACGCAGATGATCCGCCGCGGAGTGATCCTGGTGGTGGTCGAGTTCCGCCTGGGCGTTTTCGGCTTCTTCTCCCACCCCGAACTGTCGCGCGAATCGGCCCATGGCACCTCCGGGAACTACGGGATCCTCGACCAGGTCGCGGCCCTGAAGTGGGTGCGCGCCAACATCGCGAGCTTCGGCGGCGACCCGGCGAAGGTCACGATCTTCGGCGAATCCGCGGGCTCGATCGACGTGACGGCGCTCATGACCAGCCCGCTGGCGGACGGACTGTACCGCGGCGCGATCGCGGAAAGCGGCGCCGTGTTCAGGAACGCGGGGAGCGCGCCCGCCCAGGCGGAGCACGCCGGGGTCGAATTCGCGCGCCGGCTGAAGGCGCCGGAAACGGGAACAATCGCGTACCTGCGATCGCTGCCTGGCGCCGAGGTCCTCGGGGCGGGCCCGGGCTTTCTGGGGATGACCATCGACGGGTGGGTGTTCCCGAGGTCCCCGTATGATTCTTGGAAGGAGGGACATGAGGCGCATGTCCCCGTCATCATCGGCTTCAACGGCGTGGAAATAGCCGCCCCGGGGCCGGCGGCAAAGGTGGCCGAGGCCATTTCAAAGACCTTCGGGGACCTGGCGCCGCGCGCCTTGGCCCTCTACGGCCTCGCCCCCGTTTCTGCAGCGGCTGCGCAGGACCCTGTCTACGGCGACGTGGCGGAACAATGGGGAAGCGACTCATTCCGTTCCACAGGGATCCTCTTCTGCGACTGGCACAGCCGTTCAGGGGCCCACGTGTGGTCATACGAATTTGACCGGGCCATTCCCCCCCACCCGCGCTCGTCCCATGGGTGCGAGATGCCCTATGTATTCGGGAACATGGACTTGGGGAATAGCAACCTCGCGGGCGATTTCAATGACATCGACCGCGCGCTCTCATCACAGGTCCAGGCATACTGGGCGAACTTTGCGAAATCAGGCGCTCCGGACGGAGATGGGCTCCCGGAGTGGCCCGCCTACGACGGCAACGGGCGGCGCTTCCTTCGTGTGACGCCGGACGGCCGGATAGTTGCCGACGCGGACGAGCGCGCGCCGTACATGGCGCTCTTCCGCGAGCTGGACGCCACGTCAGGGGTCAAGCCATAGAGGTCGCCTTGAAGATCCGCCAGGCTCTCGTATCCGTTTCATCGCCGACTCCCTCACGGACTGCGGCCGCCCGCGAAACGTAGGACGAGACCTGGGTTCGCCCTCGGCGCCGGGTACCTTGCAATGGCGAGCGCCATGATCGAGCCCATCCACAAGGAGCGACCCCTGCGGAGATCGGGACAAAGCGCCAAACCGGGGAGCCGCGGCCGACGAACGCGTTTGCGTTCCCCTGCCCTCGTATGCTGAAATCCCCTCATGCAGAAGGCCATCCACGGCATCACTGTCGCCCATTTCTTCGAGACCTACCGCGAAAAGCTGAAGCTGGAGTTGGTCACGGGGGAGGCGGGGCTGCACAGGCTGATCCGGGAGGGGAGCATCAACAGGCCGGCCCTGGCGCTCACGGGATTCTTCAAGTATTTTGCCAACAAGAGGATACAGGTCATAGGCGCGGCCGAGATGACCTATCTCAAGACCCGGAGCCAAAGCGACCAGGTCATGACCTTCAGGGAGATGGCGAAGCGCAGCGTCCCCTGCGTCGTCCTCACGCGAAACTACAACCCGACGCACGCCATGCTGGCGGTCGCCGCCGAGATGAACCTGCCCTTCCTGCGCACGCCGCTGATCACGATGAACCTCGTGAACCTGGCGACGCTCTGCATCGACAACGAGTTTGCCCCGAGCGGGATCGAGCACGCCACGACGCTCGACGTGAAGGGGGTCGGGGTGATGCTGCGCGGCGACTCCGGCGTCGGCAAGAGCGAGTGCGCCCTGGCGCTCATCGAGCGGGGCCACTCGCTCGTCGCGGACGACCTCACGATCATCAAGCTGCTCGACGAGCGCGAGCTCATGGCGTCGAGCCGCGCGCTCAACCGCGGCTACATGGAGTGCCGCGGCATAGGGATAATCAACATCGCCGAGATGTTCGGGGTGAAGTCGATCCGGCTCGAGAAGCGCATCGACATGGTGGTCTCGCTCCATGAGTGGACGCCCGACGTCGTCGAGGAGCGCACCGGACTCGAGGAGAACACCTACGAAATCCTCGGCATGAAGCTCCCCCACATCGAGCTCTACGTGAGGCCGGGGCGCGACATGGCGAGGCTGGTCGAGGTGGCGTGCCTGACCCAGGCCCTGAAGAGGATGGGCCACGATCCCGCCAAGGATTTCAACGACCGGCTGATCGCGTTCATGTCAGAGGACAGCCCGGCGAAGCGCCTGAAGTTCAAGCCCATGGAGCGCGAGGAGCGCGCGCCGGGCAGGCTCAGCCACGAATAGCCTTCATGCCGAACATCGAACGCGCCGACGGGCGCAGGCCCGACGAGCTGCGCCCCGTCACCTTCGAGGCCGGCTTCGCCCCCCACGCGACCGGCTCCGTCCTCGTCCGCTACGGGTCGACCCAGGTCATCTGCGCCGCCACCATCGAGCCTGGGGTGCCGACCTGGATGAAGCAGCAGGGCGTCAAGGGCGGCTGGCTCACCGCCGAGTACTCCATGCTGCCCTACGCGACCCACGAGCGTAAGGCGCGCGACATCAACAAGGGCAGGCTCGACGGCAGGACGGTCGAGATCCAGAGGCTCATAGGGCGCTCGCTCCGGGCGGCGATCGACCTGGACAAGCTCGGCCAGAACACGCTCTGGCTCGACTGCGACGTGCTCCAGGCGGACGGGGGGACGCGAACGGCCGCGATCACGGGCGCCTACGTCGCCTCGCGGCTCGCCGTCCAGAGGCTGATCGACCAGGGCCGGCTCAGGGAAAGCCCGCTCACCGACTCCGTGGCCGCGGTGAGCGTGGGGCTATTCGGCGGGGCCGCGCTCCTCGACCTCGCCTACGTCGAGGACAAGGACGCCCAGGTGGACTTCAACGTCGTCATGACGGGCCAGGGCCAGTTCGTCGAGGTGCAGGGAACCGGCGAGGAGTCGACGTTCACCCACGCCCAGCTCGACGAGCTCCTCGCCCTCGCGCAGAAGGGCCTGAAGGAGCTCTCGGCGCTCCAGGCGGCCTTCCTCGCCAGGCGGCTCCTCGCGAAGTGAGCCCGTGGCGTTTTCCGAAAAGCACTACCGCTGGACCTGGAGCCTCGCGTCCCCGCCCGCGGCGCTCTGGCCGCTCGTCTCCAACACGGAGCGCTTCAACCGAGACTGCGGGTTTCCGCCCTTCGAGGTCCGGCAGCCCGAGCCGGGCTCCGGCCCCTCCGAGCCCGGCCTTCGAAGGCTGAGGTCGACCTACCTCGGCATCACTGGGGAGTGGGAGGAGCGGGAGTTCGAGTGGGTCCAGCCCGTGCGCTTCGGCGTCGACCGCCGGTTCTCAAAGGGGCCGCTCCTGCGCATGGTCATCTCCTGCGAGTTCGCGCCGGGGCCAGGCGGCGGCACGGCGCTCGCCTACGACGTCCGCGTGGCGCCGAGGAACCTCCTCGGGGCCGCGCTCGTGCCGGTTGCGATCGGCTGGCGCATGCGCAGGGACGCCGAGCGCGTCATCAGGGGCTACGACGCGGCCGCCCGGGACGCCCACGCCGGCCCGGAGCATCCCAGGGCGGCGCCGGGCGCCCCGGCCCAGCCGAGGCTGGCCGCGATCTCGGCCAGGCTTGTCTCCGAGGCGCGCCAGCCGGAGCCGATGGTCGAACTCCTCTGCGCCCATGTGACAGGGGCCGACGACCTCTCGGCGTCGAAGATGCGCCCCTACGCCCTCGCCGACGCGTGGGGCACGCCCCGGCGCGAGACGCTCGACCTCTTCCTCCACGCGACCCGCGCCGGGATGCTGGACTTCAGCTGGGAGGTGCTCTGCCCCCACTGCCGGGGCTCGAGGCAGGGGAAGGCGGACCTGTCGGGCGTCTCGAGCGAGGCGCACTGCGACTCCTGCGGGATCGATTTCACCGTCAACTTCGACCAGTCGGTCGAGCTCACCTTCGTCCCCAACCCGAACATCAGGCGCGTCGCCCGCCTGGAATACTGCGTGGGGGGGCCGCAGATCACGCCTCACGTCGTCGCCCAGAAGCAGCTGGCCCCCGGGGAGAGCCTCTTTGTCGCCATGTCTTTCCCCGAGGGCCGCTACCGCGTGCGCGCCCAGGGAACCGAGGTCCAGCAGGCGTTCCGGATCGAGCTCGGGGGCGCCCCCAAGGTGCGGATAGACGTGGGGCCAGGCCAGGCCCCGGGCGACGAGCCCGCCGTCGCGCCGGACGGGGTCCTCAACATCGTGCGCGTCGGCCCGGACGCGGGCGTGGTCGTCCTGGAGCGGGTGGCCTGGAGCGACCAGTCCGTGACCGCCGCGGCGGTCACCTCGAGGCAGATCTTCCGGGACCTCTTCTCCCAGGAGATCCTCCGGCAGGGCGAGCGGATCTCCGTCGGGGCGATCACGATCGTCTTCACCGACCTCAAGAACTCGACCCAGCTCTACCGCGACATCGGCGACGCGCCCGCGTTCGGCCGCGTCCTGGGCCACTTCGACACGATCAAGGCCGCGGTCGCGGACGAGGGCGGCTGCATCGTCAAGACGATGGGAGACGCCGTCATGGCCTCGTTCACCAACCCCGCCGACGCCCTCCGGGCGATGAGGAGGGCCCAGGCTTCCCTGGCGGCGCCGGAGAAGGCGCGCACGGCGTTCGCGCTCAAGTGCAGCATCCACCAGGGCCCCTGCCTCGCCATCAACCAGAACGAGCGGCTGGACTACTTCGGGACGACCGTGAACGTCGGCGCCCGGCTCTGCGCCCTCTCGACGGGCTCGGACATCGTGGTCTCGGGCCAGGTCCTCAACGACCCGGAGGTGGCCGCGCTCGTGGCGGGCCCCCGAGCGGGGCTCAGCGCCCGGCGCGACGCAGCGGCCCTGCGCGGCTTCGGCGGGGACACCTTCGAATTCTACAGGCTCGCCGGATGATTTTATGCGTGCCTCCCATGCGCCACATCTGCCAATGGTAGGCGACCGCGGATGAACATACACGAGTACCAGGCCAAGGCCCTCTTCGAGAAGTTCGGCGTGGCGGTCCCCAAGGGGGCCGCCGCCAAGACGCCCGAGGACTTTATAAGCGCGCTCTCCGCTCTGCCGGAGGGACCGACCATGGTGAAGTCTCAGATCCACGCGGGGGGCCGGGGGAAGGGCACCTTCACCGACGGGTACAAGGGGGGCGTCAAGTTCTGCAGGACCAAGGCGGAGGCGAGGGAGGTCGCGGAGCACATGCTCGGCAACACGCTCGTCACGGCGCAGACCGGGCCCGCGGGCCGCAGGGTGCAGACGATCTACTTCACGGTCGCGAGCGACATTAAGAAGGAGTATTACCTGGCTATCCTCCTCGACCGCGCCGCGTCGAGGCCGGTCATCGTCGCGTCGACGGAGGGGGGCGTGGAGATAGAGAAGGTCGCCCACGACACGCCGGAGAAGATCTTCAAGGTCGTCGTCGACCCGGCCTACGGCCTCGCGGACTTCCAGGTCCGCGAGCTCGTCTCCAGGCTGGGCCTCGCGGCGGCCGAGGCGAAGAACGCCGCGCGCCTCATCCGGGGCCTCTACGCTATGTACTGGGAGACCGACGCCGCGATGGTCGAGGTGAACCCGATGATCACGACGCCCGCGGGCGAGGTCCTCGCCCTCGACGCCAAGGTCTCCTTTGACGACAACGCGCTCTTCCGCCACCCGGAGATCGTAGCCCTGCGCGACCTGAACGAGGAGGACCCGAAGGAGATAGAGGCCTCTCAGCACGCGCTGAGCTACATCGCGCTCGACGGCGACATCGCCTGCCTCGTGAACGGGGCGGGGCTCGCGATGAGCACGATGGACATCATCAAGTACTTCGGGGGAAGCCCGGCCAACTTCCTCGACGTGGGCGGCGGCGCGTCCAAGTCCCAGGTCGTCGCGGCCTTCAAGATCATCCTCGGCGACCCCAACGTGAAGGGGATCTTCGTCAACATCTTCGGCGGGATCATGGACTGCAACGTGATCGCCACCGGGATCGTCGAGGCCGTCCGCGAGGTCGGCCTGCGCCTGCCGCTCGTCGTCCGCCTCGAGGGAAACAATGTCGACGCCGGGAAGGCGACCCTGGCGTCGTCGGGCCTCCCGATCGTCTCCGGCGACTCCATGGCCGACGCGGCCCAGAAGATCGTGAAGCTCGTTGCCTGAGCGCCCTCAAGGAATTCCCAAACCCAACCCACTCCCATGCCCGTCAAGATCAAGGAAGTCGCCTTTGTGTGCCACACCGTGGCGGATGTCGCCCGCGCGCGTGAATTCTACGGAAACCTGCTAGGCCTGAAGGCCGGCCTGGAGATGGAGTTCGCGCCCGGGGTCTGGTGGATCGAGTACGACGTCGGCAGCGTCGCCCTCGCCGTCACGAACGGGCAGCCGCCGGCGGGCGCCGGCGGCGCGAGCGTGGCCCTCGAGGTCTCGGACTTCGACGGCGCGCTCGCCGCGGTAAGGGCGGCCGGGATACCGCTGACGATAGAGCCGCAGGACTTCGCGCCCTGCCGGATGTTCGGCGTCAATTCGCCGGACGGCTACGCCATTATGTTCCACCAGCGCAAGGCCTGACGTCCCATGGCAATACTCGTCAATGCAGGGACAAGGGTCCTCGTCCAGGGCATCACCGGCGACTTCGGGGGCCGCCACGCGAGGCTCTCGCTCGACTACGGGACCCTGGTCGTGGCAGGCGTGACGCCGGGCAAGGGCGGGCAGTTCTTCGAGCACGGGCCCCACCGCGTCCCCATCTTCAACTCGGTGGCCGAGGCCGCGGCGGCCACGGGCGCGACCGTCTCCGCGATCTTCGTGCCGCCGCCATTCGCGGCCGACGCGATCCTCGAGTGCGCCGGGGCGGGCCTGGACCTCGCGGTCGCCATCACGGAGGGCATTCCCGTCAGGGACATGGTGCGCGTCAAGCGGGCGATGGCCGGCACGCGGACGCGCCTCCTCGGGCCCAACTGCCCGGGCATCGTCACGCCGGGCCCCGGCGAGAAGTCGACAGGCGGATGCCGGATCGGGATCGCCCCGGGCTACATCCACAGGAAGGGCCAGGTCGGCGTCGTCTCCCGCTCGGGCACGCTCACCTACGAGGCCGTCTACCAGCTCACGGTCCGCGGGATCGGCCAGAGCACGTGCGTCGGGATCGGCGGCGATCCCGTCAACGGGACCTCGCACCTGGACGTGATCCGGATGCTCAACGACGACCCCGAGACGGCGGGGATGGTCATGATCGGGGAGATCGGCGGCACGGCCGAGGTCGAGGCCGCGCGCTGGATAAGGGCCAACTGCAGGAAGCCCGTCGCCGGTTTCATCGCCGGCTCGACGGCCCCGGCGGGCCGGCGCATGGGGCACGCAGGCGCCATCGTCGGCGGCGCCGAGGACACGGCGGCGGCCAAGATAGCGGTCTTCAGGGAATGCGGGATCGAGGTCGCCGTGACGCCGTCCGACATGGCCGACGCCCTCATCAGGGCTGCCGCGGCGCGCGGCGTCCCCCTAACCTAGGCGCCGCCCCTTGGCGGAAGCCGGTGCTCGACCAGCTTCGCGTGCTTGTAGAACGAGTTCTCGAACCTGAGGACCGCGATCACGAGGCCCGGCCCCCCGTCGAGGAAGCCGAGCTGGAGGACATACGCCTTGAAGAAGGCCCACTTTGCGCGGAGGAGGGCCTTGGCGTAGCCTGAACGGGCGCCGCCGCGCTCCAGCTTGGCGACCCCGAGGGACGTGTAGCGGTTCATCTTGCCGATGGCCTCGGCGAGCGTCGCATAGGGAATCTGCGCGATCGCGCTCTGCATCCGCCCAAGGCGCCCGTCGAGCACCCAGCCCTCGTGGACCTCGTCGGAGGCGACGTAGGTCATCCTGCCGCGCCTGAAGAGCTGGGGCTGGCGGTAGTCGGGATACCATCCGCCGTGGCGGATCGCACGGCCGAGGAGGTAATTTTGCCTGGGGACGAGGTAGGCGTCGGCCGAGGCGGGGTCGGCCACGATGCGCAGGATCTCGTCCCTCGCCTGCGGCGTGCAGCGCTCGTCGGCATCGAGGCTGAAGATCCAGGGCTCGGTCGTGTGCTCTATGCCCGCCTGGCGGAGCTCCCCGAACCTGCTGAAGGCGACATGGATGACCCGTGCGCCGTGCCTCGCCGCGAGGTCGAGCGTGCCGTCCGTGCTGTAGGAGTCGATGACCACGATCTCCGCGGCCCAGGCGACGCTCTCAAGGGCCGCGGCGATCTTCTGCTCCTCGTTCCTCGACAGGATGTATACGGAGACCGGTGGTTTGGGCGCCATGGCGGGATGCGGGCGCAGGCTCAGACCTTTCCGGCCGAGGAGCGAGCGATTTGATACAGGTAGCCGCACGAGCGCCAGGCCCGCACGAGCGCGCGCCTCGCCGGGTTCCTGCAGAGGACCGCGTAGCAGGCCGCACATTGGACGAGGAACCAGGCGAGCTTGAAAGCGCTGCCGAGGGCGCGGGACGCGAGGAACGGGAGAGGCGAGCGGCCGGAGTCACGCAGGAGCCGGACCTTGTCGACGACGCGGGAGCGCGCGGAGTCGAACGCGTGGCGCATGGCGTAGCGCAGCGTGAGCCTGCCGGCGGGGATCTGGTGAAGGACCCGGGCGCCCGGGACGAACCAGGCCTCGAGTCCGGCGGCGCGGATCCTGCGGATCATGTTGCTGTCCCCGCCGCCGAAGAGCCTCGAGCCCTGGCGGTCCAGGGTCGTGTCAAACTCCCCGAACCGCTCGAAGACCCAGCTCGGGAACGCGAAGTTGGCCCCCATCGGGGCCTGGCCCGGCGGCAGGGGGCCGGCATCCTGCCGGAAGCCAAGCGGCCTGTGCGCCCCCTCGAGCCACGCGGGAAGGCCGTCGGGGAAGACGGGCACCACCTCGCCCCCCACGACGCCGATCGCGTGCGAGCCCTGGGAGGAGAACGGGGCTACCAGCTGGGCGAGCCAGTCCGGCTCGAGGAGAATGTCGTCGTCCACGAGGGCGATGATCTCGCCGCGCGCCTCAGCGATGGCGCGGTTGCGGCCGTGGTCCAGCCCCGCGCGGGCCTCTAGGACCCGGCGCGGCGACGGGTTCGACGCCATGAACGAGGCCACGGCGTCCGGGGTGTCGTCCGTCGAGTTGTTGTCGATCACGAGGAGCTCCCAGCAGTCGCTCGGGTATTCCTGGGCCACGAGGCAGGCCAGCGTCTGCCGCAGGTACCGGGAGCGGTTGAAGGTGATGACGGCGACGGTGACCCGCAATTTGTGCATCAATGGGATTGGGCTGCGCGGTGTGTATTCAAACTGATAACCAACGAGTTGCAGTAAACCAAGCCCTAAACCGAAAAAAACTCTGGACGGGCGCGCCGCGTTTTTCATGATCGCCGGCGCATCAGGAACGAACCGGCCCTCAAAAGCCGGTTCTGCCAACCGGGCCGGGAGCGGCCACGGTGGATCGGGCGAAAGCCCGGATGTGCGGGGCCACGGGGCCTCGAACCGAAACGCTCCCGAAAGCGATGACCGACCTGATGCCCAGGTCGGTCTTTTGCTTTCAGCCCTGCTGCGCGATTCCACACGAAAAAATCACGCACCATGACAACCCAAGCCGAACACTCCGGAATCCGCATCGCCGCGGACAACCCCAACCACCACCTCTGGAACAACCACGGGACCTGGTTCCTGCACTACACCGTGCACCCCACCCCCTTCACGAAGGAGAGGATACGCCGGTCCCTGGGGACAAAGGACCTCGAGACGGCCCGGACGAGGAGGGACGCGTTCCTCGCCCACGTCGCGGGCAAGGAGGCCGCGGCCTGACGGGGCCCCTCAGGCGGCGACGGCCGGGGGGCCGAACGCGGCCATGACCTCCGAGCCGACCGAGTCGGCGAGGAGGCGCCCCCTGGGCTCGAGACGCACGCGCGCGCCGTCCCGGGCCGCGAGGCCCTCGTCGGCAAGCCGGTCGACGAGCGCGGACACGCGGACCCACGGGGCGCCCGGGCAGCGGGACTCAAGGAGGGCGACGTCCACGCCCTCGTTCATCCGCAGGCCAAAGACGAGCGCGTCCTCGGCCAGGAGCGACGCCGAGAGCTCGGTGCGCTCCTCGGTCATGCGGTCGCCGCGCGCGACTTTCGCCGACCACTCCGGGAGGCTGGCGACGTTGGAGCCCCTCCATCCGGCCAGCTGCGAGGCGGCGGAGGGGCCGAGGCCCGCCCATTCGCCCATCCGCCACGTGTTGACGTTGTGGGCGCACGCGTGGCCCGGCTGCGCGAAATTGGAGATCTCGTACTGGGCGAAGCCGGCGGCGCCGAGCCGCTCCCAGGTGCGCTCGTACATCCGGGCCTCGTTCTCGGCGTCGAGACGCACCCGGCCCTGCGAGAGCTTCACCCAGAGGGCGGTGTCCTCCTCGAAGGTGAGGCAGTACGTCGAGACGTGGTCCGGGGCCAGCGAGACGGCCTCGTCGATGTCGCCCTCCCACTCGCCCGTGGTCTGGCCCGGCAGCGCGAACATAAGGTCCACGTTCACGCTCGCGAAACCGGCGGCGCGGATGCGCTCATAGGCCCGGTATACCTGCTCGCGGGAGTGCGCCCGGCCCAGGGCGTCCAGGAGCGCGGGCCTGAAGCTCTGGACGCCGAGCGAGACGCGGGTCACCCCGGCCTCGCGCAGCGCGGCGAGCCGCTCCCGTGTGACCGAGGCCGGGGCGAGCTCCACCGTCCATTCGGCCGGGGAGCTGCCCCCGGGAAGCGCGTGGACGGCCGCCGCCAGCCGGGTGAGGTCGCCGGGCGAGAGCAGGCCCGGCGTCCCGCCGCCCCAGAAGACCGTCGAGAGGGGCCTGTTCCAGTCCACGAGCCCGGCCTCCGCCGGGAGACTTTTCATGAAACCCTCGACCGATTCGGCGGTCGGATGCTCCTGGTAGAAGGCGCAGAAGTCGCAGGTGGTGGCGCAGAAAGGCACGTGGACGTAGAGCCCGAGGGGCTGGACATCCTCAGCTTTGGCTTGCTCCACTGTGGCGACACCCCTCATTAATAACATCGAAATGGACCTCAAACGAATTTCCTTCGCGAGACAATTCCTCCCGGGCTGCGGCGCGGCCCTGGCCGCCGCGCTCCTCGGGGGCTGCGCCACGATAAGCCTGACGAACCTCACCCCCTCGTCGCTCCCAGAGAACCCTTCCGGCATCTACACCTTCACGCTGCGCGTCACCCCGAAGTCGGCGACTGTCGTCCCGGACACCATTGCCCCCCACATCGTTGTGGGGGCCGAGAGCCACGACATGCAGAAGAGCGACTCGATCCCGGGCATCTGGGAGTTCGACTACAAGCTGGCGCAGGGCCAGGACAGCATCGGGTACTACTACCTCGTGAGCTACTCGACCGAGGGAAACGGCACGCTGGCCAGCCGCCAGGCCTACACCGGGCTCTCGCGCGCCGCCATCGTCAGCCGCTACGTCGTCTCCCTTGAGGTCAACCGCGGCCCCGTGGGCGCCCGGATCGGCGTCCTCGGGCGCGGCTTCACGCCGCAGGACCTGGTCGGCTTCGACGGCACGGCCGTGCGGACGGTCTACGAGTCCCCCACCTCGCTCGGCTTCTTCGTGCCCGCGCTCGCCCCCGGCAGGACCTACAGGGTCACGATCTCGAGCGCGGCCGGCAACTCGGACGTCGGCACCTTCAAGATCGACTCGAGCGGCGTGACCGCGGAGCCCGCCTCCCTCGCACTCGCGCCCGGCCAGAAGCAGCCCCTCACCTTCACGATCTCGAACCCGGCGCCCGCGGGCGGGCTCCTGCTCGACATCACGACCGACGTCCCGTCGAGCGTGATCATGCCCGAGGTGATCGTGCCTGAGGGCCAAACGTCGGTCACCGTGACGGTCGAGGGCGGCAAGCCGGGCTCCGGCAGCCTCTTCCTCAAGGGCTACGGCGGCGGCGAGGTCACCGTCCCGGTGACGGTCGGCGCCGGCCCATAGGCCGCGCACGGCGGGGCGGCCCCCGCCAAAGATTGTTTGATATGGCGCGGCGGCGGCGCAACCCTGTTGCCCGTGGAAAACAAGGAAGCGAAGCTCTCGTTTGAGACGGCCCTGTCGAAGCTCGAGTCGATCGTCGAGTCGATGGAGACGGGCGAGGTCCCGCTCGCGGAGCTCCTGGCCAAGTTCGAGGAGGGCAACAAGCTCCTGAAGCACTGCGAGGGCCGCCTGAAGGAGGCGGAGCTCAAGATCGAGCAGCTCAAGAAGGAGCGCGGCGGGGTTTCCTTCGCCAAGTTCGAGACGGAGCGGGAAGCTTGATGAGCAAGGCCGAGCCCCGGCTCCTGGACGCGATCAGGGGGCCCGCCGACGTGAAGGCCCTCGCGCCCGGGGACCTCCCGCGCCTCGCCGAGGAGATCCGCGCCGAGATCATCGCCGTCACGGCCGCCCAGGGCGGCCACGTCGGGCCGAACCTCGGGGTCGTCGAGCTGACGATCGCGCTCCACCGCGTCTTCGACACGCCCGCCGACTCGCTGGTGTTCGACGTGGCCCACCAGGGGTACGTCCACAAGCTCCTGACCGGCCGAGGCGGCGACTTCTTTCGGAAGCTGCGGCGCTCCGGCGGCGCGAGCGGCTTCCTCTACCGCTCCGAGAGCGAGCACGACGCCTTCGGCGCCGGGCACGCCGGCACGGCGCTCAGCGCCGCGCTCGGGATGGCCACGGCGCGCGACCTCCGGGGGACCCGCGAGCACGTGGTCGCCGTGTGCGGGGACGCGGCCTTCACATGCGGCATCACGCTCGAGGCGCTCAACAACGTCGTCACCTCGACGAAGCGCCTGGTCGTCGTCCTGAACGACAACCAGTGGTCGATCGCGCGCAACGTCGGCGCCATCGCGAAGTACCTGAACCGCCTGAGCACGAGCTCCGCCTACAACCGCATCCACCACGACCTGGAGAAGTTCTTCATAGGGCTGCCCCACGGCCACGAGATGAACCAGCTGTGGGTCAAGTGGAAGCGCGAGACCAAGGACTTCTTCGTGAACTCGAGCCTGTTCGAGAAGTTCGGGCTCCGCTACATCGGCCCCATCGACGGCCACAACCTCGACGAGCTCCAGAAGAACCTCGAGTTCGCGAAGCAGTGCGACGTCCCGGTGCTCCTCCACGTCCTGACGACCAAGGGGAAGGGCCTCGACGCGGCCCTCAACTCGCCCGAGAAGTTCCACGGCGTGGGGGGATTCGACCCGGTGACGGGCGACCCGCTGAAGCCCAAGCCGGGCACCCCGGCGGCCTACCAGGACGTCTTCGGCGAGGCGATGGTGCGGTTCGCCAGGGCCGACCCCCGCGTCGTCGGCATCACGGGCGCGATGCCGAGCGGCACGGGGCTCTCCCGGCTCGCGGCGGAGCTGCCGCGGCAGTTCTTCGACGTCGGCATCGCGGAGGAGCACGCCGTCCTATTCGCCGCGGGCATGGCGACAAAGGGGATGCGCCCCGTCTGCGCGATCTACTCCACCTTCCTGCAGCGCGCCTACGACCCGATAATCCACGACGTCGCCCTCCAGAACCTGCCCGTGACCTTCTGCATGGACAGGGCGGGCCTGTCGCACAACGACGGGCCGACCCACCACGGGCTTTTCGATATCGCCTACCTGCGTTGCGTCCCGAACATCACGCTGATGCAGCCCAGGGACGAGGACGAGCTGGTCGACATGCTCCACACGTCCCTCGAGCTCGGGTCGCCAGCGTTCATCCGCTACCCGCGGGGGCCGGGAACGGGCGTCGCCGTGAAGGAGAGGCCGCGCCTCCTCGAGATCGGGCACGCCGAGGTGCTGCGCGAGGGCTCGAGCATCGTCCTCTGGGCCCTCGGCCCGATGGTGAGGGACGCGCTCGCCCTCGCCGACAGGCTGCAGGCCGAGGAGAACCTCTCCGTGGGCGTCGTGAACGCGCGCTTCGTGCGCCCGCTCGACCGGACGCTGCTCCTAAGCCAGGCGGCCGTCGTGCCGCTCATCGTCACGCTCGAGGACCACGTGCTGGCGGGCGGGTTCGGCAGCTCGGTCCTCGAGGCCCTGCAGGAGGGGGACTGCGCGACCGCCGTCGAGCGGATCGGCTGGCCGGACAGGTTCGTCGAGCACGGCTCGAGCGTCGAATTGCTGCGGGCGGCCCACGGGCTGTCGCCGGACGACATGCACCGGCGGGTCCTCGGCCGCTGGAGGCGCCTGAGCGCCGAGCGGGTCGAGGCCGACGTCTAGGCGCCGGGCGGCCCGGCAACGGCCGCCACGAAGGCCTCCCGCGCCTCGATGTGGGGCGTGTGCCCCGAGCCCGGCAGCGCCACGAGGCGGGCCAGCGGAAAATGCCGAAGGATCGCCTCGCGGTCCCCCGGTTTGACGTAGCCCGACCTCTCCCCGGTGATGAAGAGCGCGGGGCCCAGGTAGCGGTCGCCGGCCTCCAGCGGGTTCCCCTCGAGCTCCGGCAGGGCGGCCGTGATCGCCGGCAGGTTCACCTGCCACCTCCAGCCGCCGTCCGCGCGCTCCAGGTTGGTCGTCAGGAACTTCCTCTCGGCCCAGCCGGGAACGCGCGCCTCGAGGCGGCTCTCGGCGTCGGCCCGGGACTTGAGGGTGGCGAGGTCGAGCTCGTTCATGGCAGCGAACTCCTGGCGGCGCTCGGGCCAGCTGTAGGCCTTGGGCGCGATGTCGACGACGACCAGCTGGGCCACCCTCGCGGGGTGCCGGCACGCGAGGAGCATCGCCACCTTCCCGCCCAGGCTGTGGCCGACGAGCTCGGCCGGACCGAGGCCCTGCGCGTCCAGCCACGCCAGGACATCCGCCGCCATCGAGGGGTAGGACATCGCGTCCGCGTGGGGCGACAGTCCGTGGTTCCTCAGGTCCAGGGCGAACACCCGCCGGGTGGCGGCCAGGGCGCGCCCCGCCGTCTGCCAGTTCCGGGACGAGCCCAGCATCCCGTGCAGGAGCACGATCGGCGGGTCGCCGGAGCCCCCGAGGTCCCTGTGGTAGAGAGAAACCGGGGGCGTGTCGGTCTGATTCGGCATGGCAGGTCGCCCCATCGTGCCCATGGCCGGCGCCGCTCCAACATTGAATTCTGCTATTCTACTCGTTCGAATGGCCCCGATGGCCGAGCCCCAGAAACCCACCCCGATGATGCAGCAGTACTTCGAGGTGAAGCGCTCCCTGCCGAAGGACACGCTGCTCCTCTTCCGCCTGGGCGACTTCTACGAGCTCTTCTTCGACGACGCGGTCACGGCCTCCCGCCTGCTCGGCCTGACGCTCACGAAGCGCCAGGACCATCCGATGGCGGGGCTGCCCCACCACGCCGCCGACACCTACGTCGGCAAGCTCCTGGCCGCAGGCAGGAAGGTCGCGATCTGCGACCAGGACGAGCCGGCCCAGGCCGGCAGGCTGGTGAGGAGGAAGGTGACGAGGATACTGAGCCCCGGCACGACTCTTGCAGCCGGCCAGCTCGAGGCCGCACGCAACCGCTACCTCTGCGCGCTCTCGCTCGACAAAAAGGGCCTCCACGCCGCGTGGATCGAGCTGTCGACCGGTGAGTTCAAGGTGGCGACGGCGCAGAGGGTCGAGGACCTGCTGCCCGTGCTCGCGTCGCTGGACCCGGCCGAGCTCCTCGCGCCCGAGGGCGAGGTCGCCCGCTGGGGCGCGGCGCCTCACGAGCAGGCCCCCGTCCGGGCCCTCCATGCGTTCGCCTCGGGCGGCACGCTCACGGAGCTCCCCGCGTACCGCTTCGAGGCCGCGGCGGGCGCCCGGGCGGTCGCCGAGGCGATCGGCGTCCTGAACCTCCAGGGGTTCGGGCTCGAGAGCGGCCACCCCGCGCTGGGTCCGGCCGGAGCGCTGGTCGGCTACGCGACCGACAACCTCTGTGCCCGCCCGGAGAACCTGAGGGGACTGCAGGAGTACCGGAGCGCGGGAACTCTCCTCCTGGACCCGGCGACGCTGCGAAACCTGGAGATATTCTCGTCGGTGCGCGGGGGCCGCGAGGGATCGCTCCTCGCGGCGATGGACCAGACGGCCACGGCCGCCGGGGCCCGCCTCCTCGAGCGCTGGCTCGCGGCCCCCGTCCTCGAACTTGACGAGGTCCGCAGGCGCCACGCCCTGGTCGGCGAGTTCATGGCCCAGCCCCAGCGCCTCGCGGAGCTTGGCGCGTCGCTCGCCGGCGTCCGGGACATCCCGCGCATCCTGGGCAGGCTCCAGAACCGCCTGCGCAACCCGCGCGAGCTCTGCGGGGTGCGCGACACCCTCGAGCGCATTCCGGGGATCCGCGCGGCGCTCGGCGCCCTGGGGCCCCAGGCGGCCGAGGTTCGCGGGCGGATCGAGGAGCTCCCGGCCCTGCGCGACATCCTGAGGTCCGCGCTCGCCGACGAGCCGCCGGCGGACGTCGCCGAGGGCAACTTCGTCAGGGAGGGCTACGACGCAGGGCTCGACCGGATGCGCGCCCTCATGAGCGGCAACAAGGCGTGGCTCGCGGACCTGGAGCGCGGGGAGCAGGAGCGCACGGGCATCCGCAGCCTGAAGGTCAGGTTCACCAATAATTTTGGGTACTACATCGAGGTCACCAAGGCCAACCTGCACCTCGTCCCCCCGGACTACACGAGACGGCAGACGACGGTGGGGGGCGAGCGCTACGTGACCGACGCCCTGAGGCAGAAGGAGCGCGAGATCCTCCACGCCGAGGACAACGCGCTCCTGCGCGAGCGAGAGATCCTCGCCGAGCTGATCGCCGCCGTGCTCGGCGAGTCCGCCCCCCTCGCCCGCACGGCCGACGCGCTCGCCGAGGCCGACGTCCTCGCCGGCTGGGCGGCCATCGCCCGGGACCGGGGCTACTGCTGCCCCGAGATCGACGACGGCGACTCCCTCGAGATCGCCGACGGCCGCCATCCCGTGGTCGAGCGGGGTTTCCGGCCCGAGGGGGGCGGCGGGGGCGCCGCCCAGGCCTTCGTCCCGAACGACACGTCGCTCTCCTGCGACGACGCCCAGATCGCCCTCATAACGGGGCCGAACATGGCCGGCAAGTCGACCTACATCCGGCAGGTCGCGCTCATCGTCCTCATGGCGCAGGTGGGCTCCTGGGTCCCGGCCAGGTCGTGCCGCTTCGGCCTCGTCGACAGGATATTCTCGAGGGTCGGCGCCAGCGACGACCTCGCCCGCGGCAACTCGACCTTCATGGTGGAGATGAACGAGACCGCCAACATCCTCAACAACGCCACCGGCCGCTCGCTCATCATCCTGGATGAGATCGGCCGCGGGACGTCGACCTACGACGGGCTCAGCATCGCCTGGGCCGTCGTCGAGCACCTGCATCGCGACCCGGAGCGCGGGCCCCGGACCCTGTTCGCGACGCACTACCAGGAGCTGACCCAGCTCGACAAGCACCTCCCGCGCTTACGCAACCTGTCGGTCGCCGTGAAGGAATGGAACGACGACATCGTGTTCGTGCGCCGCGTCGTGCCAGGCGCCGCCGACAGGAGCTACGGGATCCAGGTGGCGCGCCTAGCCGGCCTGCCCCCGGGCGTGATCGAGCGGGCCAAGGCTATCCTCGCCCGGCTGGAGGGTGATGATTCGAGCGTCACCCTTCCCTCCCCCCAGGCCCGGCCAAGGAAGAAGATAACGGTCGCGCCCCAGGACGCCGGGCAGCTCGACCTACTCTAGCACCGCGCGCGGCGGAGACGCCCGTCACGCCTTCTCCCAAGGCCTGGTCCCGCCGGCGACGATGCGAAAGAGTGGGTGCGCCGCGGGCGCATCCAATCCCCGCCAGCGCCGCGCGACCCCGGGCGAGCGTGCGCGAAGCTTAGCCCTCAGGTGCTCCCATTCAAAGAGCAGCTGCCCCCTGGTCTCCGGAATCCGGGCGCAAGGCCTGCTCTCCAGGATCTTCGCGACGTCAAAATGGTAGCCCCGGCTGCCGGCCTCCCCCGCGAGCCCCGTCAGGAACGCCGCGATGGCCGCAGCTGGATCGTCCGCGGCCCGGAAACGGATTAGCTGCGGATGGTGGCGGTAGCCCCTCGTCGCCCCGGCGAGGACCTTCTGGGCGAGGAGCGCCTCCCGCCAGGCCGCGACCAGGCCCCGGGCGTCAAGATAGCGCGGATGTAGGGTCCACAGTCGCAACTTAAATCCGGGACTGCGGCCGCTGGGACGAGCCGCGGCTATAGCCTGCGCTGCCTCTGTCCGGCGGCGGCACGCGGCTTCCCGCGCATAGCCCAGGCGAGTGCCGATTTATAGGGGCCTTCCTGCAGGTGGACATACCGGTTCAGCCCCTATCGCCCGACGCCAGAATGTTCCGCGCCAGCGGGGACCCGTGCGGCGTGCCCGCCCAGGAGACTCTTCTCAAGGAGCGGCAGATACCGCTCGCTCCCGTCCATCGAGGCCGGCGTCCGGCCGTACCTGACGGCTCCCATGTGGATGTAGAATTCCTCGGCATGCGGGTCGCTTTCGACCCTAATACGGCCGGCGCCAGCCGTGCGAGCGATTCCCTCCGCCAGCCCAAAAAGGAAGCGACCCACCCCCTTGTCCATTTCTAATGGCGACACCCAGAGATGATCCAGATAGGCCTCCCTGCCGGATATGAGGACTGAGCAGAAGCCGACGATGCGCCCTTCGGAGACGGCCACATGAGTCGGGTTGGCGCGGATGTACTCGGGCGTGATGGTGAGCAAGCCCTCCCAGCGCCGAAGCCAGCCCTCCGGGTAGCCCCAGTGGCCCTTCGCCGCATGGGCGATGGCCGTTAGCTCGCCGGCGTCCTCCGGACGCGCCCGCGCGGCATTCATCCCAGCTTCGGCGTTGAAGTCACCCGCGCCGCAGGACCCGCGCCTGGCACAGAAGCAGGGTCAGTTAAATAGTCGGTCACCGTTCATTTCAAAAAGGCGTGCGTGGCGTGAGTAACCGCGGCTCCTGCCCTGAGTGAGGCGGCCACCATAGCGGCCTCTGCGATCTCCACGTCGGTTGCACCGGCCTTGCGCGCGTTGCCGGTGTGAATCTCGATGCAATACGGGCATTGGGTCGTCAAAGCAACGGCGACCGCGATCAACTCCTTGTATTTTACCGGGATAGCTCCATCTGCAACCGCCGCTTTGTCAAAAGCCCAAAAGGCCTTCATCACCTCGGGCGCAAGGCCGTCCATTTTCTTTAGCTGAGCCAGGTTTTCCATCTTATACATGCTTTTGTTCCCCGTATTATTTTGGCGTTTTGGACGTGGTGTTACCTAAACCGGCAAATAATCATCGCCCACAGTTGAAACGAATCGCCCTGGGAATTGCGCGTCTCGTGCTCCGCGCGAGACGTGCCCGACGCAAAAATCGGACCCGGCGATTGGTCAGGCGTCATAGACTTCCCGGACCGAGGGACGAAGCAGCACGATGATGGTGAACACGCCAAGTACCGTGCCCAGTGGAATGTGGATGCAGTTCATGACGGCGACGACCAGCGAAAAGGTCCGGTATTTTCTCCGCCCGAGAAACACTCCCGAGAGGACATTAGCGATGGCGGACACCACGAACCACATGCCAAAGGCGATGTAGAGCCATTTAAAAATGGCGAAAAACTCCTTTGGCGGCGGCATCGCGCCCTTCTGATTCTTCCACATCTCAGGGTTATTCAGGAATGCATGGAAAAACAGGTAATGAATTGCGAGGAAGCCAAGACCAAGCACCGCTAGGCCCGCGCCGACAAAATGGAAAACGGATAGAAGGCGCAGATGATCCGCGTCCGCTTTCCTTTGGTCGCGAATCAATGGGGGAAGCTCAGTCACCTTTATTTCGTCCGACGTTGAGTTGAACGGGTTAGGGACGGCGCCACTGGTGCCTCGCACCAGGCTTGCCTGGAGAAAGCCTCGGATCCGTCGATTGGTTCGGCGATCTCCTGTTCATAGTCGGCTATTTCTTGTGAAGGAGGCTGATGGTGATGCGAATCAACAAGCCTAAAATAACCAGCACTCGCGCGCATTGAATGATATTCTTGTAGATTGGATTAACGGGACCACGAACCACGCTTTGCTTGTAAGCCACTTTACCCTTCGCCCGCGTTATCAACAACGCGAAACCGCCGACCAGGATGCCGCCCATCGCAGAATATGCCACCATTCCGCGATCGTGAAAATACAGGCCCAGCGCCGCCACACCTCCCGCTGCGATGCACGCGTACATGATTATTCGCCGAATGGGCACCTGCTCGGGACTGGGACGATCATCCATAAACCTGAACCGCCGAGCGTTTATTTGATCCGCGCCAAGGTAACCGCGGCACATTCACCGCACACGACGTGCCTAAGGCAAGCGACGGATCCGTTGAATAGTCAGGAATGCTCATCCTTTGCGTCACTTTACTGGAAGTAGATCCGATGTAATACGAACGAAATCAGGCAGAGGGCGATTCCCAGCGGGACAAGGAATCGGATGCCTTTGGTATCGGCCCAGACCTTTCGGTACTCCGACCAAGACACCCTGCCGCCAACGACGTTCGAAGCGCTCAGTATGAGATCGAGAATGCGACCTCGCTTCTGCGGGTTGCCGGTCTCGTCGACCTCGCGCGCAATAACAACTGACGGATCGAACGCCATAATGAAGGCAAACAGGAAAATGCCTCCAAAAACGCCGCTCATGATGCAGAATATGGCGCCTAAGGGGTGCTCCTTCATTTCTGTCGTTGAGGCGAACAGGTCCAAGGAAGGCGCGGCTTCCGCCCCGCGAGAGGCGTGCCTGACGCAAGAGTCGGATCCGACGATCGGTTCGGCGAGTTCGTCAACCGTTGATCTAAATCAACCATTCGAAGTATAGCAACGGACATCCTCGATATTCGGCCTGCCCCACATTTCGAAATCCACATCTCGCATAGAACATGCCGGCGCCCGCCGGTGCGTCGTACGCATCAAGTCGGATCGCATCCGCCGGCCATCGACGGCAGATCTGCCTGATTTGCTTCACACACTGTCGGCCAATCCCTCGCCGCTGTAGATCGGGTGCTACCGCCATCGAAAGCAAGTACAGAGGCCGTTTGCTTGCACTAAAGTGGGTCCGATCAATTGCCCAGGGCTTCTTTGTGGTCAGCCGCAACGTCGCGACCAGTCTCCTCTCGTGGTATCCCACAAAAACCTTCGAGTTCCTCATGTCGAGGCACACGCTCTTTTCGGTCGCGATTCCGGACCAATGTCCCACTCCAAAAAGTTTCGTCAATGTGTCGGCCGCCGACGATCGCAACCCGGCGACTTTCGAAACATCCCGTACCGTCGCTTCCCTCAACTGCACGCGCATATTTCGCCGAACGGTGAATCTAGCCGCTCTAGGAAAGGCGCGCCTTGTGCCCCGCACCAGGCGTGCCAAACGCTATTTTTGGGATCCGTTGATTGGTGGGGCGAATTCATTTCTCCGTGGCCTTTGAGTCGAGCAATACGATCAGCAACGTGGCGATCGGTCCGAGAAAAAGGGAGACCAACCACCATCCGAATCGGGACCGCCCCTTGCCCTGGGCGAGCCCCGCATTAACAAGCGAAAGTGTAAACCAACCGACCGCGTAATCTGTCCGGTGTTCGATCATCATGGGGAGAGAGTAGTCTTTGTTTGGAGTGCCATTCGTTGCAATGATCCGCGCTAGCGATGGGGCGTCTTCTGCTTCGCGGGAGAGGTGCCTCCTAAAGACGCCGGATCCGCTGACCGGCCAAACTTCATTTGCGAATCACATTCAAGGCCAACCAAAAGTACCGCAACAATCCGGTGGGGAGGTATGAACCGATAACGAATCGCAATTCGGCCCTCTCGCCAAACCAGTGGCGTCGAAGAGTATTCATGAGATGTCCAATTGTCGCGGAAACAGCTCATATCGCCTGCGAAGCGAGCGGCGACTCTCTTATATTCCCCCGAGGTCAGCTCTCGGTATGGCACTTCAGCCTGGGCGAGCTGACAACAGCGGCGCAACGCGAGCCGTTGCTTCATCCTCCAAACCACGTCTGTCTTCATGTGCGCAGCTAACGTTGAGTTGATCCGCGACTAAGCCCGGCGTGGATCGCGCCCAGCACGTGCCATGACGGGCAAAGACGCCTGATCCGGGGCCTGGTCAGGCGTTTCTTGCCAAAGAATCAGATCCTTCGCTTGATGCCATTCATGAGCGACATCGCGCATGACAAGCGCGTGGTCGAATTCAACCGAGCCCTCTGGAAACCTATCATTATCCGAGAAGTAACTCGATCGGACATCGACCACTGACATAGCACCGATACGCCAATCCACTGTGCGCAAGATCAAGCCGTCCAAACGGTCATCGTCGCGGGTGGTAGAATACCCAAGGCTGCCTCCCTCGAAAAAGGCCGAAGCTTCGGCCAACGAACCGAAGCATGAAGAATCAGGCAGCGACTCGGCATCGTCGCCAATTATGCTAACCGTCACAGAGTCATCGAGTGAACGCATTGAAAGCTCAACATGTCCACCGGCGTCGGCCACCAAGAACTTGGCCAGGTGATGCTCGCCAGGAAAGAGACGACCTCCAGCGATGTGATTTAACGTTGAACTCGTATCGCGCCGCGGAATGAACACGCCCTCGCGCGGTACGCCCGCGGAATCTGTCCACTCCACGGCGACCCGGTGAGCCGCGTTTTCGCTTGAGAGTCCGAATATGCCGGGCAGGCCAGAGGGTCGAATCTGCTCGAGACGAATGAGGCAAATCCCAACAATGGAGTATCCGGCGTGCAGCTTTGGCCGAAACGGATGTGGGAGAATGCGCTGCGCGGCCGCCGGATCAGCTCGAAAATTAACGAGCAGTCGCCTCCGAATTACGCCTTTGATGACCGGAATACGCATGCGTCTCTTCGCCTAACGTTGAATCGAGCCGCACGGACGATGGCGAGCCTCATGCTCCGCACGAGGCCTGACTGGGGCAAGCGTCGGTCCCGCCGATTGTTTAGGACCAATTAAAACTGTTTGGTCCATTTTGCGATTCCCAGGACGAGAAGTGCGACGCCTCCTATGGCCACGAATATTCCACCCTGATCCCCCTTCTTATATGACCAATACGCCAAGTAGCCCGCGGACCAGGCACCTATCCAGAAAAGCGCTCCGGCGAGAACGTGTCCCTTGTGCGCGAGCGCTACAGCCCATACCGGTGCGAAAATGCCCGCAAGTGGAACGATAGCCAATTCAGGGAGGAATTTGGCGAGCGAGCGCGAATCCAGAAGGTCGTTGTCGTCTGGGTCCATATAATCTCGCGCGTCCCAACTTTGAAATGGTCCGTGTTAACGATGACGCAGTTCCCGCCTCGCCAGAGACGCGCCTGAGGAAATCGTCGAATACGAAGACTGATTCAGCATCGTAAGCCTAGAGGTCATTGAGTTTTTTTGCCGAGGCCGAAATATCCCTGTCGTAGTCTCCAAAACTCCCCGTTTTGTCGTAGGTATTCAAGCTGGCATTCCAAAGTGCTTTGTAATGTTCAAACTCCGCACGCACATTACTAGAAACCGGTCCCGGTTGGATTTTGTCTAGAGCAACGACAAACGCTCGGACTCGGGCAGCCCGTTGGAATCTCATAGATTCTTCCGAGCATCTACTTATCGCGCTCATGAGGTTGCCGTGCTGAAGCTCAGTGAGGCTATTCCAACCCAAATAAACCGTGAGAGGCAGCACCACCACGGCAAATAAAAGGTTCCATTTCTTCATGATATTCTGCGAAACGTTAAATTGATCCGAGTAAAGAATGGCGCGCCAGCTACCCTGCAGCCTGCGTGCCGGAGGTAAGCGTCAGATCCGTTGATTGGTTCGGCATCAGTCTCAGTGAGGATTCCCAATGGCTGCGATGAGAACCACCGCCGAGGCCCAAAGCACAATCTTTGTGCTCGATCGCGCGTTCCTGAACTTTCTGCTAACCGAGAATAGCAGCGCAACCACTATGGGGATGACGAGCTGTACCGACGCCGTGCCGAGGGCCGCGGAAACATTTCCGCTCACCCACATCCCTCTTGCAAAGCCAAGACCCATGTTAAGAAGAACCAAAGCGGCCGTACCGATGACAAGCATCGGGCCAGGCTGCGGGGAGGCTGATGGAGGAGGCTCGGATGGCGCTTCCATGTGGTCTAGTGCCGCCGAAGTTAAGCCGAATTGCCATAAACATGACGCGCTGGCTGCCCCATAGTTAGCGCGCCCGAGGTAAGCGTGAGATCGATTGATTGGCTCGGCATATCGCGCTCCGTCTTTCAAAAACGCCCGTGCCTTGCGACATCGTAAAGACGCTCACAAATGCTCTTCTCCGCGTATGCAGTCGCGACAACATATAGTGCCATTGCGAACCAATAGAATGCTGGATCTGAGTCCCGCGAGACCCTCCGCAGACTGGCTCTGCCGAAAAATACAATCGACCGTCTGCTCCAGGATCTAGCCACGTAATACGTCGCGGCACCAAGAATCAGGACCGCGAGCGCGACTATCGCCGCATAGTGCAATTTGCCCAATAACGTCATATGTGCCAAACGTTGAAATGATCCGCGCTAACGACGGCGCGGCTCGTGCCCAGCACGAGCCGCACCCGAGGAGAACGCCGAATCCAATGGTTGGTTCGCCATAAACTGGGCTTTCGTCTGCCTAGTGAGCCTGCTTCCGACTCGAATCCAACGTGGAGCACACAACAGACGGGCCAGTTCTCAGAACGGTAAGTAATGCCATCGATAGTACCGCTGCGTAAATAATAGGCCCAAACATGTTCAACTTAAAATGAAAGTCTAGCCACGTGCATCCAGCAAAGTAGTGCGAGAACAGGAAGATGAGACCTGTGACTATCGCAGATTGCCGTGGGAGCCGCCTAACCAACAAAACGATACTGGCTATGTAGATTACAATAAACGCCAGATATAACGTTACTCCGCGAACCATGAACCAGGCAAAAACAGGATTCCCTTCGTTGGCCGTGCGAGCGTCGTGCCAGTAACTTGAAGGCTGACCTAAGAGTGTGATGCCAAAATCAAAGGCGATCACGAACACCAAAATCCATATTAACCGATTTTTCATGTGATGTTGCGTCTGCTTGTTGGGAGGCTGAGTCGAACGTTGAAATGATCGCGCTAACGACGGTCCGGCTCGTGCCCTGCACGAGGCGTGCCTGTGGAAAGCGTTGGATCCGACGATTGGTTCGGCACTCGGCTGTTTTTTCGTTCAACCAACGAGACGATCAATCCTGTTGAAGCCCATCCAAAGCATGCTGCTAGGCCTACTCCCACCAGATGTTCCCCCCGCAGGAACATCTTGGCGAACATTATTGCTCCGACTGACCCAACCAGGGTCGACAACCCAATTGCTTTCACACTTTTTGGAGAAAGCCCCGATTTGAATGCCAATTCGAGAATGGTGGTGGAAAACAGTGCCGGAAAACAGCCCCCCATGTAATATGTAAAAATCAACATAGGAACGAGTACTGCGCGGTTGTAATCTGACTCGATGAACGCAACGCGACTAGCTAACGGCAGCGACGCAATTAGCGGCGGCAAAACAAACTCAAGCGCTATACGGGTTTGTTGCCTCATGGTCGCCGGACGTCGAAATGATCCGCGTTAATGATGGCGCGTCTCGTGCCCTGCACGAGGCGTGCCCGAGGAAAACGCCGGATCCGATGAATGGTTAGGCTGAACGATCTGACCTTGATAGCGCCAGACCCAGATGGGTCCGTCTTGTTCATCATATTTTGGCCCGGAAAAAACAAAACCCAACTTGCGCAATACTTGTGTCGATACGTTCTCTTCCGGCAACGTGTGGGCCGTTACGACAATTTCTGGGGCGCGCTCTTTCGCCAGTGACACCAAAAACGCAGCCATGCGAGTGGCAACTCCCGTGCGTTCGTACCCTGGAAAAGTGAAATATGCTATTTCCACAACGCCACCCTTAGGGGCGCTAGTGAAGGCACAAGTGCCTACACACACATCTTGCTCGATTGCCAGATACCCAATCCAAGGAATCGTCCAACCGACCCTCGAATAGAGCCGCACCGTGGATAAGATTGCAGACTTTCCGACGTCTGAGACGGGTCCAGCGAAGCCCGAAACCGTTCCATCGCGATTGATCGGTGCGAGAATCATGCAAAGCTTAACGTCGAAATGATCCGCGTTAACGATGGCGCGACTCCTGCGCCGCAGGAGGCGTGCCCGAGGAAAGGGCCGGTTCCGATGACTTGTTAGGCATCTTTATCTTCGATAGGAGAAAAAACAACGCCGCGCCCGTAGTTAGCAAAGAAACCGTACCGAATACAGCTACGAAAAGAACCAAATCGCCAAACGCGGACATGCCATCTGAAGCTAGGGGGCCCGACTCATTGACCCATGCCGTGTGGAGAGCAACAGCGGCGTACGCCAAGACGAACGCTAAGAGATAGCCGCCTGCAACAATCGCGACTTTGATTGGTGGCTTCATGGCTTAATGCGGGACTTTGCCTAACATTGAATTAATCCGCGCTAAGGATAGCGCGGCTCGTGCCCCGCACGAGACATGCCTGAGGCGAACGCCGGATCCGGAAATTGGTTAGGTTTCATCGCCGGCGGATTGAGGGAGCTGTCTTGCCAATGAAGCGGAAAGAATGGGCGGCTGCGGTAACAAAGGGGCAAGAACTCCAGCCCCGCTAAATCCGCTATTCGGTGGCGAGCCTCGTTTGGCACGCCCCGCCAAAAAGGGCCAAAATGCCTTACGAGCCACGGCCACCAAGAAATCGAAGGCGTACCAGGCAGCGTAGTAAGCATGGCCAAGAACGCGACGCATGTTTAGGAGAGTGGGAAACATAACATTGAAATGATCCGCGTTAACGATGGCGCGGCTCGTGCCACGCACGAGACGTGCCTAAGGCAGACGCGAGATCCGGTAATTGGTTGGGCTCTAATTTCTTCATTTCGCGGATGCCCGAACGATCTCTCTAAGTGTAGCCAACGACACATCTTCAATGTTTCGGAACCGGATACAGCTCTTCCCGACGTCCAGGCCCTTCAAATTGGAGCGGTAGCGTTTCACGATCTCCGGATCCGCGTAAAACGAAAAATAATTCTTCTGGGCATTGAGTGCGATGACCCGGGACGCCAACTCGTACGTCGGCATACCGTACTTCATGCTGCCGGAACACTTTGGGGCCGCAGAGCGCACCAAATCATCAAGCGTCTCGATGACCGACCTCTCCTTGAGAGTAAGGCCGGATACATATTCGACGATCGTTGATGCTTTCGACTGCATGCTGGGAAATCGCTCAGCCTAACGTTGAATTAATCCGCGCCTATGGATGGCGCGGAGGTTGCCCCGCAACCGGCGTGACAGACGCAAGCGACGGATCCGTTGATTGGTTAGGCAGGTTCCCTTTCAAGCCAGGTAACATATTGTTTCCAATCGGACGCTATTACCTCTTGGCGGATGTTCACGCCCGACAGGCCGGAGCCAATTCGCTTCATATATTGAGGACATTCCGCGCCAGCAATCACGTCACGTGGATCCTGCGAAGCAGTCGCGATTTCCGCAAGCAACCAGTCTGGATTCCCACCGTCTAGCTTCAATACTGCCAACTGAACTCGAGAGGGATCGTGAGGCCCACATTTTGGCGTTAACTCGGAAAGTAATCGAAGCACGCTTTCGACATCGCCAGATTTGAAGTCGCGTTCAGCTATTCGAGCTACGTCAGCCTTTGTGACTTTGGGAACCGGTTGCTTCATGGCTGCCTAACGTTGAGATAATTCGCGCTAACGATGGCGCGGCTCGTGCCCCGCACGAGACGTGCCGGTCGCAAACGTCGGATCCGATGAATGGTTCGACGTCATTGTGGCCTCATTGAGCTCGCGAGCGATTGTCGCCTTGGATTCACGGCGCCTACGAACGCGAGTCGCATCCTTTATCTCTTCGGTACCGGTCCAATGAGTCATGTTCGAATGACCGCGGCGGCCACCTTGTCCCCCTTCCGTTTTGAGTTTCGCTAATCCCATAGTGTATTGTCGTCGAACGTTGAGTTGATCCGCGCTAAGGATGGCGCGCCGGCTGCCCAGCAGCCGGCGTGCCTAACGAAAGCGTCGGATCCGTTGATCGGTTCGGTATCATTTCTTTGCTTCTTCCTTTGGCCACCACGACCCGTACGGCTTGCCAAGATTTTTGAGAAGGTCGTCTGCGTAGTTTGGCCACTCAACAGCTGCAGCCGGCATTGCTGCCACACGTTCTTTAAACGCCAGTAACGTGGCTCAGTCATCTAATAGAAACGCCTTTGTCGCGATCACCATTTCCTTCCAATCAACGGAATGCGCCGGCTCCTTCCCGGACACTATTGCTTTGTCGAGGTCGGGGAGTGCCGCTAGCGGGTTACCACCATGCGCCCGGGCGTGGAAAACATATTGCATGCCAGCATGAAAATAAGAAAGTGCTCGCTGGCGCGCCGGTAAGTCATTGTGCCGCGCCAAATACGCCTCAATCAACTTGGCGGCTTCGATATATTGCTTGTTGGTTGGATTTACATACACACGCCAGCCAGAATCCTGGGTCTGGTCGAATTGCTTCCACGGAAGTGAAAGGAGCGCCTCGAGATCGACATCGCGCGATGGTGAACTTGTGGACTCGGCCTGCGCGCAGGCAATGCTCGCAATGAACGCGCCAAGAAAAAGCAGAATAGAGGCCGGAGTTGTCGTCATGAAGCAATATAGCATCCGCAAGCTCCAGTTTCGCAAAGGCAAAGCCAATTTCCTGCCAAACGTTGATTTGATCCGCGCCTACGGCGCCGGATCCGTGGATTGGTTAGGCATTCCGAGCGTTTTTTAAAAGGCTTTTGAGTCGGTCCACGCCTTCTTGTTCGGGGCAAATCAGAGTTTCGATCTTTCCCGACTTTAGCTTAAGAATTATACGTTCGTTCGAACCATCAGCCCTCGTCTCCATTTCTTCGATTTCTGTGAAGTCGATATCTCTGGATGAGTTACTCCGACCGCTCGGCCTAACTATGCTAATCTTGTCTTTAAAAAGGCGGATAGTTCTTGGGAACAGGCTCCCCAACAAAATGCATCCCATAAAAAACACCGATACGACCGACAGCCATCCGACAACTTTAAGAGACATCTCGAGTCGACATGCGGCTGCAACTCCGAAGATGACCAAAGGGAAGGGGACCATCTTATAAAACCTCAAGGGATCGCTTTTCCACTCGATTATGCTGCCACGCATCGGTTCGCCCCAGGCGTAATCACCCTGAAACGAATACCTGTTGGGATCTTGATCAGACATCGTTCGAGAGTGTGTGTGGTGGTCTATGCCTAACGATTGTTTATGCCGCACGGTGCGGCAATAATACTTCTGCAGGGCATTCCGCCGTATGTCATTGTGGAAAAACACTTCCTTTCAAGTACCGTGAACCCTTCGCCAATTTCATTGAGCCGTTTCGGTGTGGCATCGACATTTATGTTATGAATTGATGCACATGCCGTTGTGCAATTCGGCACCGACAATCCGCCTCGATTCGCCTCGGATATTAGCTAAGGAAACACTGCGCCACTGAGGACGCGCGAAGCCGCATTGAGGCGATCATGTGCGGCCAACCGAAGCCTGCCGAAGGGTCCAGATCTTTTTTGCCTGGGAGACCGTCTCCGCAAGGACTGTTGGAGTGAGCGACTGCTTGGGATCGTCGCCGATTCCGTGACTTGGGCTAACGTGGGCCTCGATGCAAAGGCCGTCAGCTCCATAGGCAACGGCGGCAAGCGCGCAGGCGGGCACATAGGAGGCTTTCCCCACTGAATGAGAGGGATCGACCACCACAGGCGCCCATGTCCTCTCCTTGAGAAGCGGCGTGATGCTTTCGTCAGGATGGTTGCGGTAGCCGTCGAGCGCCGGAGCGGTGCCCCTGGGGCATAGGATCACGTTGGGATTTCCGAACGCGGCTATGTACTCCGCCGCGGAGATGAACTCGCTCAGCGAGCCCATATGCTGGCTTCGCTTTAGCAGCACGACCGTGTCGCGCTTTGCCACGGCGCGGCCAATGGAGCGCAGCAGCGAGTAGTTCAGCGCGTTCCTCGCCCCCACCTGGAGCATGTGGACGCCCGCGTCGAGGGCCGTGCGTAGCTGGTCCTCGTCCATCACCTCCGCGTCCACGGGAAGGCCGGTCTGGCGCGACGCCTCCATCAGGACGTCCATCGACTTGCTGTCTCCCTGGAAGGAGTAGGGATTGGTCCGGGGCTTCCAGACCCCCCCGCGAAGCACATGGGCGCCCGCCTCCTTCACGGCGGCCGCGGTCTCGAGGAAGAAGTTCGGGTTCTTCGGATCGATGGTGCACTGTCCCGCGATGATCAGGAGCTCCTCTCCCAGCGTCACCCCGCCGATCCTGATCCGGTGGCTCGCGAGGTCCGACCTACGGTCCATCAGCTTGAACGGGGATTGGATCCGGTCTATCCGCTCGACAAACGGGAGGCCCTCCAGGCGATTGATCATCAGTTCGTCACGCTCGTCGCCGACGATGGCGTAGATCGTCCTGACAGCCCCGACGATCGGCTGGATCGAGCAGCCGAACTCGCCGACAATGGCGGTGACCTCGGCAACCTGTTCGGGGGTAAGGCGATTGGACTTGGGCAGGATCATGTTCGCGTGCGGGCGGGATGGGGAGGATTGACCCTGCCAAAATCAGCCCCGACCGTCCATTCCGAACTCAATCGGGGCGCTCGAACTCCGGCGGAAGGGGCGCAACCGCGGAGAACCCAAACTTTGCGCCGCCGAGCGAGTAATCGAGGGAGACCTCCAACGAATGAAGGAACATCCTCCTTGCGCCCCCCGCCCTCGCAAACAGCCGGTTCGCGGCGAAGTTGCCGTAGGTCTTGTCGCCGACAATCGGCAGGCCCCTCTTGGCGCACTGGACGCGCAGCTGGTGGCTCCTGCCGGTCTGCGGCTCCAGGCGGATCAGCGAAACGCGGGGCGGTCCGGTCCCGGAGCGCACGAGCGTCATCCTGCACTCCGCGGGCAGGTTGCCGGCGCCGGCGGAGGTCCGTATCCGGCCGCCCTGCTTCCTGACTTCAAGGACGTCCCTCCAGGTCTCGGCTGCCTGTCGCGGCTTCCCGAATACAAGCGCCTGGTAGGCCTTCCTGACCTGCCTGCGCTGGAACTGCGCGCGGGCCTCGCTCGCGACGGCCGCGCTCGTCGCGGCCAGGATCAGCCCCGAGGTCGCCGAATCCAGCCGGTTGATGAGCCAGAGCCTGCGCGCGCCGCCGGCGCCCCGCCACTCGAAGCACTCCTCCTCGGCGTCGTAGCGGGCCCGCAGGAGGGACCGGCCCTCGTCCCGGGGTGTGTTGGGATGGGAAAGGACGCCCTCCGGCTTGTCCATCGCCGCCAAGCCGTTCGCATCGAGCGCCACCCTCGCGACCCCGGGGCCGAACGGGACGTCCGCCCAGAAGTCCTCGGCGGGGGCGCTCACTGGTAATAAAAATCAAATGTAAGGTCCTGCGATGTCCCGAGGACGGCGATCATGTCGTCCGACCAGTCGCCGTACGGCGCGGTCATGGTGATCGCCGTCAGGCAGCTCTGCTTGCCCTGCTCGCTGGACGTACTCTCGACACTGACGATCTCGGTTATCTTGCCGTGGAGATCCATGGTGAACTTGATGACGACATGGGTGTCCGACGGCGGCTCCGTACGGCTGTCTATCAGGATTCGGTCCCATTGGATCTGTATGGCCTCCATCATCTTGTGGAGATACTCGCCATACTTGCTCCACTTGGCGCTGTAGGCGACCGGGCCGATGTTGCTGGTCCCCATCGGATTTTCGGTGAACACGGCGGGCCGTGTATGGGGATGGTCGAGGACCGGCCTCGCGCGGGGCTTCTTGGGGTCGATGGCGGGCATCATGCTCTCGGCCCCCTCGACCAGGGGCGCGTCCTTGGCGCCCTCTACTTTCTCCGGCATGGGCTTCGCGATGTCGGGCCTCGTGCCGATGTTGCTGCCGAAGCCGTCGTCGCCGTCCTTCATCTTCTCGTACCCGGCGAGGGGGTTCTGCTCCTGCTTGGGCGCCGCCGCGGATTTCGCGGCCGTCGTAAGGTTCGGCGCGACCGGCACGGAGTCCTGCGGCTTCGAGAGCTGGCCGTTGACGGTCTGGTTGGACTGGATGTCCTTTTTCCCGTCGAGCTTCGGCTTGTCGTTGTGCTGGTCCAGCTGCGGCTTCTCCTGCGCCAGCAGCTGGTTCTTCGAGCTGAAGTTGTTCGTCTTGTCCGGGACGTTGTCCGGGGCGTTCGGGTTCGCCTCGACGTACTTGTTCGGCGGCGGCGGCTTCGGGGGCGGCGTCACGAACTCATTGGGGGCGATCTCGATGTTGAACTGGCGCGGCGCCGCATGCTTCCGGGCGCTCGCCCGGATCGCGTCTCCGCGCAGGAGGATGGGCGCGACCACGAAGAGTATGGAATGCACCAGCAGGACGGCGATGATGCCGACGAGCACGGAGCGCGAGTCCGGGTCCGCCCACGCGCGCGTCGCAAACCGCCTCAGGGCGGCTGTGGGGGACGGTGGCGTAAGGACGTGGGTCATCGTGCGTCTGCGGAAAAGGGAGGCAGTAAACCCTGTAGGACGTCCCGGGTCAAAATTTGTTTCGTCGCCTCCATGGGCAGGCCCATGATGTTCGAGAACGAGCCCCTGTAGCCCGCGATGATGAGGTCCGTCTGCTCCTGGATGGAATAGGCGCCCGCCTTGTCGAGGGTGTTGACGCGCTTGACGTAGTCCTCGATCACGTCGTCCCCGAAGGGCTTGAAGGCGACATGGCTCGAGACCCCCTCGTTGATCCTGAGGCCGGTCGACGCCCGGCGGACGGCGATCCCCGTGAAGACCGTGTGCTCGCGCCCGGAGAGGCGCCTGAGCATGGAGCGCGACTCGCCCAGGTCGCGCGGCTTGTTGATCGCCTGCCCGTCGAGGAAGACCGTCGTATCCGCGCCCAGGACAACCGCATCCGGATGCCGGGCTGCGACCCAGTCGGCCTTGAGGGCTGCGTTGTGGGCGACCATGACCCGCGGGTCGGTCTGGGGATCCTCGTGCTCAGTCACGTCCGCCACAACGACTTCGAACGGCACACCGAGCTGCTGGAGCAGCTCGCGGCGCCGGGGCGATGCCGAGGCGAGAATGAGGCGGGCGGGCCGGGTGACGGGAGGGTTCATCGCGGGCGTGCCGATTATGTTGAAAGAAATCCCATGGGCGTCCATATTAACCCCTTACACCCACTCGCATGCGCCTCGGGCTAGCACAGATCAACACAACGGTCGGCGACCTGGCCGGCAACCGCCGGCGCATCCTCGACGCCTATGCGGAGCTCGTGAGGCGGGGCGCCGAGCTGGTCGTCTTCCCGGAGCTCGCGACCTGCGGGTACCCCCCCAGGGACCTGCTTTTCAAGCGCCACTTCGTGCCGGACGTCGAGGCCTCCATGAAGGCCATCGCCGAGGAGGTCGGGGAGGTCCCCGCCCTCGTGGGCACCGTGGAGGCGAACCCGGGGGGCACCGGCAGGCCGTTCTTCAACAGCGCCGCGTTCTGCCACCGGGGGAAGGTGGCCTCTGTCGCCCGCAAGTGCCTGCTGCCGACCTACGACGTCTTTGACGAGGACCGGTACTTCGAGCCGGCGGCTAGGCCGACCGTCGTCGTCCACAACGGGTTCCGGATCGGCGTCACGATCTGCGAGGACATCTGGACCCACCCGATGATAAGCACGAGCCGCCTCTACAACGGCGTCGACCCGGTGAGGCAGCTGGCCGCCCAGAAGTGCGACCTGATGGTTAACCTGTCCGCGAGCCCGTGGGACCACGGCAAGTCCGGCGTGCGCCAGACGCTCGTTACGGACGCAGCCCGCGCGCTCGGCTGCCCCGTCGCCTACGTGAACATGGTGGGCGGCAACGACGAGCTGATCTTCGACGGCCGGTCCCTCGTGAGCGACCCCTCGGGGCGCGTCACGGCCGGCATGGCCGCGTTCGCCGAGGACCTGCTTGTCGCGGAGACGGGGAGCGGCGCGGCGGCGCTGGCGCCGACCTTCGAGCAGCCGGAGATGGCCGACATCCTCTCGGCACTGACGCTCGGGCTCAGGGACTACGCGCACAAGGTCGGGTTCCGCACCGCGCTCATCGCGCTCTCGGGCGGCATCGACTCAGCGGTCGTCGGCGCCATCGCCGCCGCCGCGTTCGGGCCCGAGAACGTGGTCGGCGTGTCCCTGCCCTCGGAGATCTCCTCCCAGCACTCGAGGGAGGACGCGACGCGCCTCGCGCAGAACCTCGGGATACGGCTTGAGACGATCGGCATCGGATCCGTCGTCGCCGCATGCGAGGGCGCGCTCGGGCCGGTCTTCGAGGGCCGGCCGCGCGACGTCACCGAGGAGAACATCCAGGCCCGGGTCCGCGGCGTCCTCATGATGGCCCTCTCGAACAAGTTCGGCGCGCTCCTCCTGACGACGGGCAACAAGAGCGAGATGGCTGTCGGCTACTGCACGCTCTACGGCGACATGTGCGGCGGCCTCGCGGTCATCTCCGACGTGTTCAAGACGCAGGTCTACGCGCTCGCGAACTGGATGAACGCCGACGCGAGGCGCTCCGGGCGCACGCCCCCGATCCCGCAGTCGAGCATCGACAAGCTGCCGAGCGCCGAGCTGCGCCCGAACCAGACGGACCAGGACAGCCTTCCCCCCTACGACGTGCTGGACGCGGTGCTCAAGGGCTACGTCGAGGAGGGCCTCTCGCGGCGCGACCTCGTGGCCCAGGGTTTCCCGGAGGCCGTCGTCGGCGACGTCGTGCGCAAGGTCGACCTTAACGAGTACAAGCGCAAGCAGGCGGCCCCGGGCCTCAAGATCACGCCGCTCGCCTTCGGCGTCGGGCGCAGGATCCCGATCGTCCAGAAGTACGTCAGCTGATGGATTCCTCCGAAGAGCTGTTCGCCCGGGCGCTGAAGAGGATCCCGGGGGGAGTGAACTCCCCGGTCCGCGCGTTCCGCTCGGTCGGGGGCGCGCCGTTCTTCGTCAGGTCCGCGCATGGGGCGACGCTGGTGACGGCGGACGGCCGCGAGCTGATCGACTTTGTCTGCACGTGGGGGCCCGCGATCCATGGCCACAACAATCCGCGCATCAGGAGGGCGGTCGCCGCCGCGCTGGAGGACGGCACGAGCTTCGGGGCGCCCAACCCCTACGAGGTGCGCATGGCGGAGCTCATCCACCACATGGTGCCCTCGGTCGAGAAGGTCCGGATGTGCAACAGCGGCACGGAGGCGACCATGTCGGCGGTCCGCCTGGCGCGCGGGTACACGGGGCGCGACAAGATCATCAAGTTCTCCGGCTGCTACCACGGGCACTCGGACTCGCTTCTCATCAAGGCCGGCTCGGGCGCGCTGACGCACGGATATCCGGACAGCGCTGGCATCCCGGCGGCCTTCGCCAGGGAGACGGTCGTCCTGCCCTTCAACGATCCCGCCGCCGTGGACGCCGCCTTCGCCGCAAACCCGGGGATGATCGCCGCGGTCATCGTCGAGCCCTACCCGGCGAACGTGGGCCTGATCCTCCCCGATGCCGGGTTCCTCGCCGGGCTGCGGGCCTCCTGCACGGCAAACGGCGCCCTCCTCATCTTTGACGAGGTCATGACCGGCTTCAGGCTCGCGAGGGGCGGCGTCCAGGAGATCTCCGGCGTCGCTCCCGACCTGACGGCCCTCGGGAAGATCATCGGCGGCGGCCTGCCCGTGGGGGCCTTCGGCGGGCGGGCCGAGGTCATGGACCTGATCGCGCCGCTGGGGCCCGTCTACCAGGCGGGCACGCTGAGCGGCAACCCGCTCGCGATGGCGGCGGGGATCGCCGCCCTGGAAATCCTGGAGGAGACCCTTCCCTACCCCGCGCTCGACGCGCTCGGCCGGCGGGTGCAGGGCGCGCTCGCCTCGGCCTGCAGGGCCAAGGGCCTGCCCGCCCAGGCGCCGCAGACCGGCTCGATGTTCAGCATCTTCTTCACGGCCTCGCCCGTGCGCGACTACGCGGGCGCGCTCTCCGGCGACGCGAGGCTCTTCGCGCGGTTCTTCCACGGCTGCCTCGACGCCGGCGTCTACCTGCCGCCGAGCGCCTACGAGACGGCGTTCATCAGCACGGCCCACGAGGGCGCCGCGATCGACCGGGCGTGCGAGGTGATGGATTCGGTCATCCGGCGCCTTTGAAGCCTCGCAAATCCCACGGGACATGCATACGTTTGGAAACCTGACGATGGGCCGACCGCTCCTGACACTCTGCCTCCTGGCGTCCGCCGCTTGCCCTGCCCTGTCCCAGCCCGTGTCGGGCGAGCTGATGCCTCTTTCCGACGTAAAGGCCGGCCAGCACGGCGAGGTGTGGACGGTGTTCCAGGGCAGCCGGCCCGAGCCCTTCTCGGTCGAGGTGGCCGGCGTCGTCCTGAACGCTCTCGGCCCCGGCAAGTCGATCATCCTCTGCAAGCTCACGGACCCGCGCGTCCAGGACATGGGCGCCGTCGCCGGCATGAGCGGCAGCCCCCTCTACATCGACGGCAAGTTCGCCGGCGCGCTCAGCTACCAGATGCAGCGCTTTGAGACGGTGCACTTCGCGGGCTTCACGCCCGCGGCCGACATGGCCGAGGTCGGGGACCGGGTGGGAACGGGCGCGCCCGCCGGGCAGGCGGCCGGCCCCGAGGAACCCGCGGGCCCCGCGGCCGACGCGGGCCCGGCCTTCAGGGCCATGAAGCCCGTGTTCGCCCTCGGCGGCGTGTCGCCGAGGACGGCCTCGATCATGGCGCCCCAGTTTGAGGCGCTCGGGCTGAGCGTCGTGGCCATGGGCGGGAGCAGCCAGGCGGGCCAGCAAACGGCGCCGCAGGCCGCGGCCAACCCGGCGCTTGAGCCGGGAGACGCCGTCTCCGTGGCCCTGACGACGGGCGACATAACCCTTGCCGGCACGGGCACCGTGTCCCGGGTAGACGGGGACAGGATCATCGCGTTCGGCCACCCGATGCTGGGCCTCGGCGACGTCCAGCTTCCCATGTGCGCGGCCGACGTGGTCGCCATCCTGCCGTCCACCTACGAGTCCTTCAAGGTCGCGAACGTCGGGCCGGTCATCGGGTGCATCAGCCAGGACCGCCTGTCCGCGGTCTCGGGCCTGCTGGGACCCGGGCCCGCGATGACCGACGTCGAGGTGGTCGCGAAGGCCGGCGGCTCCCCGGAGCGGACGATCCACTTCCAGGTGGTCCGCGAGAAGCGCATAGAGCCGATGATCCTGCTCACGGGGGTCGTCGAGGGCGTCTTCGGTTCGAACGAGAGCCAGCCGGCGGAGGGATTCCGGGTCAGGACCACCGTCAATTTCTCGCCGACGCAGCAGATCTCTCGTGAGGCGGTCTACGCGGGGCAGCAGGGCTTCCTCCTCGGCATGTTCGAGTTCCTGATGGGCCTCTCCGCCGAGCTCCAGAACCCGTTCGAGAAGGCGCTCCCGACGTCCGTGCAGTTCCGCATCGAGCCGCTAGAGGACAACCCCGCCGTGACGATCGAGCAGTTCCTGGTGTCGCGCACGATCGTGCGCGCCGGGGAGACCTTCCAGGTCACGCTCGGCTGGAGGAATTTCCAGGGGGCCGAGGACTCAAGCACGGTCAGCATTCCCGTCGACCCCTCGTGGACCGGCAAGACGCTCGAGGTGATCGTGGCCCCGGGGCGGGTCCTGGACGAGCTGACCGGCCACGGGCGCATGTTCCGCGTCGGGCAGCTCAGGAGCTTTGACGCCTACCTGGACGCGATGCGCGGCAGCCGGCCTGAGGACGGCCTGTGCGTCGCCGTCGTGGAGAAATCCTCCCTGTTCTTCGACCAGGCGACCTCGACGCCGGAGGCTCCGGCGTCGATCGAGCGCATCGCCGGCGAGTCCGACGCGGCGCGCTACCAGAGGCGCGACGCGCTCATCCCCCTCTGGGAGACGCGCGTCCTCCAGGGCAAGGTCTCCTTCACCGACTACCACAAGACCGTCCGCGTCGTCGAATAGCCCACCCGGGCACATCCCCTCATGTCCAAAGACCTCCTCAGCCGGGCCGCCGTCCTCCTGCTCTCCCTCGCCGCGTGCAGCGCCTGGGCCGACCCGCTCTCGAAGAAGACGGACGTGGACTTCTACCGCGACGTGCTGAGCCGCGACCTGCACGGCCTGGCGACGCGCTCCGACGGGCGCCTGGTCGCGGGGCCCGTCCTTACCGACCTCGCGGGCAAGGCCCCGAGCGAGCTCATGTGGTGCCTCGAGCCCGCCCCCGGCGGTAAATGGCTTGTCGGCGGCGGCCCGGGGGGCCGCATCATGGAGGTCACGGCCGACCTCGCGGCCGGCACCTTCGCCTCCAAGGACGTCGCCCGGATACCGGACGTGCAGGTCTACGCGCTCAGGTCGCTGCCGGACGGGGCGATCCTGGCGGGGACGTCCCCGAGCGGCGGCCTGTACGTCGTCCGCGGCGGCAAGGTCGTCGCCCGGACGGGGCTGCCCGTGGACTCCATCTTCGACCTCGTCCTCCTGGACGGGGGAAAGTCCGCGCTCGCGGCGACGGGAAACCCCGGGCGCATCTACAGGGTCGACATCGCCAAGCTCGAGGCGGCCGGCGTGTCGGCGGGGAAGACCGCGGACGAAAAGGCGCTCGCCGCCAGGGGCGTCGCCCTCTTCGGGGACGTGAGCGACCGGAACCTGCGCCGCATCGCCAGGCTCTCCGACGGCAGGATCGCCGCGGGGTCGGCCCCGAAGGGCAACATCTACCTCTTCGGCGCCCAGGGCGGCGAGCCGTACATCGCCGAGGAGAACCACGACGCCGAGGTGACCGACCTCCTCGCCGACGCCGGCGGCGGCTACTACGCCGCGATCGTCTTCTCGGGCGGCGAGATCCACCCCGTGCAGGCCACGATCCAGATCGCCATACCCACGGAGGGCGCGGAGGTGGTCAACGCCCCGAACCCCAATCCGGCCCCGGGGCCAACGCCCGGGCCGGCGGGGGGCGCCAAGCCCAGGGAGAGCACGGTCGAGATCATGAACGCGACGCCCACGGTCGAGCGGTTCGCGGGCAGGAGCACGCTCCAGTGGTTCGCGCCCGATGGGTTCCCCGAGACGCTCATGGCGCGCCCCGGCGTGGCCTTCTACCGGATGTGCCGGATGGGCGACCTCCTCCTGGTCTCGGGAGGCGAGCTCGGCGAGATGTCCGGGTTCGACCTGAAGAACCGGCTCTCGCTCACGTTCGCAGGCAGCGCGTCCGCGCAGGTGAACGCGCTCGAGCCCGTCCCGGGCTCCCAGGGAAAGTTCTTCGCGATCCGCAACAACGCCCCCGGGTTCGCGCTCCTCGACTTCGGCGGCACGGCGGCGCGCACGGCGCAGACGAAGCGCGTCGACCTCGGCGCCCCGGCCCGCCTCGGGGCCCTCAGGTTCAACCGCGTGAGGGACCTCGACCTGTCCCAGCTCTCGGTCTCCGTGCGCACGACGAACGGCGCCGCGGAGACGGACGGCTGGAGCCCCTGGGTCCCGATGGCGGACGCCGACGGCTGGAGGGCAACGGCCCCGGCCGCCCGCTACGCCGAGTTCAAGCTGTCGCTGCCGGCGGCGTCGGCGCCGACGCTTGAGCTCGACAAGGCCTCGCTCTACTTCCTCACGCAAAACCATCGGCCCGTCCTGCAGGACTTCCGGGTGCTTTCGCCGAACTTCGCGATCGTGGTGCCGCCCGAGATGCCGCCGCCGGTCGTGACGACCGTGGGCCAGCTCGCCCAGTCGGGCGAGCAGGCCGGGCACAAGGGGGGCTTCAACGGGAGCCAGGTCGTCGCGTCGCCGGGGACGCGCGTCATCTTCTGGACGGTGAACGACCCGGAAGGGGACAACCTGCTCTACACCTTCTCGATTCGCCACGACGGCGACGCCGCGTGGACGGATTTGGCCGTGGACAGCAGGGAGTCCTACGTCCAGTTCGACACCCTCCACCTCCAGGAGGGGATCTGGTTCACGCGCCTCGTCGCCAGGCAGGCGGCCCCCCGGCCCGAGGCGGAGCGCCTGTCCGTCACCTTCGAGACGGACGACCTCGTGGTCGACCACACGCCCCCCGTCATCGAGGAGGCCTCCGCCAAGCGGGAAGCGGGAATGCTCGTCGTGACGATCCGCGGCAAGGACGCGCTCTCGCTCCTGGACAGCGCCGAGTTCGCCTTCAACAACGGGGTGCACGAGGTCGTGGAGCAGCCCGCCGACGGGATCCTGGACGGCATGGAGGAGACCTTTGTCCTCGAGCTGCCGATTGCGCGCCTCACGGGTGCGACTTCGGTCGAGGTGACCCTCTACGACTCCGCCGGCAACGGCGCGAGCCGGCGTCTCGGCCTCTAGGTTCGGTCAGGCCCTCGGGTGGGCTTTTGCGTGGACGTCCTTCAGCCGGGCGATGCTCACGTGGGTGTAGGCCTGCGTCGTCACGAGCTGCGCGTGGCCGAGGAGTTCCTGCACGATCCGCAGGTCGGCGCCGGCGTTGAGCAGGTGGGTCGCGAACGAGTGCCGCAGCTTGTGCGGAGTCAGGTCGAGCGGCAGGCCGGCAAGGGCGAGGTGGCGCTTCAGCATGAGCTGGACGGCGCGCACGCTCATCCGGCCGCCGCCGGGGTTGCAGAGGACGGGGTCGCCGAGCCCGGCGGCCGGCGCGAAGTCGCGCCTGAACCTGGCAAGAACAGCGGACGCCGTCCTGCCGATGGGGCAGACCCGCTGCTTGCGGCCCTTGCCCGTCACCCGCGCGACCCCCTCCTCGGGCTCGATGTCCCCGTGGTTGAGCCCGACGAGCTCGCTCACGCGCAGGCCCGCGCCGTAGAGCAGCTCCATCGCCAGCCGGTCCCGCCACGCCGTGAAGGCGTCGCAGCCCCCGCTCTGGAGCAGGCGCTCGGGGCTCGCCAGGAGGGCCCGCGCCTGCTCCTCCGTGAGGAACTGCGGCAGGCGCTTCTCGAGCTTGGGCAGCGGGGCGCCCGAGAAGGGGTTCCTCTCGAGGCGGCCCTCCCTCATCCAGAACCGGCAGAGGGACCGCAGCCCCGAGACGTGGTTGTGGAGCGTCCGCCGCCCGTAGCGGCGCTGGGCCTCGATCACGAAGTCGCGGATATCGCGCGGCCCCAGGGCGCCGATCCCCCTGCCCCAGAGCCCTGCGGCGGCGAGCCACCGGTAGAAGTCCTCGAACGCGGCCCGGTAGTTGCGCACCGTGTACGCGGAGCACCGCCTCTCGCGCCCCAGGTGGTCGCCGAACGGCGTCCACCAGGCCGCGATGACGTCGTCAGGCGGTGGCCCGGGCCTCTTGGGCGCGTCCTTCGGCATGGCGCATGAGCGCGTCCGCGTGCCTGCGCAGGGATCCCTCGGGGTCGAGGCCCCTCGACTGGGCCGCGGCGGCCAGCTCAAAGAGGGCCCGGCCGAGCCTCTCGTCGTCCATGCCGGCCGCGAGCTCGGCCACCCGGCCGACATCGGCGCCCGAGACGGCCGCGAGGCCCTTCTTGCCCATCTGCTTCCAGGCGGACTCGGCGTACATGAGCGCGGGGAGCCGCGGCGGGAGCCCCTTGAAGACGGGCTCCCGGGCGAGCCCCTGCAGGCGCTTCTCGCCGGCCTTGATATCCTCCCACTGGGCCACGACCTGCTCCGAGGTCTCGAGCCTCGTGTCGCCGAAGACGTGCGGATGGCGCCGCACCAGCTTCTCGTTCACCTCGCGCGCGACCGCCTCGAGGTCGAACAGCCCCGCCTCCTCGGCGAGCTGCGCGTGGAAGATCACCTGGATGAGGACGTCCCCGAGCTCCTCGCGCATGTGGGGCATGTCGAGCCTGTCGATCGTGTCGAGGAGCTCGCTGCACTCGTCGATGAGGCAGCGCGCCAGGCTCTGGTGGGTCTGCTCCTGGTCCCAGGGGCAGCCGCCGGGCCCCCGAAGGCGCGCGATGGTGCGTCGCAGTTCGTCGATGGCGCTCATTGATTGGAGGATGGGGCCCTTTGGAGGGCCAAGACAAGGGATTCTGGTCTGGTTTTCGCGCGCCGAGTGATGTTTCGTGTTGGGCGTGCAGGACATGCTCAAGGAAATCATGGAGTGGAAGCGCGGGGAGATAGCCCCGCGGGTCCGCGACGTTCCCGAAGCGGAGCTGTCCAGGCTCGACGCGTCGCTCCCAAGGCCAGTCCCGTTCGCGGCCGCGCTCAGGCGGCCCGACGGGCGCCTGGCGGTCATCGCCGAGATCAAGCGGCGCTCCCCCTCGGCCGGCGAGATCGCCGCCCACGCCTCGGCAGTGGTGCAGGCGGGGGCCTACCTGTCGGCGGGCGCCGACGCGCTCTCGGTCTTGACGGACTCGAAGTATTTCGGCGGCTCGATCGACGACCTCATCGCCGTGACGGCGCTCATGCGCTCGTCCGGCACCCGCATCCCGTGTCTGCGGAAGGACTTCATGGTGCACCCGATCCAGGTGCTCGAGGCCCGGGAATCGGGGGCGAGCGCGATCCTCATCATCGTGAGGGCGCTCAGCGACGAGGAGATAAGGGTCCTGCACGGCGCGGCCCGGGCGGCGGGGCTCGAGGCTCTCTTCGAGGTGCACACGGAGGACGAGGTCGCCCGCGCCTCAGCCCACGGCGCCGCGGTCATCGGCGTCAACAACCGCGACCTCGAGGTCTTCCGGACGGACCTCGCGCTCAGCGAGAG
>Ga0302326_10002278_pt1 | contig 47004 bp, 46 predicted proteins | sample Palsa_T0_3_FD_202264 | JGI IMG/M metagenome (GOLD analysis project Ga0302326, IMG submission 202264) | Peat permafrost microbial communities from Stordalen Mire near Abisko, Sweden - Palsa_T0_3 | ecosystem: Environmental > Terrestrial > Soil > Palsa > Peat permafrost | place: Sweden: Abisko... | reverse complement strand
CCTGCTGTAACACCATAAACGACAGAGGCGAGGTGGTCGGCCTTTCGATCGATGGGACCACCTTCAGCTCACGCGCCCTCATCTGGCAAGGAAAAGTGCCGGTGGACCTGAACACCCTGATCCCGGCGGACTCGGGTTGGTATCTGCAGGCTGCTTACTCGATCAACGATGCTGGAGAGATCGTAGGCTATGGCACGATTAACGGAAATACTCACGCATTCCGGGCTACTCCCAGGTGACTAAATCGCGGAGTCGCGGCATCGCAGAAAAAGTGGAGGAAGAGTGCCCGACAATCCGGACAGGATCCAAATCCGACGCTTGACATAACGCTGTTTCAGTAGACCTGTCTGCGATTTTCGCCATCGCATACACTCTCATGCTGAAGAGTCAGAACGGACAGCCACTAGAGGTGCGTTTCGACGGCTGGCGCGTGTACAGCCGCTAGCTGACTAGGATGGTCCGCCGCTAACGTTCGCGCGCTGGATTTTTGCGGCTTGTCGAAAGAACGGGATCCAAAGGTCGTGGCTCGACGACGCTATGCGTTTGGTCGAGCCACGTCCTCCCGGACGACAGTTCTTCGCCAGCCGCTGATTAGGCGTCAGCGCGGCGTCAACAGGAATCCGTGCGTTTGACCGCTGCTGGTCTGTAGCGCGAATCCGACGATTTCCCCTAAGTCGTTTAGCCCTTCGGCAAGCTGAAGCTGTAATCCCGAGTTTGCCGGAATCAACGTGTTGAGATCGAGCGGCACGCCCGGGTTTCCCGGTTCAGGATGCTGCCAGAGGACGGCCCGCAAGTTGAAACCGCCGTCAATCGACGTTCCAATCACCTGACCGAAGTCGTTTATGTCGAACGCGAGGCTCGCAAAATCGCCGGGAAAAACACCGAGGTCAATTGCCGCGCCGTGTTGCCAAAGAACGCCATGGCCGGTTGTGTCACCGGTCAAGTCCGATTGACCCACGGCCTGACCACGGTTGTTGATCGCACAAGCGCTGTTCCCAAATACGTTCCCCGACCCGCCGAGCGTGGGCAGATGCGTCACCGAACCGTCGCTCTGCCATAGCAGCGGATGCACGAGCGTGAAGTAGACCTGGGCATTCGGATTGAACGGCGCACAAGGCCCCGATGCGCCGACAACCTGGCCAAAATCGTTGATGCCTAGCGCGTATCCCTCCAGATCGCCCGGATAGGTCGGGAGTTCATGGATTTCTTGTTGCTTCCACACCACCGGCTTGAATTGGTAGATCTGTGGCGATGGGCAGCTTGGGTCCTGGGTCAGATTCTCCGCATATCCAGTGATCTCGCCCAGATCGTTAATCGCGTCGGCGGACCCGTTGGGGCCTCCCAGCGTCGGCAGCGCGTTCATCACGCCGTTGTGCCACACGAACGGCAGGCACGTGGTCCCGTTGGAGGGAAGCCCAAGCGCCTTAAAACCGCAGAAGTCTTCCCCATTCGGATCCTCAATCGTGGTTTGCGCCTCGCCCGACGCGTGACCGAACAGGTTAATGCCAAACGCTTCGCTGTTCTGCCCGCCCAAGCCAGGTGTGCCGATGTTCTTCAATTGTCCGTTCAGCCATAGCGCGGCGCGCCAGGTGCCATCCGCAGCGCCCGCATGGCCCGCGATCTGGCCACTATTCGAAATACCGGCGGCATAACTGAATGTCCCGCCCGGGAGGACGCCAAGGTCGGTCAAGGTGTACTGCAGCTTCTTTCCCGGCTGGGCGACGGCGAGCGCGGCGAGCAATGTGCTCGCAGCGATTAATGTCAAGGTTGGTTTCATACTGCCTCCACTCTAGAAGGCGCAGGACGAGCCGGAAACTCATCATGCCCGGACCTGTATAATTTCACATGAGCAATGCCAGAGCTGGAACCATCCGCGGACTTGAGCCAGTTGCTGCGCGCCTGGGGCGAGGGAGACCAGCGTGCGCTCCAAAAACTGACCCCCATCGTCTACGACGAACTCCATCGCCTCGCCAGCCGCTACATGAAACGGGAGCGCGCCGGCCACAGCCTGCAAACCACTGCGCTGGTCCATGAAGCCTACATCCGGCTGATCGACTATAAGCGCATGCAGTGGCAGGATCGAGCCCACTTCTTCGCCGTTTCCGCCCAGTTGATGAGACGGATTCTTGTGGAGCGCGCTCGCCGCCACAACCTGAAACGAGGAGGTGCCATCCAGCACATATCCCTGGCCGATGCCGCGATGGTGGGCGCCGGCCGCTCTGCGGATCTCGTCGCGCTCGATGACGCGATGAACGTACTGGCTCTGATCGATCCGCGCAAAGTGCAGGTGGTGGAGATGCGCTTCTTCAGTGGACTGAAAATGGAGGAAATCGCGGAAGTGCTCGGCGTTTCCCAGGTCACCGTGATGCGGGACTGGAGCACCGCTAAGGCTTGGCTGTATCGGGAATTGGCCGGGGTGAAGGACGATGGACCCGGAGCGATGGGAACAGATCGATAACCTGTTTCAGGCGGCGCTCGAGCGTCCGCCGGAGGAACGCGACGCGTTTCTGAGCCAGGCCTGCGCCGGCGATCGCACGCTCGAAAGGGATGTACGCTCCCTGCTCGCATCCGCGCTCCAGGCGGGAAGCTTTCTTGAAAACCCGGCGATGGAGGTCGCGGCGCGGGCCACCGCTCAGGAACAGCTGAATACGGCCGGCCCGTCGTTTCCACGGACCGTCTCGCACTATCGCGTCCTCGAAGTATTGGGGCGAGGCGGAATGGGGGTCGTGCACAAGGCCGAGGACCTTCGCTTGGGCCGGTGCGTGGCTCTCAAATTTCTGCCCTATGAAGCCGCCGGCGATCCTAACGCCCTCAGCCGGTTCCAACGCGAGGCGCGCGCCGCTTCTGCTCTCAACCATCCCAACATCTGCACAATTTACGACATCGGCGAGGACGGCGCCCACTCCTTCATCGTCATGGAGTTTCTCGAAGGGATCACGCTGAAGCAACGGATTTCCTCGAGCGCCGGCGCGGGCCTGGGAGTGGGGACGCTGCTGCCGCTGGCCACGGAAATCGCCGACGCGCTCGATGCCGCGCACTCCGCGGGTATCGTGCATCGGGACATCAAGCCGGGAAACATTTTCATCACCGGTCGAGGGCACGCCAAGGTTCTGGATTTCGGGCTAGCTCAGCTGGAGTCGCCGGACCGCACCGAGGAGCATCTCACCGAGCCGGGCGCCGCGCTGGGGACGGCCGGCTATATGTCGCCGGAACAGGCGCTCGGCAAGCCTCTCGACGAACGGTCGGACCTGTTCTCCTTCGGTCTGGTGCTGTACGAAATGGCGGCCGGCCATGGTCTCGCGCCAGGCGTACCGCCGCGACTCGACGCGTCGCCCGAACTGGAGCGCATCGTTTCCAAATGCCTGGAGAACGATCGCGAGCGGCGCTACCAGCACGCAGCGGAGATCCTGGTCGACCTTCAGCGCCTGAAGCCGGGCTCCGCTTCGCAGCCCGTGACCACGCCTGGCGCACCGAACACCCTCGCGAAATACTGGAAGCTGGCAATTCCCGCCGCCGCGACAGCGCTCGCGTTGGCGGCCGGAACATATTTCTACCCTCGCCGCACGCCGAAGCTGACCAATAAAGACACCATCGTCCTCGCTGACTTCAAAAACACTACTGGCGACGAAGTTTTCGACGGAACGCTCCGGCAAGCGTTGGCGATCCAACTCGGCGAATCGCCCTTCCTGAGCCTGATTTCAGACAGGCTTATCCAAAAAACGCTGCGTCTGACGGGCCGTCCGGCGGATGCGCCGATTACGGCGGAGGTTGCTCAGGAAATCTGCGACCGGACCGGAAGCGCCGCGGTGCTCGAAGGCTCCATCGCCCCGCTCGGAACCCAATATGTTCTGGGGTTACGCGCCCGGAACTGCCGCACCGGGGATGTTCTCTTCGAAGAGCAGGTGCAAACCGAAAGGAAAGAGGACGTGCTGAATGCGTTGAGTCCCATGGCGGGTAGATTCAGAACGCGTGTGGGCGAATCGCTGGCCGCCATGCAGACGCACTCGACTCCGCTCGATGAGGCGACCACGCCGTCGCTCGATGCATTGAAAGCCTTCACTGTTGCCAAAAGGTCAGTAGCTTCCCCTGGCTCTGAAGCCGCCTTGCTCCATCTGAAGCGCGCGCTGGAGATCGATCCCAGATTCGCTCTGGCGTATGCTGTCCAGAGCCGTATATATGGCGATCTCGGGGAATACGCGCTGTCCAAGGAAAGCGCCGCCAAAGCGTACCAGTTGCGGGATCGCGCCAGCGATCGCGAGAGGTTCTTTATTACGCAAACCTATTATCGCCAGGTTACGGGAAACCTGGATCGGGCGCGGCAAACCTGTGAATTGTGGACTCGGACGTATCCTCGCGACGCCGAGGCCCACGGATATTTTTCTGGTTATACGACGATAGGAATCGCCCAGTACCTGAAGTCGATCGAAGAAGCCAAGAAGGCGATTGAGCTCGATCCAGATCGCGCACCCGCCTACGTGAATCAAAGTTTCAGCGACCTCTACATCGACCGGATCGAGGATGCCGCGGACACGCTACGGCAAGCCGCGGCTCGCAAAATGGAGAATCCCGACCTTTTAATATTGCGCTACTATGTCGCCTTCCTGAAGGGGGACCGCGCGGGGATGGAACGGGAGATTGCCGCGGCCAAGGGCGTGTCCGGAGCCGAAGACTGCGTCGCCGAATCCGAAGCCTTGGTCCGGGCTCGTAGCGGTCAGTTTCAAGCCGCCGGAGCATTGTCGCGGCACGCGGTCGATTTGGCGCGGCAGGCGGGCCAGCGCGAGCGTGCGGGTTTATTCGAAACCGCGGCGGCCATGTGGGAAGCCTACGGCGGGCATGCGCCCAAAGCCAGACGGCTGGCTTCCGTGGCGCTCGAACTTTCGAACGGCCGCGATGTAGAATATGCCGCCGCTGTGGCCTTGACCCTGGCGGGCGATTCGGCCCGTGCGCAGGCTCTGGAAAACGACCTGGCAACAAGGTTCTCGGAGGATACCCCGACTCGATTCACCTACCTGCCGGTCATCCGCGCTTGCTGGCGTTGAAACGTGGCGAGCCTCGGAACGCCATTGAAATCTTGCAAATGGCGATTCCTTATGAGCTGGCCGTACCCATCACTGCGTTCGATGCGTTTTTCGGAAGCCTCCTTCCCGCTTACGTGCGCGGCGAAGCCTATCTAGCCCTGCATCAGGGCTCCCGAGCCGCGGCGGAGTTTCAGAAAATTCTCGATCATCGCGGCCTGGTTTTGGCCGATCCCGAAGCTGCTATGGCGAGGCTGCAACTGAGCCGGGGCCTTGTCATGTCGGGGGAAACCGCGAGGGCCAGGATTGCCTACCAGGACTTCCTTAATCTCTGGAAAGACGCCGACAACGACATCCCGATCCTCAAGCAAGCTAAATCGGAGTACGCAAATCTTCGATGATCTCATGCAGGGCGTTGCGGCAACGCCGTTCGAGGGGGAAGTCGGACGAACAGCCAGCCTCCAGAGGTTCTACGTTCCGGGCCGCTGATAATGACCGACATCAGGCGCCGATTGGCGCGAGAATCTCATAGGGCCCGAGTCTTGTGCCTAGAGAGATGGGGCTGAATCAGCTAAGTTTAACCTACGCCCGAAGGCGAGGCCTTGCGCAACGACGCCGAGAACTCCTACGCAGCCGCGTGGCAGTATCGCGGCGAGGGCCAGCCGCCCGCCATGCTGAAAGAGCCTCTGCACTTTGACTACGTGCACCCGAGTCAACGGAGCTACAAGTAAATGAAGCTTACTCTGCACATCTGGCGTCAGCGCAATGCGGGCGAGAAGGGCCGTATGGTGCGCTACCATGTCCACGTAATCGCTCATGGGCCGCGGCGCGGCACCACCGTCTGCCAGCTCCACATGCGCTCTTTCAAGGATGGCGACGTGTTGTATCTGGAGCCTTGGCGCGCACGCGCCTTTCCCATCGTCAAGGATATGGTGGTGAACCGCGGCGCCTTCGACCGCATCATCGCCGCTGGCGGTTTCATCACCGCGCCCACCGGCGCCAAGATCATGCACTTGGGCGTCCTGCCGCAAGGCCAGCCCGTCAGCGCCCGCTGATCAGTTCCTGATTCACGTTCATGGGCGGCGGAGGCGATCACCCCGCTAAATGTGGCCGGCAGCCCTTATTCAGGATTGCTTGCCATTTGCGGTGATTATGCGTAGCCTCGTTCAAGGAGGATCCACTATGAAAGGGATCACTTTGCTGCTGGTTGCCGTTGTAATACTGGCAGGGATTGTTGCGTTTACGGCGCCCGCGTCTCTACACGCCGATGACTCAGCCGCCCCGATCTTCGTAACAAAAATTCCCCCCGGATACCGGGACTGGAGGTTGATCTCCGTAGCCCACGAAGAAGGCAACCTGAACAGTATTGGCGCCGTTTTGGGCAACGACGTAGCGATCAAGGCCTACCGCAAGGGGACGCTTCCATTCCCGGACGGCTCGATAATTGCCGCTTTGCACTATGGCCACGTCCCATCGGAGGAAAACAACAAAGTCTTTGGACAATCTCAATCTTTCGTTCCCGGCCCGCCCACGAACATTCAGTTTATGGTCAAGGACTCAACGAAATACGCCGCTACGGGCGGCTGGGGGTTCGCTACCTTCATAGACGGCAAACCCGCCGCTGCGGCGTCCATGAAATCCTGCTTCCCCTGCCACAGTCAGGCCAAGGCTAGCGACCTCGTCTTCACGCGTTACGCACCCTAGATCAGGACACCCCTTTTCGGAGGCTCATCAACGAGAAAGACGCCATTGGCAAAAACCATCTGAAGGTTGGTCTTCGGCCAAGGGATCATTGCCGCTCAGCCGGGCTCGACGCTCCTGCAATGATCATCTACTCTGTGGAATGAAACCCGGGCTGCCGGTCTTCACCACTTCATTGAACCTCTTATCAAACAGACCGATGGCCCGGCATTTGCCACTGTCCACGAGACTCTCCATCGCCCCCCAGGTCGACCCCTGGATTGAGCCCATGCTTCCCAGCCCGCTGTCCGGACCTTCCGTCCCGCTAGCCTGTAACCTAAGCGATGATGAGGAAGTGACCGGAAAGCTGCTGGGCAACTACGAAATCCTCGACAAGCTCGGCGAGGGCGGGATGGGCGAGGTGTGGCGCGCCCGCGACGCCCGCCTCAACCGCATGGTTGCCATCAAAATGCTGCCTCCGGAAGTGGCCCGCGATCCTTCCCGGCGCGCACGCTTCGAGCAGGAGGCCCGCGCACTGGCGGCCCTGAACCATCCCCACATCGTCACCATCTACGATTTCGGCGAGGACGGCGGCCGCGCCTACATCGTTTCCGAGCTGGTGGAAGGCGAGTCGCTGCGCGCCATGCTCGACGCCGGTCCAATCCCATCTCAAAAGGCCATAGGCATCGCCGTCCAGATTGCGGAGGCCATGGCTGCCGCCCACGCGCTCGGGATCGTACACCGCGACCTGAAGCCCGAGAACGTCATGGTGACGCGCTCCGGCCGGGTGAAGGTGCTCGACTTCGGTCTCGCCAAGCAAAGTCCGCCCGCCGCGGGCGATGGCGCCGAGACCATGGCCATGTCCGTTTCCGAGCCCGGCATGGTGATGGGCACGGTCGGTTACATGTCGCCCGAGCAGGTACGCGCCGAACCGGTGGATGCCCGCTCCGATATTTTTAGCTTGGGTTGCATACTCTACGAAATGCTGTCCAGCCGGCGCGCATTTCAGACGGCCAACGCGGTCGAGACCATGCACGCGATCCTGAAAGCCGACCCGCTGGAATTCGATGATGCCCACCCGAGCCTTCGGCCGGCGCTGATGACCATCGTGCGGCGTTGTCTGGAGAAGAGGCCCGAACAGCGGTTTCAATCCGCGGCCGATCTGGCATTTGCCTTGCGGTCGATTGACCTCGCCGCCGTCCCGTCCCAGCAGGTGCCTCCCGGGGCTCGCGAGCGCCGGCGAACGGGCTGGCTCCGGCCTGCCGCAACCGCGGCCGCGGCGGGTTTGGCGTTACTGGCATTCGGCCTTCTGATGCGCGAGCGCGCGCGGCCCCGCCAGCACCCCCAGTTTCAGCGCATCACCTTTCACCAGGGTTACGTAATCGCGGCGCGCTTCGTCCCCCACAGCCGCAACGTCCTCTATGAGGCCAGTTGGGAGGGCGGCCCGTCCCATGTCTATCTCGCCGTGCCGGGCAGTCCCGAATCCCGCGATCTGCAGATGCCGCCGGATAGTCAGCTTCTCTCCGTCTCGGCAAACCAGGACATTGCCTTTCTCACCGCGCCTTTCACCCACGCAACCGGCGGGCGGCTGATGCGCGGCTCCCTTTCCGGCGCGCAAATGCGCCCGCTGCTCGATGGCGTACTCGCGGCTGACTGGGCGCCGGACGGTTCCTCGCTCGCCGTAATGCGCAGAACCAAAGGCGTCAACCAGCTCGAATATCCCATCGGCACCGTGCTCGCCGCCAACATAGCCTTCCCGCTCTCGATGATTCGTGTGTCGCCGGAGGGCCATCGCGTGGCCTATGTCCAACGCTTCAATGGAAGGGCCCTGGAACTGGTGGTGGTCGATCGCTCCGGTAAACAAACCTCTCTGGGCGCCATCTCGGGCCAGAGTGCCGTTGATTGGAGTACCGACCTCTGCTGGTCTCCGAAAGGCGATGAGATCTGGTTTCGTTCCTTCGATCCCGCCGAGCCCGGCACGCTTTATGCGATCGACCTGCACGGCACGCAGCGGTTGGCCGCGGTACTGCCTTCGAGCGTGAAACTCTACGACTTCGACCGCTTCGGCGCCGCGCTGCTGAGCACCGGTTCGTCGCAGCATGGGATTCTGGGTATGGCTCCCGGGGCCACGGCTGAGCGCGATCTGTCGTGTTTGGATTCGGGCAGGTTGGTGGGAATCTCCGACGATGGACAAGTCATCGCGGCCAACGTTGCCGGCGAGAGCGGCGGACCGAAGGGAAGCATCTATGTGCGCAAAACCGATGGCTCTCCGGCCTTGCGCGTGAATGATGGGCATGCCTACAGGCTCTCGCCGGACGGCGACTGGGTGTCGGCGGGATACACGTTGAAGGACGGCTCGCGCCGTTTCGTAATGTTGCCCACCGGGCCTGGCGAAGAGTCCGAGATCAATGTGCCGGGAGTCCGTTCTGCCATGCTGTTTGGGTGGCTGGCCGGCGACCGCCGCTATCTGGTATTTGGACATTTGCCCCAGAAAAAGTGGCAGTGTTTTGCATGGGACGCGCTCGAGCGAACGGCCAAGCCAGTCTGCCCGGAAGGCGTTCCGGACTCCGGGTCTTACTATCTGTCGCCGGATCGTAAGCAGGTCCTGACTCCGGGACCAGGTAGCAGTTGGTACGTATATTCAGTGGACGGAGCACCTGCGCGCGAGGTCCACGGCATCGCGCCCAACGAGTCTCCGGTCGGCTGGCGCCAGGACGGCCGGTCCGTCTACGTGCAGACGCACGGCGAAGATACTGCGAGCATACCGGTATCGATCGTCGATATCGTGAGCGGGGCCAGATCCGCGTGGAGAGTGATTCACCCGTCACAACCGGTGCTCGAAGCGAATGGTATCTCGATCACACCGGACGGACGGGCTTACGCTTACAATTTCCTGGTTGCCCAGTCGGACTTGTACGTGGCCCGCGGCTTGAACTGAAAACGCCGGGGATTGCCGCTAATCGCTACAATGGAATGCTGTCGGGAAGCCAAACCAAAATCCTGATCCGCGCGCCCAACTGGTTGGGCGATGCGGTCATGTCACTGCCTGCCATTCGCGGGGTCAGGGATTCTTTCCCAGGCGCTCACCTGGCTATTCTGGCGCGGCCCTCCATAGCTGGTCTTTACGGGCGCGAACGAGCTATCGATCAGGTGCTGCCGTATACAGGCGAGCGCAGCCGTACGGCCGCCGTGCTGCGCGGTGAAGCCTTCGACTGCGCCATCCTGCTGCCCAATTCCTTCGACGCGGCGCTGCTTGCCTGGAGGGCCGGCATTCCGCGCCGTATAGGCTACCAGCGCGACGCGCGCGGCTGGCTGCTCACGGAGGCGATTGCGGTTCCCGAGCCCGGTGAGATCCCGCGGCACGAGCGCTTCTATTACCTGGAACTGCTGCGGCGCGCCGGTATCATCGCCGAATATCCACCGTGCGCGGAGATCCGTCTGGACCGGCGCGCGGAAGCCAGAGAGGCCGGCCTCGCGGCCATGCGCAACGCGGGTGTGGCCTTGCCCGCCATAGGCTTGAGCCCGGGAGCGGCTTATGGAAACGCCAAGCGCTGGCTTCCCGAGCGCTTCGCCGAGGCAGCCGCCGGTATCGCTCGTATCTATGGAGCCTCGCTCGCGCTCTTCGGTTCGGCAGCCGAACGCCCGCTGTGCGCGCAGATTGCCGCACTTTTTGCCGGCGCCGGCACAGCCGTCCACAATTTTGCGGGCGAGACCACCCTCGCGCAGTTCATCGACCTGGCTGGCGCATGCCGCTTATTCCTGAGCAACGACTCCGGCGCCATGCATGTTGCGGCCGCGCTCGGCGTCCCGACCGTGACTGTGTTTGGCGCTACCGACGACACCGCCACCGGCCCCACGGGAGCCTGTGCGCGTATCGTAAGAGAGCAGGTCGAGTGCAGTCCGTGCCTGCTGCGCGAGTGTCCGATCGATCACCGCTGCATGACCCGCGTCAGCGCGGAGAGAGTTGCGGCGGTGGCCTTGCAGCTTTGGGAGGAAACCGCTCACTAGTGGACACACGCACCAAGATCATCACCGCCGCGCAGGCCCGCGAACTGGCCCGCGGCCTGCCCAACACAGCGCTCGCGACCGGCTACTTCGATATCGTGCTGGCGGCGCACGTTGGCGATCTCGAGCGGGTGCGCGAGAGCCTGCCGGAAGTGGTATTGTTTGTCGGGCTGGGAACGCCGCGGCAGCCGCTTTTGGAGGCGCACGCACGCGCCGAGCTGGTCGCCGCGCTGGCCGTGGTGGATTACGTGGTAAGTTTGGAGGATTGGGAGCTGGAGAACCTGCTGGCGGCTTTCCCAGAGGATCGTATTATCCGCCTCGAGGTTGCCCACGAACAGCGGATGCGTGAGTTGATTCAACATGTACACCGGCGGCAGTCCCAATAGAGGCAGCCGAATCCTGGTGGTGCGCCTGGGCGCCATGGGTGACATCATCCATACCCTGCCGGCGGTAGCTTCCTTGAAGCATGGTTTTCCCGGCTCGCATCTGACCTGGGTTGTGGAGCCGCGGTGGGCGCCGTTGCTGGAAGGCAATCCGTTTGTGGACCGCGTGCTGCTTTTCGATCGCGGCAGCGGGGCGGCGCTGTGGCAGACCTGGCGCGAGCTGAGACGGGAACGGTTCGATTTCGCGGTGGACTTCCAGGGTCTGCTCAAATCCGCTCTGGCAGCCTGTGCGGCCGGCCCCAACCGGATCTTCGGCCACCATCAAGCGCATGCACGCGAGCCGCTTGCGGCCCTGTTCTACTCCGATAAGATCGCCGCGCGCTCGCTGCATGCCGTTGGCCGCGCGCTGGATCTGGCGGCCGGCGCGGGCGCCTCTACCGTGGTGCAATCCTTCCCTCTTCCGCCCGGCCGGCCCGAAGGCTCGCTGCCGGCCGAGCCCTTTGTGCTGGCCAGCCCTTTGAGCGGCTGGGGTGCCAAGCAGTGGCCTTTAGAATACTATGGGCAACTGGGCGCGCATCTGCGCCGCGAAGCCGGCGTGGCGCTGGTGCTGAACGGTCCGCCAGGCGAACGGGAGAAACTTTCCGGCGTACCCAACACGGTCCAGCATTTCTCATCGATTGAGGGGTTGCTCGACGCCACCCGGCGCGCGCTTGCGGTGGTGGGTCTCGATAGCGGACCCCTGCACCTGGCGGCCGCTCTCGGCAAAGCCGGCGTAGCCATATTCGGCCCCACCGATCCCGCGCGCAATGGCCCCTGCGGCGGATCCATCACGCTGCTGCGCAGCCCGCGCGCCGTCACCAGCTATAAGCGGCTGGCGGAGATCGATCCGAGCATGCGCGAGATCTCGCCGGAAGCAGTGTTGCAAGCGCTCGCAGCGCGCCTGGCGGGGCGGCCCCACACGGCGGATTGCCTGGCTTGAAACTCCCGCTTTTTCCCAAGCCATATGCGGACCTGGTAGCCCGTTTGCGGGTCGCCTGCGGCTTCGCGCTGGTGGCGGCATTTGCCTGGTTCTCGCATCCGGATATGGGCGCGTTGGCCTGGGGGCTGCCGGTGGCATTAACCGGCCTCGGGTTGCGTGCCTGGGCCGCCGGACACCTCGCCAAAAACCAGACGCTGGCCACCTCCGGCCCCTACGCGCGCGTGCGCAATCCGCTCTATCTCGGAACGCTGCTGGTCGCCGGCGGCCTGGCCATTGCATCGCGCAGCGCAGGCTTGGGCGGCCTGTTCGCGCTGGTATTTGTGTTCATCTATCTACCCGTGGTGCAGCTCGAAGAGCAGCACCTGCGGAGCCTCTTTCCGGAGTATGCGGCGTATGCCGCGCGCGTTCCTGCGCTGGCGCCGCGCATGACCGGGGCAGGTTCGGGCGAGCCGTTCCGGTGGTCGCTGTACGTAAGAAACCGCGAGTATCAGGCAGGTGTGGGCTTCCTGGCGGGCGCGTTGTTTCTGGTGTGGAAGGCGCTGCGGGTACGATAGGCTGAGTGTGCGCTACTGAATCTGCACCAGCCGGTCGGCTTCCGCCTGCGGCATAGCCCCGGGTGCGAGCGATTGCGGCGCGCGCCAGAAATCCATATACGAAATCTGGTGCACGCAGGCTACCGTGCAGCGAGGCGCGCAGGACTTCTCGGTCAGGAACTCACGGCGGATGTCTGCCACCGTATACTCGGCCAGCGGCTTGGCCGGATATCCGCGCTGCTGCGAACAGTAATGCACCAGGCCATCCTCGCAAATGTACAGGTAGCGCGACCCCGCACGGCAGCGCCAGCGATTTTCTTTCCCCTGCGCAATGTTGTCCTGAAAATAGTTGATCTGCGCGTAGCTGCTCTTTTCCATACGGCGCATCTCGGCATAAACCTCGCGCTCGGCGGGGGCCAGGGGCTGCAACTGTCCGGTGCCATCGTGAATGATTCCGATAGTAGAGGTGAAGCCCAACTCGACGGCCCGCTTGCCGACCACCAGCGCGTCCTGCGGATTGCGTATGCCGCCGCCCACCACCGAATTGATATTTACGTGAAACTCGGCGTGCTCGGCCAGGAGCTGCAGTTTTTTGTCCAGGACCTTCAAGCTTTTTTTGGACACCTCGTCGGGCATGACGTTGTCGATGCTGATCTGCAGGTGCTCGAGCCCGGCACGGTTCAGCCTTTGGATACGGTCAGCGGTGAGCAGATAGCCATTGGTGATCATTCCGGCGATCATACGGCGCCGCCGGATGCGCTGCACGATCAGGTCCAGATCCGGGTGTAGCAGCGGCTCGCCGCCGCTAATTGTAATGATGGTTGTGCCGAGCCCAGCCAGGCGGTCGAGGCGTTGGTACATGGTTTCGAGCGCCACAGGCTTCGAGTGATCGTCGTATTCGTTGCAGTAGGCGCAAGAAAGATTACAGCGCCGCACCGGAATAATGTGCGCCAGAATGGGGTGGTCCGTCGAAACCAGCCCCTTGTAAATCATCCGCAATTCACGCGCGCGCCGGTGAGCGGCTTGCCACGTCCTGCGTAGGGATTGGACCGCTTGGGCCATACTCGAAAGGCCATTAAATCATACAAACGGTAGGGTTTCGGAGCGTGACGCTGCGACCGGCCGGTTTTGCGGCCTCAACGGCGATTTCCGGCGCTTCAACGCACCGTATTGATGGGCAAGGAAACGTTACCTTGGGGTGGCTTGTTGCTGGCCATGATGGCGCTGGCACGTTCTTCCAGGCGGCGCGCCTCGTTCTTGCGCTTATTCCTGCGCAGCAGTCCGGCATAGTTCATCAGCAGAGTAGCGACGTGCGGATGCGCCGGGCCCTCGCGCTCCTCCAAAATAGCGAGCGCGTGCTTATAAGAAGATTCGGCGTCGGACACGCGCCCGAGTTTGTCATAGACCAGGGCGAGATTACTCCATTCCGCCGCGATGGCCGGATGGGTCTCGCCAAGCTGTCGTATCCAAATCGCCATACTACGCTGGTAACAGGACTCGGCGGCGGCGAAGCGGCCATCCTGGCTATAAGTCCCGGCCAACTCATCCAGGGCGTGCGCCAGCAAGTGACTCTCAAGACCGGACGTCTTTTCCGCGATCGCGACCGAGCGCTTCCAGTTCGCTTCCGCTTCGGTGAATTGCCCCTGTTCCCGGAGAGCCACAGCCAGCGCTTGCAACACCGGAAGCAACTCGCCGCTTTCGACTCCGAAAGATTTCTCGGCGATGGCCAGCGCGCGGCGCGCCAGGGACGCTGCCGCCGGAGCGCGCTCCGAGTGCGTATAGGCGTCCGCCAGATTCACCAGAATACGAATCAGCTTGGCATCCTCGGCGCCCAACTCCTTCTCGCGGATCGCCAGCGCACGGACCAGCAGCGGTCCGGCATCCGCGTGGCGCCCCGCCTGACGATACAGGCCGGCCAGATTCTCCAGACCTAACTCTACTTGCGGAGACTCAGCGCCATGGCGCTCGGTCCAGATCTCCAGCGCGCGGAGCTGGCAAGCCTCCGCCGCAGCATACTGTTCCCGTTTGGCGTACAGGGTGGCCAGATTGTTCCACGCGGTAGCTGCCTCAGTGCTTCCGGGACCGAATGCTTTTTCCCAGATTTGAAGGGAGCGGTGGTACAGCGCGTCGGCTTCCTCGTAGCCGCCGGGGCTGAGCATGGCACCAGCGAGATTATTCAGGCTGACGGCCAGGTCCGGATGTTGCGGGCCGAGCATTTCTTCCCGTATAGCCAGGGCGCGCCTCAGAAGGGGTATGGCTTCCGCAGTGCGGCCCTGCAAACGATAAAGATCTGCGAGGTTACTCAGAGCAGTGGCGGTCTTGGGATGCTTCGGCCCGAGCAGCGTCTCGTAAATGTGCAGCGCCCGGAGACCGTCCCGCTCGGCTTCCTCATAGCGGTGCCCGGCTATACAGAGCGCCGCCAGGTTATTCAGGACCATGGCCAGCTCGGTGCTTTCCGGTTTACTTTCCCAGTAGTCGAGCGAGCGCAGAAAGAGCGGCTCAGCCTCGCGGTACCGTCCCTGGCCGCGATACAACTCCGCAAGATTATTCGTGATCGTATTCCGGAACGGAATCCATGCTTCAACCGGTCGATCCAACAATGCCATGGCCTGGCGATAGAGGGACTCGGCTGGATTGAAGCGCGATGTCGCTACATAAAGAGCCGCGAGATTGCTCCACAGGCTGGCCAGATCGCGGTCGCGCGCCAGCGATTGGCCTGGCTTCCAGATGTCCGCCGCGCGGAGGAAATAGACTTCTGCCTCCGCATAGTGCCCGCCGTCGAAACAGGCTGCGGCCAGATTGTTGAGAGTCTGCGCGAGCCGCGTGTCGGCGCTTCCAAAAGATTCGGCGATAGCCAACGCGTCAATGTAAGTGCGGCGCGCGTCTTCATATTTGCCCTGCTCGCGAAAGCGCGATCCTTGATCTTGCAAGCTGTTCCATTGTGCTTCCGGCGAGTCCGCGCGGATCGTGCCGGAAACGCAAAGTAACAGGAACACCCAAACCCGGTATGTACGACGACTGCCATTTTCCACTGCGCCTTACCTCCCACAAAGGTCGAAGGCGCGGCCGCGCTCAATTACTAGAACTGACGTGAGATGTTACGAGTAGTTAGGCGGGAAGTTGTAAAACATCAGACTTACTGAGCCGCACTTTTGGCGCGGCTGTCGAGCACTTCACGCACGCGTTTGTCCAGCACATCCGGCCGCAGCGGTTTCCGCAGAAATGCCGCTCCCGGACCAAGCGCTCCGGTGTCCAGCAGCATGTCATCGGCGTAGCCCGACATATAGATGACTTTAAGGTCGGGCTGCAACGCCAGCACGTTGTCGGCCAGTTCCCGGCCGTTGATGCCAGGCATGACCATGTCAGTCAACAGTAAGTCGATCGCGCCGGAATGTTGCGCGAACACACGCAGGCCGTCACGGCCATCCACCGCCTCGAGAACGCGATAACCGCGCGCGGTCAGCAGATGTTTGATGAGCCCGCGAACGCTCGCTTCGTCTTCCGCGAGCAGTATGGTTTCCGCCCCGGTAGCAACCGGACGCGGAGAGTCCAGGACTTCGGAGAGCGCCACTGACTCATCTGCGCGGGGCAGACAGACGGTGAAAATGGTTCCCTGGCCGGGCTCGCTGTGCACCCAAATATCGCCCCGGCTCTCCTGCACGATGCCGTAAACAGTGCTAAGTCCGAGGCCGGTACCCTGGCCTCGTTGCTTGGTGGTGAAGAAAGGCTGAAAAAGGTGGCTGAGAGTTTCCTCGTCCATGCCCAGCCCATTGTCCTTGAGGGTCAACACCACATAACGGCCGGCCGGCAATCGGCGCGCGCCATCCGGAGGTAAATCCAGGTTGGCTGTGCGGAGCTCGATCTCGCCGCCACCCGGCATCGCATCGCGCGCATTGAAGATCAGGTTTAAGATGACACGCGCGATCTGTTCCGGATCGATTTTGACGTTTCCCAGATCGTGGGCCAACGCCGTAATCAGGCTGATGTGTTCCCCGATGACGGGCCGCAACAGTCTTTCCATGTCTGCAACCACGGTGTTCAGGCTAATGATTCTGGGCTCGGCCGCCTGGTTGCGCATGAAATCCAGAATCTGTGCCGTCATGGCCGCGCCGCGCGTAGCGGCTTTGCGGATCTCTTCCAGTTCCGCGAGGGGCGGCCCTTGCGCTCGCAGGCGCTCCAACAGCATCTCGCTGTAGCCCGAGATCAAGGTGAGCAGATTGGCAAAATCGTGAGCCACGCCGCTGGTGAGTCTGCCCAGCGCCTCCATTTTATGGGCTTTATCGGCGTCCATACGGGGCTCGCCGGCGCTCGCCTGTGGCGCTTCGTCATGACTGATGCGCACGCCTTCCACGCAGGCAGTGGCGGTCAGGCACAGGCGCACATCGCGGTCCGCCACACGGCAGGGAAACTCCAGGGCGAACGTCTCGATGTGCCTGAAAGCTACCGCGCGAATACCTGCCTGAACGGCAGCCGCGCGCTCGGGCTGGCCGAGACAGATACTATCGAGAAAGTGATCGTAGCTGGAACCTGCCTGGAGACCCGTGGGCCAAGGCCCGTCGAGAGATTGAATGACCCTATCGGCGTCGACCACTGCTGTCCAACGCCCGTACCGTAGAAGTCCTTGCGAATCGTTCTCGACTAACCTGGCCCTGGAAATACTGGCCATGTGAAGATACCGCGTGCAATCGCGCTGCCAAGCACTATTATTCGCACGTCTTCACGTATCTGACTGAAAGCAGGCAGGCTTCCGGCCAGTGGCAAGACCTTCACAGGTAAAATCAGGGTTAAAACAAGGTAAGATTTGTACGGTCGGCTACTTCTTTTTCCTTACATAGATCTTGCCATTGAAAGTCGTAAACTGCATTTCCGGGCCGCCGCCGTTGATTGACCCATAAAGGGCTTTCTCAAACTGAACGCGGAAGCGCCCATCTTTGCGACCGGTCTCAGAGACTTTGGCCCCCGCCGGGCCGGCTTCCGGCCGGACTTCGAAGTCGCTATAGATTTCGCCATTGTCGGCCTTCATCTTGACGCGCGCCTTGGTGTCGGCCGGCAGCGACACATCAATATCGCCATTCATGGTGCTGAACGACATAGCTTTTCCGGGAGTGACTTTGTCGAAGGTCACGGTAACATCCTCATTCAGCGAGTGCGCCACTACGGAACCCGAGACGTTGGTGAGCTTCACCGAGCCATTCAGATCGTTGGCGTCAATCTCGCCATTGACATGATCCACCTGGATATTTCCGTCGTTGAGGCACTTCAGTTTAAGAGAAGTATTGAAGGGCACCTGTATGTTGAGATCCACGGTGCGGTTCATCTCACGCACGCCGATATTGACCTGATTGTCCTGCTCCTCTACGCTCAGCCCCGTACCTCTGGCATCCAGGCGGTGCATGCCCTCGGCTTTGGGATTGGGCTTCGATTCGCTGTCGCGGCCACGCGGGCGAGCCTCCACAATCACCTCTTTGCCGGCATAGCCGGTTACCGTGATGCCGCCGTTCATCGACGAAGCGTTGACCACGGCAGGCCGCGACGCGTCGGTGAGGGGCACGTTGACGCGGTCCGGAGGGGCTTCCTCCGCGCGGGCCATCAAAGCGGCTCCCAGAAGAATTACCGATAAATACAATGGTGTTCGCATGATTATTGTTCTCGATTCAGGATTCGAATATTGCCGTTAAATGCATCAAAGCTGAGCTCGGGGCCGCCGCGTCCTACGCGCACCGACGACCATTCGTTGCTCTTGTAAACAAACTTGCCATCCCGCCGCTCGCCGGCCGTGGCCTTCACCGGCAGGTAAGTTACAGGGAAATCGGTGTAGACGCCGCCGTTGAACGTCTTGAAGCGCAGATCGGCAGCCAGGCTGGGTTGAAACGACACCCGCACTTCGCCGTTCAGCGAGCCGAACGAGCTCGCGGCGGGCGGGTTATCGCGAAACAGCACTTGCACGCGGCCGTTCAGCGCGTAGACGCGGCCCGAGCCTGAAACCTCGGTCATCTGGATGCCGCCGTTGATGTTTTCGACCTCGTAATCGCCGGCAACGCCCTCCACTTTGATCTCGCCGTCATTGACGGTCTTGAGGTTCACCGCGGCGTCGGCAGGGACCTGAATCTCATAATCGTAGCGGACGCGGTAGCCCCGGCGGCCATGCTCATGAATGCCGCCGCCGCGGCAGCGGAAGGGCCCATCCACGTAGAGGCGCACGGTGTTGGCATCCTGCGAAATGTCGAGCACGACCTCGCGGCGCGCCAGGGCGGCTTGCTCCGGCGAATCGGCGCGCAGGCGTTTGCGCACGACCAGCCGCATCTCACTCCCCGCGCGACCAGTCACCTGAATGGAGCCCTCGACGTTATCCACGATTACCTTCCTGGCAGCGGAGCCGGTAAGGGCGAAGGTCTTTTCGATGGTCTCGTGTTGTTCCACATCGTCTGCCAGAGCCGGCAGACATACGATCCCTAATCCGCACGCGATCCATAATCTGATTTTCATTGGCGCTCCTCTCCAAATACGCTGCTTACTGCAAATGGGCCAGTCCCCACACCGCCCGTTGCTTGACATCTTTATTGACCGCCGGCGCGCGCTCCAGGGCTTCGAGCGACGACGCCGCTCCTTTGTCGCGCACATCCACGATAAGATCGATGAGGGCGATCTGCACGAGCGGCGAATCCTGTTTGGCGAGGGCCTGATCGAGGGTGTTGCGGACCTCGGGGCTCGCGGCGAACTTGCGCAAAGCGTCTACCGCCGCCAGCCGCACGTTGACGTTGGGATCGTGATTCACTGCGTGCAGAAGAGCCGAGAGCACCTGCGTATCGGACTGCTCGACGCGGTAGGCATAATCCACACCGCGCAGACGCTCGCCGGCGGATTGCTGCTGGAGCAGCGACAACGTGACCATCTGGCGCATGCCGCGCACTTCATCCTGCAGACGGGCCAGATCGCCCTGACCGCGGTCGCGCAAGCTCAGCCATTGTCCCACCACCATACCTACGATCAGCAGCGCCGCCGCGCAGGCCAATTGAAATACGGGAGCGGTCCAGCCGCGCGCACCCCCATCGAAAAACGGCCGCCGGCCCATCGAAACCGGCGCCGCAGACGCGAGCCCTTGCCGGTAAGCTTCAAGAGAGTCATAAAAGCGAGGCCGCAAGGCCGGGCTGGGCTCGCCCGTTTCGAGCAACCCGAGCATACGCCACGTTTCGGCCAGGGCATCGGTCTCCTGTTTGCAGGCGGCGCAATGAGCGAAGTGATCGTCCAACTCTTCGGCCGCCGTCTGGCTCAGGCTACCCGCCAGATAGTCGGCGATCTGTTCTTTTACCTGATCGCATGTCATGATGCCTTCTCTCCCGCCAACTCGTAGAAAATCTGGCTGAGTGCCTTGATGGCGCGGTAGACTCGCACCTTCACCGTCCCGACGTCGCACGCCAGAATGCCGGCGATCTGCTCGTACTTGAGATTCTGAAAGCGGCTCAGGACCAGCAATTCGCGCTTCTCTACCGGCAGCGCGGCCAGCGCGCGCCGCAGCAGGCTGAGATCCTGACGGCGGCGCAGGATCTCGCCCGGGTCCGGATCCTGGCTCGCGAGCTCGGGGGCTGTCTCATCCTGTACCTCGTGCAATTGCGCCTCTCCCTTGCGCTTCTGAACGCCGTCCATGTGGGCATTGCGGGCTATCTGGTACATCCAGGGGGTAAAGGGGCTGCCGTCCTGATAAGTATGCCGGTATTTCAACATGCGAAAGAAGACGTCCTGCGCCAGATCTTCGCTGAACTCACGATTGCCGGTGAGGCGCAGGAAATAGCGGAACAGAGGGCGATGATGACGCTCAAATAGCACGGCCATCCTGGTCAGATCTCCATCCCGGACTTTTTGCATGAGTACGTTGTCCGCCCGCGCTTCCGGCATTCACCCAATAATACCGGTGGTCGGGGAAAAGGTTACGTCAAGATCCCAATTGCAGTACCGCGGCACGCAGCCGGGCGTGCCGCTGCAGAAGATGAAGATAACGGACCTCGTCGGGACCCTGCGTGGCCGCGACAATCGCCGCGAGGTGATCGAGCGCAGGCTCCCGGTCCTTTGCCAGACGCAGGAGTTGCCTGAGGGGGTTGGGCTCATCCGCAATTCTGGCGCGCTCGACCGCCAGCGCGAGATTGCGAACGCGGAAGCGATCCCAGACTCCGGGAACGCAGGCGGACGATTCAAGCAGGATGTAGGAACGGGCGAGCTTTTCGAGTGTGTGGCGCGAGCTGCGGTAGCCGGGCTTGCGAAGCATTTTTCGTTCTTCGCGCCCGACTAACTGCGCTACGGCAGGATCGAGCGGACGGAAGCCGAGCTTGCGGTAAAACCAGAAGGCGCCGGAGTCCAGGGCCTCGTCGTTCTCGAGGCCGATCTGATAGGGATCGACGGAGAAGCAGGTGACTCCCAGCACCTGCCGGAAAAGGCGCAACAGGCGCGCATACACCCAGGCGGTTTCGCCCTCACGGAAGGTGTAATAAAGATTGAAGCCGACCTCGGCGCGCTCGAATAAGGAGAGCACTTCAACGTAGCCGATCGGCACGCCGTTCTTGAAGAACATGCCGGCGTGGTAGGCGCGCAGGGGCAGGCGCCACTCCGGCGGCACGCCGAAAAAGAAGATCTGGACGCCCCGGCCGGCATCGGCGCGTATGACGCGAGCGGCATCGGGATGGGTGAAGCCATATAACTCGCGGTAGCGCATGGCGGAGCTATCTAGGATGATGCCGAGTATCTTTTGGGCCTCGGGCCGGGAGAGGCGGGTGAGCCGAAGCGGTGGCCCGGCCAACTCCCGTTCGATTGAGACATCGGCGCGGCGGAGCAGCGGCTTGCGGTGGCAATACGGCTTGGGCAGGGGCAGGCGGAGGAGGGAACGGCTGGCAGGCGCGTTTTCGATTTGCCAGACCAGCAACAGGTCGAGTGAATCGTAGAGATCGGACCGGCCGCGCGCGTCGAGCGGCAGCGCGGCAATGCCATCGAGTAACCAGCCCAGCTCGGAGGCCTGGCCCTTGGCGGCACCGATCCAGTCGCGGAAGGGCACGTGCGCCTCGACCGGCCAATCTTCCTCGACCAGCGGCAGAAGGCGCCGCAGTACGGGACCGAGCTTGTCCTGGCGCTCGTAATTTTCCCAATCGATGGCCAGGTTGCGCGGATAGCGCGCGAAGAGCTGGCGCGCGACTTCATAGCTGAACACGGCCGATAGGGACGTTCCCGCGATGCCGGATACGGCCGGATCTTCGAAGGGGGAAAGGTCCACGTGCGTATCGCGTAACCGATCGATGCGGCGGGCGAACGAGAAGAGCTGGCGATCGGCCTGGCGGATGGCGCCTGGGCTGGACGGAAACGCGCGCTGAAACAACAAAGATTCATGCAGGCGGATCAGCGCGCCCGCATCAGCTACTCGAGGGATAGGCATCCCTGATCTGACACGAGCAGCCTGCTATTCATAGCGGAGTGCCTCCACAGGATCGAGCTGGGCGGCTTTGTAAGCGGGCCAGATGCCGAAGAACAGGCCGACGCCCACGGAAACCACGATTCCCAGAACTGCCGCCCACATGGGAACCTCGGCTGGCAGCGACTTGAATGCCAGACGGCTGATCAGCGAAACGATCCAGCCGAAAACGATGCCGGCGATGCCGCCCAGGGTGGTTAACACGGAAGCTTCCAGCAGGAACTGCAGAATGATATCGCGGCGGCGCGCGCCGATGGCCTTACGCAAGCCGATCTCCTGGGTGCGCTCGGTAACGGAGACTAACATGATGTTCATGACTCCGATTCCGCCGACCAACAAACCGATGGAACTGAGTGCGGCCATGACCATGAAGGTAATGGCTGTGATCTGGCGAAAATCGGCGACCAGCTGATCGGCGGTGGAGAGCGCGAAGTTATCGGGTTTGTCATAGGGAACGTGACGGTCGATGCGCAAGACCGTTCTGATATCATCCAAAGCTTTGGGGAGTTGTCCCTCTTTGGCGGTCACCACGATCGCGTTCTCGCGGGCGTTCGGGAACATTTTCTGCATCACCCAATAAGGGACCAGAATGCGCGTGTCCTGATCGCCGAAGAAGGATGCGGCCGGACGTATCAGGCTGCCGACCACTTCCAACTGGTGGCCATCCACGGTGATGATTTTCCCAACGGGATCGATGGTAGCAAACAGCGCTTTCTCGATATCGGCGCCAATCACCACTACGGGCGCTCGCCGGCGAGCCTCTTCTTCGCTGAAAAATCGGCCGAGGTGGAGCTCCACCTGGCCGCCGCGGGCATAGGCTTCTTCCACGCCAAACAGGTCGACGTCGTACATATCGTTGCCCTTGTAGTGCGCGTTGAGGAGGCCCTCAGGAGGAAACAGCATGGGCGAGACATCCTGCACGGAAGGGCAACGCTCGCCGATATCCACGGCATTCTGCCAGGTAAGGTTTTTGCGGGTGCGCTCCTCGGCGGTCAGGTGCGTGGTACCGAACCCGACGGGAAATTTGAAGACGATGATAGAGTTGGGACCGAAGCTGCGCAGGATTCCGGTCATGGCGCTGTCGAAGCCCGTAAGGATGGCGCCAACCCCTATGATGGTGCCGGTTCCGATGATGACGCCGAGCACGGTAAGAAGGGCGCGCAGCTTATGCGAGCGTATGGTCTGCAGGGCGAGCCCGAGACCGTTGATGAATGCCAGGCGGGTCATCATTTGTGGCTGCTTATTTTTCCACTCGCAGAGCTTCGATGGGATCGAGGCGGGCCGCACGGCGGGCGGGATAGATGCCGAAGAACAGGCCGACCATACCGGAGAGGCCTACGCCGAGGAAAACGGAAGACCAGGGCAGGGCCATGGGCACGGAGGTGGCGGTGCGAACCAGTATGGCGAGGCACCAGGCGATGAGCACGCCGGCAAGACCACCGGCTGCCGCAAGAAAGGAAGACTCCACCAGGAACTGATTCAGGATATCGCGCCGGCGGGCGCCGAGAGACTTGCGGATACCGATTTCATGGGTTCGCTCGGTAACGACGGCCAGCATGATGTTCATGATCACGATGCCGCCGACGACCATGAACACGGAAACAATGCCGACCGCCATGGCGGCGATAGTCGAAGTGAGCCGCTGCCACAAAGTGACAAAGGCTTCAGAGGCGAAGATCGAGAAGTTATCGTCCTGCGCAGGACCCAGATGGCGATAGGCGCGCATCAGCACGCGCACCTCGTCCTGAGCCTCGGACAGGTGGTCCTGGTCGATGGCCTTGGCGATCAGCCGTATACCCGAGTGCGCGCCGTAGGTCTTGAAATAGCTCTCGACCGGAATCATGACAAAATTATCCTGAGAATTGCCGAACACGCTACCCAACTCTTTGGCTACGCCCACGACCTGATAAGGGGCACCCTCGATCTGGATGATCTTATCGATAGGATCGACCGCGGCAAAAAAGCGGTTGCGGAGATCGTTACCAATGAATGCGACGGGGGCGTGCCGGCGCGTCTCCTCGATAGTAATGCCGCGGCCGGTGCCCACTTGAACATTGTTGATAGCGGGGATATTGGGGGTGACTCCTTCCACATCCACGTCGTCCATGGAGTCGCCTTTATAAGAAACGCGGGCGCGGCGGGAAACCATCATGCCAACGTCTTTGAGAAGCCGCGAATGACTTTGGACGAACTCATATTCATCGCGTTTGATTTCGGGATTCCGTTTCATCATTTCATAGAACTTCTTAGGATCCCAGGGGCCGAACCAGGCCATGCGGACGACGCGAAATCCGTCCGCGCCCATATTGGACACCTTGTCGGCGATGTAGAGATTCATGCCGTGGATCAAAGCGGTGACGGCGATGAGGGTGGTGGTGGCGAGAATGATGCCGAGCAGGGTCAGGAAGCTGCGGAGCTTGTTTTTCTGAAGAGAATTGAAGGCGATACGGGTGGACTCAAAGAAAGACGCACTGGGTCGGAACGTTCGCGCTTTAGCCACGGGACTCGTTCAAAGAGACGCCCGGCGGCGGGGTTTTGTTCCGGGCAAGTTCCGATTGGGTGACTTTCACGTGGGCCGGAAACGCAAAAAGGGAGAACCCGAAGGTTCTCCCTTAGGCAGCGCCGGTGGGCGCTGACGGCCTGAACTCTGTTATCGGACTAGCGAGCGAAACGACGCCGCAGACCAGCTAATGCAACCAGTCCCAGCCCCAGCAGAGCGAACGAAGCGGGCTCCGGGACCGTGGTGGTCGGCTGATAAGACACGACGGTGGCTGTCCCGCTGTCGATCACTCCCGCATTGCCATTGGTGTACTGCGTCGCGTTTGTGCTGATGATCAGAACGACAGACTGCGATCCGGGAGCGACATCGTTCGTCGGACTGGGTGTACCAAAGTAAAAATCGGTAGTGATCCCATCGGCCGAGTTCCCAGCAAATTCAGGTATAAAGGTTCCATCGACGAACGGCGTGCCCGTCAACGTCGATCCGTTGGTGATGAACACGTCGTCGGTCGTAAACGTTGTGCTGCCCGTCACGAAGTCGCTGGCCGATAATGTCGTAAACGCTGTTGCAGACGTTGGGTCGTTAAAGAGCTGGTAATAAAAGTCCAGGGTGCCCCCGTCATTGTAGACTGCGGAGTCGATCAATCCCGAACTTGTCCCGGCCGTTGTCGTGTAGCTGAACGCTTCGGATTCCGAGGCGAGCAGGGTTCCAGGGGTGGATCCCGTGCAATCGACCGTAAAATCCGTATCGCCAGGCGCCACGGGGTTAGCGGCGGCGCAGGCCGCTATCGTACCAGCCATGGCAGTAGACACGCCAAACAGGCTGACAAACCCCACCATTGCTATCAGTGGGGACTTTTGATTCAACATTTTAGAAGCTACCGTCATATGTTTCCTCCGAACAACAAGGCTTGTAAGAAAGTATGCACCGGGTCGACGTGTAATTGCAAGCCGTCCCCGTTAGAAAAAGAACATAAGCTGATAATTAGGGTGGAGTCGCCCCAAAGGAGACACCGGACTACCCCCGCATGTCCCGCTAAGGTCCCCACCAATGTGATTTTGAGAACAAATTACACGAAGTGGTGCGGTTGGGCACAATCTACTGGGTAAAAACCAGAAGCCCGAGCGTTCCACGGCTTGCATCCCGTTTATTTCCAGCACGCTTGAGTCGGCAGGAGACTTGCAGCGGTGGGCGCTCAATCAAAAGACTGGCCAAAGGGTCCCCAAGACCGGTTGGCTAAGCAATACCCGCGTGGCGATCAGCTTTGCGCCTTGCGGGAAGAGACTCCAAAGCCATATTTAGGGGATTCTTACCTTTTAGTACGAAATCGTCGTTAACACAGCGCCATCGCCGGCGATCCGCGATGCAAGCGCTAGATCGCGAGAAGACTGTAAGCACAACTCGCGATCCGGGCGTGTAATCGCCGGCAACTTCAGCAGAGCAACTTTGGCGCGGCGGGAGACCAGCCGGTGATGACCGGGGTCTAGAGTCGCAAACAGAACAAACTTGCAGCCTGGCCGTCATCGGGCTGTGTTTCGCCGGCAAACATAAGGGAGAAATGCGTATGAACCATTCCACAGGCAAGTTGTATTTAAGACTCTTCTTAATGCTCGGGGCGGGTATCGCTACTGCCGCCGCACAGACTTACGGATATGTAGCCAATGAGATGGGTAACGATGTGTCGGTCGTGAATCTGAACACCAACACAATTACCACGACGATACCGATTAGCGGAGCAGGTCTTACCGGTCTGGCGGTTACGCCGAACGGAGATTATGTTTATGTAACTGAGCAGGTCAAGAATTCCGTGGCAATCATCAGCACCGCCAACAATACCATTAGCGCTACCGTGACAGTCGGCACCGCCCCGGTTCAAGTGGCGTTCACCCCGAACGGAGACTACGCCTACGTGGTCAATACGCAATCGAACAATGTCTCGGTCATAAACACCGGCACCAAGGCGGTAGTGGCGACCATAAAGGTCGGTACCAAACCGAGCGGCATTGCGGCTACGCCGGACGGCACGAAAATCCTGGTGACGAATATGCTTTCCGCCAACATCTCAGTGATCAGCACTTCGTCCAACACTGTTACTGCGACATGGGCGGCTCTTTCCGGACCTATTGGCATTGCGGTGTATGGCAGTAGCTTCTATGTAACCAACCAATATTCCAATTCGCTCACGGTTCATAACCTCTCCACTGGCGCCATCGAGTCTACTGTTTCAGGGTTCTCAGCTCCGAATGCGGTGGCGGTAACTCCGAATGGAACCCAGATCTATGTCACCAACGGGAACAGCTCCTCGGTATGGGCTCTTAAGCTATCCTCTCTAGCGGTGGAAGCGAAGATCAGCGTCGGCCTCCTTCCCACGGCAGTGGCGGTTTCCTCGAACAGTTCTACAGCGTACGTTACCAATGCCTTCGGCTATTCGCTAACAGTGATCAATACCGGCACTAATACGGTTAAACAAACCCTGTCAGAAGTGGGGGTTTATCCGGCTTCAGTTGGGTTGTGAAAGGCGTAAAGACGGACTCCGGCCACCCGGGCGGCCCACGTGGACCGCTCCGGGCGCTATGAGGTGCTCCCCGCGCCATTGCGGCTGGTTCCAACCCGATGCAGGGTCAACTCACCCACTTCGGGGATTTTCGCCCCATCTTACCCTGCTCCGGTGATTTCCCCCCAGGAGTTCGCTCTTCCCCATGGCGAACTGACTACTCATTGCGGCCACTCACCCGACTTAGTGATTCCTCACCCGATATAGGTGAGTTTTACCTATAACCGGGTGGTCTAACCCAGCTCGTAAACCGTTTGTACTTTATGAGTTAGACCATATTCATCGGCTGAATTAGATGAGAACAACCATCCTCCCGTTCTACTTCATGATTATGATAACTTTTAGGTCTCTTCTTCTTACTTCACTGGCGGGTGTAGCCATCGCCTCTGCTCAGCCCTTCGCTTATGTGTCTAACCAGATGGCAAACACTGTGGTAGTGGTGAACCGGTCAACTAACAAGATTGCCGCTACCATCCCGATCAGCGGATCAGATCTCAGCGGTCTCGCAGTATCGCCGAGCGGAGCTTACGTCTATGTAACCGAACAGAGCAAGAGTACGGTCGCAATCATCAGCACCGCGACTAATACCGTGACCGGCACTGTAACGGTCGGTTCCAGCCCGGTGCAAGTGGCTTTTACTCCCAACGGGGAGTTTGCCTACGTGGCCAATGCGGCATCCAACAACGTGTCGGTCATCAATACCAGCACCGCCGCAGTGATAGCGACCATTCCGGTGGGCAGCAAACCATCCGGCATTGCGGTCTCCCCGGACGGTAGCGAAGTCCTGGTGGCGAACCTGCTTTCCGCCAACATCTCCGTAATCAGTACAGCGTCCAACAGCGTCACCGCAACCTGGACCGCTCTTTCCGGACCCAATGGTATTGCAATTAGCGGCGACAATGTTTATGTGACGGACCAATACGCCAATTCGCTCACCGTTCACAACCTTGCCACCGGAGTCATTCTGTCCACGGTCACGGGCATGTCGGCTCCCAATGCGGTGGCAGTGACGCCGGACGGAACGCAGATCTATGTCACCAACGGGAATGCGTCCTCGGTCTGGGCCCTCTCGACGTCCACTCTGGCAGTGGAGGCCAAGCTCAGCATCGGCCAGTTACCCACAGCGGTGGCCGTCTCCTCCAACGGCGCCACGGCCTACACCGTCAGTGGCTTCGGCTATTCGATGACCGAAATCAATACCGCCACCAACACCATTACTGCTACGTTACAGAGAGTCGGCGTGTATCCCTTCTCCATCGCGCTCTTTGATTAGTTCCGCAGTGTGGCACGAAGACTCCCAAACGTCCGCAGAACGCGTGATAAGATGGCGGGTCATGAACCCGCTATTTCCTCGTGTACACAACGCCATGTGGCCCGGCTTGGTAGGGAAAGGGCCGGATTCAGAACCCCCGATCGATCTGGATACCATGCTCCGCCTCACGGCCGAGGCGGAGGTGAATGGCGCGAAGTTCGATGGCGTTGATCTATTCCTGTTCGATCCCCATGTCAGCATCGACGCCAGCGATGACGATCTCGGCCGATTGGCGGACAAGATTTTGGGGCTGGGGCTGGTAGTGGGGTCGGTGGTAGCACCGGTGTGGGGGCCAACCGGCGGTGGATCGGCTATGGGCAGCGCAGAGGAGCGGCATCGCTTCGTGGAGCAGGTCCGCAAGGGTTGTCGCATCGCGCGCAAACTGAAGGATCTGGGGGTGCGGCCCTATGGCGTGGTACGCATCGATTCGGCGGCCGGTCCGACGGAATGGGCGAAGGATCCCGCGGCCAACACGAAACTCATAGCCGAGACTTTTAGCCAAGCGTGCGACGTCGCAGAGAGCTATGGCGAGCGCCTGGCGGCGGAAGGCGAGATATGCTGGGGCGGCATGCATAGCTGGCGGCACATGGTGCGCTTGCTGGAACTGGTCGACCGGCCCGCGACACTGGGCTTTCAAGCGGACATGGCTCACACGCTGCTGTTCACGCTGGGCTACAATGCCGCGGAGGATCGCATACTGCCCGCCGATTTTGAGTGGCAACAGACCAGCCGCCTGGAAGCCGCATTGGAGCAACTTACCGCTGCGCTGCGCCCCTGGACGATCGACTTCCACGTGGCACAGAACGACGGAACGGTGAAGGGCTCAGGCTCCCACGATAAGACCGGGCATCATTGCCTGCCGCAGGATCCGAACGGCAAGCTTGACATTGTGCGCGATGCGGGACATTGGATGCGCGACGATTCCGGGCATCCGACCAAAGCCTTCCGGCACATTTGCTGGGACGGATGCATGTTCCCGAATGCGGTAATGATGGAGCAGGGGACGTGGAGCGACATTCTGGCCGTGATGCTCGCGGTGCGACAGGCGCATGGGTGGACGGCGTGACGCGGAGGGCGGAGATGAACAGGCGGCCTTTGCATATCGGTCTGGTCGGTTATGGATTCATGGGGCGGACTCATTCGAACGCCTTCGCCAAGGTCAATCAGTTTTTTGATTTGGAGTACAGGCCCATATTGCAGGCGGTTTGCGGGCGGGACAGCGGCAAGGCCTCGGAGTTTGCGGAGCAATGGGGGTATCAGTCGGTTGAGACGGATTGGCGCAAACTGGTGGAACGCGCCGATATCGATCTGATCGATATTGCCAGCCCCAACGATACTCACGCGGAGATTGCGATTGCCGCGGCCGGCGCAGGGAAGATGGTCATGTGCGAAAAGCCGCTGGGCTTCAATGCGGCCGCGGCCGAACGCATGGTTGCCGCCGTCGAGCGGGCGGGCGTGCCGAATATGGTGTGGTACAACTATCGGCGCGTGCCGGCGGTAACTCTGGCCAAACAATTAATTGAAGAAGGCCGGCTGGGCAGGATCTTTCATTATCGAGCGAAGTTTCTGCAGGACTGGACCATTTCGGCGGACCTGCCGCAGGGCGGCGCGGGGCTGTGGCGGCTGGATGCGAGCGTGGCGGGCAGTGGAGTGACAGGCGATCTGCTGGCCCACTGCATCGATACGGCGATGTGGCTCAACGGCGGTATCGAGCAAGTAACGGCCATGACGGAAACGTTCATCAAGGAGCGTCCGCATAGCCTCACGGGACGGGTGGAAAAGGTTGGGATTGACGATGCCAGCGCATTTCTGGCGCGGTTCCAGAACGGATCGCTCGCGACATTCGAAGCGACGCGTTACGCGCGCGGGCATAAGGCGCTATACACGCTCGAGATCAACGGCGAGCATGCCTCGATCTTCTGGGACCTGCATGACCTGCATCGCCTCCAGTATTTCAATCATGGAGACGAAGGGCGCCTGCGCGGCTGGCGCTCGATCCACATTACCGACAGCGATCATCCTTATATGAAGCACTGGTGGGTGCCGGGGCTGCAGATTGGCTATGAGCACACGTTCGTGCATCAAGCAGCCGATTTCCTGCAGGGCTTGAGCGAAGGCTCCATTCCGGGTCCCAGTTTCCGCGACGGTCTGGCGACGGATTATGTGACGGATGCGGTGCTACGGTCAGCCGCCAGCGGCCGCTGGGAAAAAGTCGCTTCCTGAGTCGCGCCGCGCGCGGCCGGCGATCCGGGGGCCCTGGCGAACGCGGTGAAGAATGCGGTGTGGTCGTTCGATCGCAATTTGCCGATCCCGGGTGTTCCCGGCGGTAGCGCTGGCGCTGGCTGCGGTGGGAATCTACGGAGTGATGAGCTACTCTTCAGCCAGACCTGAGCTTTGCCTGCGGCGATTTCAACGGCAGCGGCAAACCCGCCATCATCGCCGGCACCGCACTGGATTTCACCGTTCTGACCAACACCACACAATGAAAATACTGACCAGCAGTAGGGCACGCGATTCTGGTGATCGCGTTCCATCTGCTCCAGCGCAAACCCTCACTTTGGCCGCTCAGCCGGCGTGAGGTTTTCGTAGGAGTGATGTCACGTATCGCGCAGGTAAATCCCAATTCGAGCCGATGAGAATACCGGGGCGCTCCGGGCTTCGCCAGGTCCCCTGTTTTTGCAGGTATTCCTATGAAAGCATTTTGCAGGCACTTCTGGAAGTGCGAGCAGGGCCAGGACCTGGTCGAATATATGTTGCTGCTGGCATTCGTGGCGATGGCGGCGGCCGGGGTCTTTTTGGATGCGGGAGGCAGCATGAATCAGATCTGGGCCAAATCCCAATCCGAGCTCAACTACGCGGCTGGAAGTTAGCTCGCTACTCTAACGCAGTTCATATCCAGGCGTGGTATGTGCCCAGGCCTGCGATGTGGGTCCGGCACGATGCCAGCCTCCCGCTTCACATGGTCGAGCAGAATCGCTTGCTTGCATACTGCTAAACTCAAAGAATCTATGGCAGCCAAACAAAAGCAAGTAAAGGAACCCATGGCGCCCCTGCGGGCTTGGGCCGGACCGGTTGCACTCGGCTGGCTGATCCCCGGCGGCGGTCATTTCCTGCTCAAGCGCAACGGCAGGGGCGTATTGCTGCTGGTCTCGATCACCTTGATGTACTTTTGCGGACTGCTGATGCGCGGCGCAATGTTTCAACCGCAGAGCGGCGACCTGTTGACTATCCTGATCAACACGGGCGGGTTCCTCGGAGACGTAGCCTCCGGCGTCCTGTACCTGCTGACGGTGATGCTGGGCTACAACCAGGCCGACGTCCCGGGCGCGGTACACGATTATGGCACGAAGTTTCTGGTGACGGCGGGCTTGCTGAATATTCTGGCCATGGTGGATGCTTACGAGATCGCCGCGCGGAGGAAGAACTGATGCCGAAGATGAACCTCTCCCACTTCGAAGCCTCGCTGCTGTTTGCGCTGTTCACCTCCATCGTGATGGGCGTGGTGACCAAGCGCGACGATCGTGAACGGCTGCGGTACGGACTCTATGTTTTCGGCTGCTTCGTGGTGGCGCTCTTCGGGTTCGGTTGGTTGATGCACTTCGGGCACGGGTAGATGGACGAGGGTCGAGAACCCATTAAGCATATCGATATCCTGTGGATCACCGCCGGCCTTGGTTGCGACGGTGAAACTATCGCAATGACCGCCGCAACGCAGCCGAGTATGGAAGACGTCCTGCAAGGCGGCCTGCCCTGGATTCCCACCGTGCGCCTGCACAATCCCGTCCTGGCCTATGAAAACGGAGGGGAGTTCCTGAAGCCGTTTCATGAGGCAGCCGCCGGAACCCGATCGCCTTTCATTCTGGTGGTGGAAGGCTCGATCCCCAACGAAAATAATAAGGAGGCGGGTTACTGGGCTTCGCTTGGCACCAACGAGCGGACGGGCCAGCCGATCACGACCTGTGACTGGATCGACCGGCTGGCGCCGAAGGCGTGGGCAATCATCGCGGCCGGAACCTGCGCCACCTACGGCGGAATTCACGCCATGGAGGGCAACCCCACCGGATGCATGGGACTGGCGGATTATCTGGGGTGGACATGGAGATCCACCGCCGGCATTCCGATGGTCTGCGTGCCGGGATGTCCGGTACAGCCCGACAATTTTATGGAGACGTTGCTATACCTGCTGTATCAGGCCGCGGGCCGGGCGCCGATGATCCCGCTCGATGAAAGTTTGCGGCCCACGTGGCTGTTCGGGCAGACCCTGCATGAAGGCTGCGACCGCGGCGGATATTACGAGCAGGGCGAGTTTGCCGAAGAATATGGTTCGCGGCTTTGTATCGTGAAGCTCGGATGCTGGGGCCCGGTGGTGCAATGCAACGTGGGAAAGCGGGGCTGGATGGCTGGTATCGGCGGGTGTCCGAACGTGGGCGGTATCTGCATTGGGTGCACCATGCCTGGGTTTCCGGATAAGTTTATGCCATTTATGGACCAACCGCCTGGATCGCTGCTCTCGTCGAGCGCGGTGATGACGTATGGCAGGGCGATTCACGCTCTGCGCCGGTTTACGCAGGCATCGCTCAATCGAGAACCGGATTGGCGGGCCCGGCGCCAATAGCGCGGCCGGTGAGGAGAAGCGCATGGCCGGAGGCAGCCCGCAGATGTCCGTCCAGATGGCCCAGGCGATGCTTGAGGAGTTGGCCGGCGTCTTTCTGCGCGGGCCGCTGACCGAGCCGGACGATGGCGGCTCCTGCAACCCGCGGGAGCTCCCCAGTCCCCAAGCCGGATATCGTAGCCTGGTGGAACAGATTCCCGCCGTGGTGTTCATGGTGAACCTGGACAGGGGAATCGGAGAGGCTTACGTCAGCCCGCACATTGAGGCGATCTTGGGTTATTCGCAAGCGGAGTGGCTGGAAGACCCGGTCCGCTGGTATCGCCGGATACACCCGGAGGACAACGTCAGATGGAGTACGGAAGCGGCCGAAATGTTCCTCACGGGTAAGCCGCTGCGCTCAGTATACCGGGTCATCGCGCGGGACGGGCACGTGGTCTGGTTTCATTGCGAAGCCAAAATGGTGCGCAATGACGGGGGGCGGCCGTGGTTCATCCAAGGCGTGGCGTTCGATATTACGCAGCTCAAGGAGGCGGAGGCGGCGCTGCAGGAGGAACGCAATTTTGTCTCGGCCATTCTCAACACGGCAGCCACGCTGATTATGGTGCTCGATGTGGACGGGCGGGTGATACAGTTCAATCAGGCTTGTGAACAGATTAGCAGCCGCACATTCCAGCAGGTCAGAGGCACATCGGCATGGGATCTTTTTCCGGTAGCGGAAGAGCGCCGGCACTTCCGGCAGGCGTTCGCGGAACTGCTGGAGGGCCGCTTGCCGCCTAAGTGTGAAGCGCACTGGGCGGCCGGCGACGGCAGCGGGCGGTTGATTTCCTGGTCGACAGCGGGCCTGGCCGGAGCGAACGGCCGCATACGGCATATCATCGCCGCGGGAATCGACATCACCGAGTCGAAGCGCCTGGAGAACGCCATTCTGGACATCAGCGCCAGGGAGCAGCGCCGCATCGGCCAGGACCTGCACGATGGCCTGGGGCAGCACCTGACCGGTATCGCCTTCATGAGTAAGGTACTGGCGCAACGGCTCGCCGATCAGGCGCTGCCCGAGTCCAACGCGGCGGCCAAGATCGTCACGCTGGTGAATGAGGCCATCCACAAGACGCGGGAGCTTTCTCGCGGATTGCTTCCGGTGGTCTCCGACGCGCTGGGTCTCATGTCGGCGCTCGATCAATATGCGTCGGAAGTCGCGGATCTGTTCGGCGTAGAATGCCGCTTTGAGTGCGGCCACCCGGTGTTCATCCACGACGACGCGGTAGCGAATCATTTGTATCGCATTGCACAGGAAGCAGTGAATAATGCCATCAAGCATGGCCGCGCCAGTCAAATCCGGATCGAGCTGAATCAGTTGACGGATACAGGCGGCCCGGGAATTGAGCTGTCGATTACCGATGACGGCGTGGGCTTGCCCAAAGACGGGGGCAATGGTTCAGGCATGGGTTTGCGGATCATGAACTATAGGGCCAAGACAATTGGAGGCACTCTCCGCATGCAACGACGTCCCCACGGCGGCACTGCTGTCACCTGCGTCTTATGACTGCCCATCAGTCAGAAGCTTCAGAGCGTAAGATCCGGGTGTTAGTCGTCGATGACCACCCTATTGTGCGCCAGGGGCTTTCGCAATTGATCAATCAGGAGCCGGACTTGATGGTATGCGGAGAAGCCGAAGATACGCGCACGGCGCTCCAGGCGATGGATCCCTCGCAACCCGACATACTGATTGTCGACGTCTCACTCGATGGACCGGATGGAATCGAGTTACTGAAGATGATACGCGCCAAGGATAGCCGGCTGCCGGTGCTGATCCTGTCGATGCACGATGAGTCATTGTATGCCGAGCGGGCCCTGCGCGCCGGGGCTAACGGCTACATCATGAAACAGGAGGCCACCGAACGCGTGCTGGTGGCGATCAGACAGATCTTGGGCGGTGAAGTGTATGTAAGCGAACGTATGGCCAATAAGATGGTACAACAGTTCATCGGTGCGCCGGGCGGGACAAAGCGCTCCAGTATCGAGGGACTTACCGACAGAGAACTAGAGGTCTTCCGTTTGATCGGGCAGGGCCATGGCACACGGCAGATAGCAGAGGAGCTGCACTTAAGCGTCAAAACCGTAGAGTCATATTACGCACATATCAAGGAAAAATTGCTCCTTAAAAACGCGCGCGAACTGGTGCAGCACGCGGTACAGTGGTTCACGGGCTAAAACCTGTATTGATCCGGACCGGGAATTCCCCGATCGGTCCCCCGGGAAGAAGCACGGGGACAAATACAGGCCCCCGCCGGATTGAACTGACTGACGGATTTTCTTTAGAATCTGGTCAGCAGCAGGAGGGCCAAGCATGCCAGCGGAATCTGTTCCGTACGGGCGCGTCACGCAGAGACCTTCTCCGGTCTCGGATGTTCACATTCTCTGGATCACCGCGGGTTTAGGCTGCGATGGTGATTCCGTTTCGATAACCGCCGCTACCCAACCGAGTATTGAGGATGTCATTTTGGGAGCTATACCTGGGCTCCCCAAAGTCCACCTGCATAATCCTGTACTGGCTTATGAAAACGGCGACGATTTCATGAAGTTCTGGTATCGGGCTTATGAAGGCAAGCTTGATCCTTTTGTTCTGGTGGTAGAAGGTTCTATCCCCAACGAGAAGATCAAGAGCGAAGGCTATTGGGCGGCGTTGGGAACCGATTTCAAGACCGGCCAGCCGATCCCGACGACGGAGTGGATCGACCGTCTGGCTCCCAAGGCCTTGGCGGTAGTGGCGATCGGGACGTGCGCGACTTATGGCGGCATCCACGCGATGGAAGGCAATCCGACCGGCTGCATGGGCTTGGCCGACTACCTGGGCTGGGACTGGCGTTCGGTAGCCGGGCTTCCCATTGTCAACGTGCCGGGCTGTCCGGTCCAACCGGATAACTTCATGGAAACGCTGCTGTATCTTCTGTATCAGGTAGCGGGGCTGGCTCCCATGATTCCGCTCGATGACCAGTTGCGGCCCACCTGGTTGTTCGGCAAGACCGTCCATGAAGGATGCGATCGCGCGGGCTACTATGAGCAGGGCGATTTCACCGAGGAGTATGGGTCACCTAAGTGCATCGTCAAGCTGGGTTGCTGGGGCCCCGTAGTCAACTGTAATGTGCCCAAACGGGGCTGGATGGCCGGTATTGGGGGATGCCCAAACGTGGGGGGAATCTGTATCGGATGCACCATGCCTGGTTTCCCGGATAAGTTCATGCCCTTTATGGACGAGCCTCCCGGGGCGCGGCTTTCCACCAACGCTGTAAGTGTCTATGGCCGCGCTCTCCGTACGCTGCGCTCGTTCACTAACTCTACCCTGAATAAGGAACCGAAGTGGCGGCACACGGGCGGCGATCTGACTACCGGCTATCACCCCACAACTTACTGATCTGATCGGAAAAGGAGGGACATTATGAGTACCCTGACGGGAACTATGACAGAGACTCCCACGCCATCCAGAAAACTGGTGGAAATGAACTGGGATCCCATCACTCGTATCGTGGGTAGCCTGGGAATCTTCACCAAGATCGACTTCGAAAACCGGGAAGTGGCCGAGTGTCATAGCACCTCTTCCATCTTTCGCGGCTATAGCATTTTCATGAAGGGAAAAGACCCGCGGGATGCCCACTTCATCACCAGCCGCATTTGCGGCATTTGCGGCGACAATCACGCGACATGCGCGACTTATGCGCAAAACATGGCATTCGGGGTGCGGCCTCCGGCACTCGGGGAGTGGATCATCAACCTCGGCGAAGCGGCCGAGTACATGTTCGACCACAATATCTTCCAGGACAACCTGGTTGGGGTGGATTTCTGCGAGCAGATGGTGAAAGAGACCAATCCCGGCGTATTAACCAAGGCCGAGAACACCAGCGCCCCTCACTCCGACTTACACGGCTATCGCACTATCGCGGATATCATGCGCGCCCTGAATCCATTCACGGGAGCATTTTATCGCGAGGCGTTGCAGATGAGCCGCATGACGCGCGAGATGTTCTGCTTGATGGAGGGACGGCACGTGCACCCCTCCACGCTTTATCCGGGAGGCGTCGGAACCGTGCCCACTGTGCAGCTTTTTACCGACTACATTGTCAGGCTGATGAAATACGTGGAGTTCATGAAGAAAGTAGTCCCGCTGCACGATGATCTGTTCGACTTCTTCTACGAGGCTCTCCCCGGATACGAGAAAGTGGGGCAACGGCGTATTCTGCTTGGGTGTTGGGGATCGTTCAACGATCCGGAGGCTTGCGATTACACCTACAAAAATATGACTAAGTGGGGCCGGAAGATGTTTGTGACCCCCGGCGTAGTAGTGGATGGCGAGTTAGTAACCACAGACTTAGTCGATATCAATCTGAATATTCGCATTCTGCTGGGCAGCTCTTATTACGACGACTGGGAAACCGGTGAGACGTTTGTTCGCCGAGACCCGTTGGGCAACCCTGTAGATCAACGGCATCCCTGGAACCAGACCACCATTCCCAAACCGCAGAAGCGGGACTTCGCAGGCAAGTACACGTGGGTGATGTCGCCTCGCTGGTTTGACAAGCGCACCGGAGATTATCTGGCGCTCGATACGGGCGGCGGTCCCATAGCCCGTTTCTGGGCGACCGCACTCGCGGGTATCGTGGATATGGGTTATATCAAGGCTACCGGGCATAGCGTAAAGATTTATCTCCCAAAGACCGTGTCACTGCCCGAAGTCGAATTTGAGTGGAAGATCCCAAAGTGGAGCAATGCCATCGAGCGCGACCGCGCGCGTACTTACTTTCAGGCTTATGCCGCGGCTGCCGCGCTGCACTTCGCCGAACAGGCGCTCAAAGAATTGCATGCCGGGCGAACCAAGACCTGGTCGGAGTTCAAAGTGCCCGACGAGGCCATTGGCTGCGGCTTCCACGAGGCCGTGCGCGGCGTGCTCTCGCATCACGTAGTGATCCGGGGCGGCAAAATCGCCAACTATCACCCCTATCCGCCTACGCCCTGGAACGCCAACCCGCGGGATGTGTATGGGACACCGGGCCCCTACGAAGATGCGGTTCAGAACACACCTATCTTTGAGGAAAACGGGCCGGATAAGTTCAAGGGCATCGATATCATGCGTACCGTGCGCAGCTTCGATCCCTGTCTGCCCTGCGGAGTGCATATGTATCTTGGCAACGGAAAGACGCTCGAAACCGTCCACTCGCCCACCTTCGGCGTCCATGCATAATACCCGCGAAGTGGAGCGGCAAACCGGGCGAATCGAGAAGCTGGTTCGGAAACTGGAGTCAGCAGCGGACCCCGACCTCCTGGCTACTGCTCAGGAGCTGGTCAGGTCGCTCATGGAGCTATACGAAGCAGGACTGCAACGAATCACATCGATTCTCCTCGAGAAAGGTGAGGCCGGCCGGGAGATCGTGGATGAGCTGGGCCGCGATGAGCTGGTGGGCAATTTGTTGGCTGCCAGCGGATTGCATCCGCTCGATCTGGATGCCAGGGTGCAGCGTGCCGTCGAGCGGTTGCGCGTGCGCCTGCGCTCCTCAACTGCGGTAGAGCTGTTGAGCATCGAGGAGGGTGTAGTGCGATTGAGAGTGCGTGCGAGCGGCTCGGGTTGCAGCGCGAGCGCCGCCTCGCTCCAGCTCGACGTCGAGCAAGCTATTTATGAAGCGGCTCCCGATGTGGCCCGATTGGTGATCGAGGGTCTTGACGAGACCGGCTCCGCGTCTGGATTTGTGCCCGTCGAGGCACTGGTGGGCCATGTAAAGGGTGGCGCGCTATGACGCGTGAACCGATGGCTCTCAGCCGGTTGCGCCAATTTGCCGGAAAGCGCCGAGCCATCGAGCGTTGCGAACTGTGCGGCCGGGAATTGATGGCGGAGCATCATCACCTGGTCGATCCAGCAGCGCGAAGGATGGTGTGCGCGTGCGGCGCCTGCGCCATTCTATTCGGCTCGCAAGGCGGCGTGAAATATAAAAGTGTGCCGCGCGAAATCAGGTTTCTTGCAGACTTTCGGCTGACCGATGCCGAATGGGAAAGCCTGATGATCCCGATCAACATGGCTTTCTTCTTCGAGAGCAGTACGGAAGCCAAGGTCGTGGCGTTATACCCGAGTCCCGCGGGAGCTACCGAATCGCAATTGCCGCTGGACACCTGGAGAAGCATTGTCGCCGACAATCCCGTGCTGGCGGGTATGGCGCTGGACGTGGAGGCGCTGCTGGTCAACCGGCTGGGGCACATGCACGGCTTTAGCGCGGACGAGTATTATTTGTTGCCGATCGATGCGTGCTACAAACTTGTTTGGTTGATCCGATCGCACTGGAAGGGCCTGTCCGGCGGCGCGGAAGTCTGGGAGAAGTTGGAAGAATTTTTCACCGACCTCAAGGTTCGGTCCGGAGTGCGGGAATGCCTGATCTCAGCTTCCGTATAGATGGAGCGCAGGCGGTCTCGTTTGCCGTCGCACCGCTCATGGGGTTCGATCTTCAGGTGACCAATGCGGGCGGCGAGCCGATCCATACCATTGCTCTACGATCGCAAATCCAGATTGAAGTCACGCGCCGGCGCTATGGCCAGAAGGAACAGGAGCGTCTGCACGATCTGTTCGGCGAGCCTGCCCGCTGGGGCCAGACGCTACGAAATATGCTGTGGACGCATGCCAGTGTAATCGTGCCGGCGTTTATGGGTAGCACCACCGTGCAATTGCAGGTCCCCTGCACCTTCGACTTCAACGTGGCTGCGATGAAGTACTTTCAAGGCCTCGAAGAAGGCGAAATTCCACTGTGCTTTCAGTTCAGCGGCACAGCGTTTTATCAGGGCCCCGGCGGGAATTTAGAGGTGGCGCCGGTTGCCTGGGACAAGGAGGCGAAATTCCGCCTGCCAGTGGCCGTCTGGAAGCAGATGATGGACTTATATTATCCTAACTGCGCGTGGCTATGTCTGAGCCGCGATGTATTCGAGCGCCTGAACCAATACAAACAGCGAAATGGAATTCCAACCTGGGAACAGATGCTCGAGGGGTTGCTGCAGGAGACCGGACAGGCGGTCAACCGATGAACTCGTCACTGGTGGAAAGAATCGCGAACGCGGTCCTTTATGAGGGCTATATTTTATACCCGTACAGGCCCTCGTCGGTGAAGAACCAGCGGCGCTTCAATTTCGGTGTGCTAGTTCCTCCGGCCTACAGCGCTGTGCAGTCCGGCACCGAGACAGCCATCATGCGCACGGAGTGTCTGGTGCGGGGAGGTCGCGAAACCAACCTCGACGTGCGGTTACGGTTTCTTCAGGTGATCGAGTCGGACACCTGGCAGGAGGCGGTGGAACGCGACGTGAGACTCACAGATTGCCTGGTGGGTGATCTCCTGGCCGAGCCCCGGCGCGCGGACTTCCGTTTTTCTACCGTACAAGGGTCGCTCGAACTTACAGCTAAAAGCGTAGCGGGCTGCGGATCCGGATTGTTTCTGGTGGCGGCCGAGGTTACTAACTGGACGCCTCTCGAGCACCCGGAACGGTTCAGCCGGGATGCCGTATTGCCGCACTCACTCGCCGCGGCGCACACGATTCTGGCGGCGCGCGAGGGCGAGTTCATTTCGCTGCTGGATCCGCCGGAGAGCTTCCGCACGGCCGCGGCGAACTGCCATAACGTAGGAACCTGGCCGGTGCTTGTGGGCGAGAACGGCGAACGGGGCGCCATGCTGTCTTCACCGATCATCCTGTACGACTATCCGCAAGTTGCCGCGGAAAGTCCCGGCGATCTATTCGATGCGACCGAGATTGACGAGATATTGACGCTGCGCATTCTGACTCTGACCGAAGAAGAGAAACGCGAGATGCGCGGGGCCGGCGAGCAGACCCGCCGCATCCTGGCCCGGACCGAGACGCTGCCCGAAGAGCAGTTGATGAAGCTGCACGGCGCGCTGCGAGGCCTGCGCCCGGTGAGGGAGAGCGAATGAACGAGTGGGAATGGCAGGTACTCGAAGACAAGACTCCCGTAGAATATTTGCTCGTCGACGGAGTTGAGCTGCGGGCCGGCGATCGTGTGCGGCTGTGCCCGCGCAAGGGCGGCGATGTGTTGGACCTGGCGCTCGTGGGTAAGATGGCCGCCATCGAGTGCATCGAGCAGGATTATGAAGGCAAGTTCCACTTTGCCGTCGTGCTGGACGAGGATCCCGGACGGGATATGGGTTTGCTGCGTCAGCCGGGACATCGTTTCTTTTTCGACCCCGAAGAAGTGGAGCCGGTGAAATGATGGCACCGCGTATACTCGTGGCAGGCATCGGGAATATTTTTCTGGGCGATGACGCCTTCGGCGTGGAAGTCGCCTGGCGTTTAGCGCGACGGACTCTGCCCGAGAATGTTCGCGTAATCGACTTCGGGATTCGCGGTATGGACCTGGTTTATGCGTTGCTCGACGGCTACGATGCGGCGATTCTGGTAGACGCCTCGCCCCGCGGCGGCGAGCCCGGCACGCTCTATGTGATCGAAACGGAGAACCCGGGTGAAGCGTCTCAACCGGCCCTTGTGGAAGCGCACGGCCTGAACCCCATGCGTGTGCTGGATATGGCTCGATCCCTGGGTCATTGTCCCGCACGGCTGTTGGTACTGGGTTGCGAGCCTGCCACGCTGGGAGATGAAATAGAGGGAGCCATGGGATTGAGCGCTCCGGTCGAAGCGGCGGTGGAGGGCGCGATGGCGATGGTCGAGTCACTGGTTTTGAGAATCACAGAGGAGCTCGCGGCAGCCGCGGCCTGAAACGAATGTGTCTGGCAATCCCAGGAAAAATTGTGGAGCTGCTGACCGAGCGCGAGAATCTGGCGCTGGTGGATGTTGGCGGTGTTCGCCGCAAGATCGACGTGGGATTGCTCGAAGAGGAGCCGGTCAAAGTGGGCGACTGGGTGCTCATTCACGTGGGTTTTGCTATGAGCAAAATCAGCGAGCAGGACGCCGCCGACCAGATGCGTGTGCTCGCCATGCTGGGCGAGGACGAAGCCGCCATGCGTGAAATCGAAGGCTATGGTCTGGGCGAGCGATGGGCGGGGACGCCATGAGATTCGTCGACGAATTCCGCGAACCCGCATTGATCACCAGGACCGCGCAAGAGATACGGCGCCTCGCCGATCCCACGCGGCATTACCGCCTGATGGAAGTCTGCGGCGGCCATACTCACGCGATCTATCGCTTCGGACTGAAGGATCTGCTGCCATCGAATATCGAGCTGATCCACGGGCCCGGGTGTCCGGTGTGCGTGTTGCCCATGGGGCGCATCGACGATGGACTGTCCCTGACCGAGCACCCGGAGGTGATTTTCACCGCGTTCGGCGACATGATGCGGGTGCCGGGAACACGCGGCAGCCCTCTCGAGCACAAGGCCCGTGGCGCGGACGTGCGCATCGTTTATTCACCCTCCGACGCGCTGAAGCTGGCCCAAACCAACCCCGGCCGGCACGTCATGTTCTTCGCCATCGGTTTTGAAACGACGGCGCCTTCGACCGCTCTGACACTGATGCGCGCGCGCTCTCTGGGCATACGGAACTTTTCGGTATTTTGCAATCACGTCACCATCATTCCGGCCATACGGGCCATTCTGGATTCGCCGGATATGCGCCTGGACGCGTTCATTGGGCCGGGTCACGTATCCACCGTGATTGGCTGCCGGCCTTATGAGTGGATCGCGCGCAACGAGCGAAAGCCGATCGTGGTCTCCGGTTTCGAGCCGCTGGACATGCTGGAATCGGTGATGATGCTGTTGCGCCAATTGAAGGAAGGCCGCGTCGAGGTGGAGAATCAATACAAGCGCGTGGTTCCGTGGGAAGGAAATCGCGCGGCGCTGAAAGCCATGGCTGAGGTGTTTCAGTTGCGTCCATACTTTGAATGGCGCGGCATGGGCTTCATTTCGCAATCGGCGCTGCGGTTGCGCGACAGCTACGCGGAATGGGACGCCGAACAGCGCTTCCAGATTCCGGGAGTCCGGGTGACGGACCCGAAAGCCGCCCAGTGCGGCGAAGTTTTGAAAGGCGTTTTGAAACCGCACCAGTGCAAACTGTTCGGGAATGAATGTACGCCGGAGCGCCCGGTGGGTGCGCTGATGGTTTCATCGGAAGGCTCCTGCGCCGCGTACTACAATTACGAGCATCTTAAGACCGCCATGGTGTCGAGCGTCGCTTCGGCGTTGTGAAATCGGTAATGCCAGCTCCCGAGCCCAGGGTCCGTTTTCGGGACAAGCAGATCGAGATGGCACATGGCGCCGGTGGCAAGGCCAGCCGCAGGCTGATCGAAGGCCTTTTCGCGCCCCTGCTTTGCGATTTGTCTTCAGGACCGCTGGGAGACGCGGCGCACGTGCTGATGAATGGCGCGCCCATTGCCATCACGGCCGACAGTTTCGTGGTCAAACCTTTGCGCTTTCCGGGCGGCTCGATCGGCGAGCTTGCGGTCAATGGCACGGTGAACGATCTGGCGGTTTCGGGCGCCAGGGCGCACACCCTGGTGGTCACCTATATCCTCGAAGCCGGATTGCCCTCCGAAATCCTGGAGCAGGAAGTGCGCGCCATGGCAGCGGCGGCCCGCAGGGCTGGCGTGGCGATCGCGGGCGGCGATACCAAAGTCGTCGAGCATGGCAAGGCCGACCGGATGTACATCAGTAGCTGTGGCATCGGCAGCTTGATCGAGGGTGTGCATGTGGCGCCCGAAACCGTCCGTCCAGGCGATCGGGTGCTGCTGTCGGGACCCATAGGGGATCACGGCATCACCATTCTGCTGGCGAGAGGAGAGTTGGATTTCGAGGCTGAGATCTGCTCGGATACCCGCCCGGTGCTTCCGATGATTGAAGCGCTGGCGGCCGCGGCGGCTCGCGGTATTCGCTGGATGCGCGATCCTACGCGCGGCGGAGTGGCCACATCGCTCAACGAGTTAGCGCGCGATTGCGGACTGGGGATCCGCCTCTCGGAGGATCGCATCCCGGTGCACGATAGCGTGCGGGGAGCTTGCGAGCTGCTCGGCCTGGAGCCGTTGCACATCGCCAATGAAGGACAGTTCCTGGCGGTGGTTGCCCCCGAAATGGCGGATGCCGCGCTGGCTGCTTTGCGGGCGGCGCCGGGCGGTCACCAGGCGGCCATTATCGGCGAAGTGACTGAGCAGCCGGCCCGCACGGTACTGTCGGCGACGCCCTACGGTGGCACGCGCGTGGTAGATATGCTGGTGGGCGATCCCCTGCCCCGCATCTGCTAGGAGACGCATGGCGGCGAGCTACGAACTTTATGGCACGGAGAGGTGCCCTTATACCGGCGAAATGCGCGACTGGCTGGAATTCAGGGGCTGCCAGTTCGTGGAGTACGATGTCGAGAAAGACCCGGCCGCGCTCGAGCGCATGAAGGCGATTGCGGGAGGGCAGCGGGCGGTGCCGGTGCTGGTGGAGGACGGCAGGGTGGTGCAGGTTGGCTGGCAGGGGAGAAGCTGCGTGGTGTGATTATTCGCGAGCCAGCGTCTCCATCGTTTCTCGAATGATGTGATAGATGGATGCCTGCACTTCCTGTATGCGTGGAATGTAGTCGGAAGGAACGGTCAGCGGAAAGTCCGCCAGCCCGCGGCGCAAAATTTCTCCGCCGTCGTATCCCAGCAGGGCCACGGTAACGAGTTTGCGTTTGCGGGCCTCCTCCAACGCCGCCACAATATTGCGCGAGCCGCCGCTCGTAGAAATTCCTATGGCCACGTCTCCGGGCCGGACTTGCGCGATAAGCTGACGCAGGAACACGACCTCCACGCCCACATCGTTCGCCACGGCGGTGATGTTGGCTGGTTCGAGAGCCAGAGAGACTGCCGGCACCGGCTGGTAGCCTTCGGGAGGGGACACGCAATCGATGGCCCAGTCGTTGGCATCCGTCGCCGATCCGCCGTTGCCGAACAGAAAGAGCCGGCCGCCGCTCTGCACCGCCTGCCAGATAGCCTGGGCTGTTTGGACCATGGCTTCGGATTGCTCCGCTGCCACCTGCGCGCGCAGGCGCTCGTCGTCCTGCACTTTCAGCGCTATGGATGCGGCAACTTCACCCAGCAGATTTTCGGTCGGTTGTTCCTGGCTCCCCAGGAACGGGTAGAGAAAGCCCGCGTCGCCCGTGTCGAGGCCCATGGGGCGATGTTCGAGGAACACGTGTACGGTTTCCCAGAGCGTGTGGTAGAGCATCTCCGTCAGCTCCTGGTGAATGAAGGGATGGCTGGTAGGGGAGGGCACCGCGTAATCGGCATCCTGTCCGGGAAGCGCAAAGGTCATGGCATGCCGGGCACGCGCGAACTCGAGCGCGCGCCAAACCCCCGGGTCGCCCTCCGGAGGACCAAAGCCCATCACGATATCGTCCCGGCAGACTATAGCCTCCAGCCAGGGCTTGTAGAGCAGCGACAAATCGAGCGCCGGCAGAGCCTTCTTACCGACAATGACCGGATGTACGAATTCGACGGAGACATGCTGCGCGTCGGTTGCGTAAGGGCCACAGCCGAAAGCGAGCAGGCGGCCTCCCCGAAGAAAACGATCGGCCATATCCCGGCAAGCGATCGCCAGGCGGCCGGCTTCTTCGGAAAAGAATGCATTCGCGATCCGGTTCCGCTCAAGAAGTTGATGGGCGACATGCTGGGTCAAAGCGGATTCGCCAATCATTCGGTGGCTCGGTGTATGGTGCCAATCTTATCAATACGGCGGTCGCGCGCGTTCGGTAAAGTCTCCGCGTTATCCTGGGAAGAGACAACCGCAATATGAAACGCATTTACATTGCCGCCTATCATCAGTCGAAGTTCGGCAAGCTTATGGGCTTGACCGTCCCGGAGATCGTACGGCGCGCGGTCGAGGAGACATGCGGGGAAATCGGCGCAGAACCATCCGCGCTGGACGTAGGCTCGATTGGCGCCGCATGCAATATTTCGCTCAATGAGCAGGGTCTGCTGGCAGGGCTGATGGCGGAAGTTCCAGGCCTCGCATCGAAGCCTATAGAATCGGTGGAGAACGCGTGCGCCTCCGGCGGCCAGGCGGTGCTTTCCGTAATCCAAAAGCTGCAGCTCGGTTGGGGCGATACCGGCATTGCCGTGGGCTATGAGAAGATGCGCGATGCCGACGGTAAGATGGACGGCAAACTGGTCGGCAAAGCCTTAGGTTATTTTTCTCATCCGGACGAGCGCCCGGGAAAAGTCTACGTATTTCCGCACCTGTTCGCCGAGGTGATGGAGTGTTATTTGAAGGTGCACCACGTCAAAGAAGAGCACTTAGCGCAGATTGCGGTCACTGAGTATGCCAATGCGCGGTCCAACCCGTATGCGCAGATGCGAAACGTGGAGCTGACCATCCAACAGGCCATGAAAATCGACGGCATCAACCGCTACATTGTAGAGGGTCTGCCGCTGAAGACCTACGATTGTTCGCAGATTACCGACGGTTATGCCGCTTTGGTGCTGACTACCGAAGAAGGTTTGAAGAAGCTGGCTGTCCGAAAGCAGGACTGCGTGGAGATCGCTGGTTTCGGGCAGGCGACCGATCCGCTGCGGAAGTCCGGACGGGATGTGCTGCATCCGGCCGGAGCGTATAAGGCCATGAACCAGGCTTACGAAATGGCGGGAGTGAAGGCTGCGGACATAAACGTGGCAGAGATCCACGATTGTTTCACCGTCATGGGCGCGCTGGGGACGGAAGTGCTGGGGAAGGCCCGCGCGGGCCAGGGAGCGCGCTACTGGGTGGACGGAAAGGCGGAGGTAGACGGAGAGTGTGCCATTAACACTTCTGGCGGCCTGATCGCGAAAGGCCACCCCATAGGCGCTACGGGAGTGGCGATGATCGGGTGGTGCGCCTGGCAATTGCTGGGTAAGGTTCCGGCGCTACTGCAGGCGAGACGCGCTCAAGTGGCAGCCACATTCAACATCGGCGGGCCCATCTGCGCTTCGGTATCCACGGTGCTCAAGCCGGCCGCGTGACTTCGCGCCGGCAGGGCCTGGCGGCTACTCGACATCAGTCCA